>Ga0079306_1000300_pt1 | contig 52098 bp, 46 predicted proteins | sample Methanotroph_Enr_FD_79181 | JGI IMG/M metagenome (GOLD analysis project Ga0079306, IMG submission 79181) | Enriched soil microbial communities from Old Woman Creek wetland in Ohio, USA - Methanotroph_Enrichment_5 | ecosystem: Environmental > Terrestrial > Soil > Wetlands | place: USA: Ohio... | reverse complement strand
GGTGGAGACGGAATACGCCGACAAGACCGCCGAGATCCTGGCCCTGTCCCAGCGCCTGATCCGCATTCCCTCCGTCACCGCCTGCCCCGAGGAGCGCATCGCCGAGGTCCACCGGGCCGGCACTTTCATCCACGACTACCTGCGCAACCACGGCGTGCCCGTCCGCACCTTCGACGGGGCCACCTTCCCCGCCCTGCTGGCCCACTTCCCGGGCCAGGAGCAGGCCCCCGCCATGCTCTGCGGGCACTTCGACGTGGTGGCCCCCGAGCCCGACGACAGCCAGTTCGAGCCGAAGGTCGAGGGCGACTACCTCTGGGGCCGCGGCGCCGCGGACATGAAGACCGTCCTGGCCACCTACCTGGTGTGGATGAAGGACACATTCAGGAAGGGCGCCCCCTACCCGCCCGTGAACCTGCTGATGGTGGGCAACGAGGAGAACGGCGAACTGGAGCCCATGGGCACCCCCCACGTCCTGGCGCGGCTGAAGGAAGAGTCGGGCTATGCGCCTTCGTTCTTCGTGGCCGGCGAGCGCACGGGCGAGAAGGGCACGGAGCTCTGGGGCGAGGTCTGCACCCAGAACCGCGGCGTGCTGCGCTTCGAGCTGGTGGCCACGGGCACCCGGGGCCACAGCGGCCTGGCGGGCGGCCCCGACCTCACCGAGCGCCTGCTCGGCGCCCGCGAGGCCCTGCGCGAGCTGTTCCCGAAGCACCTCACCCTGAAGGGCGAGAACGGCTGGCAGTCCCTGGCCCGCTTCGCCTACATCCAGGTGGGCACGCCCGGCGTCTACAACATCACCCCCGACCGCGGCAGCCTCGGGGTGGAGATCCGCCCCATCCCCCAGGACGACGTCTCGAAGCTGCGCGCCGAGATCGAGGCCCTGGCCGCGGAACGGGGCCTGGAGCTGGTGCCCTCCGCCTGGGAGCCCGGCGTGGCCTGCGATCCGGAGAACCCCTACCTGAAGGCGCTCCTGGCGGGCATCGCCGCCGCCGGAGGCGAAGCCCCCATCGGCCGCAAGGGGGCCGGCACCTCCGCCCGCTTCGCGCCCGGCGGCCAGGCCGTCGTCTGGGGCCAGAGCGGCATCGGCCCTCACGCCAAGGGCGAGCGGCACTACATCCCCAGCATCGAGCCCTACTACCGGGCGCTGGAGGGGTTCGCGGCCCAGCTGCAGGGCTGACCCCAGGTAGCTCGCGCAACGTGCCGCACATCACTGTCAAAACAGGTTCATGGGTCCATCCTATTTGACAGGGATCCAGCACGGGACATCGTCCCCTGGAACCCGGGAGACTTGGGATGGACGGTCGGATGACCCGTGCCGCGGCGCGGACGAACCTGGACAAGCGGATCGGCGCCCTCGCCGAGCGGCAGTGCGCCGAGCGACTCATGGCCCTCCGTGCCCGCGGCGGACTCCTGCCGGTCTGCAGCTGGTGCCGGCGGTTCCGCGACGAGTCCGGCCGCTGGGTCCAGGCCGACTGCGGCAACCCGGAGGTGGCCGGCGTGCCCGTCACCCATGGCGTGTGCCCCGACTGCGCCCGGAAGCTCCGGGCCCGGCCGGGCGAGGCCGCCTGAGGGCTCAGAAGTCCAGGTTCGCCGTGATCCGCGTGCCGTCCTTCCGGAACGTCTCGAGGAAGCGGGCGATGCGCCGCTCGGCCTCGACCAGGTCCGTCACGCCGAGGTTGAGGTTCAGCAGGTCCACGTACCACGGTGCCTTCACGGGGCTCGTCACGTAGGCCTGCACGATGGCCCGGGCGATGGGCAGGGTCGTCTCCTTGGAGTCGTCGTGGACGTCGCGGTTACCCGCCCGGCGCAGCTTGGCGTACTCCTCCTCCAGCAGGCGCGCGAAGAGGGCGGCGGTGAAGGGATCGCCCGCGGCCGTGCCCGTGGGGAGGTCGGACACCGAGAAGGGGGCGCCCTTGTGCAGCCACTCCCAGAGGATGGAGAGGCGGATCTCGCCCGTGGCCATGTCCTCCATGAGGTAGAGGACGTCGTCATTGCCGAAGTGGTCCGCGGGCTTCAGGGCCGCGGCCTGGAAGCCGCGCAGGAAGGCGTTGCCGTACTGCAACGCCACGGAGAGCAGGTCCCGGGCGCCGGCGATGGTGCGGGGGGCGGGCTCGAGGTGCATCAGCCCGGCGGCGTCCTCCGGGCCATAGGTGAGCGGCGGGAAGGTCCGGCCCATCTGGTTGGCCTGGCCCGCCTTCTCCCACACGGGGCGGACGATGTGGACCATCTTCCAGTGGGCCACCCACTTCCCCGAGGCGCCCTCGCGCTGCTCGCGCTCCGCGCCGGCCATGGCCCGCGCCATGCTGGCCGCCACACCGGCCTCGGAGCCCACGGGGATGTTCGGTTCCATGCCGCCCTGCCAGAGGGCGAAGCGGCCGTTCCGGTCCGGCGTGTTCACGGCCCGCCGCACGCGGTCCTCGTAGGTCCGCATGTAGCCGTAGGTCATCCCGATGGAACTGATATCCGGGTTCACGAAGGCCGGATCCCAGGCCAGGGCATCCGAGACGCTGTTGATGTAGTCCCAGCGCCCCGTGTTGAAGCCCACGAAGTGCGGCGCAAGGGCGGCGCGGATCTCCATGAGCTGGAAGCACTGCTCCAGCTGCTCCACCAGCACGTAGGCCTTGATCGTCCCTTCGGACAGCCCGAGGTGGGCCTCCAGGGCCAGGAGCAGCGCATTCCAGTGGGCGGCCTCCTCCTCCGTCTGGATCTTGGGCAGGTAGAGGGCGAGGCTCCGGCCCGCTGCCTGCAGGGCCGCGGCGTTGTTCACGACGAAGAGCACCAGATCGGTGATGGAAGCGGAGAAGCCCGCCCCGTCCAGCCGGAGGTGCCGGTCGTCCAGGTGCAGGCCCCGGGCCCGGTAGAGCACGGTGGTGAAGTCGAGCTGACTGCGCCAGTCGTCGAGGATGGGGTGGCCGAAGAAGCCCCGGGCCCAGGCGTTCATCTCCCCGGCCACCTCCTCGGCCACCTCGAGGAAGAGGGGGTCCCGCGCGATGGCCAGCTTCAGGTTGCGGTGGTTGTCCAGGGACATGGTGTCCACCTGGCCCAGGGCGTCCTCGCCGTCGAACATCCAGCCGTCCGCACCAGATAGCAGGGCGTAGGCCACGTTGCGGATGCCCGACCGCACATCGGCGCGCGGCTTGGTGGCCGGCCCCGTGCCCTGGATCCACTGGCGGGTGAGGTCCGGCGGGATCGCGGCCCCGTCGAAGGCCCCGGCCCGGGCGTCGGCCACGCGGATCTGGGTGCCCGGGATCCGCGACGCGGGATCCAGGAACCCGATGCGCTCTCCGGCCTCGGCGCGCCGCTTCCGGCGGACGAGGCGGGCGGCCATCAGCTCCCGGCGGCGCGGCTCCAGGGGCGCCAGGGCCTCCAGGGCGCGACGCACCTCGGGCGTGAGGACATCCCGGTAGGCCTCCAGGATCCCGGACTGGAACTCAAGGTTCGAGGTCATGGCATCCCTCTCTGGCCGGCACCGCTCGGACCGGCCCTCCCATCTTCGACGAAATCCTGTGGGGACAGAAGGCCGCGGCAGGCTCCTGCCATCAGACGCCCACAGCTGGTCAGGCGCGGAGGGAGAAACCCACCTTCAGCAGGCGGCAGGCCCTCGCCGCGGCGGCCTCGAGGAGCGGGGCCCCACCCGCCAGGCAGGCCTCCAGGCTCATGGGCCCCGGGGGGAGCGCCGCCAGCGCGTCGATGCCCCGGGCCAGCACCGCCTCGGCGCCATCTCCCAATCCCCCGGAGAGGCAGACCACGGGTACCCCCTGCCGTTTGGCCGCGGCCGCCACGCCCACCGGGGCCTTGCCCATGGCCGTCTGGGCATCCGTGCGGCCCTCGCCCGTGAAGACGAGATCCGCCCCCCGGACCCTGGCCTCGAAGCCCACGGCCTCCAGCACGATCTCGACCCCGGGCCGGAGCCGGGCGGGCGTGAAGAAGAGGAGGCCGGCGCCCAGCCCCCCCGCCGCGCCGGCCCCCGGGACCGCGGCAACATCGCGGCCCGTGGCTCGCGCGGCCATGCCGGCGAACGCCGCCAGCGCCGCGTCCAATTCCTGCACCATCGTCGGCGTGGCGCCCTTCTGGGGGCCGTACACCGCCGAGGCGCCGCGCGGCCCGCAGAGCGGATTGTCCACGTCGCAGGCGACGAGGAACTCCGACTCGGCCAGGCGGGGATCCAGACCCGCGAGTTCCACCCGCGCCAGCTGCGCCAGGGCGGCGCCGCCTTCGGGCAGGTCGCGCCCGGACTCGTCCAGGAACCGCACGCCCAGGGCCCGGGCGAAACCCGCGCCGCCGTCGTTGGTGGCACTGCCCCCGATGCCGAGGACGAGGCGCCGGAAGCCCGCGTCGAGGGCCGCCTTCACCAGGTCGCCGGTCCCGAAGGTGCTCGCGAGGCGCGGATCCCGCCGCCCCTCCGGTACCAGCGTCAGTCCCGAGGCTGCGGCCATCTCGATCACGGCCGTGCAGCCATCGCCCAGCACGCCCCATGCCGCGCGCACGGGATCGCCCAGGGGCCCCCGCACCTCCGCGTGGCGCAGGGCGCCCCTCGTGGCCGCGACCAGGGCCTCGATGGTCCCCTCGCCCCCGTCGGCGATGGGGAGCTCGACGACCTCGGCCTCGGGGAACACCGCCCGGACGCCCCGCGCCATGGCCCGCGCCACCTCCACGGCGGAGAGGCTGCCCTTGAAGGAATCCGGGGCCACGATGATGCGCATGTCTCACTCCCCGGCCTGGGCCGGCCTCAGTGGACGATGATCCGGAACACCTGGCGGCTGCGCTCCTCCTCGGCCCCGTCGTCCACGGAATGGAAGGTCCGGGTCTCGCGGGAGGCCACCAGGATCCGGTCCCCCACGTGCTGGTAGCGGGTCTGGACCGTGGTGCTGCCCACGTAGCGGCCGAACATGCGGCTGGTCTTGCCGTCGTAGGTGACGCTGGATTCGCTGGCCACGGGGAGCCCCTCTCCGTCCAGCCACAGCTTCAGGCGCGCCTCGCGGTGCTGCAGGTGGTATTCCTCGGACCAGGACAGGCGCGGGATGAACTGGTAGGTCCGGAGCCGTACCGGGCGGCCATCCAGGGTGTCCGGTTTCTCCTCCAGGAGGGTGGCCTCCCGGACGAGGCCGCGGAGGGTCCCGGACTGGTCGAGCAGGTGCCTGACGCGGCCCGGATCCAGTTCCTTCACAGCGTCGCGGGTGGGCGTGGGCAACCCATGGTCGCGGTCGTGGGTTTGCGCCTCGGCATCCACGTTCCGGAACATGCGGTCGGGCCAGACGATGCGCAGGCCCTCCGGGTCCTCTTCCGCCTCCACGGCCACTTCGGCCTGTCCGGTCACCGTCTGCTTCTTCAGGGTGTGCTGGGCCCAGGATTCCAGGTCCACGGTGGCCCGGACGGGGGCCTTGGCCGGCAGATTGGCGAGCACCTCGGTGAAACCAGGAGCCGCGGCCCCAGCCGCCGTCATGGCCAGAAGGCCGGTCGAACCGAGCGCGATGCGGATGAAGCGTGTCAGGACCAAGCCATCTCCAGCGGGAAGTCACCATGATATCTCGGGGCTCCCGGACCCTCTACTCTCCGGCCGGTTCCCGCCCCGGTCCCCTGGTCAGCAGCGCCTCAAGGCGCGCCAGCCGCTCCAGGACGAGGTCAGTCTCTTCCGCGTCGCGCATCATGGCCTTGTGCTCCTGCTCCGCCCGCAACTTGGAACGGTGGGACTCCAGGTTCTGGCCGATGAGCACCAGGGGCAGGAAACAGAGCTGGGTGACCTTGGTGATCCCGTTGAGGAGCGGGAAGTTCGGGAGCGGGTCGAAGTGCAGGTTGGCCGGCCCGAAGACGTTCCACAGCACCCAGCCCGAGGTGGCGAAGGCCAGGGCGCCGAAGAAGCGGGGCTCACCCGTGTGCCTCGCCAGCCACACGGCCAGTTTGTCGAGCCGGCTCAGGCGCCGGTGGTGCAGCGCGTCGGCCGATTCGATGGGGTACTTGTCGCGGATCCGCTTCAGGTGCTCCTGGTGGGTGGTCATGGGGACTCCGGGGTGGGCTCCCGCCATCATAGGGCCCACCCGCTTGCCTGACCGAGCTCCCCCTTCCGTCCAGGCCCTGCCGCCCGTAGGCTGGATGTGCCCATGCGGATTCCCCTCCTGACGTACCTCTGCCTCGCCTGCGCCCTGCGGGCCGGAGATCCGCCCATCGAGGTGAACCCGAACCGGCCCACCTTCGCCAACCCGGCCCTCACCACCCAGAGCGGGGTGGCCGAGCTGGAGTGGGGCGGCCAGCAGAGCCAGCTGCGGGATGGCAGCAATGTCTTCGGAACCCCCACCCTGCTGAAGCTGGGGATGGAGAAGGACCTGGAGATCCGGCTGGCCTCGCCCGGCTACCTGCGGCTGGCGGCGCCGGGCACGGAGACGGTCTCCGGGCCCGGGGACGTCAACCTGGGCGTGCAGTGGTGCTACTTCCATGACGGCCTCTTCGGCCTGGACCTGGCCGTCCAGGCCAACCACACCTTCCCCACGGCGAGCGCCGCCAAGGGCCTGGGGAGTGGCGCGCCCAGCGACGGACTGATCCTGCTGTTCAGCCGGGACATGGGCCCCTACCACCTGGATGTGAACCTGCTGGAGACCTGGATGGGCCGCCCGCCGGACAGCGGTGGCGGGCGCGTCCGCCAGCCCGCCGCCACCGCCTCCCTCAGCCGAACCCTCTCCGAGACCTGGTCGCTGACCGGTGAGGTCTACGCCATCGGGGGCACGGAGCTGAACCCGCGCGTCGTCTCCAATCTCTGGGCCCTCGGCTACAAGGTCTCGCCGCGGCTGGTCCTGGATGCGGGCCTGGACATCGGCCTCACGCAAGGCGCCCAGAAAGTGTCCATCTTTGCCGGGCTCACGGTGGGCCTGGCGCGGTTCCGCCCCGCGCGGTGAGGCAGAGGGTCCCGGCGGCGGCTACCGCGCCAGTGTGATGTCCCCCGCCCAGGCCGAGGCCCGAAGGGCGAAGGCGCCCGTCCCGCGCCACTGGAAGCCCCTGAAGAGGCCGCTCTTCTCGCCTCCGAAGGCGCTGGCGTGGATGTCCCCCGCCCACACCGAGGCCTGCACCGACCCGTAGCTCTCGGAACGGGGAACGGCCACCCGGAGGTCGCCCGCGCGCGTGAACAGATCCTTGTTCCCCTCGATGGGACCGATCCTCAGGTCGCCGGCGGTGAGGTGCACCCGGAGGTCGCAGCGGGGGGGAACCTCCACCCGCACGTGGAAGTTCTGGCGCGGGGTATGGTCGACCGAGAGGCGAGCCTGGGAGCCGGATCCCTCGAGGCGGACCCTCGCCTGCCCGGATCCATCCGAGGTCCAGGTCACGACGATCGCGTCCCCCGAACCAGGCTCAAGGTCGTAGTCTCCGGCCTCCAGGTCCGCCGTGAGCTGCCCCCCCGGTGCAAAGGCGAGCTGATGCCTCTGGCCCGGGGCCTGGCCGAACAGGGCCAGACCCGCCAGGGCGAAGGCGGTCGGACGGAAGGCACGGACCATGGCGGACTCCAGGTCCTCATTCTACGGCGCCTCCGGCGGATCGTTTATGCGCTCTGCGCGTGGCCCCGGGCACGGGAATCGGGGGACCTCCCGGACCGGGTCCGGGGCCTCGGCCTCGTGCGATGATGCCGGGCATGGACGCGCCCCTTTCCGTCAAACGCCTGCTGGAGCAGGTCAAGGCCCGCATCGAGCCACCCTTCGCCGCCGTGTGCGTGGTGGGTGAGGTGTCGAACTTCAAGGGCTCGGGTCGCCACTGGTACTTCACGCTCAAGGAAGAGGGCGCGGCCCTGCAGTGCGCCGTGTGGGCGGGCCAGCAGCGGTTTCTCGCCCACACCCCCGCCAACGGCCAGCGGGTGGTGCTGAAAGGCAGCCTGAACCTCTACGTGGCGGGCGGCAGCCTCACCCTTGCGGTCACGCATTGCGAGCTCGCCGGCCAGGGGGATCTGCAGGCGCGGCTGCGGCAGCTGGAGGCCGAACTTCGGGCCGAGGGCCTATTCGATCGCCCGAAGCGGCCCCTGCCCCGCTTTCCCCGCAGGCTCGGCGTGGTGGCGGCGCTGGGCGGTGCGGCGCTCCGCGACGTGCTGGAGGTGACGGCCCGCCGCGCCCCCGGCATCGACCTGCTCGTCGCCCCCGCCGCGGCCCAGGGCGACCGCTGCGTGCCGGAGACCCTGCTGGCCCTGCAGGAGATCCAGGATCCCTTCTGGGGTTGCGAGGCTGTGCTGCTGGTGCGGGGCGGCGGCAGCCTGGAGGACCTCTGGGCCTTCAACGATCCCTCCCTGGTCCGGGCCGTGGCCGCCTGCCGGCTGCCCGTCATCACGGGCGTGGGGCACGAGATCGACACCACCCTGGTGGACCTCGCTGCCGACCGGCGGGCCGCCACGCCCAGCCAGGCAGCGGAGCTGGCCACACCGGACCGGGCCGCCCTGGCCGCCGATCTGCAGCGACGCACCGAGGCCCTGGCCGGGAAGATGGCCTGGCGTCTGCGGGGCTTCGAATCCACGCTGAACCTGCTCACGGACCGTGGCCTGCTGCGCGCCGAGCCGGGCGCCACCCTCCAGGCCCGGCTCACGGCCCTGCGCCACCGCCTGGACCTGGCCCACCCCCACCGCCGCCTCGACCAGGCCGCCGGGCGCCTCGTCCTGCTGCGACAGCGGCTGGCCCACGCCGCCGCCGGGGCCGCCCGCGAGTCCGACCTGCCGCGAGTGCGGGAGGCGCAGCGGCGCCTGGCCCCGGCCGCCGCCCGCGCCCTGCAGCGCCGCGACCAGCGGCTGGCCGTGCTGGCCGAACGCCTGAAGGGCCTCGATCCCACCGGACCCCTGGCGCGGGGCTTCGTCCTCGTCCGGGACGACGCCGGCCGGCCCATCACCTCCGCCGCCCGGGTCGAGGCCCAGCGCCCCCTCCGGCTCACCTGGAAGGACGGGGAATGGAGCGTCATCCCGGACAAGCGCATGGAGGCCTGAGGCCTTCGGCCCGCGATAGATGACCGTTGTCACAAGGAAATCAAGGCCGAGACGGTAGATTGATCGGAAGGCAGGTCGCCCCGAAGACGCACCACAGCCCCCATCGCCAGGCTCTCGAGGACACCCGCATGTCCGCCCCAGCCCCAGCCCGGTCCGCCCCCCTCCGATGCCTCCTGGCCGCGGTGTTCCTCCTCCTGGCTGTGTCGGGTCTCGTCGCTGCGCCGGCCCGGAAGGTGCGGGTGGGCATCTTCCCCAACGCCCCCGCCACCTTCATGGACAGCGAAGGGCAGGCGAAGGGCTTCCTCGTGGACATCCTGCGCGACGTGGCGGCCCGCGAGAACTGGGACCTCGAGTTCGTTCCCGGCACCTGGTACGACTGCCTGGACCGGACCCGGAGCGGGGAGATCGACCTGCTCCCCAGTGTGGCCTACACCCAGGATCGCGCGGCCTATCTCGACTTCGGGAAGGTGCCCGCCTTCACCATGTGGAGCATCCTTTACGCCCATCCGGGATCCCGCATCCAGAACATTCTGGACGTCCGCGGCCGGCGCATCGGCGTGATGCTGGGCGACATCAATGGCGAGCACTTCCGCGAGCTGTGCACCAGATTCAACATCGCCTGCGCCTTCGAGGAATTCGGGAACATGTCCGACGTGCTGGCGGCGGTGGCGTCCGGCCAGGTGGACGGGGGGGTGACGGTCAATACCTTCGGCTATGCCCACGAGTCCCAGTACCGCGTGGAGCGGACCCCGGTCATGTTCAGCCCCTTCGACATCTACTTCGGCACCGCGAAAGAGAGGGACGGCGATCTCCTGGCCGCACTGGACCGCCACCTGTCTCAGGGCAGGCAGGACCCGGGTTCCGGCTACAACCAGGCCATCGATCGTTGGCTGAACCCCGCGCGGAGCCGGCCCCTGCCCCGCTGGATCCCCCAGGCGGGCCTGGGGGCCCTGGTCCTGGTGACCCTTTCCCTGGGCGCGGCGATCCTCTTCCGCCATCGGGTCCAGACGGCCACTGCCGAGACCCGCGAAATGGCCGCAGGGCTGGAACGGGAGCTGGCCAGCCGGAGGCTTCTGGAGGAGCGGATCCTCAAGGTGGCCGACGGGGTGGGTGTCTCCACCGGAGGATCCTTCCTGCAGGACCTGGTCCTGCATCTGGCCATGGCCTCAGAGGCGGACATCACCTTCGTGGGAGAGAAGGTCTCCCGGAACGGCGCGGACCACATCCGCACCCTGGCCGTGTTCCAGGATGGGATGCCCGGAGAGGCCCGCGAATGGGCGGTGGCCGGGAGCGTCAGCGAGCAGGTGCTCAAGGAGGGGCTCTGTGTCTTCCCTGCGGACATCCAGGAGGCCTTCCCTGATGATCCAGGGCTCCGCGAGACGGATCTGAAGAGCTATGTGGGCACATCCCTGAAGGATTCCAGCGGCCGGATCCTGGGACTCATCGGGATCTGCAATCGCCACCCGTTGTCGAATCCCTCCCTGGTGGCTTCCCTGCTCCGGATCTTCTCCGCCAGGGCCTCGGCTGAGCTGGAGCGGCAGAACGCGGAACGGGAGCGGCTGGAACTGGAGCGGCAGATGCAGCACGCCCAGAAACTGGAGAGCCTGGGGGTCCTGGCCGGCGGCATCGCCCACGACTTCAACAACCTCCTCACGGCCATGCTGGGGCACATGAACATGGCCCAGCTCAAGCTGGCCCCCGAATCCCCTGCGGTGCCCCACCTGGAGAGCCTCGAACGGATCATCCACCGGGCCTCGGACCTGACCCGGCAGATGCTCGCCTACTCGGGCAAGGGCCGCTTCGTGGTCCGTCCCTACGACCTGAACCACGTCGTGCGGGAAATGGCCCATCTCCTGGAGGTGTCCATCTCCAAGAAGATCGCCCTCCGCTTCAACCTGATGGAACCCCTGCCCCTGGTGGAGGCGGACGCCGCCCAGATCCAGCAGGTGATCATGAACCTGGTCACCAACGCCTCCGATGCCATCGGAGACTGCGAGGGAACCATCCGTCTTTCCACGGCGACCGCCTCCCTGGACCGGCATTACCTGGACCAGATTTTCCGCGGCCAGAACCTCGCCCCGGGGGACTACGTGACCCTGGAGGTGGCGGACACCGGCTGCGGCATGGCCCCGGAGGTCCAAGCCCGCATCTTCGAGCCCTTCTTCACCACCAAGGTCATGGGCCGGGGCCTGGGCCTCTCCGCCACCATGGGCATCCTCAAGGGCCACCGGGCCGCCATGAAGATCTACAGCGAGGAGGGCCGGGGGACGACCTTCCGGCTGCTCTTCCCCGTCTGCGCAGGCATGGCCGCCCCGGAGGCCCCCCAGCCCGCCGCCCCCATTCCCCGCCAACAGGCGACGGTGCTCCTCGTGGACGACGAGCAGATGATCCGGGAGGCCGCCGGCGCGGCCTTGGAATCCCTGGGGTTCAAGGTGGTCATGGCCTGCGATGGACGGGAGGCGGTGGAGACCTTCCGGCAGAACGGCGCCATCGATCTCGTACTCATGGACCTGACGATGCCTCACATGGACGGGCGCGAGGCCTTCCATCAGCTCCGGCGCATCCGTCCGTCGGTACCCGTGATCCTCAGCAGCGGATACAACGAGCAGGAATCCATCCAGGAATTCCTGGGGCGGGGGCTGGCGGGTTTCCTCCAGAAACCTTACACCCTGCGCGCGCTCGAGCAACTCGTGCTGCAGGCCCTGGCCCGCTGAGAGGTCTGAAGGAACCGTCTCCTCCGCCCCGGCCGGCATCCGCAGTGGCCGCGGGATGCTAAGGTCAGACAACATTCAGGTGTCGAATGTCCCAGCCCCCGAGCGATCCTGTGGTGCTTCCCGGCCCCTCCGAGCCCGGTCAGTTGGCCCCGGGGACGGTGGTGGGGCGCTTCCGGGTGGAGGAGGCCCTGGGATCCGGCGGGATGGGCGAGGTCTACCGGGCCTGGGATCCTGCCTTGGAACGGAGCGTGGCCCTGAAGGCCCTGCGGGCGGACGGGGACCGGGAATCCGGGGCCATCGAGCGGTTCCGCCGGGAGGCCCTGGCCCTGGCCCAGCTCAACCACCCCCACGTCTGCCAGGTGCACGACTGGGTGGAAAGCGCCTCGGGAACCTTCATTGCCATGGAGCTGGTGCCGGGAAAAACCCTCGACCAGGCGGCCCCCGACCTACGGGGACGGGACCGGCTCCGCGTGGTCCGGGCCGTGGCCCAGGCCCTGGAGGCCGCCCATGCGAAGGGGCTGGTCCACCGGGACCTGAAGCCCGCCAACATCATGGTGGCCCGCCGCGAGGGGCTTGATCCCATGGTAAAGGTGCTGGACTTCGGCCTGGCCCGGCTCATGGATTCCACCGCCCCCGCTGACCCTGCGCATACCCCGACGGCCGTGCCGAACCTGGCCCTCCTGGAGTCCCTCGCCCCCGCCGTCCCTTCCGGCGAGGGCAGCGACGCCACAGCCCGCCATTCCTCACAGCCCGGACCGGAGGCGAAGGGGTCCCTCGGGGGCCATTCCTGGGACCGGCTCACCCAAGCCGGCACCTTCATGGGAAGCCCGGGCTACGCCTCGCCCGAGCAGATCCAGGGCCAGGCCGCGGGCCCGGCCAGCGACGTCTTCTCCCTGGGCATCCTCGCCTGGGAACTGCTCTCCGGGGAGCATCCCTTCCCGGGCGAGGGCCGCGCCAGGATGCAGGCCATCGTCCAGGGGAACCGGCGGGCCTTCAAAGGAAGGAACCTCTCCCGTGCGGCCAGGGAACTGCTGCGGGGGATGCTCGACCCCCACCCCTTCCGGCGTCCCTCCGCGGCCCAGGTGGCAAGGATGCTCGATGGCATGCTCCGCCCCCGTGGCGCCCTGCGGTGGGCGATCCTCTCGGCCGCAGGCGCCCTGCTGCTGGCCGCAGGCGCCTACGCCTTCCTCAACCGGGGAACCCTCTCCGACCTGACCCGAGGCCGCGCCGCGCGGATCGCCGTCATGCCCTTCGTGAACAGCACGGGGGAAACGGACCTGAACGCCACGGCGCGCCTGCTGTTGCCGGAGATGCTCGAGGCGGCCCTCCGCGGCCACGCCAAGCTCGCCCCCATCGACCCGGAGAACCTGGTGAAGGCCCGCGTGGCCCTGCACCTGGCACCCCAGGGGGACCTCACGCCTGCGGACGAGGCGCGGCTCGTCTCGGCCCTCGGAGCCGATCTCATCCTGCGGGGCACCCTTTCCAGGGAAGGCGTCGATGCCGTCTCCCTGGCCTTCGAGCTGCGGGACAGCCAGGGCCGGCTGCGCCGGGCCGCCAGCGTCCGCGGTCCTTCCAACAAGGCCTCCGTGGCCCTGCCCCTGGCGCGGAAGGTGGCCCAGGATCTCTTCAAGGCCGTCGACCCCCTGGGCTCGGCGCCCATGCCCGCCCTTCCCGATGCCCCTCCCGAGGCCCTCGACGCTTTCGCGCGGGGCGCGGACCGGGTGGAACGGGGGGATTTCAAGGACGCAGCCCCCCTGCTCCGGGAGGCCGCCCAGCGGGCCCCGGATTTCGTGCCGGCCGTGCTGGGCTACGCCCGTTGCCTGAGCCGCCTGGCAGAGGCCCCACCGGAACCCGTCTTCCAGTGGGCCCGCTGGTCCGCCCAGGCGGAGGGCAACCGCGCCCTCGAACTGAAGGCCCTGCACTTCCTCATGATCCGCTACGGCGACCGCGGCGCCTGGGAGGACGCAGACCGCACGGGGCAGGAGGCCCTGGCCCTGGCCCAGGTCGTGGGGGATCCCGCCCTCGAGGCCGGCGTCCACACCACCCTCGGCGTGCACCTCCAGCGCCGTAACCGGCCCGCGGAGGCGCAGGCCGAGTACCAGAAGGCCCTGGCCATGTTCCGCACGTCGGGGGACCACCTCTCTGAGACGCGCGTTCTCAACAACCTGGCCGTCCTCCAGAAGGAGCGCGGCGACCTGGCCGGGGCCGAGGCCCGGTACCGCAGCGCCCTGGAGACCGTCCGCTCCCTCGGCGACCGCTGGGGCGAGTCCTTCCTCCTGAACAACCTGGGGGACCTGGCCCTGGCCCAGTCCCAGGTCCCATCCCCATCCCCATCCCCGGCCCCGACCGGCGGCCTCGACCGGGCGGAGTCCGAGTACCGCAAGGCACTCGCCCTGCGGGAGGCCATCGGGGACCAGAACGGGCTGACCTACACCTACGTGGGACTGGCCAGCGTGGCCCAGGCCCGGGGCGACCTGGACCAGGCCATCGGACTCGAGACCCAGGCCCTCGACCAGGCCCGCAGGACCCAGCTGAAGCCCATGGAGGGCGTGGCCCTCTACAACCTCGGCGAGTTGAACCGGGAGGCGGCCCGGTACGAGCCGGCCAAGGCCTTCTACCGCCAGTCGCTGGCCCTGCACGAGGAACTGGGCGACCCCTCCATGGAGGCCCATGCCCTGGCCGGCGAGGCCGAGTGCCTGGCGCGGCAGGGCCGGAAGACCATGGCCCGCGCCCTCCTGGATCGGAGCCGGACCCTCTCCGCCGAGGACACCCCCTACCTCCTGCGCGCCCGGGCCTGGGTCGCCCAGGTCGAGGGCCGGACCGAGGAGGCGAAGCCGCTGTTCGCCAAGGCCCTGGCCGCGGCCCGTCTCCAGGCCCCCGAGATCGTCCGCGAGCTGACGGCAGCCTCGCGGTGAGTGGGTATCCTGGGGCCCTTTCCGGGTCCACCCCATGAAGCTCCTGCTGGTCGAAGATGATCCCCGCGCCGCCCGGGCCCTGGAGCGGGGCCTCCGCGAGGAGGGCTTCGCCGTGGAGGTGGCCTTCGACGGCGAGGAGGGGCTTTCCCTCGCCCGGGAAGGGGGCTTCGACGCCCTCATCCTCGACGTGATGCTGCCGAGGCTGGACGGCTTCACGCTCCTGGCCGAGGCCCGGGCCGCGGGCGTGTCGGCGCCGGTCATGTTCCTCACGGCGCGGGACGCCCTGCCCGACCGGCTCCGGGGCCTGGAGGCCGGCGGCGACTACCTGGTGAAGCCCTTCGCCTTCTCCGAGCTCGTGCTGCGCCTCCACAACCTGCTGCAGCGCGCCCCCGCCACGGGACGCACCTGGACCGTGGCGGACCTCACCGTGGATCCCGTCCGGCGCCGCGTGTACCGCGGCGGGGAGCGGCTGGACCTGACTGCCCAGGAGTTCGCCCTGCTGGAACTGCTCGCCCGCAACGCGGGCCATGTGGTCACCCGCACGCGGATCGCCGAGGAGCTCTGGGATATGGCCTTCGATGGGGATCCCAACCTGGTGGACGCCGCCATCCGGCGGCTGCGGCGCAAGGTGGACGATCCCTTCCCCGGGAAGCTCATCCAGACGAGGCGGGGGGTGGGCTACACCCTGGAGATGCGGGATGCCTGAGCGCCGCCGGCCGCCCTCCCTGACCCTGCGCCTCGCGGTCGCCTACGGCCTGGTTGCCCTGGTCCTCATGGGCGGGAGTTCCGTCGTGCTCTACCGCGCCCTGGCGAACGCGGGCTGGCGCGACGACGCCGAGGACGTCCAGCACGCCACCCGCATGGTGGCGCGGCGGCTGGAGGAGAAGGGCCGCGTGGAACCCCGCGATCTGGAGGGGGATGCCGGAGTGCGGGTGCGCGTGCTGGACCTCCAGGGCCGGACCGTGCTTGAGGGGCCCGGGATGTCGGCGCTCGCGCCGGCGGCCCTGATGCCGGCGGCGCCCTCGGGCCTGGTTCAGATCAACGGTCCGGAGGACACGGACCTGCTGGTGGAGTCCCTGCCCTGCCGGGAGGGTGTGGTGCAGGCCGCCAAAGACCTGGGCTACCGGGAGCGCCTGCTGGTGCGGTACCGGGAGTTCCTGGCCCTCAACGCGGCCCTGGTGGCCGCGCTGGCCGCCCTGGCGGGCTGGTTCATCGCCCGGCGGGGCCTCGCGCCCTTGGACCGGCTGGCACGCGCAGTGGCCGAGATCCGGCCGGAAACGCTGACCTCCCGCCTGTCGGCGGCCGATGCGCCCCGGGAGCTGCAGGCCCTCACGGCCACCCTGAACGGGACCCTGGCCCGGCTGGAGGAGGCCTTCACCCGCCTGGGGGCCCTGAACGCGGACATGGCCCACGAACTGCGCACGCCCCTCCACGCCCTGCGCCTGGATCTGGAATCCCTTGCCGGGACCGTGGTGGATCCAGCGCTGGGCGACCGCCTGGGCGCGGCCACGGAATCCGTCGATCACATGGGCGCCCTGGTGGAGCAGATGCTCTTCCTGGCCCGGGCCGAGGATCCCGCCACGATTCTGGACCGGCAGGATCTCGACCTGGGACAGGTGCTGGCCGATGCCGCCCGCCCCTTCGAACTCCTCGCGGAGGAGCGGGGCCTCCGCCTGCGGGTCGAAGCCGATCCGGTCGCGCGGATCCAGGCGGATCCGACACTGCTGCGCCGGGCCATCCACAACCTCCTGGCCAATGCCGTGCGGCACACCTCCTCGGACGGCGAGGTGTCGCTCACCGGATCCGCAAGGGAAGGGGTCGTCGAGATCGTGGTCCGCGACTCGGGAGAGGGCATCCCCCCGGACCAGATTCCCCACCTGGGCCGGCGCTTCGTCCGGCCGGACGCCTCCCGGAGCCGCGCCACGGGCGGGACGGGGCTGGGGCTGGCCATCGTGCAGAGCATCCTCCGCCTGCACGGGGGGGCGCTCTCGATCGAGAGCGCCCTGGGCCGTGGGACCAGCGTGCGGATCACCTTCCCGCGGACCTGATCAGCCCGTCAGGCCGGCGTCATGGGAGGATCAGGCTTGAGGACTAGGCTCGGGGCATGCGGCACCCCTCGCTCGTCCCGCCCCTGGCCTTGGCCCTCCTGGCGGGCGCCTGCGCCCGCCCGCCGCACGCCACGCTGGATCCCGGCCGCACCCTCGCCGATCTCCGGCAAACGCGCACCGTGATCCCGGACGGGGACCTCGCATCGGCCCTCACCCAGGTGGCCTGGAAGGACCACCCCGACCTGACGCTTGCGGAGGCCGGACTGGCCGCGGCCAGGGCGGGCATCCTCACCGCCAAGGCCCGCCCCAATCCCTCCTTCGGCTTCAGTGCCACCCGGGCCGAAGGGGTGCCCCGACCCTGGACCCTCACTTACGGGCTGAACCTTCCCATCGAGACCGGCGGGAAGCGGGACCTACGCCTACGGCAGGCCCGGCTCCGGGTCGAGGTGGCCCAGCTCGAGGTCGCGGATACCGCCTGGAGGCTGCGCATGGAGGTGCGCAAGGCCCTGGTGGACTGGCTGCAGGCCCGCGAAGCCGCCGATGCCGCCGACCGCGAGGCCGCCCTTCGGGCCGATCTGCTGACGCTCCAGAAGCGTCGGCTCGCCCTGGGGGAGATCGGCTCCCCGGAAGTGGCCATGGCCACCCTGGAGGCCCAGCGCGCCGCCGCCGCCCGCTTCACCGTCCAGGCGGAGGCGAGGCGCGCCGCATCGGCCCTGGCCCTGGCCGCGGGCGTGAATCCGGAGACCCTGGCCCCGCACCTGCAGGGCGAGCCTCCGGTGGACCTCACTCCGCCGCCGGCGCTCTCGGCCCAGGACACGGACGCCCTCATCCACCGCCTGGACGTGCGCCGCACCTTGCTGGCATGGGAGCAGAACGAAACCACCCTCGATCAGGAGGCTGCCCAGCGGATACCGGACCTCCAGCTGGGACCCGGCTACAGCTTCGATCAGGGCGTGAAGAAGTGGACCCTCGGATTCACGGTGGACCTCCCCCTCTTCGACCGGAGGCAGGGCCCCATCGCCGAGGCCGTGGCCCGCAGGAAGGTCATCGAGGCCCGGCTCCGCCAGGAGGAGCGCAGTTCCCTGTCTGGGGCGGAGCTCGCCGCCGCCCGGTTCGCCAATGCCCGGGAACGCCTGCGGGCCGAGGTGGAGGCGATGACGACCCAGGCGGCCCGGCTGGCAGCCGCGAAGCGCGTCTTCGACCTCGGCGGCCTGGACCGGGGCGGATGGCTGGCGGCCCAGCTCGAGGCCGCCCAGGCCCGCAGCCTGGCCGTGGAGGCCTGGGCCGAGGCGCAGCGGGCCCGTCTGGCCGTGGAGGAGGCCTTCCAGAAGCCCCTCGATCCCTCAGAACAACCCTTCCGGCTCGATGGAGTGTCCCGATGAGCGAAACCAGCTCCCTCTCATGGCGCTCGCGGTTCGTCCTCGCGGGCCTGGGCCTGGCACTCGCCGCCGGCATCGGCGCCCGCCTGGCCTTCGGCGGCGGGACGGCTGACGCCGACGACGCGCCGCCACCCGCCTCGGAGGCCCGGATCGAGAAGGGAACCGAGGCCACCTCCACCCTGGTGCTGGCCTCGGGGCAGGCCCAGGCCTTGGGCCTCGCGACCGCGCAGGCCGTGGAGACGTCGCAGGCGGAGGAGGTGCCGATCCACGGCGTCGTGCTGGACCCCCTTCCCTTCCTCGAACTGGAGGCCCGGCGACGCGCCACCGCGGCGGCGTTCCGTGCCGCCCAGTCTGCTTCGGCCGCGGCGGAAGCGGAGTTGTCGCGCATCATCGCCCTCCATGCGGCGGACCGCGGCGCCTCGGACCGGGCGCTGCAGGAGGCCCGGCGCGCCGCCGCCGAAGCCGCCTCCCAGCGCGTCGCGGCCCAGGGCGAGGCGACCCGCGCCCTGGCGGCCTGGGCCCAGCTGGGCCTCGATTCGGTCGAGGGCCTGGCCGGTTTCCAGCGGGTCCTCGTACGCCTCGACTTGCCCCTTGGACTCCCCGCGCCGTCTCCGCTGCCCCGCACCCTGGCCGCCACCTCGCCCGCCGTGGCGGGAACCCTGTCCCTGAAGGTGCTGGGCCTCGCGCCGGGGGGCTCCCCGCTCACCGGCGGGCTCGCCCTGCTGGCGCTCGCCCCAGGCAGGGGACTCCGGCCCGGGCTGCCGGTGGACAGCGCCCTGCCCGGGAACGCCGGAACCCACGAGCTGATCCCGCGGTCCGCGGTGCTGTGGTCCGGCACCGAGGGCCTGGTCTTCGTGCAGGTCGGCGAAGACCGGTTCCAGCGACGCTCTGTGACGGTGGCCTTCCCCTGCGAGGCGGGTCTCGTCCTCGATGGCGGCCTCGCCAAGGGGGACCGCGTGGTGGTGAAGGGCGCGCTGGAACTCCAGGGCGAGTACGGCCGGCTCGCCGAGGGCGCCGCCATCGGGGCCGGGGGCGTCTGATGCTGAATGCCATCGTCAAGGGCTCCCTGCGCCTGCGGGGCCTGGTCATGGTGGGCGCTGCCCTCCTGGTGGCCTACGGCCTCTACACCGCCGGCCACGCTCAGCTGGGGGTCTTCCCCGAATTCGCGCCGCCCATGGTCACCGTGCAGACCCCGGCCCCCGGGCTCTCTCCGGAGGAGGTGGAGCAGCTCGTGACCCTGCCCCTGGAGCGCGCCATCAACGGCGTGCCTGGCCTGGAATACCTGCGGTCCCAGAGCATCCAGGGCATCTCGGCCATCGACGCAACCTTCCGGGAGGGCACGGACATCTACCTCGCCCGCCAGCAGATGTCCGAGCGCGTGGCGGAAACCGCGGGCCACCTGCCCCAGGGCGTCGGCACACCAGCCCTGGCCCCCCTGGCCTCGAGCACGGGCTACATCTACGCCTTCGGCCTCACCAGCGAAATCCGCTCACCCATGGAGCTGCGCACCTACCTGGACTGGACCCTGCGGCCCAGGCTACTGGGCATCCCGGGCATCGCCAATGTCTCGGATTACGGCGGCGAGGTCCGCCAGCTGCAGGTGCAGATCATTCCCGGCCGGCTCCAGGCTCGTGGGCTGACCCTCGACCAGGTGCGCCAGGCGGCGTCCTCGGCCACGGGCATCCGGGGCGCGGGCTTCCTGGACACGCCGGCCCAGCGCATCGTGCTCCGCAGCGAGGGCCAGAGCCTGACGCCGGAGGCCCTCGCCCAGGTGGCCGTGGCCGCGAAGGACGGCGCGGTGCTCCGGCTCGGCGACCTCGCCCACGTGGCCTGGGCCCCGGCCCCTGCCACCAGCGCCGCCATGGTGGACGGCCGGACGGGCCTCACCTGCGAGCTGTTCATCCAGCCCGGCGCGGATGTCATCGCCGTGACGAAAGCCATCGAGGCGATGCTGAACGCCCAGGGGCCCGACCTGGCCCAGAACGGCATCCAGCTCCACACTCCCACCTTCCGCGTGGCGTCCTTCATCGAGACCGCCGTCGGCAACGCCCGGAACGCGCTCCTGCTGGGCGGCCTCCTGGTGATCCTGGTGCTGCTCGCCTTCCTGCGGGATCCTCGCACCGCCTTCATCTCCCTCACCGCCATCCCGCTGTCGCTCCTGGCGGCCGTGGTGGTCCTCGTCCACCAGGGCTTCACCCTCAACACCCTGACCCTGGGCGGCCTCACCATCGCCCTGGGCGAGGTGGTGGACGACGCCATCATCGACGTTGAGAACATCCTGCGCCGTCTGCGGCAGGCCCGCGCCGCGCAGGACCCGCGGTCCGCCCTCCAGGTGGTGCTGGACGCCTCCATGGAGGTCCGCGGGTCCGTGGTGTTCGCCACAGGCGTGGTGGCCCTCGTCATGTTCCCTGTGCTCACTTTCTCCGGCGTGCAGGGACGCATCTTCGCGCCCCTGGGCTGGGCCTACCTTTCCGCCGTGCTGGCTTCGCTGCTGGTGGCCCTCACCGTCACGCCGGCCATGACCCTGCTCATGTTCGGGAAGGGCCGCCTGCCCCATGAGGAACCCCGCTGGGTGGCCACCCTCAAAGCCCGCTACCACGCCATGCTGGAAGACATCATGACCCGACCCGGGGCCCTCTTCATCGGCGCGGGCATCCTGGTGGCCGGCGCCCTGGCCGTGATCCCGCTCATGCCCGGAGGCTTCCTGCCAGATTTCCAGGAGGGTCACCTGATCCTCCAGGCCAACCTGCCCACAGGAGCCTCCCTCCAGGAGAGTCTCCACCTGGGCCGGCGGGTGGCGGTGCAGCTTTCGAAGCTCACCGCCGTGGGACGCATCTCCCAGCGGGCCGGCCGCACGGAGGGCGGCGACGACACCGTGGGTCCCCAGTTCAGCGAGTTCGACATTGAACTGAAGCGCGGCGCCCCCGCCGACACGGGGGATCAGGTGCGCGAGGCCCTCCGGGCCATCCCGGGCGCCACCTTCGAGGTGAAGACCTACCTCGCGGACCGGGTGGACGACTATATCTCGGGCAGCAACGCCCCGGTGGTGGTGCAACTGAGCGGCCAGGACCTTGACCAGCTGGACCGGGCCGCCGCCAGCGTGAAGGCCGTCCTCGCCGGCATTCCGGGCGCCACCGACGTGGCCGTGGACAGCCCGCCGGGCCAACCGGAATGGACGCTGAGGGTCGATCCCGAGGCCGCCGCGCGGCACGGCCTGCGCCCCGTGGAGGTGCTGGACGCCATCCAGGCGGCCTTCCAGGGCCAGGTGGTGGGCCAGATCTTCGAGGGGCCCCGCGTGACCGATGTCGCCGTCACCCTGCTCCCGGGCGAGAAGCGGGATCCCGGGCGCATCGGGGCCATCCCCATCCAGACCCCCGAGGGCCGCAGCCTGCCCCTGTCCCAGGTGGCGCGGCTGACGAGGGGCACCGGCCGTTATGCCGTGCTCCACGACGCCGCCCTCCGCCGCACGGTGGTCACCTGCAGCGTTTCGGGCCGGAGCCTCGCTGCTTTCGTGGCCGACGCGAGGCAGGCCATCCGGACGAAGGCCGGCCTCCCCCCCGGCCTCACCGCCGAGTTCAAGGGTGTCCTGGAGGCCCAGAACGCCGCCCACCGCGAGCTGGCCTTCCACCTGCTCATCGCGCTGGCGGGCATCCTGGCCCTACTGAGCCTCGTCTTCCACTCGCCCCGGAACCTGCTGCTGGTGCTGGCGAACCTGCCCTTCGCCCTGCTGGGTGGCGTACTGGCGGCCTTCCTCACCGGCGGCACGCTGAACCTCGGCGCCCTCGTGGGCTTCGTGACCCTCTTCGGCATCACCACCCGCAACAGCATCATGCTGGTCTCCCACGCCGAGCACCTGGTGCTGAAGGAGGGCTTCGCCTGGAATGCCCCCACCGCCCGGCGCGCCGCCGAGGAGAGGCTCGTCCCCATCCTCATGACGGCGATGGTCACCTCGCTCGCCCTGCTGCCTCTGGCCCTCGGCGCGCGCCAGCCGGGCCGGGAGATCGAGGGTCCCATGGCCATCGTCATCCTCGGCGGGCTGATCTCGTCCACCCTGCTCAACCTCCTGCTCCTGCCCACGCTCATCCACCGCTTCGGGCGTTTCGCCGCGCCTGGGGAACACGGGCATCCTTCTCGATCTCGTTGACGCGTTCGAGATGCCGATGGGCCGATAGACCTCAGCGCCCCAGGATCAGCAGGGTGAGATCGTCCGCCAGGGGGCGCCCGGCGGTGAAGGTCACGACATCGCCGAGGATCGCGGCCTGGAGATCCTCGGCGGGCTGCGCCAGCAAGTCGGCCAGGCGGCCCTCGCCGTAGAGGGCATCAGCGGGATCCAGGGCCTCGGTGAGGCCGTCGGTGTAGAACACCAGGCGGTCGCCGGGGTCCAGGGTGCCCTCGCACAATTCCAGCGCATCGGCAAACCGGGCCGCGCTGAGACCAATGCCCAGGCCCCGCGGCTGGAGGCGCTCCACCCGGCCGTCCACGCGACGCAGGAGGGCCGGGGGATGACCCGCCCGCACGAAGGCGAACCGGCCCGTGCGGGGATGGAAGGTGCCGTAGGCCAGGGTGAGGAAGAGGTTCTTGCCGTGCCCCTCGCACCAGATGGCGTTGAGGCGGCCAGCCACTTCGCGGGGATCCAGGGCCTGCTTGTCCAGGGCCGAGAGGACGCCCTTGGTCTCCGCGGCATAGAAGGCGGCGCTGGTGCCCTTGCCGCTCACGTCAGCGATGAGGAAGGCCAGGCTGCCGTCCCGCAGGGGGAACACGTCGTAGTAGTCGCCCGCCACTTCCCGCGCCGGGAGAATCGTCGCGCGCACGGACGGCAGGTGCAAAGCCTCCAGGTCCGGCAGCAGGCGCATCTGCACCTCCCGAGCCACCCGGAGTTCCTCCTCCATGCGGAGGCGCTCCTCCCGCTCGGCATCCGCCTCCTGGAGGCGGCCGGCCATCTGGTTGAAGGCCTCCGTGAGACGGGCCACTTGGTCCCTCCCGCGGGGCCGGATGCGGACGGTGAAGTCGCCGCCACTGAGCCGCGCCACGCCCCGGAAGAGCCCATCCACAGACTTTCCCAGCTGCCTGGCCAGGTAGAACCCCATGAGCAGCGCCAGGAGCTGGAAGCCGAAGAGGACGAGAATGGCCATCACCAGGCCAGCGATGAAGAGGAGGGTCTCACCCGAGAGGTTGCCGCCCTTCGTGCCGAACCCGAAGCCCCGGAACAGCTCTTCCAGGCTGGTCTCCGGCGTGGCGGTGAGCAGCATGGGCCGCCCGCTCTCCCAGTCCACCACCCGCAGTCCCACGGGCGGCAGCCAGAAGGCATGGAAGAGCCCCCGTCCCTGGGGAACCTCGCCATCCTGGTAGCTGGCCACGGGGGGCCGCCCCCGGTACAGGCCGGCGAAGTCCAGGGGCATTTCATCGTCGCCGCTCTTCCTGCGTTCCCGACCCTCTTCGGTGGCGCCCCAATCAAGCCGGTAGGCCATGCGCCCGCCCCAGATGTTCCGGCCCGCGGCGCTCATGCGGCCCAGGCCCAGACTCAGCAAGCGGTACCTGCTGCCCTCGACGGCGACGGCCCGCAGGGCCACGGCCTTCTGTCCGCCGGGGATCTCGTCGTAGACGTAGCCCACGAAACCGGCCTTCACCCCTGCCGGAAGCCTGTCCACCCGCCGCACATGGGCCTCACCGAGGACCTCCAGGGCCTTAAGGGCCGCGTCGTCCGAGGGTTGACGCGCCGCCTCGCGGACCGCCGCCTCCATGCGCCGCAGGTCCCCCTGGAAGGCACGGCCCACCTGGGCGCCCAGGCCCAGCCAGCCCAGGGACACGAAGAGCACGGTCAGCGTGAGCGCCGGCAGGAAGGAGACGAGGATCAGGATGACCCAGAGCCGCCGCGACACCTTGAAGAGGATGCGCCGCCAGAGCCAGCGGACCCCCAGGAAGCCCAGCGCCACGGCCGCCGTCCAGAAGGCCATGGCGGAGAGGCTCCAGAGGCAGCCCGTGCCCGTGAGTTGCCAGCGGTCAGGGATCAGGAGCCAGGGCAGGCCGAAGGCCAGGGTGATCCAGGCCCACCGGGGGCGCAGGCTTCCCAGCCGGACCCGGAGGCCTTCGAGGGTCAGGGAATCCCGCCAGCCGGACATGCTAGACCATCAACATGCCGCCGTTGACGCTGAGGGTCTGGCCCGTGATGTAGCCGGCCTCCTCGCTGGCCAGGAAGGCGACGGCGGCAGCGATGTCCTCGCCCGTGCCCATCCGTCCCAGGGGGATCTGCTTCGTGAACTCGGCCTTCACATCCTCGGACAGCCCAGCGGTCATGGCGGTCTCGATGTAGCCCGGCGTCACGGCATTGGCCGTCACGTTGCGGCTGGCCAGCTCCCGCGCCACGGACTTCGTGAGGCCGATGAGGCCCGCCTTGGCGGCCACGTAGTTGGCCTGGCCCGGATTGCCCATCTGCCCCACCACCGAGGCGATGTTGATGATGCGCCCCCAGCGCTGCTTCATCATGGGCTTCGTGGCCGCCTGGATGGCCGTCCACGCGCCCTTCAGGTTGGTGTCCAGCACCGCGTCCCAGTCCTCCTCCTTCATCTGGATGAGGAGCTTGTCGCGGGTGATGCCGGCGTTGTTCACCAGGATGTGGATGGCGCCGTGCCGCTCCACGGTGGTGGCAACGGCGGCCTTCACAGAGGAGGTGTCCGACAGGTCCGCCACCACCACATCCGATTTCCCGCCGGCCTCGGTGATGGTGTTCGCCACCACCTGGAGGTTCCGCAGGGTCCGGGCCGCGCAGACCACCGTGGCCCCCTGGGCCGCGAGGCGCTTCGCGATGGCTTCGCCGATGCCCTGGCTGGCACCGGTGACGAGGGCGATCTTGCCGTCGAGGCGGAACATGGATCCTCCAGTTCGGAAGGCCCCAGTCTATCGCGGGTCCGGCCCGACCCATTGCCTCCGCCTCCCGTCCTGCCCCACCCTGGGGTGCCCGTTCCCGGAGGTACCATGCGTCCCGCCCTCCTCCTCGTCCTCCCGGCCCTGCTCGCCGCCCAGGAGGCGCAATCTCCCCGCGTCGAGCGGCTCGTGGCCGCCGTGGAGGCGCCGCGCCTGCAGGCCACCGTGGCAAAGCTTGTCTCGTTCGGGACGCGGCACACGCTGTCCGGTTCCACCTCGCCCACCCGGGGCATCGGCGCGGCCCGGAGTTGGCTCGCGGCGGAGTTCGGCGCCTTCGCCAGGCTCCCCGGGTCACGGCTCAGCCCCTTCGAGGATCGCTTCACGGAGGCCAAGGATCCGCGGATCCCAGCGTCCGTGGAGATTGTGAACGTGGGCGCCGTGCTGCCGGGAACGGATCCAGCGCGCGCGAAGGAGGCCATCGTCCTCACGGGCCACTACGACAGCCGGGCCACGGACGTGATGGATGCCGTGTCGGACGCGCCGGGAGCCGACGACGACGGCAGCGGCACGGCCATGATGCTGGAGCTGGCCCGGGTCATGGCCGCGGACCGGCCTGCGGTGACCGTCTACTTCGTCGCCGTGGCAGGCGAGGAACAGGGCCTCTTCGGCAGCGCCCACCTCGCGAAGCGGCTGAAGGCCGAAGGCGTGGACGTCCTCGCCATGCTGAGCGTGGACATCGCCGGCAACACCGAGGGCGAGAACGGCGTGAAGGACAACGTCACCGCCCGCCTCTGGAGCGAGGGGGTGCCCGCCGGGGAGACGCCCGAGCAGCGCCGGTTGCGGCTCGCCCTGGGCACGGAGAACGACGGCCGGTCCCGGGAGTGGGCCCGCTACGTGAAGCGGCTGGGCGAGCGCTACGTCGAGAACCTGGACCTGCTCGTCATGCTCCGCCGCGACCGCATCGCCCGCGGTTCGGACCACATGAGCTTCACCGCCGAGGGCTATCCGGCCGCCTGCCTGCGGGAGGCCCAGGAGCACTACGATCGCCAGCACCAGGACGTGCGCACCGTCGCGGGCCGGGTGTATGGCGACGACCTCGCCCACTTCGACGCGGCCTACGCCGCCAAGCTCGCGAAGGCTCTCTGCGCCGCCGTGGCCACCCTGGCCGCTGCCCCGGTCCCCGTGAAGGACCTCACCCTGGGCGGTGCCGTGAGCCCCGACACCAGGTTGCGCTGGACCCTGCCGGCGGATCCCCGCATCAAGAGCCTGCTCCTCTTCCGGCGGCGGGCGGACGGCGTGACCTGGCAGCGCGTCCAGCGCTTCCCGGTGACGGACCACCTGGTGATCCCTGGCGTGGTTCCGGATTCCAATGTCTTCGCCCTGGCCACCGTGGACGCGGAAGGGAACGAGGGCCTGCCCGTGGCGCCCTCCCGCATCGAGTAGACCTAGCCGCCCACCGGAGGCGGCGCGCCCCTGGCCACGAGCCAGTCGGCCACGGACCGGGCGGCGGCACCGTGGCCCAGCCGGATCTGGCCGCCCAGGTCCGGAATCTGGATCACCAGCGAGGAGCCGATCCATTCCAGGGCCGCCTCACGGACGGGGGCGTCGAGGTGACCGAGGCCGAAGGGCCTTCGGAACCGGGTGGTCACCTCCAGTCGCCCCTCCCTTACCAGCAGCACCTTGGCATCGATGCGGAGCGCAACCTGCCAGAGGGTCACCCCCTGGAGCAGCCGGAGGACCAGCATCGCGGCAGCACTCCAGCCCCAGCGTCCCCGCGTCCAGTCCTGCCAGGCGGCCGCGCTGCCGATGGCGGCGAAGAGAATCATCACCCCCAGGGCCGTCAGACGCTGGCCCCGGGACACCTCCACCTTCAGTTCCATGGATTCGGCCATCGGAGACTCCCCGGGGGAGTCTAGCCGATGCCACTGAAGGTCCGTTGTTAAGCCATGTGAAGCGCCGCTACTTCAACCCCTTCAGCCAGGCCGCCAGCGGCGCCAGATCGGCCAGGGGCGTGCTGTCGCCGTAGGCGGTCATGGCGCTGGCGGCGTTGAGTTCGGCCCGGGAACGGGTCTCCCGTTTGAGGAGGTGGTTGGCCTCGGGCAGGTCGATGACGGTGCCGTGGTAGGTGGGCGGGATCGTCGGGGGACGCCAGGTCTGCAGATCACGATCGCCCCAGACGATGGCCGAGGGGCCGGGGAGCCGGGCGGCGAGCGTCCAGGGATCGAGGTCCAGGGTGTCGCGCACGAAGCCCAGGGATTCGGGGGCCATCAGCCCCTTCGCGAGGCGACCCAGGGCGGGATAGACGTCGGAACCAGGCTCCGGGGTGGGTTGGTTCTGACGGATGGCCTGGAACACCTGGTCCATGTAGGCGAGGTTGGCCGCGGCCTTCTCCGGCGGCAGCTGGAGGCGGAGCTGTTCCTTGATGGTGGTGGCCATGTCCCGGCCCGGCAGCGAGAGCAGCAGGACCGCGTCCGCGCCCCCGGCGGCCAGGAGGGAGAGCAGCGCGCCCTCGCTGTGGCCCACCAGGAGAAGCTTCTTCCCCTTCGCCTCGGGCAGGGCCCGTGCCGCAGCCAGGGCGGCCTTGATGTCGCCCGCCTGGGCATCCAGGGAGATGTCCAGCCTGGGATCCTTCGCGCCGATGAACCGCTTGTCGTAGCGCAGACTGCCGAGGCCCTGGGCCTGGAGCCAGATGGCCAGGTCCCGCCCACCGTGGCTGGCCATGGGGATCAGCGAGTTCGACCAGTCCCGGTCCGTGGGGCCCGACCCTGCCACCATCACCGCGAAGTAGGGATGCGCCCCGCCCGCCCGGACGCTGCCGTGCAGCGCGAAGCCGTTGAAGCCGGGGAAGGTGATCTCGCGATCGACCGGTGCCGGGGCGGGAGCCTGGGCCATGGCCGGAAGGGCCACTCCGGACAGGATGGCGATGGTCGGGTTCAAGCGCTTCATGATGCCTCCGGAGGCAAGGTGCCGGCAGTCTCCATCCGGTGCCGGAGGACATAGGCGTAGATCGCGCCCGCCACCAGCGGAGTCAAGATGAGCCCCAGACCCAGAACGTGGGTGGAGGGCCCAGGAAGCAGGCACAGCGGCAGACCCACCAGGCCCGCGACCACCAGCCAGCGGCCCGCCAGCCGGTGCGTCCGCTTCCAGACTTCGCGGTTCTCCAGGGTCGGCGGGATGCGGATGCCCACCCAGGCGTTGGGCTCCAGACGGGGCATGAGGTTCCCCAGAAGCACGAGGAACAGGGAGATGCAGGCCACCAGGACGTTGGCCCGGGGCGCCCCCCCGCGCAGGGTGGCCGCCAGGATAAGGGCATGCATCACACCCAGGAGCAGCACGATGAGGAGCCGCACCTGGCGCCGCGTGGCGGCGGCCATCTCCCGGGCGGCGCGGAAGTCGAGCCGCCCCCAGTCCAGTACCAGGATGAACAGGTAGATCCCGGTGGCGATGGAAGGCAGCAGCAGGGCCGCCTCCCAGGGGCCGCCCCAGCCGTTCACCTCGCCGTGGAGATCCCAGTGCATGGGCACCCGTGCCGGCAGCCTCGGCGCCGCCAGCAGGCTGCCCGCCCAGAGCGCCGCGAGGATCAGCCCGGCCGGCCACTCCCGGAGGACTTCCCGCCGTCCTTCCCGGGGGAGCCCTGGGGTTCCCGGAACACGGTCATCAGCCATTGCAGAGCCTCCTGGAAGACGGTGGTGTGAAGGGAATAGATCTGCTGCTGTCCCTGCCGCCGGACCCGGACCAGGCCGGCCTGTTTCAGCAGGTTCAGGTGGTGGGAGATGCTGGCCTTTCCGATGGGGAAACCCTCGGCGATCTGGCCGGCACTCAGGTCCCCCTGCCGCAGACGTTCCAGGATCGACCGGCGGGTGCCGTCATCGAGCGCCTTGAACACCAGGGCCTGGGTTTCCATGGCGGACCGTTCTCCTGATGTAAGGATACGATATTTTGAAAATTTTCAAATCTTCGACCTGCAACCGATCCCACCTCCCCGGCAGGACACGAGACGACAACAGGCGAGGACCCGATCACTTCCCCGGCTGGATCCGCCCCACGGGCAGCAGGACGAGGGCCTTCTCCCCCTCCGGCAGGCCCAGGGCCGCGCCCACGGCCGCCAGGTCCACGCCGGAGGCGGTGCCGGCCCCCAGATCCAGGGCCGCGGCCTGGAGCAGCAGGGCCTGGGAGGCGGCGCCGCATTCCCAGAAGGTGTAGTCCATCGACGTGGCCGGATCTCGGGTGGAGATCTGCAGCGGTCTCCCGGTGATCACGAACACCGAAGGCGCCTTGGCGATCCAGGGCTGCATGCCCTTGATGGCACCCAGCAGGGACGCGACGCCCCCGGTCCCGGTGGTGCGGAGGGCGTGCACCGTCGGCCTGTAGCGGTAGGCTCCCGCCGCGAGGGTGGGGCTCCCTTCCGTGACGAGGTACACCCGCAGCGGATAGCGGGCATGGGCGCTGGGCACCGTGCGCCGTCCAGGGCGGTTCTCGCCCTGGGCGCTCCAGAGGAGCTGGGCGGCCTCACCCAGGGAGAGGGCGGGTCCGGCGAGTTCGCGGGTGGTGCGTCGCGCCTTCAGGGCGCTGTCCAGCGTCGCGGAACCGGACGCGGGTGCGGGCAGCGCCATGGACGCCGCCGGCGGATCCGCCGGCGGGGCCAGGGCGGCCAGGGACAGCCCGCCGAGCAGGGCGGAGAACAGGACCGGACGGAGGAAGGGTGCGCGGACCATGGCAGCCTCCTGAAGGCGACCTCCATTGTCCCCCCGGCGTCCAATGGGGAGGATTCGCATGAATCCGGTTGTCTTTGATCAACGGTTGACAGGCATGGGCGGGTCTCTATACATTACTGCTTCGGCAGTAATTGCTTAGGCATCAACCATGAGAACCGGATCATGAACAAGGCATCTGGAACCCCCGAGCCGCTGTACACCCCCGAGAACTACAACCCGGAAGACAGCCTCGGACGCCTCCTCGCGGATGCCTCCCGGCGGATCCTGACCGCATTCGATGACGAGATGGCCAGCCTGGGCATGGGCATCACCGGGGCCCAGTGGGTGATCCTCATGCGCATCGCCAGGGGCTGCGCGTCCACGGCAGCCGAGCTCTGCCGCTTCGGCCAGTGCGACACCGGCTCCATGACGCGGATGCTCGATCGCCTGGAGGAGAAGGGCCTGATCCGTCGTGTCCCAAGCAGCAAGGACCGCCGGATCACCCACCTGGAACTCACGGACGCGGGCCGAGACCTGATGCCCCAGCTGCCGCCGGTGGCCATCAAGGTGCTGAACGCGCACCTGAAGGGCTTCACGCGGGAGGAACTGGATCAGCTCACGGGTTTCCTGAACCGGATACGGGCCAACAGCGGGCTGCCCGCATGACTCGCAACCGGACTTCTTCAAGAAAAAGGGAGGATTTCATGGTGCGCATCACCCCCCGGGGCCCTGGCGCCCCCCGTGCCCTTGGCCGGGGGATGACGCTGCTTACCGCCCTGCTGGGTTCAGGCCCGGCCTGGGCCCAGGTTCCCCCTGCCGCGCCCCCGACCAGCCCCATCCGCACTGCCCAGCTGACGCTCCCGCAGGCCCTGCGGATCGCCCTGGACCAGAACCCCCGGGTGCAGCAGTCCCTGCTCGCCATCGCGGAAAGCCAGGACGACCGACGGTCCGCGGCGGCGGCCCTCCGGCCCACGTTGGCCGCCCAGGCCTTTGGCCAGCGCAACAAGTACAACCTGGACGCCCTGATGGGCCTGCCGCAGCCCCACGGCCCGGAGGTCGTGGGGCCCTTCAACTGGGGCCGGGTGGGCATCGAGGCCCAGGTCTCGCTCTTCGACCTCAGCCTCTGGAAGCGGTGGAAGGCCTCGCGCTACGCGGAGGATTCGGCCCGCGCCCAGGGCCGCGCCGTCCGCGAGCAGATCGCCGCCCTGGTGGTGGGACAGTATCTCCGCGCCCTCCGAGCCTCGGAATCCGTCAAGGCCTCCCAGTCCCGCGTGGATCTGGCGGACGCCCTGGCCACCCTCGCAGAGAACCAGCAGAAGCAGGGAGTGGGCACCAAGCTCGACACCCTCCGCGCCAAGCTCCAGTTGCAGACCGAGCGCCAGCGCCTCATCCAGGCCCAGACCCAGCGTTTCACGGCCCTCGCCGGACTGGGGAAGCTGCTGGACCTGCGCCCCGGCACCGCGATCGAGCTGAAGGACACCCTGGCCGCGCCCTCCATCCCCCAGGTCAGCTTCGAGGACGCCTACCAGTCCGGTCTGAAACAGCGTCCGGAGCTGGCGGCCCTGGATGCCCGGGAGAAGGCCGCCGAGAGCCTCCGCCAGGCCGCTCAGGGCCTGCGCATGCCTTCCATCGTCGCCACTGGGAGCTACGCATCCACGGGCCTCCAGTCCCAGGCCTGGGTGCCCACCTACCAGGTATCCGTGGGCGTGAAGGTGCCCCTCTTCACCGGCGGCCTCGTGTCCGCCCAGGTCTCCAAGGCGAAATCGGAAGAGGCCCGCGTCCAGGAGTCCCGTCGCGACGTGCGTTCCCAGGTGGGCCTGGAGGTCCAGGTGGCACAGGCCGAGCTGGATGCCGCGCAGCACGAAGTCGAGGTGGCGACCCTCGCGGTCAGCCTCTCCGGGGAGGCCCTCACTCAGGCCCGGCACCGGTTCGAGGCAGGCGTGAGCAACAACATCGAAGTGATCAACGCCCAGGACGAACTGGCCCGCGCCAACGACAACCAGATCAGCGCCCTCTATCGCCTGAACCAGTCCCGCGCGGACCTGGCCCTGGCCATGGGCCAACTTGAACAGCTTTACACCCGCTGATGGAGACCGACATGAACGAAGATGCAACCGTCCCGGGCTCCGCTCCCGCCGGCGAGACCGAGAGTGGGGGCGGCCGCGCAATGACCATCCTCAAGATCGCCGTCCCGGTCCTCCTCCTGCTCGGCCTGGGCTTCTGGTTCGAATCCCGGAACCGCGTGAGCACCGACGACGCCCAGGTGGACGGCCACCTCGTCCCCGTCTCGTCCCGCGTCTACGGCAGCGTCGAGAAGGTGCTGGTGGAGGACAACCAGGCCGTGAAGGCCGGAGACCTGCTGGTGGACATCGACCCCCGGGACACGCAGGCCAAGGTGGATCAGGCCAAGGCGGCCCTGGCCCAGGCCCACGCCCAGGTGGAGGGCGCCAGGGCCGAGGTGGAGCGGGCCCGGGTGGCCTTCCAGCAGGCGCGGGGCTCCGATCTCGAGGGGGCGCGGGCGAACGCGGACGCCAAGCGCGCCAGCTCTGACAAGGCCCGGAACGATGTGCAGCGCATGAAGCCGCTGGCGGACCGCGAGGAGATCTCTGCCCAGCAGTTCGACGGCTTCCGCACCCAGGCCGAGGTGGCCGAGAACGACTGGAAGGCCGCCCGCGAACGCCTGGGTTCCCTGCAGCACGAATCCGACAGCCGCAAGGTGGCCGTCGTCGCCGCGGAGGCCCGGCTCAGCTCCGCCCAGGCCCAGGTGGAACAGGCCGAGGCCGCGCTTGAAGCCCTGAACCTCCAGCTGGGCTACACCCGGGTCACGGCCCCCGTCGACGGCGTGGTGACGCGCAAGTTCGTGGAATCGGGTCAGACCATCCAGCCGGGCCAAGGCCTGATGACACTCATTCCCCTTCACCAGACCTGGGTCACCGCCAACTTCAAGGAGACCCAGCTCGCGAAGATGCATCCCGGCCAGGAGGCCGAGATCAAGGTGGACATGAACGGCGTGGTGCTCAAGGGACACGTGGATTCGATTGCCGGGTCCACCGGCTCCCGCATGAGTCTGCTTCCGCCCGAGAACGCCGTCGGAAACTTCGTGAAGGTGGTGCAGCGCATCCCTGTGAAGATCCGCATTGACGAGGAGGAGGCGAAGAAGGTGACCCTCCGCCCCGGCATGAACGTCGAAGCCACCGTGATCACCCACTGAACCGACTGGACGATCCTTGAGCTCCACCCCCCACCATCACCGCGTCATCAATCCATGGATCATCGCCATGACGGTGATGATCGCCACGTTCATGGAAGTGCTCGACACCAGCGTGGCGAACGTGGCCCTGCCCCACATCGCCGGAAACCTCTCCGCCACGGTAGAGGAGACCACCTGGGTCCTCACCTCGTACCTGGTGGCCAATGCGGTGGTGCTGCCCCTGGGCGGCTACTTCTCCAGCCTCATCGGACGGAAGCGCTTCTACATCACCTGCGTGAGCATCTTCACCGTGGCCTCGCTGCTCTGCGGAATCGCGCCCTCGCTGGGGTGGCTCATCTTCTTCCGCATCCTGCAGGGCCTGGGCGGCGGCGGCCTCCAGCCCATCTCCCAGGCCATCCTGGTGGAGACCTTCCCCCACGAGAAGCGCGGCGCGGCCATGGCCTTCTACGGCATGGGCGTGGTGCTGGCCCCCATCATCGGTCCCGTGCTGGGCGGATGGATCACCGACAACTTCAGCTGGCACTGGATCTTCCTCATCAACATCCCGGTGGGTTTCCTGTCCATCGCCCTCACCACCTCCCTGGTCCACGATCCCCCGAACTTCCATCGGATCTCGCTCAAGGAGAACCGCTTCGATTACCTGGGTATCGGCATCATCACCCTGGGACTGGCCTCCCTGGAGATCGTGCTGGACGAGGGTCAGCGCAAGGACTGGTTCTCTTCGGGCTTCATCGTCTTCTTCGCCATCCTGGCCGTGGCGGCCCTGGTCACCGCGGTGCTCTACGAATTGCGGAAGAAACGCCCCATCGTGGACCTGAGGCTGCTGAAGGACCGCACCTTCGCCGTGGCTGCCCTGATGCTCTTCGTCCTCGGCTTCGTCCTCTACGGCAGCCTGGCCCTGCTGCCCATCTTCCTCCAGACCCTGCTGGGCTACACGGCGGTGCTCAGTGGCTGGGTGCTGAGTCCGGGGGGCGTGGCCGTGCTGTGCATGATGCCGGTCGTCGCCGTGCTCCTGAAAAGGGTCGATACCCGCTGGCTCATCGGCCTGGGTTTCTTCTTCTGCGGCCTGGGGCTCATCCAGATGTCCGGCTTCAACCTGATGGTGGACTTCAAGACCGCCATGCTGTCCCGGGTCGTCCAGAGCATGGGCTTCGCCTTCCTCTTCGTGCCCATCAATGTCATGGCCTTCCAGCACATCCCGCACGAGAAGACGGCCTACGCCACGGGGCTCATGAACCTGCTGCGCAACATCGGCGGCAGCAGCGGCATCGCCATCGCCACCACGATGCTGTCCCGCCGGGCCCAGTTCCACCAGGCCAACCTGATCGGCAACCTGGCGCCGGGCAACCCCGCCTACCAGGGCTTCCTGGACCGGGCCACGCAGCTGGGCGTGCTCCGGGGCGGCCTCTCCCCCGCGGATGCAGGCCACATGGCGCAGGCGTCGGCCTACGGCATGGTGGTCAGGCAATCCACGATGATGGCCTTCGCCGATACCTTCTGGTTCATGGGCGTGATCTGCTTCGCCCTCCTGCCCCTGCTCTTCCTCCTGAACAAGACGCGCGCCACGGGCCCGGTGGCTATCGACTGATCAGGGTTTCCCGGCCACCACGAGGAACACCGGGAACCGTCGGGGCCCCTGGGCGGTCTCGCGGTCGATGACGTAGGGGGTGCTGAAACGGATGTCGCGGAATCCGGCCTGGACAAGCCGCTCCTTCAGTTCCTCCCGATCGAAGCCCCGATGGACCGGGGCTTCCGGACCATGGAAGGATCCGTCTTCCGCATCCAGGTCGGCGATGCAGAGCAGCCCCCCCGGCTCCAGCAGAGCGTGGAAGCGCCGCAGAGCCCCGTCGGTGCCGGGAATGTGGTGGAAAGTCATCAGGGAGCAGAGGAGGCCGTAGCGATCCGCCGGGATGGGCCCCTCGGTGAAGTCGTGCTGCAGGGCCGTCATGCCATCCAGGCCCGAGGCGGTGATCTTCTCCCGAAGGACCGCCAGCATCCCCGCGGAGGTATCGGCCAGGGTGACGCGGGCCACGTGGGTGCGCAGCGCGAAGCCCAGCAGCCCCGTGCCGCAGCCCACTTCCAGGACACTCCGCGTGGAGAGGTCGCCGGCGAGGGCACGGATGCCCTCCGCCACGCGCGCGGCGCGCTCCACCTTGGACGCATCGGTGTCCCAGCCCTTGGCCTTCTGGTCAAAATCGTTCATGCGAACAGTGTAGGCCAGCCCCTGCGGGGGCGGGTGGCCAGACGAGGTACCATCATGCCGAGGGAGCCCCATGAGCCTGCGTGACCAGCCCGCCTCTGAACGGATCTTCGCGTCTCTCGTGATGCTCGCCGTGGCTGCCGCCATGGGCATCGGGCTCACCTTCGTGGCCACCCGGGAGTTGGCGCCGGCACCGCCCGCCGCCGCCTCCGGCCCCCCGCGGCACTCCCGCCTCCTGGCGGTGCTCGACGGCGTCATGGCCGTGAACACCAACCCTGCGGAGGTGGACATCTTCCGCACCTGGGTGGAGGCCGGGGCCCCCCGCGCAGGCTTCCCGCCGGTGGAGGCGGTGGTAGCCAACAACTGCTCCCGTTGTCACGATGTGGGCGGTCAATTCCCCCGCCTGGCGACCTACGAGGACCTGCGCCCCATCGCCCTGGAAGAGACGCCGGCAGGCCTGATGAGCTTCCTCCGCGCCCGCCCCCTGCACCTGTTCGGTTTCCCCGTGATCCTGCTGGTCAGCACCCTGCTCTACCTGCGCAGGACGGCCTGGTCCGGCCGGAAGGTCCTCATGGCCCTCTCGGCCGCCGCAGTGATCCTGGACCTCACCCAGTGGATGGTCCGCCAGGGCCGGCCCGTCGGCCAGTGGGCGGCCTGGATGGCGGTCGCCTGTCTGGGTGCCGTCATGGCCGCCCAGGCAGCGGTGGTGCTGGCCGATCTGTGGCGCCCGAAGGCCGGAACGCCGCAGGACTGATCGCCTACTGGGCCGTGGGCTCGTCCACGAAATCCTCGTCCGAGAGGCCCGAGTCGGGCGGCAGCTTGGCGAGTTCGGCCTTCACCAGGTCCTGGTGCTGAATCTCCTCGTCGCGCAGTTCCTCGAAAAGGGCCTTCACGGCCGCATCCTGGAGGCCTGGCAGCGCCGCCACGAAGAAGGCATGGGCCTTCACCTCGGAGGCCAGGGCCGCCTCCATGGATTTGCGCGGACTCATGAAGGCGCGGGCTGCGTCGAAGTCCGGGGCCTCCACGTCGAAGATCATGGCGCGGGTGACCGTCCGGGCCTCATCCCCGAATCGCTGGGCGCGGCGGGCCGCGAGTTCCTGGCCGTGCTTGGCCTCGTTGAGGGCCATGAAGCGGAAGAACTTCGCCGCCTCCGGCGTGCGGTGCTGGTCCATCTGGTCCGCGAATTCCTCGTAGCGTTCCTTCGCCTCCTCCTCCACCAGGACCGCCAGGTCCAGCGCGTCCTTCAGGCTGAGGGCCTTGAAATCGATGCCGCGCGTCGCCATCGCTGTGCTCCCGTCACTTCTTGATGAAGAGGTCGAGGATCCGCTCCTTGGGGAGCGCGTCCTTGGAGAGGACGGCCTGCCGCTCGCGGATCAGCGCGTCGTAGGTCGGCGGCGGCTCGGGGTTCCGGTAGAACACCCCCAGCTGCAATTTCTCGCCATAGTGCTGGGCCAGGTCCATGGCTGCCAGGCGGTCCACCGGGTTGTGGCCCAGGCTCACCAGGCTCTCGCTGATGGCCTTGAGGCCCTTGATCTGCTGGGCCTCCTCGCCGTAGGTCACGCAGGGGGACTGGATGTTCACGAAGGCGAAGCCGGGGTAGCGGATGGCCTCCTCGATGATGGCGGCCATGCCCGTGAGGTCCGTAGGCGAAGCCTGGGCGACGAAGCCCGCGCCGTAGGCCAGCACGTAGAGGAGCGGATTGACGGGGTTCTCGAGGCTTCCGTAGGGCGAGGTGCAGGTGGTGCGGCCCTTCTGCGAGGTGGGCGAGAGCTGGCCCTTCGTGAGGCCGTAGATCTGGTTGTCCATCACGAGGTAGGTGATGTCGATGTTGCGGCGGATCAGGTGCGCGATGTGGCCGCCACCGATGGAGAAGCCGTCGCCATCACCGCCCGCCGCCAGCACCAGCAGATCGGGGTTGGCCAGCTTGATGCCCTGGGCGATGGGCAGGGCGCGGCCGTGGACGGTATTGAAGCCATAGGCCGTGGTGTAGCCGGGGATGCGGCTGGAGCAGCCGATGCCCGAGATGAAGGCGACCTCGTGGGGCGGGCGGCCGATGGCTGCCAGGGCGCGGTAGATGCCCTGCACCACGGAGTAGTCGCCGCATCCAGGGCACCAGATGGGCTTCAGGTCACTCTTGTAGTCCTTGGCCTGGAATTCGCAGGTGGCGTTGGCGCTCATGGTGGACCTCACTCCTGGGGCTGAAGCTTGCCCTCGTGGCTGCGCTGCAGCTCCGAGAGGAGACGTTGGAGGGCCGCGACGATCTCGCCGGGCAGGAAGGGGTTCGCGCCGCTGCGGGCCAGGGACTGGAGGCCCTTCGGCAGGTCCAGGTGCATGCGCAGCACCTTGAAGGTCTGGGCCAGGTGGGACTGTTCGACGACGAGGCCCTTCTGCACGGAGACGAAGAAGTCGCGGTAGGTCTGCTCGGCCACGGGGTAAAGCAGGTAGGGCACCATCAGCTTGACGTCGAGGCCCTGCTCCCTGGCCATCTGCAGCGCCTCGCGGCACACGCCGGCCACGCTGCCCCAGGCGATGAGGGCCAACGGGGCATCGGGATTGCCGGTGATCTCGAAGAGGTCCTTGCGATCCTTCAACGGATCGAACTTCCGGATGCGCTTGTCGTTCATGCGGGCATGGACGGAGCCGCTGTTCGTGGGCGCGCCGGACTCGACGTGTTCGATGCCGGAAGCCAGATAGGTGCCGCCGAGCATGCCCGGATGGCTGATGGGGCTGATGTGGTTTTCCGTCTGCTTGAACCGCTTGTAGTCCTGGAGGTCCGAACCGGTGGGGAGGAGACGGTTGATGATCTTGAACTGGCTGGTGTCGATGGGATCCAGAGTCTCCTTGCGCGAGGCGATCTCCTGGTCAGACAGGATGATCACTGGCGTCTGGTAGTACTCGGCGATGTTGAAGGCCTCGATGGTGGTGCGGAAGGTGTCGGCCACGGAGGTCGGGGCCAGCACGGGACGGATCACATCGCCATGGGCCGAGAAGGCCGCCGCGAAGAGATCAGACTGCTCGGTCTTGGTGGGCAGGCCCGTGGAAGGGCCGCCGCGCTGCACATCCACGATCACCAGGGGCAGCTCGGCGATGCTGGCGAGGCCCATCATTTCGGATTTCAGGGAGAGGCCGGGACCGCTGGTCGCGGTCATCGCCTTCTTGCCGGCGAAGGAGGCGCCCACGGCCGCGCCGATGCCCGCGATCTCATCCTCGGCCTGCAGCACGGAGCCGCCGTACTTCCAGACATGGTTGGTGAAGAACTGCATGATCTCGGTGGAAGGCGTGATCGGATAGCCGCCGAAGAACTGGCAACCGGCGAAGATGGCGGCGGCAGCGCACATGTCGTTGCCGTCGGTGAGCAGCTTGACGGCCCCCTTGGTCTTGGACGGCTCGATGGTCATGTCGGCCTTGAGGGGATGTTCCTTCGCGAAGGCCATGCCCGCGTCGAAGGCCTTCTGATTGGCTTCGACGAGTTCCTGGCTCTTCTTGGCGAGCTTCTTGGAAATGCCCTTCATCACCGCCACGGCTCCGATGCCGAACCAGCCGGCAATGAGGCCCAGCACCACGGTGTTCTTGGCGCGCTCGGTGCCGGCGGTTTCCTTGGCCATCGCGGCGATGGGGACGGCGATCACCTGCAGGGGCGTCACGCCCACCAGGGGGATCTGGTTCTCGGGCACGCCGGTGGCGGCCTCGTAGATCACCACGGTGGTGCCGGCCACGGGGAGCTCGGCGCCGAACTTGAGGAAGTCCTCCCAGTTCAGGGCCACGGCCACATCCAGGTTGCCGCCGGGATTCAAGACCGGATCTGTGCTGATGCGCACCCGGCAGGAGGATTCGCCGCCGCGGATCTGGGACCCGAAGCTCTTGGTCATCACGCCGTGGTACCCCTCGGCCGAAGCCGCCTGAAGCAGCGAATCGCCGGCGGAGACGATGCCGTCGCCTCCCGAGCCGGCCATTCCGAAGACGAGATCCTTGCGCATGGGCCCCTCGCATTGCGGGACGAGGCGACGGCCACCCATCGGCGCAGCGCCCTTCCCATCCCGTTCCCGAAAATGATACCGGTATCGGCATCCCGGAATGGGCGCACGGGCCTTGCTCTTCGTCACATCTCAGACGCATCCCGATGGAGGGTCTGTCCTCCCGGGGCCACTTCAGCCCAGCTGGGCCAAGTCCTCGGGGGCGCCCAGGTTGTAGGCGGCAACTTCCAGGCCCCGCTCCTTCGCCTGGCGCTTGACGAGGCCCGACAGCACCTTGCCGGGCCCGAGCTCGAGGAAGGTGGTGACGCCCCGGTCCAGCAGCAGGGCCAGAGTGGCCTCCCAGCGCACGGCACCAGGGATCTGCCGGATGAGGCCGTCCCGCAGGATCTCGGGTTCGCTCACCGCGGCGGCATCCACGTTGTTCACCAGCGGACAGAGGGGGGCCTTGAAGGCCAGCTCCCGGAGGAGGGGCTCCATGCGGGCCTTGGCGGGCTCCATGAGGGGCGAATGGAAGGGCGCGCTCACGGGCAGCTTCAGGGCCTTCCGCCCGCCCCGGGCCTTGGCGGCTTCCAGGGCCGCATCCACGGCCTCGGCGTGGCCCGCGATGACGATCTGGCCGGGGCCGTTGAAGTTGGCCGGGACCACGATCTTCCCGGTGGCGGCGACGGCCTCTGCGCAGCTGGCCTCCACGTCGGCGAGGCTCATGCCCAGCAGGGCCGCCATGGCGCCCACGCCCACGGGCACGGCCTCCTGCATGGCCCGGCCGCGCTCCCGCACCGTGCGCACGGCGTCGTGGAAGCTGAGGGATCCGATGGCCACCAGGGCGCTGTACTCGCCCAGGGAGTGGCCGGCGGCGAAGTCTGGGCGCGGGAGCCGGTGGGCGAAGGCGCGAACCACCATGGTGCTGTGGGTGAGGATGGCGGGCTGGGTGTGTTCCGTGAGCTTAAGCGTCTCCTCTGGACCCTCCGCCATCACCCGCGACAGGGGGAAGCCCAGGGCCGCATCCGCGTCCTGGAGGACGGCCTTGGCCGCGGGCTCGGAGGCGGCCAGATTGGCGCCCATGCCCACCGCCTGGGAGCCCTGACCGGGGAACAGCCATGCCACCTTGCCCATCGGAACCTCCGGCAAATGCCTTGAAACAATTCACCACGATATTTCAGTTTGCCTCGCGTATCGGCGCAGCCGATACCGAGAAGACAGGAAGACCACGAAGGGGGCAGGTGTTGATCGTGGTCTTACCGTCTTCGTGGTTGATCCTTTTCCCTCAGTCCTGGGGCAGCAGCTGGGCCACCCGGGCCTCGATGCATTCGTGGAGCCGGTGCTCGGCGGCCCGCAGGGCGGCGCGGATGGCGTTCCGGACTGCCTTGTGGTCGCTGCGGCCGTGGCCGATGATGCTCACGCCCTTCACGCCCAGCAGCGGGGCGCCGCCGTACTCGGCGTAGTCCAGCCGCTGCTTGAACCGCCGCAGGGCCGGGCGCGCCAGCAGGCCCGCCAGCTTGGTGATGGCGCTCTCCATGAAGCTGTCCTTCAGGCCGCCGATGATGCCCTCGGCCAGGGCCTCGCTGGACTTCAGCACCACATTGCCCACGAAGCCGTCGCAGGCGATGACATCGAAGTTGCCGTTCCAGATGTCCCGGCCCTCGGCATTGCCCTCGAAGCGGATCTCCAGTTCCCTCAGCATTGCGGAGGCGTCCTTGGTCACGTCCGTGCCCTTGCCGTCCTCCTCGCCCACGCTGAGGATGCCCACGCGGGGCCGTTCCACGCCAAGCACCTCTTCGGCATAGACGGAACCCATCACGGCGAACTGGGCGATGTGCTCCGCACGGCAGTCCACGTTGGCACCCACGTCCAGGAGCACCGTGGGCCCGCCCTGGGTGTTCGGCATGACGCTGGCCAGGGCCGGCCGGTCCACGCCATCGAGCTTCCCGATGACGAGGCTGGAGGCCACCATGGCCGCGCCGGTGTGCCCCATGGACACCATGCCGTGGGCCCGCCCCTCGCGGACGAGCTGGGCGGCGACGCGGATGGAACTGTCCTTCTTGTCCTTCAGGATGCAGGTGGCCTTGTCATCCATGTGGACAGTCTGCGACGCATGCACCACCTCGGCCCGGGCCAGGAGGCCGGGCGTGAAGCCATGCTTCGCCAGGGCCGGCCGCACCACGGCCTCGTCCCCCACCAGGAGGAGCTGGAGCCCCGGCCAGGCCTCGAGGGCCTCGCGGGCGCCCAGCAGCGTCGCATGGGGGGCATGGTCGCCCCCCATGACGTCCAGCGCGATGCGGTGGCCGTCCACGCTGTCAGGCCTCAGGCGGTCTCGGCGGTGCGGACCGCCAGCTTGCCGCGATAGAAGCCGCAGCTGGGGCACACACGGTGGGGCAGCTTGGGGGTCTGGCAGTTGGGGCAGGTGCTGGCGCTCATGACTTCGAGGGCATCGTGGGTGCGCCGGCGGTCGCGGCGGGCCCGGGAATGGCGGCGCTTGGGATTCGGCATGGCTTGCTCCTAGGACGAAACACGAATGTTCCAGAATAAGGGGATCAGGATTCGGGGTCCAGCTTGATTCCCGCCAGGGCCTTGGCGAGGGCCCGGCTGAGGGCGGACGGCGCGTGGTCCTCCTCGGGCCGGCACTGGCAGGGGCCCTTGTTCCAGTTCTTGCCGCAGGCGGGGCAGAGGCCCTTGCAGTCCTCCAGGCAGAGGGGATGCATGGGGGCCTGGAGCTCGAACTGCTCGCGCACCAGCTCCGATTCCTCCAGCGAGTCCTCGGGGAGGAACACCACATCGAGGTCCTGCGAGCCCAGGGTGTGGACGCCGCGCCCGACCAGGTCGGGGTCCTTGCTGCCCAGGAACTGGCTCGTCACGGCCAGCGGGCGGTCGAGGGGGGCCAGGCAGCGGCTGCAGGAGCCCTCCCACACCGCGGTCCCCTTGACCTCCAGGAAGACATCCTGGCCGGAGGGAAGCACGAACAGGGCCCAGGCCAGGTCCCGGAGGGCCGCATCGCCCTCGAGGGCCAGGCGTTCCACCGAGCCTTCGAGCCGGAGCCCCTCCAGGGGCAGCTTGTGGAGGTCGATCACTTGCCCGCCTCGCCTTCAGGCTTGGTGGCGCCGCCGGCCGGGGCAGCGCTCACGGGCGAGCTGCCCGAGACCTGCCCGGGGGTGCGCACGATGGGGCCCGCGTCCTCCTGGTTGTTGGGATCGCCGGCGCACTTGAGCTCGTACGTCGCCCGGCTGGACTTGCCCTCGTAGGGCTGACCGAAGGGGTCCTGGGCGCTCATGCCCACCTTGATCAGGCTCTCCTTCACCAGGGAGGAGTTCGCGTCGACCATGGCCTCGAAGCCGCCGAAATCAGGGTACCGGCCATGTGCGAGGTAGTACTGGTCCAACCCCTCGGCCACAATCCGGAGATCGTCCTGGGCCTTCAGGTACCGCGCCTGGGCCGCGTGCTTCTTGTACTGCGTGAAGCCCAGGGTGCCCAGGACGGCGATGATCATCATCGCCACCAGGAGTTCCAGCAGGGAGAATCCGCGAGCCTTGCGGCGGGGATGGGTCGTCATGGGACGGGTCCGTGAAAAGGGCTCGGGAGGGGGTCCCGCGAGCGTTCCAGTGTGCCAGGAATGGCCGGAAATGCAAGGATCCATGGGCATCATGCGTCCTTCGGCCCCTCGGTTCCCCCCTCCTCGACGGCGGGCGGGGGAAAGTCCTCGGGCCAGGGGAAGGCGGCCGGGAGGGCCTCAATGCCACCGAGTTCGGCCAGCCAGTAGCGGTAGGCCCGAAAGCTCATGCCCAGGCGCTTCCCGGCCTTGGTCTTCACACCCCCCACCTCGTCCAGGGCCCGGCGCAGGAAGTGGCCTTTGAGGGCCGTGAGCCAGGCCTCCAGGTCGAAGCCGTCCGGGGGGATGGCCAGGGGAACAGGGCGGTCCGGTGCGGCGGATCCACCGGAGAGCAGGTTCTCGGGGAACAGGTCCCGGGTGATGGGCCCCCCTGGGTTGAGCGCCACACAGCGCTCCATGAGGTTCTCCAGCTCCCGGACATTGCCCGGAAACCGGTAGCCCAGCAGCAGGTCCATGGCCTCGGGATGCAGCTGCATGGGCGGTTTCGCCAGCTTCTGGCAGAACCGGCGGATGAAGTGCTCCGCCAGCACCGGCAGGTCCTCGGGCCGCTCCCGCAACGGCGGCAGCTCGATCTGCAGGATGTTCAGGCGGTAGAACAGGTCGTCGCGGAAGGCGCCGCTCTCGGCCCTGGCTCGCAGGTCGCGGTTCGTGGCGGCGATGACGCGGACGTCCACAGGCCGCTCCTCGGTGGCCCCCAGACGCCGCACCCGACGTTCCTGCAGCACCCGCAGCAGCTTCACCTGCAGAGACAGGGGCATCTCCCCGATCTCGTCCAGGAACAGGATGCCGCCGCCCGCCTCTTCGAACAGGCCCCGCTTCAGGGCTGTGGCCCCGGTGAAGGCCCCCTTTTCGAAGCCGAAGAGTTCGGATTCCAGCAGGGCCTCGGGCAGGGCTCCGCAATTCACCGCTACGAAGGGCCCTCTGGCCCGGTCGGAGTAGCGGTGGATGAGGCGGGCCACCACCTCCTTGCCCGTGCCGCTCTCGCCCGTCAGCAGTACCGTCGTGTCTGCCCGGGACACCTTGCCGATGAGGGCGTTGATTTTCCGCATGATCGGCCCCACGCCCACCAGCTCCCCCAGATCCTGGGGCGGGGCCTCCTCCGGCTCCTCGGCGGCCAGGAGGCCCTTCAGCGTGGCGATGAGATCCTCGTGCTTGAAGGGCTTGGTGATGAAGTCCACGGCCCCCTGGTTCAGGGCCTGCACGGTGGTCTCCGTGGTGGCGTAGGCGGTCATGATCACCACCGGCGTCTCCAGCCCCTGCTCCTTCATCCAGGTGAGCAGCTCGATGCCGGAACCGTCTTTGAGCTTGAGATCCGAGAGCACGCCGTCGAAGGTGGTCTCCCCCAGGGCCCGCCGCCCCTCCTCGATGCCGGAGGCGGCCTCGCACTTGAACCCGGCCCCCTCGAGGGCCAGGGTCAGGACTTCCCGGAGCCCCGGCTCGTCCTCCACCAGCAGGATCCGTTGGGTCTGGACGAGGGACATAGCCACCTGCGGAAGTGACGCATTGGGTCAGTTGCCCTATCATGACGTCATTTCCGGAGTCCCGTGAAGCACGTTGTCTTTGCCCACCGGAAGCTGTCCTTCGGGGGCGGCGAGCGGGTGCTCCTCGAGCAGGTGGCCGCCCTGGCGGATCTGCCCGTGAGGGTCACCGTGCTGTTCCGGAAGGAGCCCGGCAAGCGCGACCTCGAACCCGAATTGCGCGAGCGCAACCCGAATGTCGGCGAGGTTCTGCACCTGCCCGGCGCCTGGGGCGCCTTCCGCTGGCTGCGCCGGAACCGGCCGGATCTTCTGGTGGTGTGCAACCACAAGGGCGTGCAGCGCGCCCTGCCCTGGCTGGCCCGCCTGGGAACCCGGATTCCCACCGTGGTGACCCTGCATGAGCACTACGGGCGGCACCTCCGCAAATACCGCGGCATCCGGGCGCATGTGGACCGCTGGATCTGCACCTACGACTTCACGGCAGCCGTCCGCGACCACCTCGGACCGGCCCCGTGCTCGATCATCCACCCGCTCTATCCCCGGCCCGAGGCCGCCGCGGCCTCGCTGGAGACGAGGCGCGCCGCCCGCCGGGCCCTCGGGCTGCCGGAGGACGGAACGCTCGTGGGCTACGTGGGCCAGATCGACGGCCGGAAGGATCCGGTCTCGGTGCTCCGCTTCGCCGAGGCCCTGGACGGGGCGCTGCCCGGCGGCACCGGCCTTCTCTTCGCCGGCCGGGAGGAGACGGCCACGGCCCAGGCCCTCGACGCCGCGGTCGCGGCTTCGCCCCTGCGGGCGCGGGTGCGGCGGCTGGGGCCCCTCCGGGACCTCGCCGACGCCTTCGCGGCCCTGGACCTCTACGTGATGACCAGCCGCAACGAGGGCTTCTTCCCCATCGCCCTCATCGAGGCCCTGGAGCGGGGAGTGCCCGTGCTGGCGCCGACCGTGGGCGGCATCGGGTCGGTGCTGGAGGATGGCTTGGGAGGCTTCCTCATTCCCAAGCCCGACGATCGCCGGGGGGTCGGAGAAGCGCGGTTGAAGATGGCAGCGGCCCGCCTGGCCCCCCTGTTGGCCGATCCCGTGGCCTGGCAGGCCCAGCGGGATCGGGCCCATGCGTTCGGCATCGCCCTCACCCGGGGCTATGATGCCGCAGCGGCCTTCCGAGAGGCGGTGATGGCATGGCTCTGACCCCCGACAACGCCACCTGGGTGCGGTTTCCACGATTCGTCGGAGACGCCGCCATGCAGCTGCCGGTGCTGCGCCTGCTCCGGCAGATCGGGGAAGGTCCGATCGTCGTCTGGGGCCCGAAGGCCACCGTGGCCCTGGTGGAGGGCACCGGCCTCTGCGACGCGACCCTCCCGGACGAGGGCAAGCCCGGCCCCTGGGCCATGGCGCGCATTCTCCGGCAGCACAAGGCCGCGCGGAGCATCCACTTCCCCAAGTCCCTGCGGCCGGCCCTGGCGGCCTGGCTGGCCCGGGTGCCGGAGCGCATCGGCGTGGACGAGAGCCTGGCGGGACCCTTCAACACCCACAGCGGCCCCTTCTGGAAGGCCGAGGGCCCCTTCCTCCTGCGCTACCACGCCGTGCTGAAGCGCCGCTGGCCGGACCTTCCCCCCATGCCCTACGCGGACTTCGACTCCGGTGCGGCCATCGACCTCCCCGTGCAGCCCACCCTCTGCCTCATGCCCGGCTCCACCTGGGCCTCCAAGGCCTGGCCGGCGGACTACTACCGGGCGCTCCTGCTGAAGGCGCGCGCCGAGGGCTTCGCCGTAGCCGTGCTGGGCTCCCCGGACGAGGCCATCGTGTGCGCCGAGGTGGCAGGCAGCGAGGGCATCAATCTCTGCGGCCGGACCACCCTGAAGGAGGCCGCAGCCTGGCTGCGGGCCTCCAAGGCGGCCCTGGGGAACGACTCGGGATTGAGCCATCTCGCGGCGGCCTGCGGGACCCCCATCCTGGCCATCTACGGGGCCACGGACCCCCGGGGGTCCACGCCCTGGGGCCCGAAGAGCCGCGGGCTCCGCCGCAACGGCGTCCCTTGCGCCCCCTGCTTCCTTCCGGTCTGCCCGGTGGAAGGGCACCCCTGCCTGGCCCGGATCGGCCCCGACGAGGCATGGCAGGCCCTGATGGACCTGATCTCCGCGTAGAATTGAACCCTTCCCTCCGAGGTCCCGCATGATCCGCCGCATCCTGCTCGCCTGCGCCGCCGTCTCGCTCATGGCCCAGGCACCCGCCATCTCCTTCGATTCCTTCCATCACGACTTCGGCCGCATCACGCCGGACCGGAAGGTCTCGGCCAAGTACCGGGTCACCAATACCGGCAACGGCGTGCTCAGCATCAGCCAGGTCCGGCCCTCCTGCGGCTGCACCGCCACCGTGCTGGGCAAGTGGTCCATCGGCCCCGGGGAGAGCACCGAGCTGGAGGCCACTTTCGATCCCCACGGCCAGCGGGGCGTGATCCGCAAGTCCCTGGAGGTGGTCTGCAACGATCCCAAGACCCCCACGGTCACCCTGACCTTCGAGGCCGAGGTGGTGCAGGCGGTCATGCCCTCCCAGGAGGCCGTCTACTTCAACAGCGCCAGGACCGCCTCCGTCCACGCCTCCGTGCGCTATGCAGCGGGCGACGCGGAGCCCGTACGGATCACCGAGGCCCGGGCCCCCGGCGCGTCCTTCCTCTCCTTCACCTGGCGGGCGGACGGCAAGGATGCCGTCCTGGACGTGGCCTTCAACGGGCGCGCCGTGGCCAAGGGGCAGTTCCGGGGGGTGGAGACCGCCACGGTCCGCTTCGCCAATGCCCAGGTGCCCCAGCTGCCCCTGGACATCCAGTGGGAGCTGAAGCCCGCGGTCCAGGCCACCCCGACCGGCCTTGTCTTCGAAGGAACCGCTGGGACGGACTTGCGCGACAAGCTGGTGCTGAAGCAGGCCGATGGTCACGCCTTCCGGGTCACCGGCATGTCCTGCTCCCTGTCCCAGGTGCGCGTGGAGGGCCTGCTGCAGAAGGCGGCCCCCCAGCAGGAGCTGAGCGTGGTCATGCCCGCTTCCCTGAAGGCCGGACGCTACAGCGAGACCCTGGCCCTCACCACGGACGATCCCGACCAGCCGGAATTGACGATCCGCATCAGCGCCATCCTGAAATAGGCGCCTTTCGTCAGGAAAACCGTCCCCGATCTTGCAGATCGTGGGGAGTCCTCTAGGCTGGGGAGATGCAGTCCTCCCGCCGTTCCCACCTCGTCGCCGTCGTCAGCCTGGCTCTCACCGCGGCCATCTGGGGCGGCGGCTTCCCCGCCACCAAATACGGCCTCCAGGCCGGCCTCTCCGTGGGCGCCCTCCTCACCCTCCGCTTTGCCATCGGCGCCGCCGGCCTGGGCCTGATGGTGGCACTCCTGCGCGTTCCCATCCGGCGACAGGCCGTGAAGGACGGCCTGTGGCTGGGGCTGGTCCTGGCCACCCTCTTCTGGCTGCAGACGGACGGGCTCCGGTTCACCACCACCTCCAAGTCGGGGTTCATCACCGGCCTCTACGTGATCTTCACGCCCATGGTGGCCCTGCTGGCGGGGGACCGGCTGCGCCCCATCCACGGCCTGGGCGCGGCGGTGGCCCTCCTGGGCCTGCTCATGCTGGTGCGGGAGCCGGGCATGGCCTGGGGCGGCTGGAACCGCGGCGACTCCGAGACCCTTCTGGCGGCCGTGCTCTGCGGCTTCCACATCGTCATGACCGCCCACTTCTCCCGCCGCTCCTCCGGCTGGATCCTGGCTCTCGTGCAGGTGGCCGTGACGGGGGCGATATCCCTGCTCGTCACGCTCGCCCTGCCGGCCCCCTTCGGCTTCGAGGGGACGGCCCGGGCCCTGGCCAGGACCGGAACCTGGGTGGCCCTCGGCTTCATGGGCCTCCTGGCCACCACGCTGGCCTTCTACGTCCAGAGCACCATGCAGGCCCGGCTGGGCGCCACGGAGAGCGCCATCCTCTTCTCCACGGAACCGCTGTGGACCGCCCTGCTCGCCGTGAGCGGCTGGATCCCAGGCATCCGGGAACACCTGAGTCCCCTGCAGATGGCCGGGGGCCTGCTCATCCTGGCGGCCACCCTCGTCGCGGAATTGGGGCCCCGGCTGCTGCGCCGCCTCCAGGCGTCCGAGGCCGAGGACGCCATCGGCTAGCGTCCGCCAGCTATCCTGGAAGGCAGGCGGAGGAGTTCCCGATGTTCATCGTCACCGGCGGGGCCGGATTCGTGGGCAGCAACCTGGTGAGGGCGCTGAACCGCTCTGGACACACCGACATCCTGGTGGTGGACAACCTCTCCCGGGCCGAGAAGGCGCGCAACCTGGCGGACCTGGTCATCTCCGACTACCTGGACAAGCGCGAGTTCCGGGCACGGCTCGACGCCGGCACCCTCGACGTGCGGCCCGAGGCCGTGTTCCATAACGGGGCCTGCTCCGACACCATGGAATCCGACGGCCGCTACATGATGGAGAACAACTTCGGCGACTCGAAGGCCCTCCTCCACTGGTGCCTGGCCCGGCGCACCCCCCTGGTCTACGCCTCCAGCGCGGCCACCTATGGCGCCAGCGCGGACTTCGAGCCCGTGCCCCGGAACGAGCGCCCCCTGAACGTCTACGGGTACTCCAAGCTGGCCTTCGACCAGCACGTCCGGAGCCTCCTGCCGGCCGTCCAGAGCCCCGTGGTGGGCCTGCGCTACTTCAACGTCTTCGGACCGAGGGAGGACCACAAAGGCCGAATGATGTCCGTGCTGCACCAGCTCCTGCGACAGCTGAAGGAGCAGGGCGTCTGCCGCCTCTTCGCGGGGACGGACGGGTATGGCGACGGTGAGCAGCGCCGCGACTTCGTCTTCGTGGAGGATATCGTGGCCATCAACCTCCACTTCGCCGGCACCGGCCTGGCCAGGGGCATCTTCAACGCCGGCACGGGCCGGGCCCGCAGCTTCAATGACATCGCCCGGACCCTGATCCGGCTCCTGGGCCAGGGCCGCATCGAGTACATCCCCTTCCCCGAGACCCTCCGGGGCAAATACCAGAGCTTCACCCAGGCGGACGTGCGGAGCCTGCGCGAAGCCGGCTTCACGGCCCCCTTCACGGAGCTGGAAAATGGCATCGAGGCCACGCTGGCGGAGCTGGGCTAGGCGCCTCCGTCCATCCGGTCGACGATCACGAGGGTCACGTCGTCGATGAAGGCCACGGGGGCGTTGAAGGCCCTGGCCTGGGTCACCACGGCATCCGCCGCGGCCTCGGAGCCCTCGGGCAGCTCCGCGCAGATGCGCCGCAGGCCGGCCTCCTCGAGCATGGTGCGGTCCTCCCGCTCCACTTCCACCAGGCCGTCCGTGTAGAGCACCAGCCGGTCGCCGGGCAGGAACTCCGCATCCTGCTCCACGAAAGGAAGCTGCTCGTCCAGCCCCAGCATGAAGCCCTTCCCGCGCAGCACCTCGGAGCGCCGCAGACCGCCCCGGGCGCCGCCCACGATGCGCAGGGGGGCGCAGTGGCCGGCCGCCACGTAGCGCAGCGTGTTCCGGACGGGATCCAGGCGCGCCAGCCAGGCGGTGGCGAACTGCTCCGCCAGGGTGGACCGGCACAGATCCTCGTTCATGCCGTGGGCCCAGGCCAGGGGCTCCCCGCCCAGGCGGACCTGGTTCTCGAAGGAGGTCTTCACCATGGCGGAGATGAGCGCCGCGGTGACGCCGTGGCCGCTCACGTCGGCGATCATGATGGCCGTGCTCCCGTCCGGGAGGGGAAGCACGTCGTAGATGTCGCCGCCGATGCCCGAGGCCGGCAGGTAGCGATGGGTGTATTTCACCCCGCGGGCCTCCCCCGGCAGCTTGGGCAGCAGCCCCATCTGGAGGGCCGCGGCCAGCTCCATCTCCTCGCGCACCCGGTCCTGGAAGGTGGTGAGCTCCCGGTTCTGCCGGCGGATCTCCTTCTGCATGCCGATGAGGCGGAAGGTGGATTCCACCTTGGCCAGCACCTCCTGGGCATGGAAGGGCTTGGGGATCATGTCGTCGGCGCCCAGGGCCAGGCCTCCGATGCGGGAGGCGGTGCCGTCCATGGCGGAGAGGATGATGAAGTAGATGTCCTGCGTGGCCGGATCCGACTTCACCCGCTTGCAGAGCTCGTCCCCGGGCATCTGCGGCATCCGGAGGTCGGAGATGATGAGGTCCGGCCGGAGGCGGCCCATTTCTTCCAGGGCCTCGGCTCCGTGACCGGCGGTCAGCACCTGGTAGCCCGCCCGCTTCAGGTAGAAGCTCAGGATGTCCCGGATGGGCGCCTCGTCATCCACGACCAGAACGACACCCTTGGCCATGTCGACCCTTCAGGCTGAAGTGGAAGGGGTCATCAGGCCCCGCGCAGGGCGTCCTGCTCCGTGGCGAAGATGGAGAAATAGTTGGTGAGGTTGGTCTGGTCGAAGGTCTTCTTCACGGGAGGCGGCAGGCAGCAGAGATGCAGCTTCCCTCCGGACTTGTCCACGCTGTTGCGGGCGGCCACCAGCAGGCCCAGGCCCGAGGAGTCGATGAAGCTGACGCCCTCCAGGTTGATCACGAGGAGCTTCGGCTGAGCCGTGGCCACCGTCTCACGGATCACGTCCCGCAGCTGGGCGGTCACTTCGAAGTTGACCTTGCCCTGGATGGATACCACGGAGGCGGTTCCGTCTTGGCGGGTCTGGATGTTCAGCATGGTTCCTCCTGAAGGATTCCCTGGAGCACTCGCCGCCGGGCGGCATCTCGCTGGCGCTGTTTGTATTCGGAATGGGAGGCGGGCCCGGACTGGGCGCTTTGGAAACCGGATAACTCCATCACTTGAACTTCGTGTGCGAAGAAGAAGGTAAACTCCTCTTGTTCCTGGATCAACTGCGGAATGCGGGCCAGGTCAGCCAGATGCGGCTGCCCAAGGCTCCCGAGGCGCTCCCGGAGGCTCTCCAGGCCCCCCACCCAGGGGCTCGGAAGGCGGATCAGGGTGCGGGCCGTGAACTGGACCGCCGAGTAATCCTTGCTTGAGAAGGGGTTCTGGTCGGTGGCCGGGCGCTTGGCCGCCAGGGTCCGGCTGAGGTCCTGCCGCTCGGCGGGGCTCAGGTCCTGGATGCAGAAGGCCGGGGGCAGGGCCTCCATCCAGGCCTCCAGGGCCGGCATGTCGATCATGAGGTTGCGGCTGCGGCTGGGCTTGATGTGCGTGGGCATCAGGACGTGATGGTCCAGGAGGAACCGGATGACCATGAGCACCCCGAGCTGGTCCTCGGCCACCAGCCGGATGCCGATCTGGTCGTAGATGGTCTCCGCCACGTTCTCCGGCTTGTGGAGCATCTTGAGGAGCATGGAGACGCGGTCCTTGTTCTCCTTGCGCTCCACGGCCACCAGGGGCACCTCGTAGGCCCCTCGCAGCAGCCATTGCCCCCCCTCCTGCACGAGGTACCGGTCGTAGCGCTCGAAGACCTGGCGCTGGATCTCCGGCAGGAAGCGGAGGTTCACGTTGTGGTCCACGTGGAAGAGGGTGTGCATCACACGCAGCAGCGCGCAGGCCCAGCTGCCCCGCACGGACCGGGGCCGCTCGGAGGCCCAGAGGAGGAGGTCGAGGGGATCATCCACGTCCAGGAGGTCGCGGGGAACGTGCAGATCCGTGCCATCCAGGACCACCGCTTCCAGGAAGTCCACCGCGTCCTCGTAGACACGTACCACATGGACCAGCTGGGCGGGAACGGCCGTGTCATAGCCGTAGTTCAGGGCGAAATCCCGGGCCTCCTCCCTGGAGTGGACCCTCAACCCGTCCAGGTCGATGGGAGATCCCCCGCCAAGGACGACCTTGGTCACTTCCGGGGGCATGGGGAAAAGCGGGTGGGGGGTCATGGCGTCAGAAGGCTCATCGGCAGGACAGGCGAATCATAAAAAAACGGGGCGCCCTTGGACAAGAGCGCCCCGCACGGAAGGAACGGGCCTACTTGATGGCGAAGGCGGCCACGAGCACGTAGATCACCAGGGCCTCGATGAGGGCCAGGCCGATGATCATGGTGGTGCGGATGTTGCCGGCGGCCTGGGGGTTGCGGGCCACGCCCTCGCAGGCGGCGACCACGGCCTTGCCCTGGGCCAGACCGCAGCCG
>Ga0079306_1000298_pt1 | contig 52143 bp, 55 predicted proteins | sample Methanotroph_Enr_FD_79181 | JGI IMG/M metagenome (GOLD analysis project Ga0079306, IMG submission 79181) | Enriched soil microbial communities from Old Woman Creek wetland in Ohio, USA - Methanotroph_Enrichment_5 | ecosystem: Environmental > Terrestrial > Soil > Wetlands | place: USA: Ohio... | reverse complement strand
TCCGCAGCCCGCCCCCGTTCCGCAGCCCGCCCCCGCCCCGGCGTTCAGGCCGGAGCCGCGGCCGGAACCGGCTCCGCCCGCGCCGGCCCCCGCCGCGACGGTGCGCACCCAAACTGCCCCGGATAACCTGGAAAGCGCCGGCGGCAGCTTCAAATTCATAAACCCTTCGGCGGCCCCCGCCGCCGGGCTCGAGTCGAGCCCGCTCGCCCCGGCTCAGCCGCAGGCGGCCACGATCTCCGCGAGGCAGCGGGCCGCCAGCCCCGCGCCGGCTCCGGAGTTCCAGTTCGAAACGATCCGCGATACGATGTCTTCCGCTTCCCAGCCCACCGAGGCGGAAAGCCGGAAAGACGATTTTATCTCGCGCGCCTTCAAACTGGCTTCCGACCTGGAAGACGAGCTCGGGCGCAAGGTCTACTTCAACCTGGACGGGCTCAACGAAGTGGAGCGGAGACTGCGGCTAAAATTTATAAAAGGCGGGAACAACCCGCAGGGCAACATCGAAACGGTCAAGGACTGCGCGGCCTTCATGTGCTATTTCCTGCAGGAGAGGCACAAGGGCCGGCTGATCAAGATGGCGGATTTCGATCCCTGGGGCTGGCCGATGGTTTTCGAACAGCCCGGGCTCAAGGTGACCACTTACCCGATCCAGCGCGCCTGGCGCCTGCTCTGGCAGGAGACCGTGCCGGAACCCGGCTGGCTGACCAAATATTTCTACTGGCTCGCCGACAGGCTGAAGGAGACGAACCCGCCCGTTTCGGGGGCCGCCGCCGCGCGCGGGAAAGTGATGAGCCACGCGGAAAGGATCACGGACGCGCAGACCGAGCACAAGCGCATGCTGGTGCTGATCTCCTCGCTGAGCGAGACCTCCCATATCGAAATGGGCCGCACGGGCCTGCTGAAGCTGGAAGCCGCGATAAAGAATAATTTCAGGCCCGGCATCCCCCCGACCACGGACGGGTGGAAGCTGCTGCGCTGCTACGGGCACCTCCTGGCGGCCATCCTGGCCAGGGATTTCAAGGCGACCTGGTACAACGTCGACGGTGACGACGGCGGCTGGTCCATGCAGCTGCCCTGGAAAACCCTGGTTTTTCCCCTGGGTAAAATTTACAAGACGGCTTCGCTGCGGGACGACCTGGACGCCTATTACGAAGCGCTGCTCAGGGAAAAGCTGCGGATCCAGTCCGGGCCCATGTCCGTCTAGGACTTTCGGCCTTGATTAAGCCGTCCGGTTTCAGCGATAATTAATATAGTGTTATCCTAATACAGCTTCAGGAGCCGATAATGATTCTGTCTTTTCTCTCTTCACTGCTGCTCGCTTCAGCTTCAGCTTCAGCTTCCGCCTCCCCCGCGATAGACTCTCTTTCCGCTCAAGCCGGCCCTTCGGCGGCCGTCTCGGCGCCCGAACCCGGCCGCCCGCCGCTCCGGGAATGGACCGTGATGGTCTATATGAACGGCAAGAGCAACATCGAACCTTTCGCGCTTAGCGACCTGAACCGTTTCGAGACCATAGGCTCCAGCGAAAAAGTGGCCATCGTGGCGGAGATCGGCCGGTCGAAAGGCCTGGACAACGACACCACCGCCGACGGGGACTGGGCCGGCGTGCGCCGCTATTACGTGACGAAAGACGCGGATATGGAGCACATCGCCTCGCCCATGCTCGCGGACCTGGGCGGCCCCGACATGGGCGACTGGAAAGAAGCGGCGGCTTTCCTCAAATGGGCCAAGGCGGAGTATCCCGCGAAAAAATATCTGTTCGTGATCTGGGACCACGGCTGGGGCTGGCTGGACCCCGTGAAGCCCGGCGCGAACCTGCTGGACGACAAATCCATCTCCCACGACTTCGTGACCGGCAACTACATCGCCACGCGCCAGATGGGCAAGATCTTCAAAGAAGCCGGCAAGGTGGACATGTACGTGTCGATGGCCTGCTTCATGCAGATGGCCGAGGTGGCCTACGAGATCAAGGACGGCGCCGACGTGATAGTGGGCGCCGAGGAAGTCATCCAGCTCCCCAGCCTGAACTGGGAAGGTTTCCTGGCGCAGCTCGAAGCCAACCCCGCCGCCGCCCCCGAGACCGCCGGGATCTACATGGTGGACACTTTCAAAGAGATGTATTCCCGCCCCGACATGCAGGAACTGCTCACGCAGGGCGGCTACGGCACCCAGCTCTCCGCCATCCGCGGCGCGAAGATGCGGGACCTGGCGAAAAAGATCAAGGACTGGCACACCCTCGCGATGGCCGCCGGCGACAAGGCCGCGCTGGCCAAGGCCAAGGCCGGCGTAGTGCGCTTCGAGATCGGCGACCCGTCCACGGACCCCGACAAGCGCATCGCGTTCTACGGCGACCTGCATAATTTCGTGGAACTGGCCGCCGGCAGCGCCGACAGGTCGCTTCCCGGAGCCGCGGAAGCGCTGGCCGCCGGCGAGAGGCTGAACAAGTTCATCACCTCCGAGCTGGTGATCAAGAACGCCGCGGTCGGCAAAGACCGCACCGGCAAGGATTTCTCCGCCGTGAAGGGCATTTCCATCAATATCCCCGGCAAGCCCGGCACGCTGATAGAATATTACCCGACCTATTCCAAGCTCTTCTTCGCGCAGGACAGCGGCTGGGAGACGTTCATGAAGTACCTGGACGGGGTCGAGAACCGGTAAGCGGCTTTAATGAACAGGCCTTATGAAGCGGGCTCGTCTTTCGGGCCCGCTTTTTATTTTTTACAAGCGGACCAGCGCAGGGCGCTTTCCGCCTATTACGGCTACGCCCGGGCGGTAGACGATATAGCCGACGGCCCCGGAGAGCCCGCCGTGAAAGCGGCGCGGCTGGAAGCCTGGCGCGGCGCCCTGGCCAGGATCGGCTCCGGCGCGCCTGCGGAAGATCCTCTCGAGACCGAACTGGCCTGGGCCATGAAATATTTCCCGCTCGGGCCGGAACATTTCCTGCCGGTCCTCGAGGGCGTGACGCGGGACCTGGCCCCGGAACCCTTTCCCGCGATGCCGGACCTGGAGCGCTATATGTACCGCGTGGCCTCGGTCCCCGGCCTGGCCTGCCTGGCCATCTGCCGCTACGAGGACGAGCAAGCGCGGCGGCTGGCCGAAAAAATGGGCTATGCGGTGCAGCTTACGAACATACTGCGCGACGTAGCCGAAGACCACGCGGCGGGACGCGTCTACCTGCCTGAGGAAGACCTGGCGCGTTTCGGCTGCGCGCCGGTTGACCTTGGAGGTTTCAATTACACGCCTAATTTTATAGAATTGATGAAATTCGAAGCCGGCCGCGCGCGGGAACTTTACGCCGGGGCGCTGGCCCTGGCCGCGCCGGGGCCTAAGCGGCGGCTCCTGCCGGCCCTGGTGATGTGCGCCCTTTACCGCGGGCTGCTCGGGAAGATGGAGCGCGGGGGCTTCAGGGTCAAAGAGGGGCGGATACGCCTTAACGCGGCGGAGAAATTTATAGCGCTTTTAAAAGCCTGGAGAGACTATGCTGAAATCTGACGCCTGGATCCGTGAAATGTGCCGCAAAAAAAAGATGATCTCCCCCTTCGTGGAGGGACTCGTCGCCCGGGGCAAGGTTTCCTACGGCCTCTCCTCCTACGGCTACGACATCCGCGTGGCCGACGAATACAAGGTATTCACCGACGTGCATAACTGCGTCGTGGACCCCAAGGCCTTCAACGACAAATCCTTCGTGGACATCAAGGCCCCGTACTGCATAGTGCCGGCGCATTCCTTCGCCCTGGCGCGCTCGGTGGAATATTTCAGGATACCGCGCAGCGTGATCGGCCTCTGCATCGGCAAGAGCACCTACGCCCGCTGCGGGATAGTGGTGAACATCACCCCGCTCGAACCGGAGTGGGAAGGGCACCTTACGCTCGAGATCTCCAACACCACGCCGCTGCCGGCCAAGATCTACTCGAACGAGGGGATCGCCCAGCTGGTCTTCCTGGGCTCCGACACGGAGTGCGAAACCTCTTATAAGGACAGGAAGGGCAAATACCAGGCGCAGCGCGGAGTGACCCTGCCGCGCATACTGAAGCCCAGGTAACCCGATGAAAACATACCGCGGTTTCAAAAGTGCACGGGCGGCCGGCCTGCTGGCCGCCGCTCTTTTCCTGCGCGCCGCGGCGGGCGCCGCCGGGGCGCCCAAGCCCTCCGGCGCGGCGGGGCCCGGCCCCGGGACCGGGACTTTCGACATGACCATGCTGGACCTGAAAGCCGACCCGCAGAACAGGGAGCTTTTCCTCCGCGCGGTGGAACTGCTGCCGGAGAACTCCCCTTCCCGCGCCAAAGCCCTGGCCGGCGCGGCGGCGGCGATGCTGGAAAAGAAGAGCGAGGATTACGCCTGGTACCTCGGCGCCTGCAAAGCGATCAGGGTTTCGGCTAAAGCCGCGGACGCCATCCCGGACTGCAAAAAGGCCCTGGAGCTCGATCCCACCGCCTATCCCGTTTACCGCGAGCTGGGGCTGACTTACGACGCGGCGGGAAATCCCCGCAAGGCGGTGGAGACCCTGGCGCAGGGAGTCGAAATTTCTTCGGCCAGCTGCCAGGCGCATTACTATCTCGCGAAAGCGCTGGAAAAACGCGGGGACCCGGCCAGGGCCGCCGCCTCCTACTCGAGAGGCCTCGCGCTGGCGAAGCGCGACGGCGGGCCGGACGCCGCCTATTACCAGGCGCTGCTGAAGGCCGGGCTCAAGCGGACGGCCCTCGCCAAAGAGAAGCCGCGCGCTAAAAGCGCCGCCGCGAAAACCCCTAAAGCCCCCCCTCCCGGGAACAAGCAGCTCGCGGCCGCCTGCCTGGAGAAATTCCGCGCCGAATTGCTCAAGGACGATCAAGGCGCGGCGCTGTCCACGAGCGACGGCTGCCTGAAGTTCGCGCCTTCGGACCCGGCGCTGGCCGCGGAGCGCGCGCCGCTCCTGGTCCGCGCCGGCAGGTATGAGGACGGCGTTAAGGAATACGAGCGCGCGGCTTCCCTGTACGGCGACAAGAACCTCCTGTCGGCGCTCGCCAGGATCAAAGCCGCGGAAACCTGGACCAAACTCGGGAACAGCGGCAAGGCCGTGGCCCAATACAGGCTCGCCCTCAGGACCGCGCCCCGGGACATGAACGCGCTGAAGGGCCTGGCCGCCGCGCTGGAAGCCCGCTCGGACATGAGCGGCGCGCTGGAAACTTACGAGACTATCCTGAAGCTGGAGCCGGGCAACGAGCACGCCCGCGTAAGGAAGGAAGAGCTCAAGACCGTGACGCTGACCGGCGAGCAGATGCTCGAGGAGCTCAAACTGCGGAAAGCGGTCGACGAAAAAACCACCGCCCTGCAGCCTGACCAGGAAAAACTTTTCAAAGCGATAAAGGCCGCGGAGATCGGCGGCGCGGTGGAGTACCTCAGGAAAACGGTTCCCGCGTGGCGGGGGCTTGTCCTGGAGCGCAAGGTCGGCGGCGACACGAAACTGCTGCTGACGGGGCCCGGCTACAAGGCTTATGTTTACCACGCCACGAAGGACGCGGTCAAGACCTTCGAGGGCAAAGGGATAGGCCTGCGGGAAATTTTCCAGCTCCGGAACCTGGCTGGCGCGCCGCTTTTCGACGCGGCCGGGAAACTGACGCCGGAGGGCGAGGAGGTCTGGCGCGGCTCCGCCACGGCCGCCGGCGCGAAAACGTGGCTCACGCTCTACGAGCCCGTAGCGGAAAGCCCGCAGGCGATAGAGGCGGCGAAAGAGATCAAGGCCCTGGAAGCGAAAGGCTACAGGGAGATCTCCGAACCGGAATACCTCTGGCTGCTGCGGGCCACCGACTGCCCGGAAGACGTGCTGCAGAAATGGCCCGTCGGGCTGAGGATGATCTTCAACGGGGCCAGGCGGTTCTACATGCTGTGCTACGTCGACGGCATGCCGTGCATGCTGGAAAACCCCGCGGTCATTAAGCTCCCGTCGTACATCGAGTCCTACCGCGCGGGCAACACGGAGATCTCCGACGCAAAAACCTCCACCGCTTTTTTCGGCAGCGGCGGCATCAAGAAGCGCCGCTTCTGCGAGAACGGCAAGATCTGGACGGGCGATATCCCCGAGCTGGCGGACCCGGTCAAGGGGTCCGGAACACTTTCGAAACCATAGGTTTTGCATAAGCCGGAGAAATTTGATATGATAATCCTACTATGACACAGAAAACCACTTTGCCTAAAGCCGACACGGCCGAAAAAACCAGGAAATGGCATTTCCTCGACGCTTCCGACCAGATCCTGGGCAGGCTCTCCACCAAGATTGCCGTCCTCCTGATGGGCAAGCACAAGCGCGACTTCGCCCCCAATGTGGATTGCGGCGACTTCGTCGTGGTGACCAACACCGATAAGGTGCGCATCACCGGCAACAAGCTGGAAGACAAGTTCTACTTCCGCCATTCCGGCTACGCCAACGGCGCGCGGACCATCCCGTACAAGCGCCAGATGGAAAACGATTCCACCAAGGTAATGGAACTGTCCGTCCGCCGCATGCTGGACGACAACAGGCTGCGCGACAGGAGAATGAAGCGCCTTCGCATCTTCTCCGGGGCCCAGACCCAGTTCCCCCTCCCCAAAGCCGTCAAAGCAACCGACACCAAGGAATAAATAATGGAAAACAAGAACCTTATATTAGCCACCGGGCGCCGCAAGACCTCCGTAGCCCAGATCCGCATGTCCCAGGGCGGCGAAGGCAAAATAACCATCAACACCAAGGCCCCCGAAGCCTACTTCGGCAACAATCCCCGCCTTCGCCACGAGATCAACAGGCCTTTCGACCTGACCAAGGACCAGAAATTCGACTGCGTCATAAAGGTTGACGGCGGCGGGCTCGCCAGCCAGGCCGGCGCGATACGCCACGGGATCTCCCGCGCGATCGCCAGCCTCGGCGACAGCTTCCGCGCCTCCATGAAGAAAGCCGGGTTCCTTACCCGGGATTCCCGCATGGTGGAAAGGAAGAAACCCGGCCAGCCTAAAGCCAGGAAACGTTTCCAGTTCTCCAAGCGTTAATCCAAGCTTGGCGCACTGCCAGCCGCGGGAGGCCACAAGCCTCCCGCGGTTTTATTTTTATCCCGAATCCTGCGGATCAACGCAGGATTCCCCGCGAAGCGGGTTGAGGACAAGCGCTATGCGCGCCAGTCCGAAAGGGTGTATCCCGGAGCGAAGCTCCCCGTGCTATGCACGGGAAAAATCCGGATGGATTTTTCGGGACATGATTGCCACGGGAAGACGATATTATTTATCATAACCTTATGAGAAAATTCTGGCTTACGCTGACGGACGCGCGCCTGAAGGCCGTGCTCAAGGCGCTGGAGGCCTCCGGCCCCGGCCTCGGCGAACTCGCCGCGGAGCCTTCCTCCGCGCCGGCCTTTTTCAGGCCGCTGCGCGCCGCCCTGCGCGCGGCCGCGGCCCTCCCGCCCTCTTCCCCCGGGGCCTCCCGGGCGCTGGCGGAGGCGGAGGATTTTACGGCCAGGCTTGAAAAATTCTTCTCCGACCTGGCCCTTCACGGAACGGCCCCGGACGCGGCCGCGAAAGAAGCCCTGCTTTACCTGCAGCGCGCCTGCTGCGAGGCCCCGGGGCTCCTTTCCTTAAGCGGCCGGGCCGGAGCGGCCTCCGGAATAAGCGGCCTTGCCGCCGGGGCGCATAAAAGCCTGGCCCTGGCCGGCGCCGCCGCGAACGCCGCCACCGCCGATTTTCCGCGAAATCTCAAATTTAGTAGTATATATTCCGGGCTTGACGCCGTGATCAGCTCTTATGAGCGCTGCGCCGAGGCCCTTTTCTCCGTGAACAGCTGACCCGTAACCGCTAGCCAGGAGCCCCCATGAAAACGATACTCGCAGCCCTGATGATCCTGTCCTGCCTTTCCCCGGCGTGGAGCCTGACCATCTCCGTCTACCACACCAGCGACGTGCACGGCTGGTACTCCTCCCGTCCCGCCAAGTGGGACAAGGAGAACTCCACCCGCGCGATAGGCGGCTTCCCGGCGCTTTCCGCGCTGGTGAAAAAGGAAAAGAACCCCTATATCCTCCTGGACTCCGGCGACATGTTCCAGGGCACGCCCGAAGGTAATTTCACGAAGGGCATGGCCACCGTCGCGCTCATGAACAAGCTCGGCTATTCGGCCGCGCTGGTCGGGAACCACGACTACGATTACGGCGAAGCGAACCTCAGGGCCATGATATCCAGCGCCGCCTTCACCATGCTGGGCGCCAACGTCTACAACAAGTCCGACGGGCAGCACGTGGCCTACCTGAAGCCGTATACGATCATAGAAAGGGCCGGCAAAAAAATAGCGGTGCTGGGGATAGCGGGGAAGCATACCGTCACCTCCACGCTGCCCGCCAACGTAAAGCACCTTGAATTCCGCGACGAGGACGCCGAAGCCGCGAAGTGGACGGCCGAGATAAAGGCGCAGAAGCCCGACGCCATAATAATCCTGGCCCATATCGGGATAGGCGGCGACACCGCCGGCAGGATCACCGACGTCTCCACCTGGACCTTCACCGCCCAGGATATCGCGTACGGGACCATCGGGGTGGCCCGCGCCGCAAAAGGCGCGCAGGCGGTGTTCGGCGGCCACAACCACGCCGGGCTGCAGAAGGGCTGGTACGACAAGGAAAGCTCCACGCTAATCCTGGAGAGTTTCTGGGGCCTGACCGACGTCACGAAGCTCGACCTCGAGTTCGACGACGCCACGGGGGCGTTCAAGGACGCCAAGGCGAATATGATCCCGCTCTGGACCGACGTGACAGGCGAAGACCAGGACGTAAAAGATATCATAAAGAGCTTCACCGAGGAAGTCGACAAGGAAATGGGCACGGTCATCAGCGAAAGCGCCGTCGACCTGCTCAAATCCTCGACGGAGCCCGACTCGGACATCGGCAACTGGTTCACCGACGCCATGCGCCGCCAGGCCGGCACCGACGTGGCTTTCCAGAACACCGCCGGGATCAGGTCCGAGCTCAGGAAAGGCCCGGTGAAGATCAGGGACGTCTACCAGGTGATGCCTTTCGAGAACACGCTGGTGAAGCTCACCATGACCGGCGGGCAGCTTAAGCGGCTGATGGCCGACAACCTCTCCGGCAATTTCTCCAAGCTGCAGCTCTCGGGGATCAAGGTCAGCTTCCGGGCCCCGGCGAAAACTCCCGGGAACGTCATCATCGAGAAGGACGGCAAGCCCGTCGGCGACGCCGACAAGCTTACCGTAGCCACCAACAATTACCTGACCACCGGCGGGACGGGCGGCAAGGTTTTCGACGAGGCGGAAAAGTCCGAAGACACCATGATGCCTATCCGGGACCTGCTCCTGAAGGATATCAAGGCCAACCCGGTCAGATCCGTGCCTGAACGCGGAAGGATAAAGCTCCTGGAATAAAATGAACAAGTCCGTACTCCTGGCCGCCCTTCTGCTCGGCGCCGGGGCCTGCACTGAAAAAGAACAGATCGTGATCTTCGCCACGGGCCGGTCGCAGGGCCGCCTGTGGGCGGAGGACGCGCCCGGTCCCTTCGGCAAAACCGGGGGCTTCGCCGTGTTCAAAAGCCTTTACGCGGCCGAGAAGCGCCCCAAGCTGGCGGTGGACCTGGGCAACTGGTTCTCGGCCACGCCGGAAGGCTGGCTGACGCGGGGACGCTCCACCCTGGCCTGCCTTAACGAGGTGCCCTACGCCGCCGCGGCGCCCGGGATCGAGGACCTCGTCCTCACTCAGCAGGAACTGGAGAAGCTGGCGAAAGCCTCGGCCATGCCGCTCCTGGCCTCCAACCTTTACCTCAAAACGAACAAGAAACCGGATTTCCTCCTGAGCAGCAGGATCGTCGAGGCCGGCGGGCACAAGCTGGGGATCTTCTCGCTGCTCATCGCTTCCCCCTCCTCCCCCAACAAGCCCAGGTATCTTCCGAACTATAAACTGGAGAAAGAAACCTTCGAAGCGCAGAAGGCGATAAAGACCCTGCGGGACGGCGGCGCGCAGCTGATAGTGATGCTGCTGGGCGTCAACCCCAGGGAACAGGCTTCCCAGGATTTTTTCCGCGACCTGCTTTCAAAACTGCCGAAGGTGGACCTGGTGATCACCGACGAGCCTTCCGTCAAGAAGCCTTTCAAAGCCGGGCGCACCTGGGTGGCCGGGGCGGGGCTGGAGATGGCCTCCGCGGCCAGGCTGGAGCTCACGCTGGACCGGACCACGGGCAGGCTGACCGACCTGGACTGGAAAAAGGTGGCCCTCGGCGCCGGCAAATACGGCGAGGACGCCGGCATGCTGAAGGTCATAGACGGCTTCAGGAAGGCCGCGGCCGCCCATTTTTCGAAGCGCGTGGGCTACCTGAACGCGGCTCTCCCGCTGCACGACGGCGGCGTTTCCCCGGCGGCCGATTTCGCGGCCGACTGCATGGTGCGCTGGGCCAAGACCAACGCCGCCATCATCGGCCTCAGGGAACCCGCGGCCGGCTTTTCAAGCGGAACCGTCACCGTGGGGGACCTTTACTCCTCTTTTCCCCTGGACTCCAGCGTCGTTTTCGTGAAGATACGCGGCGACGACCTGGAGCGGGCGCTGGCGGGGCTTCAGCCCGGAGAAATAAGCGTTTCCGGGCTGCGCCTTTTCATCAAGGACGGGGCCCTGGAGCGCGTGGAAAGCGACAGCGGGCCGCTGGTCCCGGGACGTATCTACAGGCTGGCCGTGCCCGACTCCCTCGTCAGCGGCCGGGAGAACCCCCTGCTCTCCAGCGCGATGGAGTTCGCCAACTCCAGGCGCTACCTGCGGGAGATCGTAGGCTGGTGCTTCTCGAGGCAGAAATCGTTCGCCAGGCCCGCGGGCGGCCGCATCGTAAAGGCCGGTGACAAATAATGTTCCAGGCTATGGGAGTTTTTCTTTCCACCTGGTTCGGCAGGTTCAAGGCGTTCTGCATGCTGGCCGGGGCCTGGGGGTTCCTTTTCAGCGTGAACTCCCTTATCGGGTTCCAGGCCGGCTTCGAATATGACGACGGGCTGGTCTATTCCACCCCGGCCTTCAAGGCGGCGGAGAAAGACAAAGCCCCGCAGGGAAGCCCGGATTACTGGAACTCGGTCAACCGCTCCTTCAGTTACGAGCGCCTGAAGCCGGTGCCCTGGCTGGCGGCCTGGTCGCTGAAGGTGCTCGGCGTTAAAATAGCTTTTTTCCTCGACCGGGGCCCCGAAGGCGCGGACAGCCTGGAAGCCTCCTGGAGAAAGCTGGCCGATTATTTTTACTTCACCCGGACCGAGGACGAAAAATACAAGATCCTCGAAAAAAGGCGCTTCGTGCTTTACGCCGCGCCGTCCGATTCCGGGATAATACAGGCCAGGAAGGCGGGAGTGACCCCGCTGCGGATAAAAAAGAGCAAAAGATCGGCGAACCCCCTGGAAAGCGCTCCCGGGAAGTTCAAAGAGAGAACGCTCCCCCTTTCGGAATTCTGACCCCGGGAAACAAAAGGCTCCGCCCCGGACCGGGCCTGTCCTCATGAAGCCAAAACTAATCTATATCATACCGATGGCCGGGCTGGGCTCGCGGTTCCTGAAAGCCGGTTATGCCGCTCCTAAATATATGCTCAACGTCGGAGGGGCCTCCGTTTTCGAGCACGCCATGCGCAGTCTCCCGCTCGGGACCGCGGAAAAACTGGTCTTCGTGGCCCTCAGGTCCCACCAGGAGGACCACGGCCTCGAGAGCTTCATCGACGGGGCCCTGCGGCGCCTGCCGTCGGGCCTCCCGCCCGGAGTAAAAAGAGAGATATTGCTTCTGGACAAGCCCACCTCCGGCCAGGCCGAGACGGTGCTGAAAGCCCGCGGGCTGGTGCCGGCCGGTGCCGAACTGGCGATCTACAACATCGACACCTATTTCAGCTCGGCCACCCTGGCGGCCAGCCTCGGCGACCCGGCGAAGAAACGCGACGGGCTCATAGGGTCGTTCGCGCTGAACGAGCCGGACCCCAAATGGAGCTTCGCCGCGCTGCGCCCCGACGGCACCGTGGCCGCCACCGCTGAGAAGGAGCAGATCTCCGGGCACGCGCTCACCGGGTTCTATCATTTTACCGACGCCGGCGGTTTTTTCCGCGCGGCCGCGGCCGCGCTCGCCTCCGGCAAAAAAACCCTGGGAGAACTTTACGTGGCGCCGCTCTACAACGCGCTTATAGCCGAAGGCCTGAATTTTACGCTGGACCGCGCGCGGACCATCGTCCCGCTGGGCACGCCGGAAGACCTCCTGAGGGCGGAAAAGCATGCCTTCTGAACCCGCTCCCGGGCACGTCTTCTGCTCCATCGTGATCCCCTGCTACAACGAGGCGGGAAACCTGCCGGCCCTGCTATCAGCTTTCGCAGCGGCGCCCATGCCGCCGGACATCGAACTTATACTCGTGGACAACGGTTCCACCGACGACACGGCCGCGCTGCTGCGCGCCGCCGTCCATGACTTTCCGTTTTTCCGCGCCGTCGCCTGCGCGTCGAACCTCGGCTACGGCGGCGGCATCCTGGCGGGGCTGCGCTGCGCCAGGGGACGCTGCGCCGGCTGGGCCCACGGGGATATGCAGTACGCCCCGGCCGATATCCTGGCGGCCGCCGAAAGCCTGCGGCCTTACCGGGAAGAAGTCTTCCTGAAAGGCCTGCGCGGAAACCGCCCGGCGGGAGAGAGGCTCTTCACGGCCGGCATGGCGCTGGCCTCCTCCCTGTCGCTGGGGCTGCCGCTGCGCGATATCAACGCGCAGCCCACGTTCTTCAGCCGCTCGCTTTTCGAGGGCTGGACGGCCCCCCCCGCCGATTTTTCGCTGGACCTTTACGCCTACGCCGACGCCCTCCGCCGGGGGTTCAGGGTCCTGCGCAGGAAGATCGAGCTGGCCCCCAGGCGGCACGGCAGCTCGTCGTGGAACCGGGGCCTGGCGGCCAGGCTGCGGCTGTCCGGCCGCATGGCCGGCGCTATTTTCAGGCTGCGCGCGGACCTGAGGGCCGGGAAGGGCGGGCCCGGTGCGTGAATACCTGCTTCAATACAGCGTAATACTTTCCTGGGCGGCCAACCTCTTCTTCCTCGGGAAGTTCGCTCTGGCCTGGTGGCGCGGCGAGCCGTCCCGCAGGAACGCCCTGCTGGCGCTCGCGGCCGTGGCCGTGCCGGCGACGCTGGCGGCGTTCCTGCTGCCGCCGCGGGGCGGCTATGACAACAACCACGATTTCCTCTCCCTGGGCACCACTTTTTTCACCACCCGGCCGCTCGTCTTCCCGCTCTTCAAGGAATATTCGCCCCTCTTTACCGACGGGGTCTCCGACGTCCTGAGCGGCTTCTCGCTGCAGGCCGTCCTGTGGAAGAACCGGCTGCTGCCCGTCCTTTCCATCTTCGCGCTCTTCGCCGGGCTGCGCCGCCTCGGCGCCGGCCTCGCCGCGAGCGCCGGGGGCACGGCCCTGCTGTTCCTCAATTTTCTTTCCCCGCTCAACGCCTCGTCTTTTTCCACGACGTCCGCCAACATGTTCATCTGGCTGCTTTCCCTGCTGGCCCTGTCCGACGCGCACGCCGCGCCCCGCGTAAGCGCGCGAAGCCTGCTCTGGATACTCAGCTCCTCGGTGCTCGTCGTCAGCGCCCGCTTCGAATTCCTGCCGGTGAACTTCCTGCTCCTGGCGGCCCTCGTGCTGGCGAAGCCGGCGGAGGAAAAGAAAGCCTTTCTGAAGCCCGCGAACCTGCTGATCGTTATCGCCGGGGCCTGCCTGCTCGCGGCCTGGGGAGCAAGGGTGCTGAGCACCGGCCCGGAACGCCTGCTGCGCGATCTTTCTTCTCCGGTCCGGCATCTGCTCTTCCACCTGGGAGAGCGAAACCTCGCCGTTATCGCCGGGGCGGGCCTGCCCTCCGCTGAAACGCCCGGCCTCCAGCTCCCGACGGAAGTCTCGGCGGGCGCGGCCGCCCTGTGCCTGCTCTTCCTGCTTGCGCCGCTCGCCGGTGCCCTGCTCGGCGCCCGGGCGGAAAAAGAAAAGAAAAGCGGCTATCTCGGTTTCCTGGCGCTGCTCCTTGCCTGGCTGGGATATTTCTCCCTCATCTTCAGTTCTACGGACCACTACCCCCTGCAATTCATGCGGCACCAGTTGTATTTCTTCCTGCCTTGCGCCTGCCTGTTCGCGCTCGGGCTGGAGGGCTTCGAAGCCGCCGCGAAGCGCCTGCCCGGCGGCGGAAAGGTGTTCCATGTTCTTTTGTTCTTTTTCCTGGCCGGCTACGCCGCCCTGAACGCCCGCGCCGCGCTCGGCCTGAACGGCGAGCTCAGGACGAACGACCGGGAACTCGCGTTCCTGGCGGAAGCGAGGCGCGATTGGGAACCCGGCTGCCTGGCCGTGTACCCGAAGCTGGACGGCGCGGACGCCAGGGCCGCCCTGATCGCCAAATACTTTCCGGTCATGCCCAACTGCGCGGCCGGGCGGGGGCGGTGCCTCCTGAAATACGTCTCTCCCGACCCTGTCATCTTCGCCGGCGCGGAACCGGCCCCGCTGGCCCGGGAACCACTGGCCGCGGGGCCCGACAGCGGGGCCTGGCGCGCGCTTTCGTTCAGACACTCTTTCTATACGATCCTGACGAGGTCGTCCGGGACCGCCGGCCCTTATCGCCTGGAAACCGCCGACCCCGTGACTTTGACCATAGGTTTTTTCAGGCTGGAGGACTCGGGGCGGGATAAAGCTTTCGCGGCTTCGGCCGCAGGGGCCTGCGCTTTCAGCGCGGGAGACCAGGCCGGGGCGGCCCTGGAATTCAAAGAAGCGGTCAGGGCGGACCCGTCATGCCTGAGCTGCAAATACTTATCCGCGGTCTCGGAAGCGGCCCTGGGCCGGGGCCGGGCGGCTTCGGACGGGGTCAAAGAGATAGAGAAGGCTTCTCCGGGCGCGCTGAAACCTGCGCACCGCGCGCTTATCCGGGGTCTGGCGGACGGGGACAGGGGCAAGGCGGAAACCGCGGCCCTGGAGCTGCAGGCTGAAAACCCGTATTTTTTCCTGGGCGAGAATATCGCGGCCGGGATAAAGCGGCGGTGAAATACGGCTCTTTTTCCCATTTTTCCGGCTTTTTCCTGCTTTTTCGCCCTTCCGCGGCTTTTCCAGGCCCCTTCCCCATTGCCCTGCGCCTCTATAAAATATAAAATATAACTAATGGCGGACTGTATTTTCTGTAAAATAGCCTCGGGCGAAATTAACGCCAGGATCGTTTACGAGGACGCGGACACTCTTGCTTTCCTTGACCTTAACCCGCAGGCGCCGAAGCACGCGCTGGTAATACCCCGCAGGCATATTACCCGCCTGACCGCCGCGGAAGACAGCGACTCGGAGCTGCTGGGCAAGCTGCAGCTGGCGGCCTCCAGGACGGCTAAATTTTTAAAGGTGGAAGACGCCTTCAGGCTGGTCATGAACAACGGCAAGGGCGCGGGCCAATCGGTGGACCACCTGCATTACCATCTGCTCGCCGGCAGGAAGCTGATGTGGCCCCCCGGCTGAGCGGAGATTAAAATTTCAAAGTGTGATACCAAAAGGTGGTGATTACCGTGGTATTTATTAAAGTTAGAGACGAAGAATCTATCGAAGAGGCTCTCAGGCGTTTCAAACACGACTGCGAGCGCAATGGCATCCTCAAGGAGATCAAGCGCCGCGAGCATTACGTTACGCCCGCGATGAAGCGCAAGATAAAGTCCCAGGAAGCCCGGCGCAAGGTGCGCAAAGGCAGAAGGTCGTACTAAGCAACTGCTGAACAAAAGGCCGTCCGCCTTCGGCGGACGGCTTTTTGCCTGTTTCCGCGATCGGCGATTTTAATGAGTTCATCCCCAGTAATAGAGCTTATCAGGGAAAAACTGGACATCGTAGATGTCGTCAGGGAGTACGTCCCTGCCCTGAGAAAAGCCGGGCGGAACCATAAGGCCAACTGCCCGTTCCACAACGAGAAATCCCCCTCCTTCACCGTCAGCCCCGACAAGCAGATCTTTTACTGCTTCGGCTGCAACGAGGGCGGCGATATTTTCACTTTCGTGATGAAGATCGAAGGCCTCACCTTCCCCGAGGCCGCCCGCAAGCTGGCCCTGAAGGCCGGCGTGGAGTACGGCGACGAGCGCTCCCACGTCATGACCGAGGCCGACAAGGAGCGCCTGGAGATCAAGAAGCTCCTGACCGCGGCGGCTGCCTTCTACCACAAGACCCTTTTTTCCCCCGCCGGCGAGAAGGCCCGCCTCTATCTCGGCGAGCGGCGGCTGAACAAGACCACCGTGGAGCGCTTCGAGCTGGGCTGGGCCCCGGCCGGCGGCACGGCGCTGATGGACGAGATGAAGAGAGCCGGCTGGAGCCGCGACGTCGCGCTCAAGGCCGGGCTCATAACCGAGCGCGAGGGCGGCCTGGTGGCCGACACTTTCCGCGGCCGCATCATGTTCCCCATCCGCAACCAGGCCGGGGACACCGTCGCCTTCGGCGGCCGCGTGCTCGACCCCGAGGGGCAGCCGAAGTACCTGAACTCCCCGGAAACAATCCTTTTCTCGAAGCGCCGCACCCTTTACGGCCTGCACGAGGCCCTGCCGCATATCCGCAAGTCGGCGAAGCTGCTGCTGCTGGAAGGCTACATGGACGTGATCGGCGCGCACCAGCACGGCGTGGACTGGGCCGTGGCCCCGCTGGGCACCGCCCTCACCGCTGAGCACGCCGGCCTGATAGGCCGCTACGCCAAAGACACCGTGGTGATGTTCGACGACGACCGCGCCGGCATCAACGCCTCCGTCAGGGCCGCCGAGATCTTCATGGAAGCCGGGTTTTACGTGCGGCTCGCCAACCTGGGCAACGGCCAGGATCCCGACGAATTCCTCAACGACCAGGGGCGCGAGGCTTTCGAGAAGAAGATCGCCGAAGCCGCCGACCCCCTCGACTTCCGGATGAACCTTTTTTTCAAGGACAGGAAAACCCCGCCCACCTCGCAGGAAAAAGCGCAGGCCATCGCCGTGCTCCTGGAGACCGTGGCGAAGCAGCCCGACGAGATCCTGAAAAGCGAATGGGTGAAGTCCCTGTCCACGCGCTTCGGCGTGGAGGAAGCCTCCGTGCTCAAGCAGCTGCGGAAAGCCCCGGGCCCCGACCGCCGGGATACGAAACGCGGCGCCGCCCATATCGTAAAGGCCATGCCCTCCATAGAGCGCGGCTTCGTGCAGCTGCTGCTCAGGGACCCCTCGCTTATCGAGGCGTCGGCCCAGCTGGCACCCGAAGATTTTTCCAGCCCGCTGGCCAGACAGCTTTTCAACGCGCTGCGCGCCCTGCCCCCCGCGGAAAGGGCCAAGGCCCCCACCGCGCTCGCCGCGCAGTTCCCCGAAGACGCCGCCCTGGTGATGGAGCTCGCCGTGGCGGACCTGGGCGGAGAAGCCGCCGGCGCCGCGCAGAACGCCGCCGGCGCGATAAAGATGTTAAAGCGGTTCTCCATCGAAAGGCGGCTCAAAGAACTCAAAGCCTCCGAGCCGATGACGCCGGAGCAGTTCAAAGAGTACAGCAGGCTCATGTCCGAGCTTAAATCGACGGTAAAAGAAATTTAGAAAGCGGAATAGGAGACTAACTATGGCACAGCCGAAAAAAGCTTTACGCGACCTCGTGGAACTGGGCAAGGAGCACGGCTACATTACCCTCGAGGAAATGAACCGGTCGCTGACCAACGCCTCCATGTCGAGCGAAGAAATAGACACGCTCATGGGGACGCTGGAAGACCTCGGCATCGAGGTCGTGGACCGCAAGAAGTTCAAGATGGTGGCCGCCGCCGAACGCGAGGCCTACACCGAGGAATGGAGCGCGACGCCCGACGTCTCCAACTCGATCCGCATGTACCTGTCCGAGATGGGCAAGGTGCCGCTGCTGACCCGCGACGAGGAAGTGACGCTGGCCCGCAGCATCCGCGAGCGCGAGCGCGAGCTGCGCATGCTGGTCCTGGAATCCCCCATCACGATGCGCGAGATCCGCAGCTGGGAGAACCTCATCGAGCAGGACGAGATGACGACCAAGGAGCTGATGCCCCGCGGCCGCAAGTCCAACCAGGAGCTCTCGGCGATGAAGCGCAAGATGAAGAACATCGCGCAGCTCATCACCCGCACCGAGAAAGAGATCTTCAAGCTCGAGGAGCGCGCCAAGAAACCCTCCCTTTCCAACGAGATGCGCAAGAAGCTGGAGCATGAAGTCGACACGAAGCGCAAGAACATCGTAAAGAGCATCATCAACCTGAACCTGAACCAGGAAAAGATCAAGCGCCTGACCAACAAGATCAAGAACCTGGCCCACAAGATCCGCGAGTACCGGCTGGAGCTGGAAAAGTACCAGAAAGTCTACGGCGACCTGGTCAAGCTGCAGGCGGACTACGACCTGGTCAGCCGCGGCAAGCTCAAGCCCGGCGCCTTCAAATCCAAATGGGGCTATAACACGCAGGAAGTGGAGGCCGCGCTCGAGAACATCCGCGCGGTGAAGGAGCGCGAGCATCACCTCGTCCGCACGCTGCCCATCAACCCCGACGACTTCATGTCCCTGAACGACAAGATCACGTTCCTCGAGGACCAGATCCTGCAGGACAAGCTGAAGCTGATCCGCGCCAACCTGCGCCTCGTCGTCTCGATCGCCAAGAAGCACGTGAACTCCAACCTGGAGCTGTCCGACCTGATCCAGGAAGGCGGCCTGGGCCTGATGAAGGCCGTCGAGAAATTCGAATACAAGCGCGGCTTCAAGTTCTCCACCTACGCCACCTGGTGGATCCGCCAGTCCATCAACCGCGCCATCGCCGACCAGGCCCGCACCATCCGCATCCCGGTGCACATGAAGGAACTGGTGTCGAAGCTGATGAAGGTGACGCGCAAGTACCGCCAGGAATTCGGCCGCGACCCGCAGATAGAAGAGTACTCCAAGCACATGCACATCTCCATGGACAAGGTGAAGAACGCCATGAAGATCATGCAGGACCCGATCTCCCTGTCGACGCCCATCGGCGAAGACGAGGATTCGCACCTCGAGGATTTCATCGAGGACAAGACCGGGCTCCCGCCGTCGCATTCGGCCCTGGACCTGCTGCGCCGCCGCGAAGTGACCAAGATACTCGACACCCTGACGGACCGCGAGGCCAAGATCATAAAACTGCGCTTCGGCATAGAGACCGGCTACCCCCGGACCCTGGAAGAAGTGGGCAAGATCTTCCGCGTGACGCGCGAGCGCGTCCGCCAGATCGAGGCCAAGGCCATCCGCAAGCTCCGCCACCCGTCGCGCAGCAAGATGCTCCGCGATTACCTGGACTAAGGCGAGGCCGGAGTCGGAAAGAAAAAGAAAAACCCCGGGGAAACCCGGGGTTTTCTTTTTACGGAAAGCGCGGAAACTTATTTCTCGTCTTTGTTCTCGGTGAAGAGATTCCTCATGACGTCGTGCGCTATATCCTTGGCGCCCAGGCCCACCGCGATGGCGAAGGCCAGGCCCAGCGAGGCCAGCATGATGTTTATGCCGCCGATGATCATCTTCATCTTTATGCCGAGCTGCTCGATAGCCGCGATCAGCGTGAAGACCACGATCACGAAGTGCACGATCTTCGACAGCGAGCTGCCGCCCTTCAGGTTATTGGAAACGGCCGATTTCATGACGATGTCGGCCATGAAGCGCGCAAACAGGAGGCCGCCGAAGCCGATGAAGATCGCCGCCACCATTTTGGGCAGGAAGATCATCAGGAAGCGGTGCAGGATGTCGGAGATCACGGACAGGCTGAGGATGTCGGCCGCCGTGACGAGGAAGACCATCAGCAGGCCCCAGTAAACCACGAAGGAAATGACCTGCGTGGGAGACTTGCCCAGGCCGAAGCGGGTAAGGATCTCGTTGATGCCGACGCGGCTGGTGTAGGAATCCAGCTTGATCTTCCGGAGGAACTGCTCCAGCAGGGAGCTCGCGAGGCGGGCGATGAAAAGCCCGAAAAGCACGAAGGTGAAAGCGGCCACGAGCTTGGGGACATAGGCGGAGAATTTTGCCCAGACCTCAAGCACAGGCTGAAAGAAAGGTTCGGTTATTTCATTGATCATTAGCTGCCTCCGGCTAGTCTTCGAGAAAGATAATTCTATTATTTATGTTCCCCTGAAAGCAAAAAGCCCGCATCCGCGCGGGCTTTTCGTGCGGCACGGGGCCGGGGCTTAAATAGTATTCTTTACCTTTACGGGATCGGCATGCAGCGGTTTGCCGGCGCCGGGCTTTTTCAGCAGGGGTCGCACTTTTACCGGCCTGGCGGCCCCGGGCAGGGCCTCTTTTGAAATGGGGGCGTCGCGCAGGCTTTCTTTGGCCGCGTTAGTTTTCCCCGCGTCGTTCTTTATCTCCTGCTTGAGCAGCTCCTTAGAGCTTTCGCGGTAAAGCGGGTCGTTCACAGCGCTGAAGGCGTCGAAATCAGTGGCGCCCAGGAGGGCCTGGGCCGTGGCCTGGGCTTTAAGCTCCGTGGAAATGGAGGAGATGGAAGACTTCGGCGGCGTATTGAGAGCCAGCAGGACCTTCTCTCCGGCCCGCGCGGAGGCTGAAAAAAGAACTACGGCCGAAACCGCCAGGAGCAAACGTGATACCTTTGACATTGAAACCTCCGGTGAGAACGCGTCTTGCATAGTTATAGTATGGAATAAAAACGGTCCGCGCGTAAGTGGCCAAGGGCCCAGCCCCGCGTGGGCCCTAAGTCCGGCAAGGACCGCCCGCCCCGGGGCCAAGCCGGCGCGCAGATATGATAAAATATACTTTCGGGAGCGGGAAAACCGATCAGGGGAGCGCAGGTTTCTTCCAATGGCGCAAATAATACTCTTCAGGCCTAATGCAAGCCACAGGCTGCTCAAGCGCAGCCCGCTCGGGCTGGTCTATATCGCCACCCCCCTGCTGCTGAAGGGCTACACCGTGGAGATCATCGACCAGGGGATCTCGGCGGACTGGAAGGATAAACTGAAGAAGTCACTGGGCCCCGAGACCATCTGCGCCGGCGTCAGCGCCATGACCGGCAGCTCCATAACGGCCGGCCTTGAATTCTCCGGATTCCTTAAAAGGACCAGCAAGGTCCCGGTGATCTGGGGCGGCATCCACGCCAGCCTCCTCCCCGAACAGACCGTGCTGAACCCTTTCGTGGACGCGGTGGTCATCGGCGAGGGCGAGAAAAAGTTCGCCGACCTGGTGGAATGCCTGAAAGCCGGACGCTCCCTGGAGCAGGTCAACGGCATCGCCTTCAAAAAAGACGGCGTCCCGGTCTTTACCCCCCCGGCGGACAACGTGGCCATGGACGACCTCCCCATCCCGGACTTCAGCCTGATAGACGCCGAGTATTATATCCGCGAGTCCAAAAGCTCGTACGACGGCCGGCGCTGTCTCGACCTGAACGTGGACAGGGGCTGCCCCTTCCGCTGCGCTTTCTGCTACAACATTAAATTCAACGAAAGGAAATGGCGCGCGATGTCCGCCGGCAGGATACTGGAAGTGATAGAGACCCTGAAGAACAAGTACCGGCTGGGGGCTATCAATTTCGTCTCGGATAATTTTTTCGTGGACAAAAAGCGCGCCGAGACCGTCTGCCGCGGCCTGGTGGAGCGCGGGCTGGACCTGAAGTGGCATTCCGATATAAGGATAGACACTTTCCTGCAGTACGACGACGCCGGGCTCGCGCTGATAAAGAAGAGCGGCTGCGACGATCTCACCTTCGGCATAGAAAGCGGGTCCGACCCGGTGCTGAAAAAGATAGACAAGGATATCACCGTCGCGCAGGTGCTTAAGGCCCACAGAAGGGTGACGGCGGCCGGCTTCAAGGCTAATTATCATTTCATGCTGGGCTTCCCGGAAGAGACCAGGGAAGACATCATGGCGACCGTCGGGCTCGCCTCGCTCCTCACCGAAGACAGGGCTACCAACGTGTACGGGCCCTCGATGTATGTCCCGTACCCCGGGGCGCCGCTCTTCGACAAGTGCGTGAAGATGGGCTTCGTGCCGCCTTCAAAGCTGGAGGAGTGGGGAGCTTTCGACTGGGAGGAGACCTCCAAGCTGCCCTGGTTCACCGCCGGGGACAAGTCCTTCATGAACGAAGTGCAGACGCTGGCGCGCGGCGGTTTCCACAACAACCTGCGCTCCGGCTTCGTAACTTCGCTGATCTATTTTTACTGCAGGCTCAGGCTGTGGGGACTGCGCCGCGGCATCACGCTGGGCGACCTGGACACGGGGCTGATGAGGCGCGTCCGCGACCGCCGGAAGTCCGCCTGAGCGAAGGTAATTTGCCAGAACCGGAATTTTTTGGTATCATATATATACTATGTACGCAATAATTGAAACAGGCGGCAAGCAGTACTGGGTAGTCCCCGGCGAAATTCTGCAGGTTGAAAAACTCACGGACCAGGAAGGCGCGGAAGTGACCTTCAAGGCTCTGTGGTCAGCCTCGCTGGATGAAAAAAACGCCTCGGCCTCAAAGTCTCCTGCCGCTAAGGTAACCGCCCGGATAGTCCGGCATCTTAAGGGCCCCAAAATAATAGTTTTCCGCAAGAAAACGAAAAAAGCCTACGAAAAAGGCTCGGGTCACCGCCAGGAACTGACTGAGATCGAAGTTAAAGATATCCAGTTAGCTTAGTTTTTGGCTTTGTTGGATAAGCCCGCACGGGCTTGGCACCAACGCTTTACAACAGAGGAACAATATGGCGCATACTAAAGGACAAGGTTCAAGCAGTAACGGGCGCGACAGTCAAGGCCAGCGCCTTGGCGTCAAGCGCTACGGCTGCCAGACGGTGAACGCTGGCGAGATCCTGGTCCGCCAGCGCGGAACCAAGTTCCTGCCCGGCGAGAACGTACGGCGGGCTTCGGATGACACCCTCTTCACCCTGGTAGCGGGCGTCGTAAAGTTCGAGTGGGCGAAACGCGGCAAGAAGCAGATCAGCGTTTATCCCGCTTCGAAATAACCTTTCCAAAAAGGTAAAGCCTCCTGGGTGCTGACCGCGTTCAGGAGGTTTTTCATTATATCGGCCTGCAGGCATACTACTATGGCAAAAATCCAAGATCACCGCGTAGCTTCCGGCTTCATCGACACCGCCCGCGTTTACCTGAAAGCGGGAAAGGGCGGCGACGGCTGCTCGTCGTTCCGCAGGGAGAAGTACATCCCCTACGGCGGCCCCGACGGCGGACACGGCGGCAAGGGCGGCAGCATCTGGTTCGAAGCCTCGGCCAATATCACCACCCTGGCGGAGATCGCCTGCCACCCGCACATCACGGCCCAGGACGCTTGCCCGGGCAAGGGCAACCGCAAGGACGGGGCCTACGGCGAAGACCTGACCCTTTACGTCCCCTGCGGCACGGTAGTAAAAAGGTCCGGGACCGTGCTGGCCGACCTCAAGGAACACGGCCAGCGCTTCAGGGCGGCCAAGGGCGGGCGCGGCGGCCGCGGCAACACGGCTTTCAAGACCCGCTTCAACACCGCCCCCAAGATCTCGGAGCTGGGCGAGCCGGGAGAGGAATACGAAGCGCGGCTGGAGCTCAGCGTGCTGGCCGACGTGGGGTTCGTGGGCATGCCCAACGCCGGGAAATCCACCCTCCTCTCGGCCATCTCGGCGGCAAGGCCGAAGATAGCCGATTATCCTTTCACCACGCTTAACCCGAATATCGGGATGGTCTCGCATAAAGGCAAAAGCTTCGCCGCGGCGGATATCCCCGGCCTCATCGAAGGAGCCCACGACGGGAAAGGCCTGGGCGTGCTCTTCCTCAAACATATCCTGCGGACCAAACTCCTGGTGCACCTCGTCGACCCGATGGGTTTCGGCGGGATGAAACCGGAGAAAGCCGTGCGCGTGATAGAGAAGGAACTGAAGGACTACCACCCCCTGCTGGCGAAGAAGACCATCATCCTGGCGGTGAACAAGTCGGACCTGCCGGAAGCCGCGGCGGTGCAGGAAGCCCTGGCAAAAAAGTTCAAGAAGCGCGAGGTTTTCCTGCTTTCAGCCGCCACCGGCAAAGGCGTCAGCCGCCTGCTCGACCGCATAATAAAACTGCTGCCCGAGATAAAGGAAGAAGACCTTTACCAGGCCGCCGCGCAATCGGTCCCCCCCATCAGGCAGCCGAAGGGAGGCTTCACCGTCACGGTGGATTCCGAAGGCGTTTTCGCGGTCAAGGGAATGAGGGTCGAGAAACTGATCGCTATGACGAACTTCAACCAGCCCGACTCCTGGGACAGGCTGCACCGCGTCTTCAAGACGATCGGGATGGACAAGGCACTTAAGAAGGCCGGCTGCGTGCAGGGCAATATGGTGCGGGTGGGAAACAAGGAATTCGAGTGGAGCGACGCCCCTATGGCGGCCGGGAAGCCGGGCAAGTTCGCCTACAAGTACAGGAAATTCGACCAGGAATACGGCGACAACTACTAGAAGTCCCCGCGGCGCGGGCCGAGCGTAAAAAAAAAGCCCCCGGAAGGGGGCTTTTTTACGGGCCGTTAATAAACCGTGCCCCACTCCCGCGTGGTGATCCGGAACTCGACCCTGCGGTTCAGCGCCCGGGCCTGGTCGGTGGTTTCCTTGATCACCGGCCTCGTTTCGCCGTAACCGTACACGCGCACGGAATCCGGGTAGACGCCTTTCTGCGCGAGATAGAATTTAACGGCGCCGGCGCGGCGCAGGGACAGCTCCTGGTTGAATTCGGCGGAGCCGGTATCGTCGGTGTGCCCGGAAACGATAAGCTTGAGCCGGTTGTGGTTCAGGAGGACTTCGGCGACCTTGTCCAGCAGCGGGTACGAGGACGGGAGCAGCTTATCCGAGCCGAGCTCGAATTCGATGGGAGGGACCTGGCGCCTGGAGACCATGTCCATCACCGACTGAAGCTCCAGGTCCGCCCTGCGGGCCTCTTCCTTTTCGGCCGAAGTAAGCTGATGCGAACAACCGCAGGCGATGACCGCCGCCGCAAGCATGAGAAGTTTCCTCATATAGCCCTCCCCTCGTAATTTCCCCCCGTAATGGAGCCGATAAGGGTCTCCCTGCGGAACCTGTAGCCGCGCGCGAAAGCGGTATTGCTGAGCAGCAGCGGCGGCGTGGCGGCGATAGTGGTATAAATACGGCTGCGGTTCACGTGCGGCCTGTCCTCGGGGTCGAGCAGGTTGGAATGCGCCGATTTCTCGAGCGTGTCCATCCCCCAGTAAACCGGCCAGATCACCGCCGCCCGCAGGGCCAGCTCCGACTTCGGGATGGCCGAGACGAAGCACTCGCACTGGTCCAGCCTGTCCAGCGCCCAGTACATCCATTTGGAAGTGATGTCGCGCAGCCTCTCCATATTGTGAGGATGCAGCAGGTCCGCCGGCTTCATGTTCTTCGAATCCAGGTCGTCCTGAGGGAGATAGCAGCGCCCCTCCCTGAGGTCGGCGGCCATGTCCTTGAGGATATTTATCATCTGGAGCGCCGAGCCTATCATCTCGGCGTCTTTTTCAGAAAGGGAGGAGACGCTCTTCGAGCGCCTTATGGTTTCGCGGTACAGGCGGGCCCAGAATACTCCCGGCGCGCCCCCGATGCGCGCGCAGTAGAGTTCCAGTTCCTGCCCGGTCTTAAAAGCCGCGAGCCCGCCCGAGAAAGTCCTTACGTCCATCTCCATGCCGGAGGAAACCCCCTGCAGCAGCGCGGAGATAAGTTTTTTATCGCCGGAAGGGAAGGACGAGTAGATATCGAGGATCTTGCCGAACTTGAGCAGCAGCTCCCGCTCGCCCTGGGCGGCAGGCTGCGCGGAGAGGGAGCGGAGCCGGGCCAGCAGGGCCGCGGAGTTCTCCGGCTTGTCCAGCCCGCGCGCCAGCGCCAGCACGGCGGACTTTTCAGCGGCCGGGATGCCGGGCGTATCCACCACGGTGTCCAGGGTCCGGCACAGGAGGTAGCCGAGGCACATGGAAGTTCGTACAGGTTCGGGAAGGACGTTAAGGCTGAGATAAAGGGTGCGCGAGACTTTTTTCAGTATCGTCTTGATCTCGCCCGACACGTGGGCTTTTTCGCGTTTTTCCATACCCTTAAATTTTACAAAACTTTGTTTGTGCCGTATCGGGAGCTATGCTCATCAGACGGCCAAAACTTTGTTTGTGCCGTATCGGGAGCTATGCTCATCGGACGTCCAAAACTTTAAAGCGGCCTTTCGGCGTGCTCGGCTTCGCTGAGCTCCCCGGCGGCTATCCCCTCCATCCCCAGCCTGCCGTAGATCGGCGCGGCGTGGGCGGAGATCTCTTTAAGCTTTGACCCGAACCCGGCGGCGCCGGCCAGCACGAAGAGGCCGCTGAGCGTCATGGTATTCGCCACGCCGATGCGGCTGGCCGACCAGCCGGCCAGCAGGCTGCCGAAAGGAGCCATCCCCATGAAGGCCACCGAGTACAGCGCCATCACGCGGCCCCGCTTATCGTCCTCGACGAGGGTCTGGATCACGGTGTTGGCCGAGGCCATGAAGCTGATCATCCCGAAGCTGGCGGAGGCTATCGAGAACGCGGAAACCGCGGTGCTGGCGGAAAAAGAAAAGGCCAGCAGGCCGAGGCCGAAGATCCCGGTGAAGAGCGGGATCCCCCGTTCGAGCCCGGCGGGATGCCTGCGCCCGGCCAGACGCAGCGCGCCCAGGAGAGCGCCGGCGCCGGAGCAGGCCATGATGAAGCCCAGCGTCCTGGGCCCGCCGTGCAGGATCTCCCTGACATACGCGGGCATCAGCACGGCGTAGGGCATGCCGAGCAGGCTTCCGACGGCCAGCATCATCAGGATGTATTTAATCGGCGGGAAACCTAAGGCGTATTTAAAGCCTTCCCCGAACCCGCCCAGTTTCTTTTTCACGAGGGCGCCCGCCCCCGCCCGGGGCAGCTTCATGGCCAGCAGGGCGGCTATGACCGCGAGGTAGGAGAGCGCGTTCGCCAGGAAACAGACCCCTTCCCCGAAAGCGGCGATGCAGACCCCGGCGATGGACGGGCCGATAAGCCTGGCGGAATTGAACATGGAGGAGTTGAGCGCGATGGCGTTGGCCAGGTCTTCGCGCTTCTCCACCAGCTCGACGATGAAAGACTGGCGGGCGGGCATATCGAAAGAGTTGATCACGCCCAGGACGGCGGCCAGGGTTATGATCTGCCACACCTGCGGCGAGCCGTAAAGCACCAGCAGCGCCAGGGCCAGGGCCTGCAGCATGGACAGGATCTGGGTGACTATCAGGATCTTATGGCGGTCGAAGCGGTCGGCGGCGGGCCCCGTCAGCGGCGCCAGCAGCAGGCTGGGCGCCTGGGCCGCGAAACCGGTGATCCCGAGCAGCAGCGGGGAACCTGTAAGGCGGTAAACCAGCCAGCTCAGCGCCACGGCCTGCATCCAGGTCCCGATGAGGGAGATGCACTGCCCGCCGAAAAACAGCCGGTAGTTGCGGTATTTGAAAGCCCGCAGCATCAGGGTAAGCGTAGAGCGATGGTGCGCCGGCTGCGTCATTTTGAACTTATGATCTTGCCCAGCACGCGGCTGCCGCGCGCTCCCGTGGCCGACGGGCAGTGGTTAGAGCGGCCTTCCAGCGCCAGCCAGGCCAGCAGCGCGAAGCAGGCCGGCTCCTTGGCCAGCGGGTGCAGGCCGAGTTCGGCGGTCGAGCGGACGCGCACTCCGGAAGGCAGCAGCAGCGCCGCTATATTATCCATCAGGACGGGATTGAGCGCGCCGCCTCCGCTGACGATGAGCTCGCGCGTGCCGCGCGGGGCGAAGCTCTTGAAAGCCAGGGCTATGGAGGCGGCCGTGAAAAGGTTCAGCGTGGCCAGGAGGTTTGGCGCGCATTTTTTATTCAGCCGGCCGGGGAAATGCCTGTTGATGAAGGCCAGCGAGAATTCGTTCCGGTCCAGGGATTTGGGCGGGCGGCGGCCGAAAAAAGGCGCTTCCAGCAGCTCATAGACCTTCCGCGCGTCGGGCTCGCCCGCGGCGGCCCAAAGCCCGTCCTTGTCGTAAGACAGCTTCCCGCCGGAGATAGCCGCGACGGCCGTATCCATCAGCGAATTGCCGGGGCCGGTGTCGAAGCCGGAGGTCTTAACCCCTTTGCCTACGAAAGCGATATTGCCTACGCCGCCAATGTTCTGCAGGGCCGCCGGGCTGCCGCCGCCGAACAGGTATTCGTCCAGGAAAGGGATCAGCGGGGCGCCTTCCCCCCCGGCGGCCATGTCGGCCGGGCGGAAATCGCAGACTACCGGGCGGCCGGTCTCCTCGGCGATGAAAGAAGCCTCGCCCAGCTGCAAAGTGTGGCCGTTCTTCCCGGGGGCGTGCCAGACGGTCTGGCCGTGCGAGCCGATGACGGCTATGCTCTTATAAGACGTTTTATGCGTCCGGCAGAAACGCTTCACCATGCCGGCCCAGAGGCGGCCCAGTTCAAAATTCAACGACGAGAGTTCCGGAGCTTTCATGTCCTTCGCGGCTATGATCCTGGCCTGCAGGGCGGCCGGGTAAGGATAGTTGGAGAATTTCAGGACTTTAAGGCCGCGCCCGGCGGCTTCGCAAAGGGCTATCGAAAGCCCGTCGGCGGAAGTTCCGCTCATCAGGCCCATTATTCTGGTTTTAGGCATGTCAGTATTTTTCCACGCTGTATTTGGTCAGCCGGCCGTCCTTATAATGGAACTTGCCGGAGAAATGGCCGCGGCGCTTCAGCAGCGGCAGGAACACTTTGTCCCCTTCCCACAGGTTCAGCTTCAGCAGCTCCCCGTCCTTGATCCAGGCCAGGTTCCCCTCGTCCGAGTCCAGCAGCTTCCCGGTGAACTTCGACGCGGTAAAGACGAAAACATACCAGTCCTCTTCCCTGGCGAAGTCGGGAAAAGTCAGCACGCCTTTAAGCAGCGGCGCTTTGATCCTAAGGCCGGACTCTTCCAGGATCTCGCGCTTGACGCAATCTTCGGGGGATTCGCCCGGCTCGAACTTCCCGCCCAGCCCGTTCCATTTTCCTTCGTGAACGTCGTCCTTCTTTTTGACCCGGTGCAGCATCAGCGTGCGGCCGTTCTTCCTGACATAACAAAGAGTGGCGAGTTTCATGTTTTAGAGGTCTGACTTTCCCACCGGGGGGATCTCCTCGAACAGCCAGGTGCTGAGATAGCGTTCTCCGGTGTCGGGCAGAACGGCTACGATGAGCTTGCCTTTATAAGCGTGATCGTTGGCGGCCGCGACGGCGGCGTACATGGCCGCGCCGGAAGAGATGCCGCAGAAGATCCCTTCTTCGCGGATAAGCCGCCTGGCCATCTGGCCGGCCTGCTCGTCGCCTACCGGGACTATCTCGTCGATAAGCTCCCGCTGCAGGATCTGCGGCACGAAATTAGCGCCTATCCCCTGTATCCGGTGAGGGCCGGGCTTTCCCCCTCCCAGCACGGGCGAGGCAGCGGGTTCCACGCCGATGATCTTTACTCCGGGGCGCCGCTTTTTCAGGAGCCGGGCTATGCCGGTTATAGTTCCGCCGGTGCCGATCCCGGCCACCAGCACGTCTATCTTCCCGTCGGTATCGCTCCAGATCTCTTCAGCCGTAGTGGCTTCGTGGATGGCGGGGTTGGCGGGGTTAGTGAACTGGCTGGGCATGAACGAGCCGGGAGTCGCCGCCAGTATTTCCTCCGCCTTGGCCACCGCGCCGGCCATGCCCGACGGCCCCGGCGTCAGCACGATCTTGGCGCCGAACGCGTTCAGGATCTTGCGCCGCTCCAGGCTCATGGTCTCCGGCATGGTCAGCACCAGGCGGTAGCCTTTTATCGAGCAGAGCCAGGCCAGGCCGATGCCGGTATTGCCGCTGGTGGGCTCGACGACCACATTGCCGGGCTTAAGGATGCCGCGCGCCTCCGCGTCGGCCAGCATGCCGTAAGCGGCCCTGTCCTTTACGCTGGAGGACGGGTTGAAAAATTCGAGCTTGGCCAGCAGCAGCGCGGAGCCCGCGGCCAAACGGTTTATCTTCACCAGGGGCGTGCGGCCGATAAGGCCGCTCATGTCGGAAGCGTATTTCATCTTGCGGCCAGCTCCTTCCTGAGTTCGTCGATCTCGGCCTGCACGCGTCGCATCTCCTCGCTGCAGTAGTCAGGCAGTTTGGTATGGTCAAGCTGCGCTTTGGCGGCCGCCCCGCCGTGAGCGCCGTGCGCCGGCACGCCGAACACGGTGCTGTCCGCGGGCACTTCCTGCAGCACCACGGACCCGGCGCCTATGCGGGAGCGGTCCCCGATCCGGATGGCCCCGAGGATGATGGCGCCCGAGCCCACCACGACCCCGTTGCCCAGGGTGGGGTGGCGTTTTTTATGTTCAAGGGAGGTCCCGCCCAGCACCACGCCCTGGTACAGCAGCACGTCGTCGCCTATCTCCGCGGTCTCGCCGATCACTACGCCCATCCCGTGGTCGATGAAGAAGCGGCGGCCGATAGCGGCCCCGGGGTGGATCTCCACGCCGGTAAGGAACCGGGCCAGATGCGAAAGCAAGCGGGCCGGGAAATAGAGTCCCAGTTTCCAAAGCCAGTGCGCCGGGCGGTACAGCCAGACGGCGTGCAGGCCCGGGTAGCAGAAAAGGACCTCGGCCAAGCTCCTGGCCGCCGGGTCCTTTTCGAAAACCGTTCTGATATCTTCCGCGATATTCATGTATTTCCTTTGGAAAAATCGCCCGTTTTCGCCCCGCCCCTCGAAAGCATTATATAATTTTTATATATAGAGGCCCGTAAAAGCAAAAGAGGGCCGGGACGAATGCCCCGGCCCTCTCGCACCTATAACCTGCCCCGTTACAGATTGTAAATATCCAGCGTCCCGTTCTCCAGCTTGAAGCCGTAGCCCTGCTCGAAAGCGGGGAAGGTCACGCCGGAAGGTTTGATGTCCGAAGCGCTGAAGATGAAGTAAGAGGCCGCGTCCACCACCGGGAACGGGATCATCAGCACCAGCATCTTGTCGGTGAATTTAGCACCCTGCTTGCCCTGTACGATCTCGTTGCCGTAGGCCAGCTTGTACGCCTTGCCGAGCTTTACGTCCACGCCTTTGGCCGCCACGCCTTCGCCGACCGCTTTGAGAGAAGAGCCGAGCGCCACGCCTTTAGGCCCCTTTATCTCGAGCTTGCTGTTCTCCGGGGTGGAAGCGTTGGCGTACACTTTCACCACGTATTTCTCGCCGTCGATGGTCACGGTCTTGGAGCCGCTGTAGATAAAGCCCCAGTTGAGGATCTCCATAGCCCTGACGAAATAGCTTTCATTCTTATCGGTGGTCAGCACCAGGAAGAACTTTTCCTTGTCGGCGCAGGAATTACCGCCGTCCGGGCAGTTCGAGGCTTTGGTTCCGCTGATATGCACTTTCGTGCCGGCCCCGGTGGTAAAAGTGATAGCGGGCTTGAGATAAGCGTTCTTGATGGTTTCAAGTTTAAGAGAGAACAGCGGGGCGCTCATCCCCTTCATCCCTTTTTCCATATACAGCTCTATCCCCCGCGGCGCTTTGGCGCGGCCGAGGTATTTGAAGAAAAGGTCCAGGTCCTTATCATTGGGGGGCGTGACAGCCTCTACCGTAGGGGCCGGCGCTTCGGCCACACCGGCGGAACCGCCTAAGCCGGCCGATTTCAGAACTTCGCTGCCGGCGGCGGAAGAATAGGAGACGAAATTGAACGAGATAAGGCCCGCGGCCAGAACTTTCGTGAGATTTTTCATTTTGATGCTCCCCTGTTAATTTGAATCATCACTATATTTATAGCACAGTGCAAGCCCGTACGCAAGACCCTCAGGTCTTGCGATGTCAAGACAATGGGCCCAGGCGGAAATAGGCATAAAGACCTGCCCGGAGCGGGGCGGCGCGGCTCAGGAGACGAGCGGCTTGAAGCCGGAGACAAAAAGCAGCAGTTCCACCGGGCCGACCGCTTTCACGGCGCGGACCTCGCGCACCATCAGGAACATGGGGATCACCGCGAGGGCGCGCAGCACGGCGGAAACAAGCAGCAGGAAAACGAAAGCGCTGCCCCAGATCGCCGGAAGGCGCTCATAAAGCCAGCCGCCCGCCAGCGCCCCCCCGAACTGGGCCAGGCCGTTAGTGAAGCTGAAAAAAGCGTTGTACCCGGCGCGCGAATGGGCCGGGATGGTTTCATAGATAAAATTATTCATGCCGATCAGGTAGGCCCCCCAGATCACGCCGGAATACATTTCCACCGCGGCCAGGTAATAAAAGTTCCGGCTGAGCGCCCAGAGCAGCGGGACGGTGGGGATAAGGAGGAAGGCGGCCTTCAGGATCAATACGCTGCCATAGGCGTCCGCCGCCTGACCCCAGCGCTTCATGAACAGGTAGGTCATCAGCGGGCCGATGGTCATCAGCACCATGTAATGCAGGTAATCGCACTTGAGCTCTTTGAGCGCGTATACGCTGAAATAAGGGGCGGCGAGGTAGGTGGAAGCGAGCAGCACCAGCACCGAAAAGAAAAGCGCCGGGACCCGGCCTTTACGAAAATCAAAAGACGCCAGGAATTTGACCCCGGTCCCGCGCGGCATATGGAAGCAGGTGCGCGGCTCGTACATGAAGGTGATATAGTAATACGACAGCAGCCTGAAGACCCCGGCCGCGAAGAAAACCGCGCAGAAGCCCCAAAGCGTCCCCCCGCCGGCAAAGCCCAGGACCCTAGAAGCCAGGAAACTGGCCGCAAAAAAAACGAGCCCCACCACCTGCGACCTGAGGCCGAAAAAATTGCCCCGCTTAGAGGCCGGGATATACTCCCCCATCAGCACGGCCCAGGGCGGCCCGGACATATTGCCGGCCACCGTGTAGACCACGACCGCGGCCAGCAGCGCCGGGAAAGCGGCGGCGGCAGGCAGGAAAACCGCCCCGGCGGCGGCAAAGAGCGAAAGCGCCTGGAGCCCGACGGTAAGAAGCAGCGCATTTTTGCAGCTGCCCAGCCCCAGCACCATCCTTTCATTGAAGAACTGCAGAACGGAGGAAAACAGGGAAGGCACGGAGCGCAGGACACCCACCCCCATGGTGGAGGCGCCGAGAGCCATGGCGAAAGGAACGGCATAGGGATCGGCGAAACCGCTCATCGCCGCCCAGGCCACGCCGTCTTTTATAGAGGCTTTTACACTGGTTTTAACCCGCTGTTTTTGCATTGAGGTATTAAATTATATAAATTATACCCTGTTCGGAAATTCAAGGGTCACAGGCCGGCGCACGGCCACAGGGGACAGCATGAACGAAACCGCTTTGATAAAAACGCTGACTGGACATACCGACGGGGTCCTGAGCCTGGCTTTTTCCCCTTCCGGAAAATTCCTGGCCACGGCCGGTGAAGACAATACCATAAGGCTCTGGGACAGCCCGGACGGGATAGAGATACGGGCCCTGCTGGCCCATAAAGGCGACGTGCGCTGCGTGGCTTTCGACCCTGACGGGGACGTATTCGCCTCCGGCTCCTGGGACAAGACGGTGAAGATCTGGCAGACTTCGGACTGCGCGATGCAGTCGGAAGCCGGGGCCCATGACGGCCCGGTGAACTGCCTGGCTTTTTCCCCCGACGGGAAGCTGCTTTTTTCCGGCTCCGACGACGCCACCATCAAGGTTTTCTCTTCGCCCGGCGGCTCCCTTGAAACCACCATGAAGCCGGATATCGGCGACATAAAAGCCCTGTCCGTTTCAGCCTCGGGCATGCTGGCGGCCGGCGGCGTAAAACTCCTGTTCTTCGACGCTTCGGGCAAGCTGCTCAAAGAGAACGACAACTATCTCTACGGGATAAAACACCTGGCTTTTTCGGCGGACGGGAAAATACTGGCGGCCTGCACGGGCATGGAGAAGCGCCTCGAACTCTGGAACGCGGAAACCCTAAAGCCGGCCGTTTCCATAAAAGATTCGGACTGGATAAACTGCGCCGCCTTCACACCGGACGGCAGCCAGGTAGCGACCGGCGGCACGGCGATAAAGATCTGGGACACGGTCTCGGGCGACTGCCTTAAGACCCTGGAAGGCCATACCGACGAGATCTACGCCGTGGACGTTTCCCCGGACGGGAAATACCTGGCCTCGGCCTCCAACGACAAAACCGTCAAGCTTTGGGCCCTGTAAGCTCAGCCGCAAAACGAAGCCCGGCTCCCTTTATATAAGGAAGCCGGGCTCTTTTTTATCCCTGCGGATCGGCAAATAGCCGCCTTCCTTCTTCATATTGACCAGCGTTAAGTCTGTTACGCCGGCTTTTTTGTATAATTGATACGTTATTCAATTATCAGGGAGGACTTAATGTTAAACAACAAGATACTTCTAGTGGCTGGACTCATGGCGATAGCTGGAAATGTCAGCGCCTCCGGGTTCCGCCTTGCAGAGCAGGACGCAAAGGCCAATGGCATGGGTAACGCCGCCGTAGCCGTGGCGGACAATCCCGCGGCCGCCTGGTACAATCCCGCCGCGATAACCGGCCTCGAGGGCACGAACCTCTCGCTCGGCACGGTGATGGTAGCTCCCGTAATGGAGCATGTCAACGCCAACGGGTCCATGGACAGGATTGAGAAGACCGTCCACATTCCCCCGCATTTCTACGCCACCCAGAAACTTAACAACAAGTTCTCCCTGGGCCTCAGCGTCAACGTCCCCTTCGGCCTTTCCACTGAGTGGAACAAGGTTTCCGCCAACACCCGCGAAGTGGCGACCAAGTCCGAGATAAAGGCTATATATACAAACCTTAACGGCGCCTACAAGGTGAACGAGAACCTGTCCGTCGCCGCCGGCGCCAGCTACGTTAACCTGGACGCCGAGATGAATAAAAAGATAGAGGCCGCCGGGAACAACATTGAGCAGAAACTGACCGGCGACGGCACCGGTACCGGCTACAATGTGGCCGCCAAGTACAAATGGAACAAATGGCAGTTCGGCGCCAGCTACCGCAGCAAGGTGGGAGTTGATATCGACGGAAAAATACAGTTGCCCACCACCGGCGGCCTTGCCGGACTTCTCCCCCCCGCCAACAACCGGGATGCTAAAACCAAGATAACCCTGCCCGACATGTTCCAGATCGGCGTTGCGCACCAGTGCCTGCCGGACTGGCTGTTCACCGTTGAAGCCGATTATACCAACTGGGCTACCTACCGCCGCCTGATCATCGATTACACTACCGATGCGGGCGCGGCCAAACAGACCATCGACAACAAGAACTGGAGCAGCACCTGGGCTTTCCGCTTCGGCGCCGAGCACAAGGTCTCCGACGCGTGGAAGCTCCGCTTCGGCGCTTTCTATGACGTTAACCCCGTCAAGAACGCCTTCTTCGAAACCCGCGTACCGGACAGCGACCGCATCGCCGGCTCCATAGGCGCCGGTTACACGAAGAATAACATCACCGTGGACGTCTCCTACCTCTACCTCAAGTTCCTTGAGCGGAGGATAGACAACAGCATCCAGGACAACGGCGCGACCGTGGACAATACTGCTCTCAACGGCAAGTACAGCGCCTCGGCCCGCCTGCCCGCTATCACCGTCAGCTACAAGTTCTAAGCTGATACCGATACAGGGAATACAAAGCCCCGTCCGCCGCATGCGGACGGGGTTTTGATTTACCCTGCCAGAGCGGACAAAAAGCTCTTTACACGGAATTTACAAACGCCCTTTCCGCAAATTAATATAATTTATGCATACCTTATAAAACAACAGGAGCCCGACCAATGTCAGAAGCCCCCGCCCATCCCTCAGACTACCGCCGCCGCCGTTTCCTGAACTGGTTCCCCCTCGGCCTTACCTACGCCACTTTCTACATGGGCCGCTACAACCTGAATGTAGCCTCCAAGACCATGATGGACATGTTCCACCTGTCCAAGGCGGAGTTCGGCATCATCGCCACCGCCGGCTTCTGGACCTACGCTCTCTCGGTCATGTTCAACGGCCCGCTGGCCGACCGCATCGGCGGCAAGAAGGCCATACTCTTCGGAGCCCTTGGCGCCTCGCTGCTCAACCTTATAATCGGCCTGCTGTTCCTCAACGGCTGGAGCACCAAGCTGATAGTGGGCATGTCGCTGCTTTACGCCGTGAACCAGTACTTCCAGTCCTTCGGCGCCCTCTCGGTGGTAAAGGTCAACGCCCCGTGGTTCCACGTCAAGGAGCGCGGCGTCTTCGGCGGCATCTTCGGGATCATGATCTCGGGCGGCTATTTCCTGGCCATGACCGTGGGCGGCTGGATCCTGTCCGTAATGCCCTGGTACATGGTATTCCTCATCCCCTCGGCGGCCATCTTCGTCATGTTCCTGGTGGACCTGTTCCTGGTGAAAGATACGCCGAAAGAAGCGGGGTTCGAGAACTTCAACACCGGGGACGCGACCTCCCACGAGAATAGCAGCCAGCCGCTCAAATTCGGCGAACTGATGACGCGCGTGTTCACCAACAGGATCATAGTGACCCTGGCCGTCTCGGAATTCTGCACCGGTTTCGTGCGCCAGGGCCTGATGCTCTGGTTCGTGCCTTTCCTGAGCGAAGTGCACAAGATAGAGCACGGCGGAACGCTGTTCACTATAGCCACCGCGGGCGTTACCGTGGGCGGCATAGCCGGCGGCATACTCTGCGGCTATATGTCCGACAAGATGTTCCAATCGCGCCGCCCGCCGGTGGCGTTCATCTTCTACCTGCTCCAGATAGTCTCGCTGTTCATCCTCGGCCGCACAGGCAGCCCGGTCGTAGCGTCGTTCATGATAGGCGTTTCCTGCATGTGGATCTTCGGCGTGCACGGGATGCTGACCGGCACCGCCTCCATGGACTTCGGCGGCACGCGCGCGGCCTCCACCGTGGCGGGACTGCTCGACGGCGTGCAGTACCTGGCCTCGGGCCTCACCGGCTTCCTGATGGGCCACTACCTCGACGTCTGGGGCTGGAACTCCTGGACCTATATGATCATGCCCTTCTCGCTGATAGGCGCCCTGCTCATGACCCGCCTCTGGAACGAGACCCCGCTCAAAAAGGCCGCCGGCCCCGAACTGGAAGAGCACAGGCCGCTGGTGGAAGACGAAGCGTAAAAACGGTCCGGATAAACGCAAAGAACCGCGGGAAAGCCCGCGGTTCTTTATTGGTCCCGGACCGGCGCTCAATCCGGGTAATACGGCTGGTTCAGCCGGTAGATATCCCAGCCTTCCGGCACGAGGTCGTAGACGGTTTTGCCCGAAGAGCGAATAAATTCGTGCAGCGGCTTGTAGACCGCTTCGTCCGCCGGCCGGAAGCCGGTGATATCGGCTACGGCGGCAAGGGCGCGCCGCCCCTCGGGGGCAGCCCCCAGGCTCAGGAACGCGGCCGCCAGGGCCTTGCGCGTTTCGGGGCGCAGGCTGTGCCTGACTATAACCGGCTCGTTGGGGATAGTCCCGGTTACCGCCAGGACCTTAAGCCCCGGGAACCGCGAGACCTGGCGGGCGTAAGTGGCCGCCGCGAAGACCTCGCCGTTGATCAGCTTCTTAAGATTGATCTCATGGGTGGGAGAAAAATCGGGGACCACTTTCACCCCGGCCTTTTTCAGGTAGACGGAAGGCAGCGTGAAGCCGCTGACGGAATAAGGACCGACGAAACCGAATTTCTTGCCGGCAAGGTCGGCCACTGTATTCGCCTCGCTCGCGGCCCTGGTCAGGATGGCGCCCTGGTATTCCGAAAGCTTATCGCCGCGCAGGACCTGCAGCTCCGCGTGCACCCCGTATTCTTCCCTGGCCACCAGGTATTCCTCGAGGGTCACCAGGCCCGCGTCGGTCAGCCCGGCCCTGAACGCGTTAATTGTCCCGCCCGGGGTCTGCTCCACCTTCACTGCTACGGACAGTCCGGTCTCTTTTTCAAGATGCCGCTTGATGTAGTCCAGCGCGCCCGGCTCGCCCTGAGGCTCGTGAGCCGGAGAAAGGACCACCACCAGCGGATTCGCGGGAGTTCCCACCGTCGCCTCATCCCTGCGCCCGCAGCCCGACAGCAAGAACGCCCCAACCGCCCCCGCGGTCAAAAGCCGGCCGATGAACCTTGTTTTCATATTGTCCCCTCCCCTCAGTATTCCAACCCCATTTGACAATATCTGAAAGGAAATTTCAAGGACACTGTATAACGCCCGTTCTCCACAGGCCGCCGCCCGGAGGGCGGGAGGCGCCGGCCCCTACGCGGCCGGCGCGGGCGCGCAGAACCAGTGCCGGGTGGAGTTGCAGAATTTGACCACGCTGAGCATCACCGGAACTTCTACCAGCACGCCCACTACGCAGGCCAGCGCCGCCCCTGAATCGGGGCCGAAAACGGCGATCGCGGTAGCCACCGCCAGTTCGAAGAAGTTGCTGGCCCCGATGAGCGCGCCGGGCGCCGCCACGCAGTACTCCACCTTGAATTTCCGCATCAGGAAGTAGACGAGGCCCGAGTTGAAATAGACCTGTATGGTTATGGGGACGGCGATAAGCAGCACGTGGGCGAAGCGCGAAGTGATGTTCTCCGCCTGGAACGCGAAAATGAACACCAGCGTGGCCAGCAGCGCCATCACGCTGACCGGGTGGAATTTAGGCAGGAAAAAACCCTCGAACCACTCCTTGCCGTGCGTTTTAACCAGGGCGGAGCGGGTGAAAGCCCCGGCCGACAGCGGGACCACGATAAAGATGAACACCGCCCAGAGCAGCACGGAGAAGGGCACGACCAGCGACGAGGCGCCGCTGACCAGGAATTTAACGATAGGCGCGAAGGCCGCCAGCATTATCAGGTCGTTCACGGCGACCTGCACCAGCGTATAGGCCGGGTCCCCGTCGGTGAGATAGCTCCAGACGAAGACCATGGCGGTGCACGGAGCCGCCGCCAGTATGATCACGCCGGCGATGTACTGCTCGGCCAGCTCGGGGCCTATCCAGGGGGTGAAAATATGCTTGAAGAACACCCAGCCCAGCAGCGCCATCGAGAAGGGCTTGACCAGCCAATTGACCGCCAGCGTGATGAAAAGGCCTTTCGGCTTCTTCCCGACGTTGGAAAGCGAGCCGAAGTCTATCTTGAGCATCATGGGATAGATCATCAGCCACAGGAGTACGGCGATGGGGATGTTGATATGCGACCCCGAGCCGAACTCCATGCCGCGCAGCCATTCCACAAGGCCCGGGCTGGTCTTGCCGACGAAAACGCCGATGGCCATGCAGGCCGCCACCCAGACGGTCAGGTAGCGCTCGAAAATATTTAGTTTTTTCGCGGTTTCGCTCATCATATCCCCGGGACCGAAGGCAGTTCAGTTACGAAAGACTTTATCTCGTCGCGCACGCGCCGGTAATCCGGCAGCGCCTCTTCGTCGGAAGCGCCTTTGGGCGTAAGCGTGCCGGGATCGTCGAAACCCTTGTGGAGCTTGCGGGCTTTGCCCCAGTACACCGGGCAGGTCTCTTTAGCGTTATCGCAGAGCGTCACCACCAGGTCGAATTCCGCGCCCTTGAAAGTGTCCAGGTGCTTGGGCTTCTGGGCCGAAATATCCACGCCGGCCTCGCGCATTACTTTTACGGCCCGCGCGTCGACTTCCGGGCCGGGCGCGGTGCCGGCGGAATAAGCCTCGGCTTTTCCCGCCAGCAGCTGTTTCGCCCAGCCCTCGGCCATCTGGCTGCGGCAGGAATTACCGGTGCAGAGGAAAAGGATCCGCATCTTAATGCCCGCAGCCGCAGTCGTCGCCGCAATCGTGCCCGGGCAGGCCTTTCACGAGGATCTCCCCTTCCTTGTCGCAGTCTATCGTCGCGTTCTCCAGCTGGGCCACGGCGTCTTTGTGCACATAGAACTTGAAGTTATTCGCTTCCATCTCGCTGTCTTCCTTGCCGGGCTTGGCGATAAGGTCCATGGCCAGGCTGGGACCGCAGCAGCCTTCCGTCATGAAGATCCGCAGGGACAGGCCTTTCCCTTGTTTCTCGATGATCTCTTTTATTTTCTTAATGGCCGCATTTTTGATTTCAAGCATGATCTTTCTCCTTAATTTAACGTCTCAGGCCGTCAGCCTGCTGCCGCCGCCCGCTCTTCAGTTTCAGCGCCAGAACCGTTATGCTCGAAGCCGCGCCGTCCAGCGCCTTGGCGGCTTTGGAGGTTATCGGATCGGAGCAGCCGCCTTCCGAGCGGTAAGTGTTGTCCGTCAGAAGCTTAATTCCCCCGAACCCGGCGCTCTTTATCGCGCCCAGGTAATCCCGGCGCTGCAGGGCCCCGGCCACGCACGCGGCGTAAAGTCCGGCGTGCCTTTTAAGGGCCGGCGGCAGTTCCCGGTTCAGCACGATGTCGCTTACGACGATGCAGCCGCCCGGCTTCAGCGCCCTGAAAGCCTCGCGAAAGACCGCCGGTTTGTCCGGCGACAGGTTCACCACGCAATTAGAGATCACGAGGTCGGCTTCGGCGTCCCTTACGGGGAGCTTCTCGATCAGACCTTCGCGAAATTCTACATTATTAAGCCCCGTGCGTTTTTTGAATTTGAGCAGGTTCGCCCTGGCGAGCTTGAGCATCCCGGGGGTCATGTCCACCCCTATAACTTTGCCTTTGGCCCCGGCCAGCGGCGCGGCAAGGAACACGTCTTTGCCGGCTCCGCTCCCCAGGTCCAGCACCGTCATTCCCTTCTTTATCTTGGAGAACCCGACCGGGTTGCCGCAGGAAAGCCCCATTTCCCCCTCGGAGACGGCGCGCGTCTTCTTTAAAGAGGTCTTCAACGTCCGCATTTCGCGGGAAAGCCCGGTTTCCGCTCCGGGACCCGCAGGCGCGGCGCCGCCGCAGCAGGAGGAGCCGGAGCAGCAGGAAGAGGCCTTCACAGCTACGGCGCCGTAAGCCCTGCGCACCATTGAACGCGTTTTTTCGTGGCTGACTTTCATTTTAAGCCTCCTAGATCACGCCGAAAATATATTTCAAGCCTAAATAGACGCCGGCCGCGGTAAATACCCACCCCGTGCCCGGCTTCGCGTATTTCCCGAACCTGCCCGCCATGCCCATTATCGCCGGGGCTTTCTTCAGGCCGAGATCCAGGGCCGTCGCCAGACCTATGACAGGCAGGGCCGTACCCAGGCCGTAAAGCAGGGGAAGGAACAACGGCGCGCAATTCTTCGCGGACAGCGGGATTATCACGCCGAAATAAAGCGCGGCGGAAACAGGGCAGAACGCCAGCGCGAAGACGAACCCCATCAGCAGCGAAGAAAAGAAACCGCCTCTGGCTTTGAATTTCGAAAGGTCGAAAGGAGCAAAGCCTTCGAAGCCCCGCCCGAACATCCCCAGCATATACATGCCGGCCAGCACCAAGACCGGCGACAGGACCTGGTTGCCGTATTTCTGCATGAGGAAAGAAAAAGCCGGCACGCTCAAAAAGCTTTTTACCGTCAGGAACCCGACGGCCATATAAGCCAGCGCCCGGCCGAGGGCGTAAAGCCCGCCGTGGGCCAGCACGGCCAGGCGGTGCGAGCCGGAATGCCTCGAGAGCTGAGAGAGCGCGGCGATGTTCGTGGCGAGCGGGCAGGGACTGACCGAGGTGAGAACCCCCGTCCACAAAGCGGTCAGCGCCGCGGCCAGGAATTCGACGGTCATTTCCCGTCCAGCAGCTTATGCGTTTCAGCGGTGACATAAGCTATAAAGGCGTTTTTATCTCCCAGGAGCTGCCACACTTCTTCAAGTTTCTCCCACTCGAGCGCCTTATCCCCGGAGAACTTCTGCACGACCACCGACTTGGAGTTAAGCAGGTAATCCTGCACAAAATGCTTATCAGGACCTTCGTCGACATTGACGCCTTTAAAAACCACCTTCCAGCCTTTGTAGCCGGCGGCGAAGTTCCTCTCCACAGCTTCCCGGGTATAGGCCTCGATGGTCTTGCAGGAAGAGCAGCGGGTATTGGTGTAGAAATAATAGACCACGGCAGTTTTGGCTTCCGCCGCCTTCTTTGCCGCCGGGCCCGGGGCTTTTACCGCCGGCGTGACGGCGCCAGGCGCCCCGGCGGCCTCTTCCACCCGCGCCACCGCCGCCTTATCAGGCGCCGCCATTTTATAGGCGGCCGTGCCTATGCTTAAGGCCACAAAGCCCATAAGCGCGTACTTGAGCGCGGAATTTTCAGATAAGTTCTTTTGCATGTCTGAACACCTTTAGCACCGCGCTGTCGTTCACGGCGGACTTGCCTTTCTCAAAACCGAAGTCCGTGATTTTCAGGTGCTTGAATTTTTTAACACCGTGCGTCTCCAGGGTTTTCCTGCCGCAGGCGACCGGGCAGCCGTCCAGCATTATCACAAGGTCGGCCCCGTTGGCCGAAGCGACGAACCCGCTGATATTCCCGCCCACCCCGGCCAGGCAGCCCATTTTTACGCAGGTGTCTTTGGACAGCTTGCGCGCGGCCCTGTCCGCCAGCTCACCGACGTCGGCGGAGCCGGAGCAGGCAAACACTATCATGGTCTTCCCGCCGCAGGCGCAGTGTTCGGCCATATTATTTCGCCTCCGAAATGATCTTCTTAAGGTCGTCGGCGCCGGGGATCCTGCCGGCGAATTTAACCTCTCCGTTCACGGCCAGCGCGGGAGTCATCATTACTCCCATTTCGGCTATCCTGTTGATATCGTCTATCTTTTCCATCTCATAGGAGATGCCCAGTTCTTTGGCCGCCGCTTCCGCCGCCGCGTAAAGCTTATTGCACTTCGCGCAGCCCATCCCGAGTATCTGTATCTTTTTCATTTTCAGCTCCTTACTTAATAAGATGGTTGAACAGGAAACCGGTGAACATTATCCCCGCCCCTACGATCCCGAAGAAAATAAACAGCAGCTTAAGCTTCATGACGCGGCGCAGGATCAGGAATTCCGGCAGGGACAGGCCGGTGACCGCCATCATGAACGCCAGGGTGGTGCCCAGGGCCACGCCCTTCTCGGTAAGCGCGCTCACCAGCGGGATAACGCCGGCGGCGTTGGAATAAAGCGGGATGCCCACCAGCGTGGCCAGCGGGACCGCGTACCATTTGTCCGCCCCGGCCCAGCGGGCCAGGAAATTCTCCGGCACATAGCCGTGTATCCAGGCGCCTATACCGATGCCTATCAGCACATAAGGCCATACGGTCTTAAGTATGTCCCAGGTATATTCCCGGGCGAAGGCCAGGCGTTCCGCCCGGGACATCTCCATCCCGAAAGCGATATTCTGTATCTTCTTAGAAAGGTCGAAGCCTTCCAGCAGGTGCTCGAGCTTCAGCCGGCCTATTATCAGTCCGGATACTACGGCGATAATAAAACCGCTCAGGGCGTAATACGCCGCGATCTTGAAGCCGAACATGCCGAACAGCATCACCAGCGCCACCTCGTTGATCATCGGCGAAGCCACCAGGAAAGAGAAGGTGACGCCCAGCGGTATGCCTGTCTGGATGAAGCCCAGGAACAAAGGAATGGCGCTGCAGGTGCAGAAAGGCGTGATGATGCCTAACGCCGCGGCCCAGAGATGCCCTGAGAAGCGGCTTTTTCTAAGTATTATTTCCCTGATCTTCGACGGGGGCAGGAAGGTGCGGATAATGGAAACGGCGAAGATTATACCTGCCAGCAGGATAAATATCTTTATCGTGTCGAAGACGAAGAAATTGACGGAGGAACCGGCCAGCGTCTCCCGGCCGATGCCGAAAACACCGTAGACGAGCCAATCGGCGAAGAGCTGCACAGGTTTGAACATATTACCTCTTGATGCCGGCGATGCAGTCGGTGAAATCCAGGACGCAGGGGCAGGCGAGGCGGTAATGCAGCCAGTTCCCCTCGCGGCGCGAGGCCACCAGGCCGGCGTTCTTCAGAACGAGCAGGTGCTTGGAAACGGTGGACATGTCGTCCCCGACCAGGTCCCGCAGTTCGCAGACGCAGGTTTCCTTCTTCTTCAGGGAATTGAGGATCAAAAGCCGGGTCGGGTGCCCCATGGCCTTGATGACCGCGGCCTGCGCGGCGTAATCTTCTTTGGTCTTGGTCTTCATATTCCTATTTTGCCAAATAGCCAAGTAGAAGTCAAGGCTATGCCTGTGCCGTATCAGGGCCTATGGCCGTCAGACGGCCAGAAAAAAAGGGAACGGGCTGCTTTTGCATAAAAAAGCAGCCCGTTCCCTTTAACTATTTCCGGGCGGCGCAGATGTCGGCCAGGTAGGCTTCAACCAGCTGCACCGTGGCGCGGATGCCTTTTATGTGGGTGCGTTCAACGCCGTGGGAGGCGGAGACGCCGGGGCCGATGACGGCCACTTTAACGTCGTAGCCCGCGCCCATCGTGGCGTGCGCGTCGGAACCGTAGAACGGGAACACGTCCACCACGTGCGCGATGCGCTTCTTTTCAGCCAGCTTCACCAGCCGCTGCCGCAGCTCGTAATCGTGCGGCCCCGTCGAATCCTTCGCGCAGATCGAGACCAGGGTCTCATGCCCGCAGACGTTATGGCCTACCACCCCCATGTCCACGGCTATCATCTCGCTGACGCAGCGCGGGATGCCGGCGCTGGCCCCGTGCCCCACTTCCTCGTAATTCGAAAAGAAGAACGCCACCGGCATCTTTTTCAGCTTTGAGGCGGAATCGAGTATGACCGCTGCCAGCACCGCGCAGCCCGCCTTGTCGTCCAGGAACCGCGACTTCACGAAGCCGGTTCCGGTCACCTCGAAGCGGGGGTCGAAGAAGACGTAATCCCCGGCGCAGACGCCGAGCTTTTTTGTGTCCGCGGCGGTTTTGACCTCGGCGTCCAGGCGGATATGCATATTCTCGCCGGAGCGCTCGGTTTTGCCGATATTCCGGTTCACGTGCGCGGCCGGATTGTCGCTAAGCAGGGTGCCGCGCCATTTCTTCCCGGTCGAGCCGAGCACCGTCACGTATTCCCCCTCGAAAGAGTTCCAGGGCCAGCCCCCGACCTGCGTCACGCGCAGCGTGCCGTCCCCCTCCAGCTTGGTCACCATGGCGCCCAGCGTGTCCACGTGCGCCGCGCAGACGGTCACGGGCGCCGGGTGCTCGCAGACCAGCAGCGCGCCCTTGTTCGTCAGCTTCGGGGAAAGACCGGCGGAACGGAACAGGTCCGCGAGAAAAACTATCGCGTCCTTCGTATAGCCGCTGGGGGAATTTATAGCTTCGAGTTTGCGCAGGAGTTCTATCGTTTCAGAGTTCTTCATGGAGGTCTCCGTATGAGAAGTTTATAAGAACTATGATACCAAACTATGCGCTTTTCTCACGCCCGGATCATGATCAGCGCCATCTTGAACTTTTTTACGGCTTTCAGCGCGTGCGGCTTGTTGGCGGGCATGATGATGAATTCCCCCGCTTTAACCTTGCCGGGCTTGCCGGCGATCATGATCTCGGCCTCGCCGTCCAGGATCTCCACCATCGCGTCGAAAGGTGCGGTATGCTCGCTCAGGCCCTGGCCTTTGTCGAAAGAGAAGATAGTGACCGTGCCGGTCTTCTTCTCGAGGATGGTGCGGCTGACCACCGCACCCTTGTCGTAGCCGACGAGGTCCTTCGCCTTCAGCGCCTTGCCCCTGAGATCTTCTTTCTGTTCTTTTTTCATGGGATCTGCTCCTTTAATTCAGCGTCTGCCTGAAGCGTTTATAAGCTAACCCGGCCGCGAACAGGGCCATCAGCGTCAGCGCCCCCAGGTTGGTAAGCAGCACATAAGTGTCGCCGCCTTTCAGCATGATATTGCGGATAAGCCGGACGAAATACATCAGCGGGTCCAGGTAGGCGGCGACTATCACGGCCTTAGGCATATTCTCCACGGGATACATAATGCCGCTCATCAATATCGCCGGAAAAAGGAACATGAACCCGCCCAGCATGGCCTGCTGCTGGCTTTTAGCGACGGTGGAAATGAAAGTCCCTATGCTGACCGTAGTCACCACCAGGGCCAGCGCGGCGAGGGCCAGCTGCCACAGCGGGCCGCGCACCGGCACGCCGAAGATCAGGTAGCCGGCCAGCACTATCAGCGCCGCGTCCACCAGGCCCAGTATTATATAGGGAATGGTCTTGCCCAGCAGGATCTCGGCGTCGGAAAGAGGGGCGGAGACTATGGTCTCGAAAGTCCCTATTTCGCGTTCCCGCGTAAGGGACATGGCCGTAAGGATGATGGTGATCAGGCAGACTATCATCCCCATCACGCCGGGGACCAGGAACATGGAGGATTCCATGGCCGGGTTATACAGCACCCGCACGTCGAACCTGAGAGCCGGCTCCCCCCGCGCGCCGTATTCCCGGCCCGCCGCCGCTGTAATTATGCTCCTGGCATAGGCCTCCACCGCCCTGGCCTTGGTGGCGTTCGAAGCGTCCACCAGCAGCTGCATCCTGCCGTCGCCCCGTTCGGCCGAACGCGCCAGGCCGTCTTTAGGGGCTATAAGCACGGCGTCGGCGCGGCCGGAGGCGATAAGTTCTAAAGGGTCTTCCCCCGGCTGATAGCCGACACGGTTAAACCAGCCCGACGAGTAAAAACCTTCCGCTACGCGCCCGAACATCGCGTCGTCCGCCCGCGAGAATGCCGCGAGGTTGATATTCTTGATCTCGGTGGAAAGCGCCAGGCCGAAGACGGTCAACTGTATTATGGGCGCCCCGAACAGGAGAGCGCGCATCTTCACGTCGCGCAAAGTCTGCGTCAGTTCCTTACGAATAAAGGCTTTCAGCGTAAAGTTCATAAGGTCACGGTTCCAGGTCGGTCTTGAATTTTATCAGCGCCAGCGCCAGCATCCCGAAGCTCAGCAGGCCCAGCGCGAGGAACGGCACCGCCAGTTCGCCTAGATCGGCCCCCTTCAGCGTTATCCCGCGAGCGGCGGCCATGAACCACCGCGGCGGGAGCAGCATCGTGAAGTACCGGAAGAACGGGGGCATGCTCTCGACGGGGAAAATGAAGCCCGAAAGGAGCATGGACGGCAGCAGGCCGGTTATCATGCCGAACTGCATGGCTACCTGCTGCTGGCGGGTTATCACCGAGATCAGCAGGCCCTGGGAAAGCGCGGCGGTCACGAAAAGCAGGCAGGCCGCCAGGTAAAGCAGGTGGCTGCCCTCGAAAGGCACGCCTAAGACCAGCCGGGAGACGAGGTAAACGAAGAAGACCCCGGCCAGGACCAGCAGCCCGTAAGGCGCCAGTTTGCCGATTATGATCTCCAGCGGGCGTACCGGGGTCGAAAGCAAAAGTTCCATAGAGCCGTTCTCCCATTCGCGGGCCACGGTCAGGGCGGTAAGCATTATCGCCAGCAGCCCGATTATTATCGCGGCCAGCCCCGGCACGGTGAACCAGCGGCTGTTCAGTTCGGGATTATACAGAAAACGCGTCTCGACGGAGAACGGCTCCCTGGGAAGGGGCGCGCCGAGCTTGGCCTCGGCGGCGCGCTGTATCCCGGGCAGATAGCCTATTATCGCCCCGGCTTTGGAGTTGTCGCTGCCATCCAGCACGAACTGGGCCTCCACCCGGCCGCCGCCTTGTATGTTTTTTGAGAAGTCAGGCTCGATAAAGAGGGCGGCGGCGGCGCGCCCCGAGTCCACCATGGCGACGGGCCCCTCTCCGGGAGCGGGTTCGACGAGATGGAAGTAGCCGGAAGAGGAAAAGACCTCCTTGAGCCGGCGGGAGGCCGGCCCGTTATCCCTGTCGGAAACGGCCAGGCTGATGTTCTTGACTTCGTAATCGATGGCAAAGCCGAAGAAAGTGACCAGCATCACGGGCAGGCCGAGCGCCAGCGCCAGGGTGAACGGGTCGCGCAGGATATGCATGACTTCTTTGCGCGCTATCGAATACGCGCGGTGAATATTGAAGGCGTTCATCGTTCGGTCCCCTCGACCAGGCGTATGAAGACGTCTTCAAGCGACGGTTTGATCAGTGAAAGGGAAGCGGATGGGGGCAGTGCGGCCAGCGCGGCGTCCATAGCCGGCTTATCGGCGAACGCGGCGTGCCAGCGCATGCCGTGCGGAGACAGTTCAAGCAGCCCGGCGGCCTTCTCCAGCCCGGAGATGAACGCGCCTGCTTCTTCCCCCTTGAAATCCAGTTCCGCCATCGGCCCCGGGAAAGCCGCTTTCTTGAGCTCCTCCGGCGAGTCCAGCGCTATCAGCCGGCCCGTGCGCATCAGGGCTATCCTGCCGCACTGCTCGGCCTCGTCCATGTAATGAGTGGTGACTATCACGGTTTTCCCCATCGCCGTGATCTTGCGGATCAGGGACCAGAACCGCGCCCGGGAGGACGGGGACACGCCCGAGGTAGGCTCGTCGAGAAAGACGATCTCCGGATCGTGCAGCATGGCGGCGGCCAGCGCCAGCTCCTGCTTCACGCCGCCGGGCAGGGAAGCCACCATGGTCGAAAGAGGACGGTTAAAGCCGATAAGTTCGAAGAGCTCTTTGCGGCGTTTTTTCGCGTAGGCGGGCGCCAGCTTGCGCAGGCCGGCGGCGAAATCCAGGTTCTCGCCCACGGTCAGGTCGTTGTAAAGCGTGAACTTCTGGGACATATAGCCGACTATTTTTTTAATGCCCCGCCCGCCGTCCGCGAAACCCAGGCCGCCCACCGAAGCCGAGCCCGAGGTGGGGACCAGCAGGCCGCACAGCATCCGTATCGTAGTGGTCTTCCCCGCGCCGTTAGCCCCCAGGAAACCGAAGATCTCCCCCCGTTCCACGGAAAACGACACATGGTCGACGGCGGTAAAATCGCCGAACTTTATCGACAGCTCTTTTACCTCAAGAACGGGGGTGCTTTTCATTTCTGCGCCCCTTTGAGGATAAAGAGTTCCTCGAAATTAGGAACGCCGTGCTCTTTAAGCACCGCGCGCGGTTCGCCTGAAGCCAGCAGCAGGCCCGCATCCAGCAAATGCACTTTCGCGCAGCGCTCCGCCTCGTCCATATAGGCGGTGGAAACGATAATGAGAATCTTATCGGCGGCGAGGGCATAAAGCATTTCCCAGAATTCCCGCCGGCTGATAGGATCCACCCCGTTGGTCGGTTCGTCGAGAAGAAGCACGGACGGCGACTGCAGGAGCGCGCACATCAGGCCCAGCTTCTTGTACATGCCGCCTGAAAGCTGGCCGGCGCGGCGGTCGCGGAATTTCTCCAGCCGGGTGATCTGGAGCAGTTCCGAAGAGCGCCGGGCAAAGACCTGAGACTCCAGGCGGTAAAGTTCGCGGAAGAATTCCAGGTGCTCGTCTATAGAAAGATCGGGGTAAAGCGTGGCCTGCTGCGGCATATAGGCCAGGCTGGGCCTAAGTTCGCTGAAGGGCGCAGGCTTGCCGTCTCCGAAATAAGCTATCTCCCCGGCAGAGGGTTTGAGCAGCCCTGCCAGCAGCCGCATAGTAGTGGTTTTACCGGCCCCGTTGGAACCGATCAGCCCGTGCAGCAGCCCGGCGGTAAAATCAAAAGAAACGCCGTCCAGAGCCTTAACGACCCCGAAGTTTTTCTTAAGGTTTTCCGTCCGTATCGAAAAGTTTTCCATACACTCTTGTTCCCGATTCCAGATTCCCGATTCCCCCTATTCCGGCATCTTCACTTCTATCGTCATCCCCGGCTTCAGCGCCTCGTCGGGGTTCGGGAAAGAAACCTTGACCGCGAAGACCAGCCGCGTGCGCTCTTTGCGAGTCTGCACGTTCTTGGGCGTGAATTCGGCCTCGGAATAGATGACGGAGACCCTGCCTGGGAATTTCCTGTCTGCGGCTTCGGGCAGGAAGCCGTTCAGCTCCATGCCGGGCTTGAGCTTCGCGAGGAGGTCGTGCGGCACGTAAACATAAGCCCACACCTCGGACAGGTCCGCCACCGTAGCCAGCTTTGTCCCCGGGGCCACCAGTTCGCCTTTCTCATGATAGGTGTAGAGCACCCGGCCTGAAACCGGCGACTTTATCGAGCACCACTCCACCTTCAGCGCGGAATCGTCGCGCTTGTATTTCAGACGGTCGAAATTCTCCTTCGAGACGGAGCCGGCGTTATAAAGCTCTTCGGCGCGCTTGAAATCATCCGCCGCTATGCCGGCGGCCAGCCGGAAATCGGCGCAATCCAGCGATGCTATCACCGCGCCTTTCTTCACCGGGTCGCCCTCGCGGGCGCCGTAGGCCTCTATCACGCCGGGGATGCGGGCGGAAAGATCGGTCTCGGTGGCTTCGATAGTGCCGCTGTAGCGGAACTCTCCGCCGGAGCGCACCTTCAGGAAAACGGCGCCGGCGACGATAAGGATGATAATTACGGGTATTATTTTTTTCATATTAATTCTCCGAAAGACTGTCCAGCAGGGCCAGTTTTATCAGGATCTCCGCGTTGCTGGAAGCGGCCGTGGTCTTTGCCTGCAGCGCCTTCAGGTTGGCGCTTTCCACTTCCAGCCAGGTCCCGGCCCCCGCCTTATACGCTTCATAGGCCAGTTTCGCCGCTTCTTCGGCGTCGTCCAGGGCGTCTATGTTCAGGGCTTGTTCCTCCATCAGGGCGCCGTAGGAGTCCTGCGCCGACGCGAAATCCCTGCCCGCCGCCCGGGCTGCCTCGTCCCGGCGCTGGTCCGCGGCCTCGGCGTTCAGGCGGCTCTCTTTCTCCTGATCGGACAGGCGGCCGCTTTCGAAAAGCGAAAGACTGAGCGAGACGCCTGCGGAGTTCTGGAGAAATGAATAGAGATTGGGGCCGTTGGGGTAATCCACGGAACTGCGGGCGCTGAAAGTAAGCCGGGGAAGCCTGTCGGCTTTACGGGCCGACGCGGAGGCGCGGTAGGCCGCGGCGGACTCGGAGAGCGCGGTCACGGCGGGGAGGTCTTGCCCCAGCCCTCTATCAGCCGCGGGCATGAGGCGCGAGAGCATCTGCTCGTAAGGCTCCGCCTTTACCAGCAGCCCGGCGAAAGTCTCGCCGCCATAATCTTTGCCGGCCATTCGGGCGTCCAGGGGCAGGCCGGTCCCGGCGGGCGGCTCCAGGCCCGTGACGAAACTGAAATCCCTGAGCACCGAGGAGAGTTCCGCCCTGGCGCGCAGCAGGTCGCGTCGGCGCGCCGTCGTCTCCTGCCTGGCCCTTATGCCGTCCAGGCGGCTGCGCGAGCCAGCCTTGACCCCCAGCTCGACGTCTTTTAACTGGCTCAGCGCCACTTGCAGGTTCTCGGCGATAATGTAGACCTTTTCCAGCGCCAGCTGCAGCTGAAAATACGACACTCGCGCTTTCAGCAGCACCTGGCGGCGGGCGTTCTCCGCTTCGGAGGACCTGCCCGCGGCGGTATGGCGGGCGGCCTCGCGGCCGTCGCGCAGCGACCCGCCGTCCAGCGTCCAGTAGGCCGAAGGTCCGATGGAGTAATTCCAGTTGTCGCCCAGCGGCCTGGGCCCGCCCATGATAGCGGGCAGCGCCATGGTCGGGACCACATGGTTATAACGCAGGCTGCCTTCAAGGCTCAGGCGGGGATTAAGCAGGCTGCCGGAAGCCGCGGCCGCGGCCCGGGCCGCCTCAGCCGAGAATTTAGCGCCGCGGTACTGGTTGGAAACGGCAAGCGCGCTTTCTTCGGCGTCCTTCAGCGTAACGCTGAACTCGGCCGCGCGCGCCGTCCCCGACAAGATAAGGAGTAATATTAGAAGCTTCATAATCCGATCCCTCTCACTGCTATTTCGGCCCTGCCGACGATACCTTCGTCCGAGAACATCTCTTCCCTCAGCTGCTCCAGGTTTTTACCAGCCAGGGCCTTAACCCCGTTCCTCTCCATCACTCCGGCGATAAGCACCGGGAAGATCATGACCGACACCAGCGAGGCGATGATGAAAGGCGTCGATCTGCCCTTAACGGCGCTCGCCGGGCGGCATTCTTCAGCCAGCGCCGCGATGTGCCGCACATGCTCGGTGAAATTCCCGCTGACGAAATCAAAAGCTTCTTTATTGCCGTGGGCCATGTCCGCGAAGATCATCGGGGCGGCGCTGCGCACGCTCCGGACGAATTTACCCACTTCGACAAGCGCGTTCTTCAGCCTGGCCCTCGGGGTACCGGCCACGGCCACCCCCGCCCTGAAATTTAGCATAAATTCGGCGTACATTTCCTTCAGCACTTCTTTAAGGAATTCGTCTTTCGAGCCGAAATAATAATGGAACATCCCGGTGTTCACCCCTGCCAGGCGGCAGACCTCCCGCACGCCCATGCCGGTTATCCCCTTCTCCTGCAGAAGCTTCCTGCCGGCGGCTTTAAGTTTAAGGTCCGTTCCCGACGCTGGTCTCGCCATACGACCTCCGTTCTTACACTGTCGTATAATTATACATCCGTATAATTGTTTTGTCAAGAGGGGTTGCGTAAAACTAGACCCGCTTGGCTTGGCGGCCTACCGTGCGGGCCGGCAAGAATCGATAAACTCGCAACCCTGTGTGGAGGGGCGGCAGGGGTATGGGTCCGGCGGGGTCTCCCGGAGGACGAGGCTTGCATAGCGCCGAGTCCGAGGGAGAAGGGGCGAGCACGGTGTGCGAGACCCCGTCCC
>Ga0079306_1000297_pt1 | contig 52195 bp, 37 predicted proteins | sample Methanotroph_Enr_FD_79181 | JGI IMG/M metagenome (GOLD analysis project Ga0079306, IMG submission 79181) | Enriched soil microbial communities from Old Woman Creek wetland in Ohio, USA - Methanotroph_Enrichment_5 | ecosystem: Environmental > Terrestrial > Soil > Wetlands | place: USA: Ohio... | reverse complement strand
CCCTTCCGGCAGGCGATAGCCCTGGACCTCGGGCAGCAGCCCCAGCCGGCGGGACTCCCCCTGGACGAGGCTTCGCTGCAGAAGAAGCTGGAGGGGATCTGGGGACATTTCCCGACCCTGCACGAGGCCGAGGACCTCTTGATCAACAGCGCGCTCGCCTCGGCCAAGGGAAACCAGGGGATCGCCGCCACCATGCTGGGCCTGAAGCGCCAGACCCTCAACATGCGGCTCAAGGTGAAGAAGGGGAGCTGACCCGGCCGGCCGGTTCCCCCCGGCCGGTGCCCTTTGCAAATCCGTTGGCAGTCGGCAAAAGAACGACAACGGCCAATTAGCTCCTATACTTTCAGTTAGATAGCTCTCCTCCGCAGCAGATCCCAAGCCAAGATTTTGCAGCCCCCATCGGATGCTTCCCCTTCGTCGCAGCCCTAACTTCCTTTAATCAAAGCACTTTGCCTGCTGTGCCAGCCGTGGCACGATACCTGAAGTGCACACTGCACAAGCAGTTCGCCTTGCCGCGGGGGATCGGCCCTTTTCACGGCGGTTCTTCCGACGACAGGCAGACCTTTCAGGTTACAGATCATGAAAACCTGACTTTGACCTCGTGCACTAAAGGGAGGAACGCCATGAAGCGATCGACCATATTCAACCGAAGCATGGAGACGTTCAGGGGCCTGATCACGACGCTGGTCCCCGTGCTTTCACTCTGCGTCGCGCTGGCTCCGCCTGCGCACGCCGCACTAAAAGCAGTCGGGCCCCTCGACACGATGACCACCCTGCCGGCCTTTTACCAGGACCTGGGCGGCCTGGCACTGCAACCCTGCCTGGACCAGAACGGGTTCTGCATCCTGCCACCTCCCTTCGACCCGTTGACCAGCGTGCCGCTCAGTCCGATCACCACCACCGGCCCGATCACCAACACCAACTTCCCGGCCGAGGGGTTCTACTACTCGGCCGGCGCCCTGATGAACATCGAGGGTGGCGAGAAGGCCAGGCTCGACTACGTCCTTGAGTACGCCTTCCTGTCGGGAGTGGGAGCCACGCTCGGGCAGACCTTTCTGCGCACCGACCTGGCTAAGATGAGCCGCGGGCTGTTGACGCCCAACTCGACCTACCGGGTCACCCATCCCTACGGCAGCTTCACCTTCAACTCGGACGGCGCCGGCAACTCGATCAACAACGGCCCCAACGGGGTCACGGTTCGGCTGGAGGACCAGGTCGGGGTCGCGGCGGATTACTTCCCGCCCCTGTTCCAGTCGGCCCCCAACACCAACATCGGCCCCTTCCTGAAACGGGCCGACGGCGTCTTCCCGACCGCGGTGGTGAACGGGGCAACCCACACCTACATAGGCGACGCCGTAACCCCGGTGCCGATCGTCGGCGGCCCCAACGGCAACGTCTTCACCATCGACCGAATCAACCCTTCGACCGGCGCGGTGCTCGCCACCTGGTCCACCAACCTGTGGACCCTGGCCGGCCGGGTCTTTACCGACCCGATCGCCTCGCCCATGACCATCAACCGTGCCAGCTACGCCCGCGACGCCGCATCGCAGCAGGTCGACGTCTTCGTAACCGCTGAGCGCCTGGCCCAGTTGAGTATCTCGGGCACCGGGCTTGCCGCCACTCCCTTGGCTGAGGACGTCCCCAATACCGGCAAGTTCTTCGTGACCATCCCGGTTGCGGCGCTGCCGACCGGCGTCTCAATCACCAACTCGCTCGATCTGCCGCCCATCCCGCACCCGGTCGTCCTGGTCGACGAGGTGAACATCTCGCAGGCCTACTACAACCCGAACGCGAAGACCCTGACGGTGCGGGCCGCCTCGCGCGACAAGCTGGCGCCCCTGCCCGCACTCTCGGTGCCGTCCTTTGCCGCTCCCAACACCCTGGACGCCACCGGCACCGTGACCCTGCCGCTCCCCTTGAACACCATACCGCCGCAGAGCATCACGGTCTCCTCCAGTAAGGGCGGAACCGCAAGCCTGCCGGTGAGCGTCCTGGTGCCGCCGCCGGCGCCGATCGCCGTGGACGACGCTGCCAGCACCGCGGCAGCTACCGCGGTCACCATCGACGTGCTCCTGAACGACACCTCGGCCGCGGCGCTCGACGCCACCTCGGTAACCATCGTCGCCAGCTCGCCTGACGGCAGCACCGTGGTGAGCCCCGCCGGCGCGGTGATCTTCACCCCCGCCCTCGGGTTCTCCGGCGCCGCCAGCTTCACCTACAGCGTCAAGGATATCTACGGGCAGACCTCCAACGCCGCCACCGTGACCGTCACGGTAGCGCCTTCGGCTGCGCCGGTGGCGTTCGCCGATGCCGCGAGCACCACCTCGGACACCCCGGCGACCATCGCGGTCCTCGCCAACGATGTGGGCGCAGGCATCAACCCGGCCTCGGTGGCCATCGCCACTCCGTCCGCCAACGGCACTGCGGTCGCCAACCTGAACGGCACGATCACCTTCACCCCGGCCGCCGGTTTCGTCGGCAGCACCAGCTTCGCCTATACCGTGGCCAACAGCGCCACTCCTCCTCTGACCTCCAACGCGGCGACCGTCACGGTGACGGTGAGCGCACCTGCTGCACCTCCTGCTCCGGTGGCCGTGGCCGACAGCGCCTCGACCCTCTCCGGCACGGCGGTCGGCGTTCCGGTACTCGCCAACGACACCATCGCGGCCCCCGGAGCGATCGACGCCGCCTCGGTGCAGATTTCCACCCAGTCGCTCAACGGCGCGGCCGCCGCCAACCTGAACGGCACCGTTACCTTCACCCCTGCAGCCGGTTTCACCGGGACCACCAGCTTTGCCTATACGGTGGCCAACACTTCGGTACCGGCGCTCAGGTCCAATGCGGCGACCGTGACCGTCACCGTGACGGCTCCGGCTCCGGCACCGGTCGCCAATAACGACACGGCAACCACCACGGCAGGCACTGCGGTGACCACCTCGGTGCTGGCCAACGACACCATCGGGGCGCCGGGCGTCATCAACACCGCCTCGGTGCAGATCGCCACACCGTCCGCCAACGGCACGGCCGTCGTTAACGGGACCGGCACCGTCACCTTCACCCCGGCTGCGGGCTTCACCGGCACCACCAGCTATACCTACACGGTGGCGAACACTTCGACCCCGCCCTTGAGGTCCAACGCGGCAACCGTCACGGTGACGGTGAACGCGGCGGCCGCCCAGACCATAGCGGTCTCCCGCGCCCAGTTCACCCTGAGTAGCGCAGCCTGGCGCATCGACGGCACGGTCACCCCGACGCCGCCTGCCGGCACCACCCTGACCGTCTACAACAGCGCCCTCGTGGGCGGCGGTCCGGTCCTGATCGGCAGCCTGTCCGTTGCCAACAACGGCAGCTTCACCTGGTCCTCGCCCAACGGGGCGCCGCAGCCCAACGCGGCACGCAGGATCAGCATCCAATCCAACCAGAACCCGGCCACCAAGCTCGAGAACATCACGGTGACGGTGCGCTGACCCACACAAACCCGAGCCGGCAGCCAAGCTGCCGGCTCCCCCTCCTGCGCCGATGGCGCGGGGGAGCGACCGACTCCGGATTCTGACGGCTCGGGCCAAGTGGCCACCGGAAGAAAACCGCCGCAGGGAGGATGGACCATGCGAAACACGACTCGTACCACAGCCTGGGCGCTCCCCGCGCTTATCATACTGACCATCTTCACGCTGTCCGGACGCTCCTGGGGTGCCGCCCCGAGGATCGCCGCCGGCGACAACCATACCGTCTCGCTGCACGCCGACGGCACCCTGTGGGCCAGCGGCCTGAACCAGTCCGGCCAGCTGGGGGACGGTTCCCTCACGAGCCGGACCCTGCCGGTGCAGGTGGGGAGCGAGAACCGCTGGCAGGCCGTCGCCGCCGGGGCCGATCACACCCTGGCGCTCAAGGCCGACGGCACCCTGTGGGCCTGGGGGAGTAACGCCTCCGGCCAATTGGGTGTGCTGCTGCCGGGCGGCATCCCGGTCCCGGGGCAGAACGCTCCGCTTCAGGTGGGCACCGACCGTGACTGGGTGGCGGTAGCGGCAGGGAGCGCTAGCTCCTACGCCCTGAAAGGCGACGGCACCCTGTGGGCCTGGGGCCAGGGGAACCTGGGCCAGCTCGGCAACGGTTCGTTCGCCCGGCAAAACCTGCCGGTAGCGGTCGCGAACCCCGCCGGCGGCAGGTACACGGCGCTGAGCGCCGGGGCCGACCACGCGCTCGCACTTATGGCGGACGGCTCGCTCTGGAGCTGGGGCTCCAACGCTTCCGGCCAATTGGGGCAGGGACCCGCGCCCGCGGACCCGGCCACCCCGGCCCAGGTGCTTGTGGCCGGCGCCCCGTCGGACAACGACTGGAGTGCACTGGCGGCAGGGGGCGGGCACTCGCTGGCACTCAAGGCCGACGGCACCCTGTGGGCCTGGGGGGACAACGGCTCCGGGCAGCTGGGGATAGGCTCGACGCTCCCCCAGGACCTGCCCGTTAGGATCGGCACCGACCGCGACTGGTCTGCACCCACTGCCGGCAGCCTGCACAGCCTGGCACTCAAGCGCGACGGCACGCTGTGGGGCTGGGGCGACAACAGTTCCGGCCAGCTCGGCACCGGCCAGCTGGGCCAGCAGGTGAGCCCGATAGCGGTGAGCCCGGCGACGGCCGTCAACCTGGTCGCCGTAAGCGGCGGTGCCTTCCATTCCGCGGCCCTCAAGGCCGACGGCGGCATCTACGCCTGGGGCGGCAACCTGGACGGCCAGCTCGGCGACGGCACCCTGACCGGCGCCCTGACGCCGCTTCTGATCGGCAGCGACGGGCAGGGGTGGATCGCCGGGGAACCGGGCAACCAGTTCAGCGTGGCCCGCAGATCCAACGGCACCCTCTGGAGCTGGGGCGACAACAGTTCCGGTCAGCTCGGTAACGGCGGCAGCGCAGCCGCCAGCGCCCCGGCGCGCGTCGACACCCAGACCAACTGGGCCGCCCACGCGGCGGGCTTCGCCCACGTCGTGGCGCTCAAGGCCGACGGCACCCTCTGGACGTGGGGCGACAACTCTTCGGGCCAACTGGGCGACAACACCCTGAACCCGAGCCCCTTCCCGCTGCAGGTCACCACCACCAAGCCCACCTCCGCGGCCAACGACTGGGCGGCGGTGTCGGCCGGCGACTTCCACACCCTGGCGCTCAAGGCGGACGGCACCCTCTGGGCTTGGGGCGACAACTCCTCCGGCCAACTGGGCGACTCCACCAACACCCCTAACGGCAAACAACCGAACCAGATCGTCACCGGCAACCCCGGTAACTTCGACTCCAACTGGGTGGCCATCGCCGCGGGCGGCAGCCATTCGCTCGGGCTCCAGGTGGACGGCACGCTCTGGGCATGGGGCGACAACACGAGCGGGCAGCTGGGCGACCCGAGCATCGTCGGGAGCGTCAACTTCCCGAGCCAGATCGTCAACTTCAACCCGCCGCCGCAAAACCTGGGCTTCAACAGCGGCTGGAAGCAGATCGCGGCAGGTTTCGTCCACTCGGCGGCCCTGCAGGCCGACGGCACCCTCTGGTCCTGGGGGAGCAATTTCGACGGCCAGCTGGGCAACGGCGATCCCGGCCTGCCCAACCCGGCCGACCAGCCCGCACCGGTGGCGGTGCTCAACCCCGGCGCCGCACCCTACCTCGCGGTCGCCGTGGGAGATGCGCACACCGTGGCACGCCAGGCCGACGGCACCCTGTGGTCCTGGGGGCGCAACCTGGACGGCCAGCTGGGGAGCGGCAGCACCGACGCGAGTCTGGCGCCGCACGCCACACCGGTGCGCGAAGCCGGCAACGCGAGCGACTGGAGCGCCTCGGCCCTGGGCGGAAGCCACAGCATGGGCCTTAAGGCCGACGGCACGCTCTGGAGCTGGGGCAGCAACGCAAGCGGGCAGCTGGGCGACGGCACCCTGGCGGACCGTAACCTCCCGGCACCGCTTCTTGAGGGGGTCCTCCAGGTGGCGGCCGGCCTCAACCTCGGGACCGGATACCTCGGCGGCACCGCACCGGCCGCAAGCCTCGGCATCCGCAACAGCGGCAACGGAGACCTCTTCGTCGCCGGCTTCAGCGTCACCGGCACCGACGCGGCGCTCTTCAGCGTCTCCCCGGGGACCTGCGGCACCCTGGCCTTCGTGCTCCCTGCTGGCGGCAGCTGCCAGCTCGGGCTCGGCTTCCAGGCCGCGGCACCGACCGGCGCCAAGAGCGCGGTCCTCGGCATCTCAAGCTCCGACCCGGGGCAGCCGCAGCGTCAGGTGAACCTCGCGGCGCTCGCGGCCCAGCATACCGTCACCCTGAGCCCCGGCCCAAACGGCGCTATCTTCGGGCCGACCCTGGTGAACGATAACGCCACCCCGAGCTACAGCATCGTGCCGGCCACCACCTTCCACGTGGTCGACGTGGCGGTGAACGGCGTCTCCCGCGGCGCTCTCACCGCGCTTACGCTCCCCGCGGTTAAGGGCGACCTCACCATCTCGGCCAGCTTCGCCATCGACAGCTTCGCGGTGCAGTTCGCCTCCGGAGGCAACGGCACCCTGACCGGCAACGCAAACCAGACCATCGCCTTCGGCTCCGCCACCACCACGGTCACCGCGGTTCCGGCCCCGGGCTACCACTTCGTCAACTGGACCGAAGGGGGCCTCGTGGTGAGCGGCAACGCGGCGCTCACCCTGTCCGGCGTCAGCTCCGCCCGCACCCTGACCGCGAACTTCGCCGTCGACAGCTTCGCGGTGAACTTCCTGTCGGGCGGCAACGGCACCCTGACCGGCAACGCGAGCCAGACGGTCAACTTCGCCGCCAGCGCCGCGACGGTTGCGGCGGTTGCGGCGCCCCACTTCCACTTCGTCAACTGGACCGAAGCCGGCCTCGAATTCTCCAACAGCGCGGCCCTCACCATAACGAACGTGAGCTCCGCGCGCACCCTGACCGCCAACTTCGCCATCGACACCTTTGCGGTGACCGCGGCAAGCGGCGCCAAGGGAGCGATCTCCCCGCCCGGACAAACGCTCGTCCCCTACGGCTCCAGCATCACCTACAGCTTCACCCCCGCTGCCGGTTACCAGGTGGTGGACGTGGTGGTGGACGGGGCATCCCAGGGGGCGCCGTCCTCCTACACCTTCGCCAACGTCACCGCGGCCGGGCACGCCATCAATGTCATCTTCATCCCGGACGGCGACCTGAATCGCGACGGCCAGGTGAACGTGGTGGATGCCTTACTCGCACTGCAGGTAGCGGTCCAGCTGAGAAACGCCACCCCGTTCGAGCTCTTGCACGGCGACGTGGCCCCCCTGGACGGGGCCGGCATCCCGCTTCCCGACGCCCAGATCGGCATCGCGGACGCCCTGGGCATCCTGCGCAAGGCGGTGGGACTCCCCTCGACCTTCTGAACCTCCCGCAAACCCTCCGGGACCGGAACTTTACCTATGGCCCGCTGCAGCCGATAAGGTTGCAGCGGGCCCTTTCCTGCGCCCGGACCCGGGTGCCGGTTTTTTGTCAGCAGGTGAAAATGGGCAGCCCCGGCAAGTGCACGTTATGCCGACCTTTTACCCGAATCGTCGCCCGCCGGCGCTCCTGCCGCTGGCACCCTGCCGGGTTCGAGCGAGGTTGTTGCGCGAGGCTCAAGCGCCCGCCCCTGGCGGATCCGGGGAAAAGGGTGCCGGTGGCGCACTAATTGCTAATGAAGTAGCCGGATTCGTATGTCCAGACTGCGCCTTAAACGTTGAATTCCCATTTCCGGCGCCGCCTGGAGCTTGACCGCGAGCGGGCTTGCCCAGGACGCCAACATCCCTTGGCAAACGGGATCCCCGCACCGGATGGGCGCATCGCCGGCGCCGACGCCCTGGTCATCCTCAGGAAAGTTGTAGGCCTCATTAGTTTTGTGGTACCATCGGCGCCGCCAGACGCCAGGACAAGAGGAACCATCCCCATGATGTCACCCGCACGCTTGCGTAGCTTTGCCGCCGCCTTTATCTGCGCCTGGCTCTCATGTGCCACCCTGGGCGCCCAGGTGATCCCGCCGCCGACCTTCCTGCCCCTGAACCAGATCCCGGTGCCGGAGCCCCCGAGCCTCTTCCAGTACGTGAAGAACAAGCCGGCCGCCATCAAGCTCGGGAAGGCTTTTTTCTGGGACATGCAGGCGGGGAGCGACGGCGTCCAGGCCTGTGGCAGCTGTCACTTCCATGCCGGCGCGGACAACCGGCTCAAGAACACCGTGAACCCCGGCACCCGGGGCGGGGACACCACCTTCCTGGTGCGCGGGCCCAACGACACGCTCGAGCCGGGCGACTTCCCGTTCCACCAGCGCCAGAACCCGGACTTCCAGGCCTCCCCGGTGCTGCGCGACGCGAACGACATCGTGGGTTCGCAAGGGCTCAAATTCACGAGTTTCGTCGGGATTGTCCCCGGTTCCGCGCTGGACAACGGGGTGTCCCAGCCCGACCCGGTGTTCCAGGTCGGCGGCAGCAACATGCGCCGGGTCACCGCGCGCAACGCGCCGAGCGTGATCGACGCCGTCTTCAACTTCAACAACTTCTGGGACGGCCGGGCCCACTTCATGTTCAACGGCGAGAACCCCTTCGGCACGCTCGACCCCTCGGCCGGCGTCTGGTTCAACGTGAACAACGCGCTGGTGAAGCAGCCGGTTGTGGTCGAGTTCGCAAGCCTCGCCTCCCAGGCGACCGGCCCCCCCATGGACGACACCGAGATGTCCTTCACCGGGCGGACCTTCCCGCTGCTCGGGCGCAAGATGCTGAGCCTCACCCCGCTGGCCCGCCAGCTGGTGCATCCCAACGACAGCGTCCTCGGGCCCCTGTCCCGCACCGTCTTGCGGGTCGACGGCACCTTCTCGGCCGACCGGGGACTCAAGACCGGCTACCAGCAGATGATCCAGGACGCCTTCCAGAACAACCTGTGGAACTCGAGCCAGCTCACCCCGGACGGTTTCAGCCAGATCGAGGCGAATTTCTCCTTCTTCTGGGGGCTCGCCATCCAGCTCTACGAGGCGACCCTGGTCTCGGACCAGACCCCCTTCGACCGCTTCCTGGGCGGGGATCATACGGCGCTTACCGCGCAGCAGCAGGACGGCTTCAACCTCTTCTTCGGGGCCGCCGGCTGCAGCGCCTGCCACCTGAGCACCGAATTGACCAGCGCCTCGGTGCGTAACGCCGCCTTCGTAACCAACGCAAGCCACGCGCTCATCGAGCCGATGGTGGTGGCGAGTGGCCAGCAGGTCATCTACGACAACGGCTTCAACAACACCGCAGTGCGCCCAACCACCGAAGACATCGGCCGCGGGGGGAGCGCCCCGGCCGTGAACGCGCTGACCGGACTCCCCTTTCCGCTCTCCTTCTCGTCCCTTGCCGAGCTGCAGGCGCTCGGGAACCTGGCCTTCAACCCGGACCTGTTCCTGCTGGGGACTCCCGTCACCCCGATCCTCCCGGCCCAGATCCCGGCCAACTTCCCGGTGGCCAACGACGGCAACTTCAAGGTGCCCGGTCTGCGCAACGTGGAATTGACCGCCCCCTACTTCCACGACGGCGGGGTGCTGACCCTGGACGACGTGGTCGAGTTCTACACCCGGGGCGGGAACTTCCCGGCGGCGAACCAGGCGAGCCTCGATCTCGGCATCATGGAGCTGATCGTCCTGCAAAACCAACCCGCCAGGCAGGCGTCCCTGGTCGCCTTCTTGAAGTCGCTCACCGACGAGCGGGTGAGAAGCGAGTCCGCACCCTTCGACCACCCGGAGATCTTCGTCCCCAACGGCGACCCGGATTTCATCAACATCCCCGCCCGCGACGCGAACGGCAACGCCGCTCCCTCGATCGGGGTGACGCTGAACGCGGTTACCACCCCGACCGGCGCCGCGACCCAGGTGGTGAGCGGCACGGTGGACGCGGGCTCCACGGTGGCGGTCAGCGTCGACACCGCGGCGAGCGTCGGCCCGGTCACCGTGCAGGGTAGCGCCTGGAGCGCCCAACTGAGCGGCCTCGTCAGGGGCGCCAACACCGTCACGGTCACCGCCAGCAACCTGACCGGGGCGTCGGCCAGCGTTCAGGGGGTGATCACCCGGCTCACCACGCCGACCTTGACCCTGAACCCGGTGACCACCCCGACCTTCAGCCCGGTCCAGACCATCTCGGGGACGGTCGACCCGGGGATCACCCCGGTGGTGGTGCTGGGGAGCACGGCGAGTGCCGGGCCGGTGACCACCTCCGCCGGCGGCACGCTCTGGAGCTGCACCATTTCCGGGCTCGCCGTGGGGGGCAACCCCATCACGGTGCTCGCGGTCGACGCGGTCGGCAATCTGGCGGTGCGCACGGCACAGGTAAGCTACCAGCCGGCCGACGGCGACGTGAACCAGGACGGCCGGGTGGACGTCGTGGACGCCCTGGCGGCCCTGCGCATCGCCGTGGGGGCCGTATCGGCCACCCCCGAGCAGAAGCTGCACGCTGACGTGGCCCCGCTGGCCAACGGCGTCCCCGCGCCGGACGGCACGATCGGGGTAGCCGACGCCCTCCTGATCCTCAGAAAGTCGGTCGGCAGCGTAACCTTCTAGAGAGTTAAGGCACGGCATAAGCCGGTGCACGCGGGCATGACGAAAGGGGCACCTCGCAGCGGGGTGCCCCTTTCGTTGTTTCCAGGACCCCCACTCGCAGCGCCCCCTTGGCAGCAGCGAAGCTTTGCCGGTCGTCCGCCGCCGGCCCCTCACGGCCTCCTGATTCCTTTCCGTTTTCCTCTCATTATCCCCCTGCAAAGGTTTTGGCACGTTTTAAAAGCCGACAGCTGCAAAAATAGTGCAAATGCAGTCACTTATGTGCGCTAGCGGGTGCTGGCTCATAATTTTTAACAGACGATGCCGACTCCTCATTGATGTAGCCGCACGACCTGGAACCCCGCAAACACGGGGGGCTTGCTCACTTCGGCACCCTTGGCATGCTCCGTGTAATTCTTTGGGTGAATTGGATGCAACAGGCAGGTAACAGGACGCCGCACGAATGAGTTCCCGATGCGCGTACCGAGCAGGGCACCGATAAACCCATTCCATGAAACCGAAAAAGAAATGAGGAGATAGCCATGAAAGTCAGAACTATAGCGAGTTTGTTGGTTAGCGGACTGTTACTGGCCGCAATGGGCTGCGGAGGCGGTGGTGGCGGAGGCGCGGCTACCAGCACCGCACCGGGAAGTACCGTTTTAAGCGGCTCTGCCAGCAAGGGCCCGATCTCGGGCGGCACGGTGCAGGTCTTCGAAATCATCTCCAGCTCCACCTCGAACCCGCGCAGCTTTATCCCGCGCCTGGGCTCGGCGATAGCCCAGGGGACCACGGGCGCCGACGGGAGCTACAACATCACGCTCCCTCCGGGAACCACCAAAGGCGGCCTGCTGGTGCAGGTGACCGGCGGCACCTATAAGGACGAGGCGACCGGCGCCATCCTGAAGGTGGACGACCAGTTCGGCCCCAGCGGCCTCAGGGCCGCCTTCGGCAACATCTCCGGCGCCGCCCGCCGCAGCGGCCAGTTGAGCGGCAGCGTGACCCCCTTTACCGAGATGGCCTACAAAAGCTCCGGTGGGAACCTCACCGACCAGGCCCTCGACGATTCGAACCGCAGGGTCGCCAGCGCGTTCGGGCTGCCGGACATCGTCAAGACCAAGCCGCTTGATCCGACCAAGCCGTTCCCGTCCGGGTCGAGCGCGGACGAGCGCAAATACGCCCTGGCACTGGCGAGCCTTTCCCAGTACCAGAAGGATTTCTCTCAAAACGGCGCCACGATGGCCAGTATCGAGGATGCCCTGGAGGCCGAAATCTCCGGCGGGGGGCTGAGCGCCCAGACCGACTCCCAGTTCAAGTCCTCCTCCAACAACTTCGCCGCAGGGAGTTTGAACCCGAACCCGATCCTGGACACCCCGGGTGAAAACCCGAGCGCACCGGCCCTGATCACCGTCACCCCGACCGCCACCGCACTCTCCATCGGGAGTTCGACCTCGATCCAGGCCCTGGTCAAGAAGAGCGACGGCACAGCGGTCCCCGACGGAACGCTGGTGAGCTTCTCCAGCAGCTTCGGCACCCTGTCGGCCGCCAGCGCCGGCACCGTAAGCGGTCTGGCCAGCGCCACCCTGAGCAGCGCCGCCCCGGGTAGCGCCACGGTCACCGCCAAATCGGGTGCGGCAACAGGCACAAGCGCCCCGATCGCCTTCTCCGACCCCAACGCAGCCGTCGGCATGACCTTGAGCGCCGGTGCGGCCCAGGGGATCGTCAACGGGGCTGCGGTCCTGATCAGCGCCAACGTGTCGCGGGCGGCAGGCGGCCCGGTACCCGACGGCAGCACGGTCAACTTCAGCGTGATTTCGGGCGCCGGGACCCTCTCGGGAGCCAGCACCACCTCAAACGGCATCGCCACCGTGAACCTCTCCTCCAGCGCCGCCGGGACGGTTAGCGTCTCGGCCAGCATGGGCGGGGTGAGCCAGAGCATCGGCATCCCGTTCGTCTCGCAACCGACCCGCGCCATCGTCAAGGTGCTGACCACCGGGACGCTGCCGGCCAACACCCTGATCGGCGGGGTGGGAGCCAGCGTCCTCTACTCCACGGGCAAGGGGCTCAGCATCCTCGCCTCCAACATCTCGGCCTCGGGAGGCGGCGCCGGCTCGACCCTGGTACCCAACGTCAACACCCTGGGGCAGGTGGTGCTCGGACTCATCAACGTAAGCGGCATCCCCGCCGGCGAGTTCGCCACCTTGAACTTCGCCATCGCCGCGGGGAACTTCCCGACCGCCGCAGACTTCTCGATCTCCGGTTCCGGCGTGAGCATCATCGACACCACCACGTTGAACATCCCCGGGATGGGAGCGGCTATCGCAAGCGTGACCATCCAGTAGCCTGCCGGGGCTTGCGGCGGAAACTGCGCCGCAAGCCCCGGATCTGCAGCGACATTAACTGCAATCTTTGGTGGCAAACGGGGCCACACGCAGCAGGCCCAGCGACCGGCAACCCGGCCAAAATTGGCAACGCGCAGGAGGATACGATGAAACGACGTGAGTTCTTAAAATTAAGCGCAGCCGGGGTGGCCACCCTCTGCATCGGACGGATACCGGGGTTCGGGGTCACGGACGCCTTCGCTGCCACCCAGGTGCTCAATATCACCATCACCGATGCCCTTAAGGAGATGGTGACCCACAACGCAATCAACACGGCACAGAGCTACTTCTGGATCTACAAGATGAGGGCGGATGGGGTCGACGTCCCCGCCGACTGCCCGGGACCGACCATCGTCGCGCTCAAGGGGGAGTCGGTCGCCGTCAACATCACCAACGGCCTCGACGAGCCGCACTCCTTCTACATCCCGGGTCGCAAACCGGGCGATCCCGCCATGTTCGACAGCGGCCAGATCCCGCCGGGAGGCACCTTCTCGGGGACCTTCACCGCCACCCAGTCGGGTGCGTTTCTCTACTACGACAACCTGAACGCCCCGGTGAACCGGGTGATGGGGCTGCACGGCGCCCTGGTGGTGAGACCCACGGTCGGAGCGGCGGGTCACAAGATGACCCCCTACGACGACCCGTCCCCGCACGTGCAGGACCTCTACGACGCCTTCGGCGACCCCGGCGTCTACCCGGGGCTCGCCTGGGAGCAGGGGGACCCGCAGACCCACACCCCGCCGTTTCGGCAGTACGTCTGGCTCACCCACCAGGTGAGCCCCAAGCTGTTCGCCGAGGTGGGGAGCCTCCCCCCCGGGCAGCTCTACGATCCGAAGAAGTTCGAGGACGCCTTCCTGCGCGACCCGTTCAGCCCGACCCGGGACAACCGGTTGCCGGAGTTCTTCACCATCAACGGGCAGTCCGGCTTCTTCTCCCACTTCAGCCCGGGCATCACGCCGATGGGGCGGATCGGGGAACCGGTGGTGATCCACATCCTGAGCGCCGGGCTTTGGACCCACTCCATGCACATCCACGCAAACCACATCTACATAACGAGCGAGGACGGCGTGGTCAGCCCGAACCCCATCTGGGTCGACGTCTACACCGTGAAGCCGATGCAGTGGATCGATTACACGGTCCCGTACATGAAGCCGCCGGACATCCCCAACCTGCGCGGCATGGGGCGCCCGGACCTGGGGCTTCCGCTCGGCAACGGCAACCGGAGCTATCCGCCACTCGAGGAGTTCGGCATGTACCTCCCCGGACCGGGTCAGGACGTGGCACTCGACGTGAACGGCAACCCGGTGGACCTGAAACAGCGCATGTCCCCCTTGTGCTTCCCGATGCACGACCATTCGGAGCCGAGCCAGACCGCCCAGGGGGGCAACTACAACTGCGGCTTGATCTCGGGGATCTATTTCATCGGCGACCGCAACACCCCGGGCCAGATGAACTTCCCGATGGACGAGGATTTCGCCATGATGTTCAGGAACATCCGGGGCGTCTCCAGCACGGGCCCGGCACCCGGACCCACCCCGTGAGGGGAGGGGACCCGTCGAAACGGCGCGCTCCGATAGAGAGAAAGGAGAATCACCATGTCTGTTCAGAACCCGACATATTCGATAGCCCGCTGGTCCGTGGTCGGCATGGAAGGGATGTACGCCAAGATGTTCGATCCGCCGACCGAGAGCCCGGTGACCCCCGAACTGCTGGCGCCGACCAACCCGGTGCCCGAGGTGATGGCCGCTGCCGGCTTACAGAATCCGCCAACCGCCCCCCACACGGTGCAACGGGACCTCCTGCACGGCCTGAGCCTGCCCACCTGGGACGGACTCAAGAAGCTCTTCTTCATGACCTTCGCCGACAACGACAACCCGGCGGCCAAGATGGGGACCTATCCCGGCCCGACCATCCGGGTGCCGCGCGGCGTCATCTACCACTGCGAGACCTCAGCCAAGGGGCCGCCGCCGCACACCATCCACTGGCACGGCATCGAACCCACGCCGATGAACGACGGGGTGGGGCACTGCTCCATGGAACTCGGCCAGTACACCTACCAGTGGCAGCCGAACTTCATCGGGTTCTACTTCTACCACTGCCACCGAAACACCATGCAGCACTTCGAGTTCGGCCTTTTCGGCGCCATGTTCATCGAACCGCCGGACGCCTATTTCGCCACCCAGGTGCTGGGGGCTGACCTCGCGCCGATCGGGCATTGCCGGGACGGCAAGCGCAGGACCGCGGCCAACCTGACCGACTTCCCGCAGTTCCCCGACTTCAACGGGAACCTGCTCACCGCGCCGGACCCCTGGACCGGCGACCCCCAGCTGAAATTCGGCAGCGACCCCCACGCCATGACGGTCCCTTACGACGTCGAGGCGATCTGGGTCCTGGACGACCGGGACTCGGTCTGGAGCGACCTGGCACCCAACGCCCGGCAGACCTATCCCCAACACGGCACCGTGCCGGGGGTGAACGACAACTTCCACGGGCATGCCGGGGAAGTCGTGGCTCCGGGCGACTTCTTCGCCTTCAACGACTTCAACGCCGACTACTGGTTCGTGACCGGGCTCGCGGTCCCCGCCCACAAGGGGGGAACCGGGACCATCCCGGCGAGCGCCGAGATCCCCGCGGAGCTGAACAGCGGGGTCTCCGGGACCCAGATACCGATCAACGCCCAGGTGGGGCAGACCATCCTGGTGCGCTGCCTGGACGCCGCCTACAACAGCATCACCCTGACCTTCCCGGTGAACATCGTGATCATCGCCTGGGACGGGCGCGCCCTGGGACAGCCCCCCTTCGGGATGAACGAGGCCTACCTGGTCCCCGCCGGCACCCCGATCCACATGAGCACGGCGCGCCGCTTCGACGCACTGATCCGGGTGGCGACCCCGATCACCGACTTCGTCGTCGCGGAATTCATCAACACCCGCTCCCAGGTCCCCGGCGAAAACGAGGAGGTGCTGATGACCGCCCGGATCCCGATCAACATCGGCGGCACCCCGCAGCAGGCCCCCACCTTCGTGGCCTCGGGCAAGATTGTCGATGCGGCCGGCCTGCCGGTTGCGGGTGCCACGGTGACCGTAAACCCGAAGAGCCAGGGAGGGAGCGCCCCGATCGCGGTGCTGACCGACGCAAGCGGCAGCTACAGCGTCCCCGGACTGATCAACAGCAGCTACGAGATCGTTCCGTCGCTTGCCGGTTTCAGCTTCTCCCCGGCGACCAGCATCATCACCGTGAACGACAAGAACGTGACCGGCCAGAATTTCAGCTCCTCCAACGCCGTCGGGGTGGTTGTCCTGTCGGCCAACAAGGTCAGTCCGCAACCTCCCGGCATCCCGGGTGGCATCACCTACGCCGCTGACGTGACCGGCGGAACCGGACCCTTCGAGTACCAGTTCTGGCTCTCCGACGGGACCACCAGCACCATGGTACGCGACTTCTCGACCAACCCGAAGTGGAACTGGGACACCCTGGCCGCTGCGGCCGGCAGCTTCACCGTACTGGTGCACGTGCGGCAGGTGGGCGCCACCCTGGCCTCGGCCGAGAAGCTCGCCTTGCTCAACTTCACGCTGAGCGGCCAGGCGCCGACCTTCAGCCCCAACAGCTACTCGATTCAGGAGGCCCTCGACTCGCTGCGTATCGACGTGGGGTTGAAAACCCCGACGGCCACGGAAATGGCGCGCTACGACGTCGCCCCGTTCATTAACGGGATCACCCAGCCCGACGGCAAGATCGACCTGAAGGACGTGCTGGAGATCCTCAGGATGGCGGTGGGACTCAACCCGTAATAGCAACGACCCTTAAAGGCACCGCCGCCTTCCCCACTCCGCCCAGCGCGGGCGGGGGAAGGCCGGCGGGAGGCCATGTCAGACCGGGCGACCGGTCAGGGAGGCAGTCATGTTTGGCATAGGATTACCGGAACTCGTGGTGCTTTTGGTTATCGTGCTTTTGGTCTTCGGCGCCGGGAAGCTCCCGGAGGCGGGACGCGCGCTCGGGCTCAGCATCAAGAACTTCAAAGAGGCAGGCGACGAAAAGGAAGAGCTGGAAGCCCGCAAGCAGCAATAGCCGGCAGCCGGCAGCAGGCAGCAGGCAGGAACCGCAGCATCGGAAAGCCGCCCGGTGCGGCTTTTCCCGCGCCTGCGGCGTCCAGAGCTTCAGCTCCGGGTGGGGCTGCCGATAGTGAGGAGTGAAATACCTAAGTCTCGCGACAGCCGCGCACCGCGGACTGTTCTCACGCTTTTTTCTCAGGACTGCGCTTGACTAAGCGGGGCGGCACTGGCACGATGAACCATTAAAATGGCAACGAGGTTGACTATCATGAAAACTCTCCTGACACTGCTCGTTCTACTGTGCAGCTCCCTGGCCGCCCATGCCGGGGAACCGGCGCAGCGCCCCCAGCAGGAGGCGACGGCCCGGACCTCCGGGGATCCCCGGCAACTAGGTGCAAAGGGGGCCCTCAAGGTAGAGCTGAAGCTCGCCGCCTCGGGGCTCAAGATCGGGCCCAACAGCTTTGAGCTCGTGGTCAGGGACCCGGCCGGCAGGCCCGTCGAGGGGGCGCGCCTGAGCGTCACCCCGTGGATGCCCACGATGGGGCACGGGGTCTGGGAGAAACCGGTGGTGAAGGAGGCCGGCGGGGGGAATTACCACGTCGACAACGTGATCATCATCATGGGGGGGCTTTGGGAGTTGAAGGTCGCGCTCAGCAAGGGAGCTGTCGAGGACGGCGTCGTCTTCAGCGCCACGGTGGCCGAGGCGAACCTGGGCCATGAGGAACCCGAGAAGGCCCGCACCGGCTATGACCGGACCCTGGCCGATTACAACATACCCAACGTGACGCTCATCGACCAGGACGGCAAGAAGGTCAACCTGCGGGTCCTTTTCGACTCGCGCAAGCCGGTGATCGTCGACTTCATCTTCACCACCTGCACCACCGTCTGCCCGGTTCTCTCGGCAGGCTTCAGCAACCTGCGGCGCAGCCTGGGAGCGGAGGCGGACAAGGTGCAGCTGGTGTCGATCAGCATCGACCCCGAGAACGACCGGCCCGAGAAGATGAAGCGCTACCTGCAGCGCTTCGGCGGAGATCAGGGGTGGGAGTTTCTCACCGGGAGCCGGGAGGACGTCGGCAGGGTGCTGAGGGCCTTCAACGCCTTCGTGGTCGACAAGATGTCCCATGAGCCGCTCTACCTGCTGCACGCCCCCGACGCTGCCCAGTGGGTCCGCATCAAGGGGCTGATCAAGAAGAGTGACCTTTTAAGCGAATACCGGAGGACAGCTAAGTGACGAGCATTTCGAGACCCCGCGGCTGGGTAGGCGTTCACCGGGTTTCCCTGATGCTCCTTGCGCTTTTGACCTTGAGCCCGGCGGCCCGGGGTGAGGAGCGCATCGCCGGCTACCCGGCGGCCGAGGCGCTGCGCCTGGGCGAGGCGATCTATCAGGCGGGGATACTCCCCTCGGGCCAGCCGGTGCGGGCGCTGGTCCAGGGCGACACCGAGCTGGACGGCAGCATGACCACCTGCGCCAACTGCCACATGCGCAGCGGGCTCGGGTCGGCCGAGGGGGGGATCTTCACGCCGCCCACCTCGGGCGCCAAGCTCTACGGCCCCTTGAGCGGCCAGCAGGACATCCCAGGCCCCAACATGAGCCGTTCCATGTATCAAAGCCCGCCGCGCCCCGCCTACACCGACGCCTCGCTGGCCAACGCGCTCCTCTACGGCGTGGACCCGACCGGGCGGAAGTTCGGCCCGACCATGCCGCGCTACCTGCTGGACCGCACCTCCACCGAGCTGCTGCTCTACTACATAAAACAGCTCTCCTCGACCGTTTCCCCCGGAGTCACCGCGACCCAGATCCACTTCGCCACCGTGGTCTCGGACCAGGTGGACCCACGGGAGTGGGACGCCCTGTTCCTGCCGCTTGCGGCCTTCCTGGAAAAGGAGTGGAACGCGCGGCTCTCGGTTCTAGGCTCCCAGTGGAATGCCCGCTGGTTCGGCGCCGGCACCACCAAGCCAAGCGGCGCCCTCAACTACCGGCAGGCGACACTGGAGGTCTGGCGGCTCAAGGGGAAGCCGGAGACCTGGGGCGCCCAGCTCGAGGAGCTGTACCGGAAAAAACCGGTCTTCGCCGTTTTGGGAGGGATGGTGGCGGGGCCCTGGAGTCCGGTGCACCGGTTCTGCGAGACCAACAAGATCCCTTGCATCTTGCCGGTGACCGACCTGCCCCAGGTAGCCGAGCACGACCTCTACACGCTCTACTTCTCCAAGGGGTATTACCAGGAGGGGGAGACCGCAGCGAAGTATCTGTCCCGGGTCTTCGCCCTGCCGACGGGCAAAGAGCTGGTCCAGGTGTACCGGGAGAACGAGCCGGGGCTGGCACTTTCCCGCGGATTTGCCGATACCTGGGGCAAACTGGGGAGCACGCCCCTCTTAGAGCGGCGCCTGGCACCGAGCGACAAGGGGGGCACGGCGCTCTGGGCGGAGCTGGCCCGCAAGCACCCCAACGCGGTCCTCATGCTCTGGCTTAGCGCGGACGACCTGGCCGGCCTGGAACAGCTCGCGGCGGCGCCCGGCCGGTCCGCCACCCTCTTCGTCTCCTCCACGCTCTTGGGCGGCACGTTTGCCGCGCTCCCCGATGCGGTGCGCGAGGTCACCTTTCTGACCTATCCGAAACGGCTTCCCGGCGACGGCGAGTACACCCGTCAACTGGTCAGCGCCTGGCTTAAGACCAAGAAGATAGCGACCGCCGACCTGGAGCTTTCCTCCCGGGCCTATTTCTCCACCCGGCTCCTCTCAAGCGCCCTCATCGACATGGGAGTCGACTATTACCGCGACTTCTTCCTCGATCTTATGGACTGCGCGCCCGACCAGGTGAACAGCTCGCTCAGCTACCCGGTGTTGAGCTTTGGACCCGGTCAGCGCTACGCCTCCAAGGGGTGCTACATCGTGACGCTCGGCAAAGGGGAGCATCCCAAGCTGGTCAGGCAGAGCGACTGGGTGATCTACTGAAGATCGACCGGCGGGGGGACCTGGTTGGCTTTAGACTTTTGAGGACAATGAAGGACAGGGGTGGCCGGTCGGTTCGGTCACCCTATTTTCTTGTGCGGGCTCCGGCGGCGGAACCTGGGCGAAGAGCGAGCCCAGGCGGCACCAGGGGCGGGGGAGCGCGGCATAGCAGCAGGAAAGCCGCGGCACCCGGGCGTGCAAATACGTGGCGTAATGGAAGAAGTCCGCGTGGAACCAGATCTCGTCCTCCTCCTCGGTGCACCTGGCACCTTCCGCCCCGCAGTGGGGGCAAACGAGCGGGGTAAGCTGTCGGTACTCGACGTTGATGTCGAGCCTGTTGGTCTCCTTGGCGAAGGTGACCGAGGTTACCTGCCAGGGTGGGGACAGCCCGAGCGTTCCGGAAAAGAGTGCCAGTTGACCCATGATGCACCTTCCTGCTGCGTGATTCGCTCGTCGGCGCGGAAACGGCGCGTTCGTGACTGCTGGGACCGCTGCCGCCAAAGTGGCGCCTGCAGTGGCCTGCGCGGGTTTTGAACTTCCTGTTACAGGTACCGTGCCAGTCGACCGATCCGTCAGGACTGCCCGATGTATAAGGCTTCCCGGTGCAGGCCCGGCTTTGCCAGGTTGCCAAGATCCTTGACGGCGCTAGGGGAGGGGGGCGGCAGACCTGCGGATATTGAAGGGCTTACACCGTTTACCGCAGGTAACCACTTGAAAACATTCTGGCACCCCTCGGGCTCCCGAGTCGGCCCTCGCCGAGCCGATTGACTTGAGCCGCCGAGCCGTCTATATTCAGGGTCCCGCCGCGCCCGTCCCGGCTGTAGGGGATGCCAGGCCGGCCGCGGTCCTGGCATCTCCCGCGGACAGGCAAAGCCAGCGGCAAGAACGGAACACGTGGAGGCAGGCATGGAGATAAAGGCAGTATCTTTCGTAGCGAAATCGGGCACCGGCAAGACCACCTTGTTGGAGAAGGTCATCGTCCACCTCAAGGAGCGCGGACTGCGCGTCGGCGTGATCAAGCACGACGCCCACCGCTTCGACATCGACCATCCCGGCAAGGACAGCTACCGCCTGAGCGCCGCCGGCGCCGACACCATGCTGATCTCCTCGCCGGAGAAGCTGGCCATCGTGAAGAAGCACCAGGCATCGCCCCCCATCGAGGAGCTGATCGCCACCTACTTCCAGGACGTGGACATCGTGCTGACCGAGGGGTTCAAGCTGAGCCGCATGCCGAAGGTGGAACTGCATCGGCAGGAGCGCAGCCAGGGGCTGATCTGCCGGGGCGAAAAGTACGACCCGACGCTGATCGCCATCGCGAGCGACGAACCGCTCGAGGTGGACGTGCCGGTCTTGGATTTGAACGATCCCGCCCAGGTGGCCCAGTTCGTCATCGACCGCTTCGGCCTGAACCCCGTCCGTTAGCGCGGCTATTGCGTGTCCCTCCGGCCGCGCACCCGCGCCGACTGCAAGCACGACTGAAGCCGCCCTGCCCTTTCTCCGCCTTCGGGGGAAGGGCAGACGCTTTTCCGGCCCAGACCCCGCCCCACCTCGTCGTAGCGCCCCGCCCCGAGAAATTGTTCGGCTTCCCTTGCAGCGCAACCAAATAATGATAGCCTACTAATTGCTTGTTCTTAATGTGTGCCAAGACTGCCGGCGGGGAGGTCCTTTCCGTCTGCGGCGACGGCAGCACCGACCGGATGTCGGTTATTCTCACCTGGGCTCAGCCTGCCGCTGAGTGCTCTGAATGTTCCCAAAGGAGGTCGAAGATGAAAAGGTTCCTGCTCCCGTTCCTGGTTCCCGTCCTGCTCCTCGCGATGCTGGCAGTCGCGCACGCCGGGGTGAAGGCAGAAAGCTTCTCTGTCTCCCCGTTCGTCGGAGGCTACTCCTTCCTCGGTAGAGAACACCTGGAAACGAGGCCGGTCGTCGGTTTGCGCGGCGGCTACAACTTCACCAAGCATTTCGGTGTGGAGGCGGTGTTCGATTACGTGAGGACCGAGGGGCGTTACACCGAGGAGGACTACGACGTCTACGACTACCACATGGACGCGATCTACCACTTCATGCCGTCAGGTCCCGTGGTCCCCTACCTGGCAGCCGGCTACGGCGGGCAAAGCCGGGAATCGCATCTGGAAGGCGAGGTCACCCGTGGCGTCTTCAACTACGGCGGCGGCATCAAGTTTTTCCTCAAGGAAAACATGGCGCTTCGCGGCGATATACGCCATCTGATCCAGAAGCACGACGAGCACAGCTACCACGACCTGGAGTACACGGTCGGGATGGACTTCATGTTCGGTGGTGTGGAACCGGCGGCAGTGGTGGCTCAGCCGGAACCGGTCCCGACTCCGGTACCTGAAGCGCCGCTCGCGCCGGTCTCGCCTCCGGCACCGGCACCGGGGCACTTCAAGTACTGCGTGACGCTGCACGGCGAGTTCGACATCGACCGCGCCCTGATCCGTCCCGAGTACCGCGAGGAGATCGCCCACGTCGGCGACTTCATGAAGAAGTACCCGACCACCACGGCCGTCATCGAGGGGCACACGGACAACGTGGGGAGTGCGGAGTACAACATGGGATTGTCGCAGCGGCGTGCCGAGGCGGTGGTTAACTACCTGGTTGATGTCTACGGTATCGACCGTTCCCGCCTATCTGCTCAAGGTTACGGGCTGACCCGCCCGGTGGCCGACAACTCGACCGACGAGGGGCGTCAGAAGAACCGCCGGGTCGAGGCGATCATCGACTGTGCCTTCGACGTGACGAAGGTGGAGCCTCCGGAGCGGCTCTGCATCGCCATGGTGCTCGACTTCGACTCGGGTAGCGCGCAGGTCAAGCCGCAGTACCACGACGAGATCGGCAAGGTCGGGGCCTACCTGAAAACCTACCCGACGACGACGGCGGTGATCGAGGGGCACACGGACAACGTAGGGAGCCCGGAGAGCAACATGAAGTTGTCGCAAGCGCGTGCCCAGGCCGTGGTCGACTATCTGGTTGAGAACTTCGGCATCGACAAGAGCCGCTTGGCCGCCAAAGGGTACGGCGACACCCGGCGCATCGCCTACAACAGCACCCCCGAGGGAAGGGCGAAAAATCGCAGGATCAACGCGGTGATCGACTGCGTGGTCAAGAAGTAGGAGAGCCTCGACTCCCCCTCCCTTGACGGGAGGGGGCAGGGGGGTGGGTGAAGCTGCTGGCTGTGAGCTGTTCCACCGGGAGTCGGTGCTGGCGGGTTCCCCCTCACACCGACCCTCTCCCGCAAGGGGAGAGGGGGCGTTGGCAAGGTTAGGTAGGTAGTGGAGGCCGCGCAACGATCAGTCGAAAAAACGGACTGGAACGATAAAAGGAGGAGGCCGCTGATGGCTTCCTCCTTTTTCGTTGTTACGAGCAGTTCCCGCCGCGGTCCGGGCTCGCCCCGAAGGCGCAAAACCTGAATCGGTGCGTCTCACGATGCGGCCCCGGATCAGGCGGGGCTCACGCAGATGCGGGGAGCCTGGAGGCGACGGGCCACGATGGCGCCGTGACGTTCGCGTAGCGCGGCCAGGTTTCCTTCCAGGAAGGAGAGCTGCGCGGGGTCGGGGAGTATTTCCAGGTAGGCATCCACCAGCTTTCCCATGAGGAGGTTGTAGCCCTTGGTGGAGGAGCCGTGGGCGTAGTTCCGGCCGGGGAAGCGCCGGATGTCGCCGTCGCAATCGGGGGAGATGTGGTAGAGCTCGTGGAAGACGGTGATCAGCTTTTCGCGCAGGGAAAGTTCTAGGAAACGGGGCACCAGGAAGTAGACGACGTAGAGCATCTCCTCCCCCAAATGGGTGATGGTCGGCATGGTGCAGAGCACCCGGCGCCTGCCGCGCCGGGAAGTCACCGACTTCTCGCCGCCGGCAAAGCGCAGCGGATGGATCTTGGCGAGGCTGCCGCCTGCACCGGGGCGGCCGCTGGAAACGCAGACCAGCAGCCGCTCGGGGATGATGTGGTTCAGTTCAGGGCAGCGCCGGATGATGTCCCGGATCAGCCGCTCCAACTCGCCGGTCAGGTTCAGCGTGCTCATCTCCCGTCCGGCCTCGCTACGTGGTAAGTCGCGAACATCTGGTACCTGCGGATTGCTATTTTCCGATGCCGCTTGCCTTCAGCTTGTGGCAGAAAAGGCAGCGCATCGGGCCGTCCTTGGGCTTCACGGGATGCTTGGCGGGGAAGGGGACGCCGCCGGGCTCGAAGTGGCAGGCAGGGCAGCCCTTGTCAACTTCCATCTTGCTCTGGGTCTTTTTGAAAAGCTCGTAGGCGGCCATATGCTTGTCGTCCAGGGGGACCCGCTTGGTCTTCTCTTCGCCGGAAATGAAGTAGAAGACGGCGAAGACCGCCCCGATGATGACGATAAAGATCCAGTCTTTCTTGCTGATTTTCATGAACCCCTCCGGGAGAATAGAACTTCAGGTGAAATTAAACGGCCGGCGTGCAAATTTCAAGGAAAATCGCTTAGAGCGAGGCGCAGCCTATGGCCCCGTTGTGCTGCGGGTGCTGCGGGATGACCACCTCCATGCTGCAGCTGCCCTTCAAAAGCGCGACCATGGCGCTGTTGAGCGCGACGCCCCCGGTGATCACCAGGGTCTGCGAGGGGAAGCGTTTCAGCATGGGGAGCACCCGCTTCACCAGGGTGAGGTTCACCCCGGCGCAGAGCCGGGCCACGGGGTGGCCGCGCAGGATCTGCCCGATCAGCTCGCTCTCGCCGAAGATGCCGCAGGTGGCATCCAGGGCGATGGGCCCCTCGGCGTGGGAGGAGAGCTCGTCGAGGCTCACCTCGAGGACCGCCGCCATGTTCTCCAGGTAACGACCGCTTGAGGCGGCGCACTTGTCGTTCATGACGAAGTCGTTAAGCCGGCCGTCCACCACCTGGGCCACCTTGGTGTCCTGCCCGCCCATGTCCAAAAGGGTGAAGTCGCGCAGCCCGGTCTGGGCACGCGCGCCGGCGACGTGGGCCTTGATCTCGGAGATGACCCGGGCGCCGTGCAGGTTGATGCTGTTTCTGCCGTAGCCGGTGACGGTGATGCTCGCCTGGGAAAGTTCGTCGGCCGAGAAGATGCCGCTTCCCAAGAGGTCGAGCGAGAGTTCCTCGTTCACGATGCTGCCGTATTTCTTGTAGAAGGCGATGGTATCAAGGTCGGCGAGCCGGACGATCTCGCTGCCGCGCAAGAGCGCGAACTTCGCCTTCCTGCTGCCTAAGTCGATGCCGATTTTGAGGGAGTCTGACACGGTGGGGTAGTTTCTCCGTACGTTGTGCTTTCGCTTTGGGTTGAGCGCGGTCCCGTGCTTGCCAACCAGGTGCGCCGCTGTATATTTTTCCGGAAGTCGCGGGGGGGTGTAGCCAGGATTCAGGACTCCCACCGGAGAAAAGGTCACTCCTTCAAGTGTCGTCCTCTGCATCCGCTTCATCCGGGTTGCCAGCCAGAGGCGCGTTTAGCAGCGATCCTCCAGCAGTTCCAGAAACCCCTCCAACCTGATCTTGGTGCGGGCATCGACGGAGGTGGGCTTGTCCCCTTCCAGGGTGAGGATCGGCAGGGAGATGCTCTTTCTCAGCACCATATCCTCGATTTGCCTGAAACAGAAGGACTGCACATAGTGGATCACGCCGTCCACCTTGCGGGCCTTCAGCTCGCGCACGATGTCATCCACCCTGTGGAAGATGTCGTAGGGGTAGGTGTAGGCCAGGTACTGCTCGACCAGGTCGTCGCACCGGTTGGGCATGGAGAACTGGCGCTGGGTCTCGTTGAAGACAACCCGAGCCGAGAGCCCCTCCAAAAAGCCGTAGAGCCCTGAGACGATCGGAGGTACGCCCAGGTAGGCGAGCCTGATGTTGTCGCGGCGCGCCGGACGGAGGGGCGCCTGTGCCAGGAAGGCGTCCACTTCGGCCTCGAACCGGTCCAGATCGCCGTTCATGTCCGAGGTGCAGACCTGAAAGTAGTGGTTCTCCTCGCCGGTCACCCGGTCTTCCTGCCAGGTGAGCCGGTCGATCTCGTGGACTTTCACGCGGATCCGGTCCAGGCGGACCTTGGCGGCGCGCACCTCATCCCAGCCCACGCCCAGGTGACCCATCAACTGCTCGATCTCCGCCTTGAGCTGCCCGGGATTGCGGCCGGCCGGGTAGGCGAAGGGGTAGACGCGGACCCCCTGCAGGGAGAGCACCTCCATGAGCGCCTTCGTGTAGCTGCAGTCCCCCTCGGTGACCGCGATCATCTCGGTGAGGCCGCTTGCCTGGACCGCGCCGTAGATACCCTTGATCCAGCCGCAGACGTTTCTTGGGAAACCGGCCAGTTCGGCGTCTTCTATGAGGGAATGGCTCTCGGGGTTGGTGATGAAGACGTTGTTGAGGTCAACGGGGACCGCTCCCGCCGCGACGACGACCTCGAGCGGGATGGTGGTGGTGAACCCTACTCTGCGCAAAATGTGTCACTCCGTCTTGATGAAGTACAGGTATATAACGATACCGCCGATGGCGAGAGCCCCGAAGGCGAAGGGGAGGGTACTGGAAAGCGCCAGTGAATCGCCGTCCGACGGTATGGTGTAGCGGATCAAAAGCAAAAGCGAGATTGCCGTGAAGAGCGCGCACAGCACGAACTTGGAACGGACGATCACAGCGTAAAAAAAGACGATCAGAAAAACACCGATGATCCAGGGATTTTCCAGGGCGCTCTTGACGGTCAATCCCCGCAGAAATTGCATGATATGTGCCGTCTCGAAGGGCGAGAGCCGCTCGGTGGTCTTTTCGATTATGGTGGCGGTTTCCATGTGGTTCCTCCGGTCAAGTTCCAGATTATAGACATATCCCCGAATTTGGCAAGGTTAAAGGCATAAAACGGGACCGGTCAGAATCTGCATGGGCTTGGAAGAATGTTGTTTACAAAGTCGAAGTTTTTTCTTAAATTTGCGGCCTACCGCCAAAGAGGAGAAACCACCCATGGAAAATCTCAAAGCTACCCCGCTGCGCGCACACCACGAGGGTCTGAAGGCGCTGATGGCGCCCTTCGGCGGCTGGCTCATGCCGATCCAGTACGCCGGCATCATCGCCGAGCACAAGTGGTGCCGGGAGCAGGCCGCGCTTTTCGACATCTGCCACATGGGTGAGTTCCTGTTTCAGGGCGACATCGTGGCCGACGGGCTGGAGAACGTATTCACCTTTTCGGTGCAAAGCATCCCGGTGGGGCGCTCGCGCTACGGCTTTCTTTTGAACGACCGCGGCGGCGTGATCGACGACCTGATCGTGTTCCGGCTGGCCCAGGATCAGGTGATGATCGTGGTGAACGCGGCCACCATCGACAACGACTTCGCGGTGATCCGTTCGCGCCTGAGAGAGGGCGCCCAGCTCACCGACATCTCCGAGCGCACCGCGAAGCTCGACCTGCAGGGGCCGCTTTCCCGCGCGGTGCTGGTCGAGCATTTCGGTCCCGAGATCGGAACCATCCCCTTCTTCAAATTCATCAAGACCAACATCCTCGGCGTGGAGGCGATCGTGAGCCGGACCGGGTACACCGGCGAACTCGGCTACGAGATCTTCCTGCCGGCGCAGAGGGTCTGCGAACTCTGGGAACTCCTGCTCAAGGATCCGCGGGTCGCCCCGGCCGGCCTCGGCGCCCGGGACCTCTTGCGCCTCGAGGTGGGCTATTCCCTCTACGGCAGCGACCTGGACGAGGAGACCACGCCGCTTTCCGCCGGACTTGCCTCCTTCGTGAACCTCGACAAGGAGTTCGTTGGGAAAAAGGCGCTCATCGAGGAGCAGCAGCGCGGCGCCGGACGGGTGAAGGTGGCCTTCCGGGTCAACTCGCGGCGCTCGCCGCGGCACCACTACGAGATCCTCAAGGACGGGACTCAGACCGGCAGCGTCACGAGCGGTGCCTTCTCGCCCATGCTCGGCTGCGGCATCGGTCTGGGATTCGTGAAACCGGAGGCCCAGGTGCTCGGCACTAAGCTTATCATCCGGCACGAGCGGGTCGAGATGGAAGCCGAGGTGGTGGAGCTTCCCTTCTACACCGGCGGCTCGCTGCGCTCGTAGTTACCAACGCGCTCCCAACGCTTCCCTGATCGTCCTATGTTCCCTCTCCCCCCGGGAGAGGGCTAGGGTGATGAAGGGGCGAGGAGGAGCGTTAGGCGTGGATCCCTTTTCACTTAAAGCGTCGCCTTTCTGGTCATATCCGACAGCTACTAACATCATCATCCCGGAGGTTCGAACACCATGTCCAAGTATTTCACCAAGGAGCACGAGTGGGTAAAGATTGACGGCAGCACCGCTACCGTCGGGATCAGCGAGCATGCTGCCCACGAACTGGGCGACATCACCTTCGTGGAGCTCCCGCAGATCGGCAAGAGCGTGAAGCAGTTCGACACCCTGGCGGGGATCGAGTCGGTAAAAGCAGCCAGCGACATCTACGCGCCGGTCTCGGGCAAGGTGAGCGCGGTGAACGGCAAGCTGGAGGACGCCCCGGAACTGGTCAACGAGAGCGCCGAGGACGCCGGCTGGATCTGCCAGATGGAAGGGTTCGACGCCGCCGAACTGGGTGCCCTGATGGATGCCGCGGCCTACGCCGAATACCTGAAAGGACTCGAGTGATGGGATACTGTCCGAACACCCCGGAGGAGATCCGGGAGATGCTCGGCGCCATCGGCGCCGGGAGCGTGGAGGAGCTCTTCTCCGCCATCCCCAAGGAGCTCAGGGCCAAATCCTTCGAGCTCCCCGCCGGGATGTCCGAGTTCGAGCTGATGCGGATCATGAGGGAAAAGGCGGCGGCCGGCGGAGCGGAGATCGTGCCGTTCATCGGCGGCGGCATCTATGACCACATCATCCCCGCGGCCGTCGACCACCTGGCCGGCCGCGCCGAATTCTACACGGCCTACACGCCCTACCAGCCGGAATGCTCGCAGGGGACCCTGCAGGCGCTCTTCGAATACCAGACCGCCATCTGCCGGCTGACCGGCATGGAGGCCTCCAACGCCTCCCTGTACGACGGCGGCACCGCGGTGGCCGAGGCGGCGCTCATGGCGCTGCGCGTAACCGGCCGGCACGCCGTGGTGCTGGACGCCTCGGTGAACCCGCTGCACCGCGAGGTGGTCTCGGGCTACCTGGCGAGCCTCTCCACCGGCGTCGTGGAGGTGGCTCCCAAAGGGTGCGAATCTGACCTGGATCTCCTCATGGCCTCGGTCACCGAGGAGACCGCGGCCGTCATCGTGCAGCACCCGAACTTCTTCGGCAGCGTGGCCGACCTGACGGCGCTGGCCGCGAAGGCTCATGAAAAGGGCGCGCTGCTGATCGTCTCCTGCTACCCCATTGCCCTTGGGCTGGTGAAGAGTCCGGGCGAGATGGGTGCTGACATCGCGGTAGGCGAGGGGCAGAGCCTCGGCAACCCGCTTTCCTTCGGCGGCCCCTACTTCGGGTTCATCGCGACCCGCAAGCGCTTCATCAGGAACCTCCCCGGGCGGATCGTGGGCGAGACCGTGGACCAAAAGGGGCGGCGCGGCTACGTGCTCACCCTGCAGGCGCGCGAGCAGCACATCAAGAGGCACAAGGCGACCTCCAACATCTGCAGTAACCAAAGCCTCTGTGCGCTGCGCGGCCTCATCTTCGCCGCGTCGCTCGGCAGGCAGGGTTTTGCGGATCTGGCGCTCCTCAATTACGAAAAAGCGGAGTACGCCAAGGCGCTCTTCGCCGCCATCGACGGGGTGAGCGTTCTGAATGCGGGTGCGACCTTCAACGAGTTCACCCTGGCGCTCCCCAAACCGGCGGCGCAGGTGGTGGCGCGGCTGCTCGCCTCAGGTGTCGCGGCCGGGGTGCCGCTCTCCGCCTACTACGCCGGCAAGGAGAACGCCCTCGTCGTCACCGTTACCGAAAAGAGGACCAAGGCGGAGATCGACGCGCTGGCCGGTCTTTTGAAGGAGGCGCTATGGAACTGATTTACGAAAAGTCCGTCGCTGGCCGCACCGGCGTCAGGACCCCGATCTCCGACGTCCCGAAGGCCAGGCCCTTTCCAAGCGCGCTCGTGAGGAGCGACACCGCCGGTTTTCCCGAGGTGAGCGAGCTCGACCTGGTGCGCCACTACACCAACCTGTCCCGGCGCAACTTCTCGGTCGACACCAACTTCTACCCCTTGGGGTCCTGCACCATGAAGTACAACGCCAAGGTGATGGAGCAGGCGGGCGCGCTCTTCGCCGAGTGCCACCCGATGCTGGCGCTCTTGCCGGGCGGCGAGGCACTGGTGCAGGGACCGCTGTCGCTGGTCCACGGCCTGGAGCAGCAGCTGGCCGAGATCACCGGCATGGACGAGGTGACCACCCAGCCCCTGGCCGGCGCCCACGGCGAGATGACCGGCATCATGTTGATCGCGGCTTACCACAAGGCGCGCGGGGAAAAGCGCAAGTACGTGATCGTCCCCGACTCCTCGCACGGCACCAACCCGGCGAGCGCCGCCATGGCGGGGTACGAGATCATCACCATCCCGACCGCCCCCTACGGCGACATGGACCTGGATGCCTACCGCGCCGCGATGAACTCGGAAGTGGCGGCGGTCATGATGACCTGCCCCAACACGCTCGGCATCTTCAACCCGCACATCGCCGAGATCTGCGAGATCGCCCACCAGGCGGGGGCGCTCGCCTACTACGACGGCGCCAACCTGAACGCCATCATGGGCAAGGTGCGCCCCGGCGACGTCGGCTTCGACGTGATACATGTGAACCTGCACAAGACCTTCGGCACCCCGCACGGCGGCGGCGGACCGGGGAGCGGGCCGGTCGGGGTAAAAAAGGGGCTGATCCCCTACCTCCCGACGCCGCGGGTGGTGAAAAACGCCGACGGCAGCTTCGGCGTCGAGGCGCATCCGGAGGGGATCGGGCGGGTCTCCGACTTCTTCGGCAACTTCGGCATCATGGCGCGCGCCTTCGCCTACATCACGCTCTTGGGGGGTGAGGGGCTCATCGAGGTGAGCGAGCAGGCGGTCCTCAACGCGAACTACATGATGGCGCGGCTCAAGGGGGAGTACGAGCTTCCCTTCGAGGTGACCTGCATGCACGAGTGCGTCTTCTCGGCCTCCCGGCAGCTAAAGGACGGCGTGCACGCCATCGACATCGCCAAGTACCTGATCGACCGCGGGTTCCATCCTCCTACCGTCTACTTTCCGCTCAACGTGAAGGAGGCGATCATGATCGAGCCGACCGAGACCGAGAGCAAGCAGACCATGGACGCCTTCATCGATGTGATGCTGGAGGCGGCGCGGGTGGCGCGGGAAACCCCCGACCTCCTGCACGAGGCGCCGGTCAGCACTCCGGTTGGGCGCCTGGACGAGACCCGGGCCGCCCGGGCGCAGCAGGTCTGTTGCGAGGGGTAACCTCACTGACATCCGACGGTGCCAGCGACGCCCCGGGGAACTTCCCCGGGGCGTTTTTGCGTCTTGTACCACAGGAGCCGCCCGCCGACTCCCCGTCCGCCCCCCTTATTCGGACCGACCGTATCAGGATCCGAGTTCCCTCCGAACACAGAGACGCCATTCCGCCGCCCTTTCCTGGTCTGTTAATTAGCCTCTGATCTTACAGGAAATTACCTTATTTCCTACAAGTTAAAGCTCGTTTTTAACAATTTTGGGCTAAATCCGGTTATATGACCGCACGTTTCGGTTAAATGGCGTCGGAAAGGTAACATTTGTCACCTTGATGCGAGTAGTGTTTTTTCAAAGGTAAAAACACATAATCAACGACTAAATAAATATCCTTAACCTGGGCCGACTTACCGGAAGAAATCTATCTTTTGCTTACACCGCTCTGCAGCCTGGGTATGCTTTATGCTCACCAGGAAGTGTTTCTAATTAAATACTGTATACATGTCAATTCGCTTGGAGGTCGAACGAACCGGACTGTGGTGCATTTTGAATCTCCGTAGTGGCACGTGCGGGACGCAGGGAAGGGTTTTAGTCCCACCGGGGACTGACCATATCACTGGCGTTGTTCAGCCAAAACAAAGGAGAGGAAGATGAAGAAAGGTCTAGCAAGAGCAGTAGCATCAGGATGCTTTGCTGCAGCTGGCTCCGCTCGCGCCGGTACGCGGGCGCCAACCGGCGAGATCGCCTTATCGCACCACAGGAACGCCACCGTCGGCGCCGGCGCCGACAGAATGGGGCCAGGCTGAGCCGCATCTCCTGCCACGCAGTAAGAGGCTAGGGAGAACGAAACCGTCATCTTAAAGGAGGCATGTTATGCTGAAAAAGAGATGGATTGCGGCGGCAGTGCTCTGCGTCGCAATGACAGCAGCCTGGTCCTGGGCCGCTACCGTTTATCAACTGCAGACCAAGCTGAGTAATGCCGGCGGTACCCTGAAGGTGCGCAACAACGCCACCCAGAGTGCCGTCGGGATTACCGTGTTCAGCAACTTCACCACGAGCAAACCGGTGTCGGTAACCGTCGCCGCCAATCCCGGCTACACCATCGCGGCCATCACCAAGTCCGGTTCCCGCCAGACCGTGAGCGATCCCGCAACCTTCACCACGACCTTCCTGAAGTCGAGCGGGAGCGTGCAAAGCCTGGTGGCCAGCTTCTCCGCCATCAAGTCGTTGGTAAGTAGCGCGGCTACCACCAACGCCGGCGATCTCGCCGGGGCCGTATCCCCGGCCGTTGCGCAAGTAAGCTACAACGGCAGTGTGACCCTGACCGCTACGCCGTCCATCACAAGCGGCTACGTGAACGCAATCGCGGTGGACGGCATCCCCTATGCGGGTGTGTCGCTCCCTGCAGCCGGGCCGCTCAGCTTCACGCTCACCGGTGTCAACACCAACCGGACCGTTGCCGTCACCTTTAAAAATGCCTCGGTAAGCGCCGGCTCCGACGTGGTCGGAACGATCAACGCACCGGTGACCTTGCGCGGCAACGCGCCCAGCATCGGCAACGTGGTCTGGACCCAGGTAGGCGGACCGGCCACTGCCACCATTACCGGCGACACCTCGGCCACCGCATCGGTCAGCGCCCCCGCGGCCGGCAGCTACCGCTTCCAGCTGGCCAGCCAACTGGGCGGCACCACGCTTGCCACCTCGACAGTGGGCGTCACCCTGGTCGCCTCGACCACCGACTACGAGCGCTCGAGCTGCAACGGCTGCCACAGCCCCAACGGCGCCGATCCCTCTACGGCGTTCAACACCTGGTCCACCTCCCGGCACAAGGCGTCGAGCATCTCCTGCTCGGTGTGCCACTCGGGCGAAGGGATGCCCCCCACACCGCAGACCACCGCGGCGAACAGCTGCGAAGCCTGCCATAGCGGCAGCGGACCCGAGACGGCGAAGTTCCAGGCCAGCTACCACTGGAACAACCACCTCGAGTACGGCCCTGAGTTCACCGGCGGCGCCGTGGAAGGGCAGCTGGACGCGAACAACAGCTACACGACCAAGGAAGACGGCACCGTGGTGACCTGCGCCTACCGCTGCCACTTCAAGCCGGGCCTCGGTCCCGATCCGACCAAGAGAAGCACCGGCGGCCTCACCTACTCCGAAGACGGCAAGACCTACAACCGCCCCAGCGGCGATTCCTGCCTTGCCTGCCACAACCAGCACAACCCGAAGGCCACCTACAAGGAAACCTGCCTGGCCTGCCACTCCGGCTCGAAGCACGGCAAGGTGCCCAGGGAGTTCTTCGCCAGCAAGCACTGGGTGAACGATCTGGAGTACGGACCGGAATTCACCGGCGGTGCCGTTGAAGGGCAGCTCGACGCCAACAACAGCTACACCACCAAGGAAGACGGCACCGTGGTGACCTGTGCCTACCGCTGCCACTTCAAACCCGGCCTGGGCCCCGATCCGACCAAGAGAAGCACCGGCGGGATCACCTACACCGATCCGCAGACCTCCGTGGTCTACAATCGCCCCACCGGCGATGCCTGCCTGGCCTGCCACGATGCGCACGGCCTCGACGCGACCTACAAGGACACCTGCCTCACCTGCCACTCCGGCTCGAAGCACGGCAAGGTGCCCAACGAGTTCTTCGCCAGCAAACACTGGAAGAGCAGCCTGGAAAGCGGTTCGGAGTTCTCGAACCAGATCAACACCACGGTCGTGGGCGGCTCCGTGGTGGCCGACGGGACGGTTAACGGTGTCCTGAACGCGAACGACAGCTACACCACGACAGAAAACGGCTCCGTCGTGACCTGCGCCTACCGCTGTCACTTCCGGCCCGGCATGTACCCGGCGGACGTCACGCCGCCGGCTGCCTACGTTGCCAACAAGAAAGCGACCACTTATGTGATGTACTCCTCGCCCTACGGCGCCGGTAAGTTCACCCGCCCCGGCGGCGACGCCTGCATGGCGTGCCATAACCCGCACGGGCTGGAAGCCAACGCACGCTCCACCTGCTACACCTGCCACGCCGGCGGCAACCACGGCTGGTCGGTAAAGGCATTCGAGAAATCGAGCCACTTCACCGGCACCTACGCCATCCTGGACGGCATGGGCGGCCCGACAGGCGAGGCCTGCACCGCCTGCCACAACGCCCACTCGACCGAGGCCTCCTTCTTCGCCTATTCGACCGTTTCCACCTACAACGCACCGGTAAAAGGTGCAGTCGGGTGCCAGAAGTGCCACACCCCGGGACAGAGCTTCGGCATCTACGACGCCAATAAGGTCGGCAAGGCTCCGCACTTCCAGCTGGGGACCCCCGATGCGGGCGGCTACTACACCACGGCCTCCTACATCACCAACAACCCGGCCTACAGCAACGCCTGCGCCGACTGCCACAGCCACAACAACACCATCAACAAAGGGTGGGCCGAAGGCGGCCACGGCAACGTGAACGCCATCCCCTGGACCACGACCAGTGGCGACAACTGGAACCGCGGCACCAACGTGAACGGCCGCAGCGTCAACTACCAGCTCTCGGCCCAGAAAACCGACTGCCAGCGCTGCCACACCGCGAAAGGCTTCTCCCAGTTCTGGAATTCGGGCTTCACCAACATAAGCACCCTGGGCGGCACCTCCAGCGCGCCGCTGGTCTGCTCCGGCTGCCATGCCAGCGTCGAGAAAGGCACGCTGCGCCCGCTGCCGGCAGGTTACGCTACCGGCGTGAAAACCTATGTCGGCTACAGCTCCGTGGCCTACTCCACCAAGAAGTCCGTGACCGCAATGAGCTTCCCGGACCTGAAGAACTCCAACATCTGCATCCCCTGCCACGCCGGTCGCGGTACGGGCGCACTGATCAAGGAAGTCTTCAAGACCCCGTCGGCCACCCCGTGGATGATCGGGACCAGGATCTACTCGCATTTCGCAGCCGCAGCCGGTGTGGTCAACGGCAGCAACGCCTATGAGTTCCACACCCCGGCCGCCAACACCCACGCGAAGATCGGTCTCGCGGCCAACCTCGGCACCGGCAACGCCACCCAGGGTCCCTGCGTCGGCTGCCACATGAACACCACCGGCAAGACCCACTCGCTCGAGACCATCGACTTCGCGGCGGGTACCTTCAAAACCAACGTCTGCACCAACTGCCACGGCGCCGGCTTCACCGTTGCCGACGTCGCAGCCAAGAAGGCCCAGTTCAACGCGGCTCTCAACGTGCTGAGAAACCTCCTGCTCGAGCGGGGCATCGACGGACTGCAGAGCGAGATCAACTCTCGCCCGGGCGAGCGGGTAGGGCAGGACATGAGAGGCAACGCCACTTCGCAGGCGCTCATCGCAACCCTCGGGCTCGACCAGATCGCGGTCGCCGAGCGCAACACCGGTGCAGCCTTCAACTGGTGGCTCTTCGGCAAGAGCAACGTCGACCAGGGTGACGTGGCCGCCTACGTCCACAACCCGGCCTACGCCTCGCAGGTCGTCATGGACTCCATCGACTGGCTGGACGATTACCAGCTGAACGGCTCCGCCTCCACCACCATCCAGGGGATGGTCGGCCAGGCCCAGCCGACCTACAGCGGCGTGGCCGACGGCGTGGTCGTCGACCAGACCTCCGCCACCCAGGCGGTCGCCTTCGCCGACGCACCGGCGAACCACACCGCAAGCGGTACCTACAAGGTGCAGTACGTGCTGAGCGGTTCCACCGGCCCGGCACCGATCACCTGCACCAGCTGCCACACTCCGGGTGAAACCCAGGCGCAGAAAGAAGCGCGCCTTGCCTGGGCAGAGTCGAACCACGGCGAAACCACCGGGCTCGCCTGGCTGCCCGCTTCCAATCACCTCTGGAGGAGCTCCGGCTCGACCGCCAACTTCCAGACCACCATCCCGGCCAGCGACTGCGTGCGCTGCCACACCACGGAAGGCGCGCTGCAGTTCGCCACCGGTGCCACTCCGTATACCAAGGTAAGCGCGGTCTCCTCCGCGGCAGACGCCGCCACCAACTCGCCGCTTGCCTGCAACGCCTGCCATGTCAGCCCGCTCAACGCCACCTCCGAGCGGCTGGCCATCACGGCAGTCAGCACCTTCTACAACGTGAGCACCGTGGACAAGGTAACTGCCAAGACGGTGAAGAGCCGCGTCAAGGCGAACTTCCCTGATGTCGGCGAGTCCAACATGTGCATCAGCTGCCACGCCGGCCGCGTGGCTGGTCCCAACCTGGCCGACATGGCCGCCAGCGAGAATTGGGACCTCTCCAACACCTCGTTCCAGAACAGCCACTACATGGCGGCAGCAGGCACCATGTACATGAAGGCCGGCTTCAAAAACTTCACCACCCTCACGGCTCCGGCCCCGAGCAACACCGAGGGTAGCGCGTTCGCCAGCACCAAGACCTACAACCAGACGCTCTCTCCGGATAGCGCCACCACCCCCGACGGCGTCGCGGGCGGCCAGAACAGCGCCCACCGCAGGGTCGGCACCCCGCTTCTCGCAGGGAGCGAAGACTACCTGCCGGCTGGCGGGACCGCCCTCACCACCAACGGGCCATGCGTCACCTGCCACCTGAAAGCCTACGAACCCGCACAGGGCCTGGGCTTCCAGTCCAACTACACCATGCAGCGCCCCGGCGCCGGCCACAGTCTGAAGATCGACGAGGCCACCGCTCAGCAGCTCTGCCTGCCGTGCCATGCCGATGCGCCTCACCTGGACGGCGGCGACGGGCTCGGCAATGGCATCTACACCTCCATGAAGACGCTTGCCGACATGGAGCACGCCATGATGGAGCCCCAGAAGACGGCGGTACAAAACGGGCTCAACCTGATCAAGCAGGTCCTTCAGGTGAAATACCAGATCAAGTACGATCCGGCGGCCTATCCCTACTTCTACGACCTGCAGAAGGATCCGCTGGGCAAAACCGCGATCACCGACTGGACCAGGAAAAACGTCGCCGGCGTCTCCGATGCCGACGTCCTTGCCCTGGGCACCGCCAACGTCACCGCCATCCCGAGCGGCGGACTCACCAAAGTGCAGGCCTACCGGCTAATGGGCGCCTGCTTCAACCTTAACGTCCTGGCGCGCGATCCTGGTGCCTACCTCCATGCCCGCACCTACACCCAGCGGCTGGTCTACGACACCATCGACTACCTGGACAACAACCAGATGGACTTCACCCCGCTTACCACGGCGCGGGTGTTGAACCCGACGGTTTTCAGCGGCAACGAGTGCAACGTGAAGATCGCTTCGCCCCCGGGCGGCCTGGCCACCGAATCGATGGCCTGGTTGGCCGGTACCCACTACAGCGACACCAAAGGGACCACCCCGGTACCGCTTAAACTGCGTCCCTAGCAGTTAGCCGAGGTATCTGTTGTGTAATTTGCCGCAGGGCTGCCATGCCCCGCCTCGGAAGAGGCGGGGCTTTTTTGTTGTGCGCTCTGGCAGGGCGCGTGGCGCAGTCGCGGAGCTTAAGCGTGGCGGAGAGGTGCTCGTCCCTGTGCTACACCAGGAGGCAGGAGAGGAACGGAACACCGGGCCGCAAAGGGTGTGTCCGGAGAGCGCCATTTAGCGGAGCCCATTGGCAACGCCCGGACGGGGAACCGACATCTTACCTACTACGGGCAGGAGCATCCGGTTAAAAGGCGGATATTCTCAGGGCCCGACTGCCATCCCGGAGGGTGGGTCTTTACTGCCAGGTGTGCCGTAGGCCTAAGTCCAGCCGCCAAATATGCACCTGTTTTTGCCCATGAACAGTCTGCGGTCGTGCCGGTTCTTTATCGGTTGCGCCGTCAAATGACCGGACGGCTACGTCCCTTCGCGGAATCAGGGGGCGCGCGCCGCAGTTGCGCAGAAGCGCAGCATTGCCTCCGGCTCCGGCTTGGGGGGCTCATAGCGTCCGTTAATAGTGGAGTTGTGATATCACTGGGTGTTATTTTTTGCCGTCGTGCCGTGTTTGGCATGTCGTGTGCTAATGAAGGATCCGTGTATACGAGTGGGGCGGCTTCGCCGTGGCCAGTGCAGTACTTCTGACATGCCGCTGCCCAGAGCCGCTTTACGGTTGCCAAGCCGGCAGGATGCATGCCTGGAGTTTCGACCACCGCCATCTCTTCGCTCGTTTCGTCTCCGCGAACTCTTAATGATTCCCTCCTAAACGTCCGGAGGTTTTTTCCTCCGTCACCGGGCGGCCCTGTCGCCTAACCGAAAACCTCGGCTTACCGGAGCGCACTGCAGCAGATTCTCACGCTGGAACCGTTCTTGACGCCGAGGCTGCCCCCCTGGGGTCTCCTTGCCCCGTCTCGCGAGAGACGGGGGCTTTTTTTTATCCGGGCCATGGGTTGCCGTTTGGGCGGCCTCTCGAAACGCCAAGGGGACATCGGTCTCGCGCAAAACGAGCGTTGCCGTGTCCGGAAGGCGGCCATCTCGCGGCGTGCAAGTCGCTAGGGAAGCTGGAGCCACCCGGAGCAGCCTGCGCGCGTGCTGAAATTTCTTTTATCGACCAGTACGCTATGGTATCAATGTAACCGCAGGGCAGGTTTGAGCGCGGGGTTCCGGATCCCCCCCCGCGCCGGCCTCACGCGCAGGAGGGAGCTTTGGCATGAACGAGGACGCGCCGGTGTGGCGCCTGATCGACGGCGGACCGCTGGACGGCCCCGCCAACATGGCACTGGACGAGGCGCTGCTCGGCTGCTTCGACCCTCAGCGCTCGCAGCCGGTGCTCAGGCTGTACGGCTGGGAGCCGCCCGCGCTCTCGGTTGGGCGCTACCAGGACGCGGCAGCCGCGCTGGATCTTGGGCGCTGCGCGGCGGACGGGGTGCCGGTGGTGCGCCGCATGACCGGCGGCGGCATCATCTATCATGCCGATGAACTTACCTACAGCCTCATCTGTTCTCCGGAGCAGATCGGCGAGGTCGCGGGGGTGAAGGACGGTTTTCGCAGGTTGTGCAGCTTTTTGCTGGGGACCTACCAGCGGCTGGGACTGGATGCCGCTTTCGCCGTCGACCTGAACCTTGCCGGCGCCCCCCTGGGCCAGCGTACCGCCTTTTGCTTTGCCGGGAAAGAGGAGTTCGACGTCCTGGTGTGCGGGAGGAAGATCGGCGGCAATGCCCAGCGCCGGCTGCGTGGCGCCATCCTGCAGCACGGCTCCATCCCCCTGGAAAACCGGGTGCGGGACGGGCTGCGCTACCTGAACGATCCGGCCTCCGGGGCGACCGATGCGGTGAGCCTGGCCGAACTGGGGCTGCGGCCCGAACTGGCTGCTTTGAAAAATATGCTGACCGAGGTCTTCGAGGAGCGGCTCGGCGTGCGGCTCGAACCGTCGGCGCCGAGCGCCGCAGAGCTGGCCGAGATGGCGCGGCTCGAGGAGACCAAGTACCGCTGCCGGGAGTGGAACCACGGTAAACCCTAAAGTCGGGGCTTGCATCGTAAAAGGACTCTGCATCTATGGAAATGACCCGCAAACCCGCCTGGCTGCAGAAGAAGATCCAGCCGGCAGCCCATGGCGAGATGGAGGGGCTCCTGAAGGAGTTGAGCCTCAACACCGTCTGCCAGCAGGCGCGCTGCCCCAACATCACGGAATGCTTCAGCAAACGACAGGCGACCTTCCTGATCCTCGGGCGCATCTGCACCCGTCTTTGCTCGTTTTGCTCGGTTTCCAAGGAGACCCCGGTCGCGCCCGACCCGAGCGAACCGGTAAGCGTGGCGGAGGCGGTGCGCCGCCTCGGGCTCTCCCACGTGGTGGTGACCAGCCCCACCCGCGACGACCTGCCGGACGGCGGTGCCGCCGCCTACGCGGAGACGGTGGTCCGCATCAGGGAAGCCTCGCCCCGCACCAAGGTGGAACTCCTCATCCCGGACTTCCTGGGGGACGACGCGGCGCTGGCGACCGTGGTGGCGAGCGCGCCGGACATCCTCGGGCACAACCTGGAGACGGTTCCCAGGCTCTACGGGATCCGCTCCGGAGCCGACTATCGTCGCTCGCTCCACCTTCTGGCAAAGACGCACCGGCTCGATCCCGCGCTCAAGACCAAGTCCGGGCTCATGCTCGGCCTCGGTGAGGAGGAGGGTGAACTCTTCGATGTCCTCGAGGATCTGCTGGCAACCGGCTGCTCTTACCTGAGTCTCGGCCAATACCTGGCCCCCAGCCGGCTGCACCAGAAGGTGGAGCGCTTCGTGGAACCGGAAGTTTTCGAGCGCTACCGTGTGCGGGCGCTCGCCATGGGGTTCGAGCACGTGGAAAGCGGCCCCTACGTGCGCAGCTCCTACCATGCCGACCAGTACGGCGCTGACGCTCCGGCGCCCTGTGCCCCGCAGTCTGCCTCGCAAGGTGAGGGGCCGGCATGAGCCGGTGCAGTATTTTCACGCGCAATCTGCTGGGCAAGGGGGTCGTCTGGGGCGCTCTGCTGCTCCTGCCGGCTGCGGCGCAGGCGCGGCGGCAGTCGCCGGTCGATGGCGGGGTGATCACCTCGGGAGTCGGCTGGCGGCTCGATCCCTTCGGCAGCGGGAAGATGGTCTACCACAACGGCTACGACATCTCCGTACCGGTGGGCACCAAGGTTTATCCTGTCGAGTCGGGGACGGTCTACTACGCCGGGACCTATCGGGGCTACGGCGAGATGGTCGCGGTGGACCACGGCAACGGCTATGTCACCATCTACGGCCACAACTCCAAGGTCCTGGTGCAGCAGGGCGACCGGGTCGAATCCAGCACGGTCATCGCGCTCTCGGGGAGTACGGGGCGCTCCACCGGCCCTCACGTCCACTACGAATTGAGGCAGCTTCCCGGGCACGAGAAGGAGCGCCGGGCCGCCATGGTGGCCGAGCTGCAAAAGGCCGTGGAGGCGGCGGTCGAAGGGGCGGTCAGGAAGGAACAGCAGAAAGGGCAGGGGGGCGGCGAGCCGTACCTGCCAAACGATGCGGAGGCGGGGGAGTGACTTGGGGGGCATGTCGCTGGCAGGTGGGAAAACGGCACTGAAACGCGTCTCCCCCTTGCGGGGGAGGAAGTGACAGTGGATATTCGGTTGGGGGCGCCGGCGTCTTATTCCGCGAGCAGACGTTTGATGGCGTCTTCCATGGCGCGGCCGGTCTGGTCCGAGAAGCCCTGGAATTTCTCGGCAACCATTCCCTTCTTGTTGATCACGTAGATGGTAGGTATCGAGCGCAGCCCGTAATCGGCCTGCAAGTCATCACCGCCTATCGCCACCGGATAGCCTATCTTCCGCTCGGCGATGAAGCTCTTCACCTCGCGATCGCCCCCCTCGTCCACGCTGACGCCCAGGACCTGCAAACCCTGCTTGCCGTACTTGCGGTTCAGTGAGTTCAGGTGCGGGATCGATTCTTTGCACGGGATGCACCAGGTGGCGAAGAAGTCCATCACCAGGACGTACCCCTTGTAGTTGGCGAGCGTTACCGGCTGGCCCGAGGTGGTAACCAGCTTGATGGCCGGCGCTTTGTCACCCTTTTGCAGGATGGCGGCTGCCGGCTGCGAGGAGAGCAGCAGGCCGACAACCGCGAGCGGAACGATCTTCAGGAAAAACTTGTGCAACGGGGTCAGCCTGTTCATTTTAAAGCGCCTTCTGGATCAGAGCCTCCAGCTGAGTCTTCGGGATGGCACCAACAACCTGGTCCAGCACCTTGCCGTCTTTCAGCAGAATAACCGTGGGGATGCCGCGCACGCCGTACTTGCCCGGAGTTGCAGGATTATCGTCAACGTTTACTTTGCCTACCTTGATGCGCCCTTGGTACTCAGTGGCGATGCTGTCGATGAGCGGGGCGATCGCCTTGCAGGGAGCGCACCAAGTAGCCCAGAAATCGACCAGTACCGGGATGTCGGACTGGAGCACTTCTTTTTCAAAGTTGTCGTCGGTGAATGTGCATACGTTTTCACTGGCCATTGAACCCTCTCCTTAATGTAAAAAGTGATTATAACTATAAATGAGCGGTTGAAAAAAGCAAGGAGTAATTGGCCGCCAGGCCGCGGCCTGCTTCCCTGTTGACTTGTGCCCGTCTCTGCGCGATAGTGGCCGGGCTGCCTGTTTTCATGAAGGAAAAAGTTCATGAGCCATTCCCTCACCGGCGGCTCATTTCTCGCTGCGTATTCACAGCTCTGCTCCGCCCTTGGGAAGGGTGGGGGAGGGGGCCTTACCCGGTAGGAGGTCACGCGTTTGCGTTACTACCCGATCAACCTGGACGTTACCGGCAAGACGGTGGTGATCGTCGGCGGTGGAGCGGTCGCGGCCCGCAAGGCGCAGCGGCTCGTGGCTGCCGGCGCCCTGGTGCGCGTGGTCGCCCCCGCGCTCGACGACCGGTTGGCGGCGCTTGCGGCTGACGGGAGCCTCGTGCACCTGCCCCGCGCCTACCGCTTGGGCGACCTCGAGGGGGCGCTCCTCGCCTTTGCCGCCACCGGCACTGCCGAGGTGAACCGCGCCGTCGCCGCCGAGGCGAGGGAGCGCGGCGTCCTGGTGGACCTGGTGGCCGCACCGCGGGAGGGGGATTTCACCACCCCGGCGCTCCTGTGCCGCGGCGACCTGCTGATCACCGCCTCGACCTCAGGGGCGAGTCCCGGACTGTCACGGCGCATCATAGAGGAGCTGGAACCCCTATTCGGTGCTGAATACGCTAAGTCAGTGACACTTTTGGCTCACGCTCGTGAAAAGCTGTTGACTGAAAAGGGGGGGAACGCATACAATGAGCGGGTTTTTGCCGCGCTGGCAGCGCTCGATCTGCCAGAACTCCTCAAAAAAGGCCAGACAGAAGCCCTGGACCAGATACTCCTGAGACTCTCCGAATCCGTGGCCCAACCGGGTCCGGATGAGCTGAATAAAAAGGATCCGTCATGAATGCCTTGCTCTTCAACAGTACCCTGGTCATCTATGCCATCGCGACGGTCCTCTACCTGAGTTTCCTGGTGAAGTCCTCGCCGAAACTCGCACGCACCGCCCAACTCGTCCTTGCCTCCGGTTTCCTGGTGCACGTGGGCTACACGTTGGACCGGTACTTCGAGGCGGGCCACACCCCGATCACCAACCTGCACGAGTCGCTGTCCTTCTTCAGCCTCGCGGTGGTCGGCATCTACCTCTTCTGCGAGTACCGCTACAAGATCTCCATCCTCGGCTCGTTCCTCACGCCGCTGGCTCTTTTGATCCTTGCGGTCTCGGCGACCTTCTCGGGCATCATCGCGCCGCTCAATCCGGCGCTCAAGAGCAAATGGCTCTTTGTGCACACGACGGTCGCCTTCCTCGGGTACGCCGCCTTCGCCATCTCCTTCGGCGCGAGCATCATGTACCTGATCCAGAGCCACTTCCTGAAGAAGCGCCGCCTGGGACCGCTGTTCCAGAAACTGCCTCCGCTCGACATGCTGGACGAGATCAGCTACCGCTGCCTCACCTTCGGCTTTCCTCTTTTGACTGTCGGCATCATTTCCGGAGCCATCTGGGCGGAGACCGCCTGGGGCACCTACTGGAGCTGGGACCCGAAGGAAACCTGGTCGCTCATCACCTGGTTCATCTACGCGGCGATCCTGCACGGCAGGCTGACCACCGGCTGGCGCGGTCGCAAGGCGGCCATGCTCTCCATCGTCGGTTTCCTCGTGGTGATCTTCACCTTCCTCGGCGTCAACCTCCTTCTCGGGGGGCAGCACAGCTACAAATGAGTAGCGGCGACGTGGCAGCCGCGCTCGGTTGCGATTCTCTAGAAGGGGCAGGACGTTTATGAATATTATCGTGGTTGGTCTCTCGCATAAAACTGCTGGCGTGGAAGTCCGGGAAAAGGTCGCCTTCGCGCCGACCCAGATGGAAAAGCCGCTTAACGCCGTGGTGGCGCTGCCCGATATCACGGAGGCGGTGATCGTTTCCACCTGCAACCGGGTTGAGATCTACGCCACGACGAGGGACGTCGCGGGCGGCATGGCGCGGCTCAAGCGCTTCCTTGCCGACTATCACAACGTGCCGCTGGACACGCTGGAAAGCCACCTGTACAGCTACCACGGCGAGGACGCGACGCGTCACGTCTTCCGGGTCGCCTCGAGCCTCGACTCCATGGTGGTGGGCGAGCCGCAGATCCTCGGGCAGATCAAGACCTCCTACGGCTACGCCGCCGAGTTCAAGAGCTCCGGCATCATACTGAACCGCTTCCTGCACAAGGCCTTCTCGGTGGCCAAGCGCGTGCGCACCGAAACCAAGATCGCCTCGTCCGCCGTCTCGGTCGCCTTCGCCGCGGTGGAATTGGCCAAGAAGATCTTCGGCGAGCTCTCCGACAAGACCGTCCTTCTGATCGGGGCGGGCGAGATGTGCGAACTGGCCGCCAAGCACTTCATCAACACCGGCGTGCGCGGCGTCATGGTCACCAACCGGACCTTCGAGCGCGCCGAGAAGCTGGCCGACGAGTTCTCCGCCAAGGCGGTGCGCTTCGACGACCTCTTCGACCACCTCCCCAAGGCGGACATCATCCTCTCCTCCACCGGCGCCCCTCACTTCATCATTCACGAGAAGGACGTCGAAGAGGTGCTCAGGCGCCGCAAGATGAAGCCGATGTTCTTCATCGACATCGCGGTGCCGCGCGACATCGATCCCAAGGTGAACAACGTCGAGAACGCCTACCTCTACACGGTCGACGATCTGAACGGCGTGGTGGCGACCAACCTGGAGCAGCGCAAGATCGAGGCGGCCAAGGCCGAGGCGATCGTGGAGCAGGAGATCGGCCAGTTCTTCAAGTGGCTCTCCTCGCTCGAGGTCACCCCGACCATCGTGGCGCTTCGGAGCCGCTTCGACGAGCTGCGCAAGGCCGAGCTTGCCAAGACCCTCTCCGGCTGGAAGGACCTGCCGCCGGGCGCCGAGAAGAAACTCGAGGCGCTCACCAATGCCTACATGAACAAGCTTTTGCACCAGCCGACCAGCGTCCTGAAGAGGACCGATCCCGGCAACCGTAACGATCTCTACGTGGATGCGCTGCGCAACCTCTTCGACCTCGAGGCGGCTGCCCCGCAGGAGAACATGATCGACCTGGAAGAGTAGCCCCCAGACGCACCGGAAAAGCACAGAAGCTGCCCCTTACTAAAACCGAAATTCAAAGATAAAGGAGAATCACCGCATGGCGCTGAAAGAGCTGAGAATAGGAACCCGCGCGAGCCAGCTCGCGCTTTGGCAGGCCAACTGGGTGAAGTCCGAGCTTGAGAAGCGCTACCCGGACATGACGGTTACACTGACCAAGATCAAGACGATCGGCGACAAGATCCTCGACGTGCCGCTGGCACAGGTGGGCGGCAAGGGGCTCTTCGTGAAGGAGATCGAAGAGGCGATGCTGCGCGGCGAGATCGACATCGCGGTGCACAGCATGAAGGACGTGCCGACCGAGTTCCCCGAAGGTCTCGGCCTTCATTGCATCACTGAGCGTGAAGATCCGCGCGACGCCGTGATCTCCAACGGTGTGAAGTTCGCCGACCTGCCGCAGGGCGCCAAGATCGGTACCTCCGCACTGCGCCGTCAGGCCCAGCTCCTCAAGGTGCGTCCGGACCTGGAGATGGTGATCATCCGCGGCAACGTGGAGACCAGGATGAAGAAGCTCGAGACCGAGGGACTGGATGCCGTCATCCTGGCCGCCGCCGGCCTGAAGCGTCTGGGCTTCGCCGACCAGGTGACCGAGTACCTCGACACCGACCTGTCGCTGCCGGCCATCGGCCAGGGCGCCCTGGGCATCGAGTGCAACCTCTCCAACGAAGCCGTGAAGGACGCCATCTCGTTCTTCAACCACCCCGACACCGCACATGCCGTGCGCGCCGAGCGTGCCCTCTTGTGGCGCTGCGAGGGCGGCTGCCAGGTGCCCATCGCGGCCTACGGCCAGGTGACCGGCGACGAGCTCAAGCTGACCGGCTTCATCGCCTCGGTGGACGGCAAAGTGTCCGTGAAAGGGACCGTGGCCGGCCCTGCGGTCGATTGCGAGAAACTCGGCGTGAAGCTTGCCGAGCAGCTCCTCGCCGAGGGTGGCCACGCCATCCTGGCAGAGGTGTACCAGCGCGAAGTATCCCGGGAGAAGGAAATCCCGGTATAAACCAAGCAGAGAAGGCTCACCACAGAGGACACAGAGGCTAAAGCGAGGGGACGCAGAGGAAAGGCAAAGACCGGTTTTAACCCAAGGCCTTCAGGTTTGTTTTTCCTCTGTGAGCCTCGCGCCGTTCCCTCTGTGTCCTCTGTGGTTAATTCTTTTGAAGTTGTGCGCAAGAGGCTAACGGATACCCCTTAGCCTTTTGCTTTTTGCTACGGGCAGGAACCGGATGACAGCTACCACCTCCAAAAACGGATACGTCTACCTGATCGGCGCCGGACCGGGCGACCCGGGTCTCATCACGGTGAAGGGACGCAACTGCCTCGCCAAGGCACAGGTGGTGCTCTACGACTACCTTGCCAACGACGAGCTGCTGCGCATCGCCCCCAAGGGCGCGGAACTCATCTACGCCGGCAAGGTGGGCGGCGAGCACAACCGGGCCCAGAGCCAGATCAACGACCTCTTGGTGGAAAAGGCGCTGGCCGGCAATGTGGTTGCCAGGTTAAAAGGGGGCGACTCCTTCATCTTCGGCCGCGGCGGCGAGGAGTGCGAGGCGCTGGTCGCCGCCGGCATACCCTACGAAGTGGTCCCCGGGATCACCGCAGGGGTCGGTGCCACCAGCTATGCGGGCATCCCGCTTACCCATCGCGGCATCACCACGTCGGTCGCCTTCGTCACCGGGCACGAGTCCCACGGCAAGGAGAGTTCCGAGATCGATTGGGAGGGGCTTTCGCTGGGGAGCGGCACCGTGGTCTTCTACATGGGGATCAGGAACCTGCCGAGTATCACCAAGAATTTGCTGGCCAACGGGCGTGCTCCCGAAACGCCGGTCGCGCTGATCCGCTGGGGGACCCGGCCGGAACAGGAAGTGCTGACCGGCACGCTGGCCGATATCGCCGAGAAGGCGCGTGTCGCCAATTTCAAGGCGCCGGCCATCACCGTGGTGGGCGAGGTGGTGAACCTGCGGGAGCAGCTGCGCTGGTTCGACAACCGTCCGCTTTTCGGTCGCTCCGTCATGGTGACCCGCGGCGCCGACCAAGCCGGCGAGTTCACCTCGAAGCTTGAGCATTTGGGAGCCCGGGTCTACGCCTGCCCGACCATCGAGATCGAGGAACCGGCCAGCTACTCCGAACTCGACGAGGCGATCGGCGGGCTCGACAGCTTCCACTGGATCGTGTTCACCTCCTACAACGCGGTGAAGTACTTCTTCGCCAGGTTGCACGCGCTCGGCCTCGATACCCGCGCCCTGGGTCGCTGCCAGGTCTGCGCCGTCGGTCCGAAGACCGCTGCGGCACTCGCGCCTTACGGCGTGCAGGCGGACCTGGTACCTTCCGACTACAAGGCCGAGGGCGTGGTTGCTGCCTTTGCCAGCCTGGACCTGGAGGGCCAGTGGGTCCTCTTTCCCCGTGGCGACCGGGCGCGCGAGGTGATACCGGACGAGCTCGTCAAGATGGGAGCACAGGTGATGGCGCCGGTTGCCTACGTGAACCACACCCCGGACCGGTTACCCGAGGAGTCGCTTCGGGCGCTGGAAGAGGGGAGGGTGGACTGCCTGACCTTCACCTCATCCTCGACCGTGCAAAACCTGGCGCGCATCCTGGGCGAAAACCGTTTCCTGCACCTGATGGAAGGAGTGAAGGTCGCCTCCATCGGCCCGGTCACCTCGAAGAGCTGCCGGGAACTGGGACTCGAGGTACATCTGGAGCCCGCCGTGTACACGCTGGACGCCCTGGCTGCCGAGTTGGTCGCCTACCCCTGGGGATCGTAGAGACGCTAGCAGAGACGGGATGGGCCCGCCAGTTCCATGCCCTCCGTCAGTCAGCACGCCCCCTCGTCCTCACACACCAAGCCGGCCGCAGAACTTTGCAGGATCGTCACTAACAGAAGTACTGGTACTTCCCGCGGCCCTTAAGTTACAATAACGCGATATTCGGAGACAGTTACGGCATCGGTCGAAGCCGGTTAAACAGATAACCCACTGAAAGGAGAAAGCAATGTTCTACCCAGTGTACAGAGCGAGAAGGATTCGTGGTAAAGAGGTTTTCAGGAACATGGTCCGTGAGACCTCGCTTTCCGCACACGACCTGATCTATCCGATGTTTTCCGCCTTCGGCAAGGGGATCAAAAAAGAAATCTCCTCCATGCCGGGAATCTATCAGCAGTCCATCGAGAACATCGTCGAGGAGGCGCAGCAGGTCTACGAGCTGGGCGTTCCGGCGGTGATCCTGTTCGGCATTCCCGAGCAGAAGGATGCCATGGGGAGCGACGCTTACTCCGACACCGGCATCATCCAGGACACCATCCGCGCGATCAAGAAGAGTGTGCCGAACCTGGCCGTCATCACCGACGTCTGCATGTGCGAGTACACCGACCACGGCCACTGCGGCGTGATCAAGAACGGCGATGTGGATAACGACGAGACCCTGGAGCTGCTCGCCAAGGAAGCGCTGTCGCACGCCCGCGCCGGTGCTGACATGGTGGCGCCCTCCGACATGATGGACGGCCGGGTTCAGGCGATCCGCGAGACACTGGACAACAACGGTTTCAAGGACATCCCGCTCATGAGCTACGCCGTGAAGTACGCTTCCGGCTACTACGGCCCGTTCCGCGAGGCAGCCGAGTCGACCCCGCAGTTCGGCGACCGTCGTTCCTACCAGATGGATCCGGCCAACCGGCTGGAGGCGATCCGCGAGGCACGCATGGACGTCGAGGAAGGCGCCGACATCCTGATGGTGAAGCCGGGCTTGCCCTACCTCGACATCGTGCGCGAGGTAAGAAACGAGTTCAACCTGCCGGTCGCCGTGTACAACGTCTCCGGCGAGTACAGCATGATCAAGGCCGCGGCCAAGATGGGGTGGATCGACGAAGACCGCGTGATCATGGAGACCATGACCTCGTTCAAACGTGCCGGCGCCGACCTGATCCTGACCTACCACGCCCCGGCAGTTGCCGCCCTGCTCAAGAAGGGTTACGAGGCAGCAGCCAAAGAGCGTTGCGGTTGCGGCTGCAGGTAGGGGAAAACGCACCTGTTGAGAACGGAAAAGGCCCGCCAAAAATGCGGGCCTTTTTTATTTGAAGCTATACCGCAAAACCGCAAAGCCGCAGAGCAAACCTTTAACTACTAAGGTAAAGACTAAGACTTAACCTTGTTCTTGCCCTTCCTTGCGTCTTCGCGCCTCTGCGTCTTTGCGTTAAAAGCTTTTTTCTCTCTTTATGTTTGTATCCGCGGCAGACCCGTTTAATCCGCGTCATCCGCGTTCTATCCGGTTTGGGTTTTTACGCCCTGATCATCACCAACAGCATCTTGAAGCGCTTCACGGCGCGCAGGGAGTGCGGCTTGTTGGCCGGCATGATCACAATCTCGCCTGCGCTTACCGTCTGTGTCGTTCCTTCTATGTTGACCTCGGCCTCGCCGTCTAGTACCTGTACGATGGCGTCATAGGGTGCCGTGTGTTCGCTCAGCCCCTCGCCGGCGTCAAAGGCAAAGGCAGTGATAGTCCCGACCGGCTTGTCCACCACGGTCCTGCTTACCACGGCGCCATCCTGATAGCCCGCCAGGTTCACCAGATTCATCTTCTCGCCAGTAGCCACTCCCTTTTTCTCTGCCATGTCGTATCTCCTTGTGTGGATATCGCTCTCTTGAAAGCTACTCTACCGCTATCAGTGACTGATTCAATTGATACAGGTCAACCAAATGGTAAAATCTAGCCCATGCCGAAACCTTTCCGCTACCTGGAGCCGACCTTCTTCGCCGGGCTCTTCGACGATCCCCTGTTGCTGGTCCGCGTCAGGCCGACCGGGCGCGCCCTGCTCTTCGACTGCGGCAAGATGCACCACCTCGCCAAGCGGGTCTTCACCTCCCTCGACGCCATCTTCATAAGCCACGCCCACATGGATCATTTCATGGGAATGGACACCGTGATCCGGCACAGCCACGCCTCGCCGCGCACGGTCGAAATCTTCGGCCCCCCCGGCCTCGCCGGTCGCATGGCCAACAAGTTTGGCTGCTACGACTGGAACCTGGCCGACACCTTTTGGGGCGACTTCCGGGTAGGAGAGGTGGGTGGCGGGCAGATAACCAGCACCCTCTTCCGCGGACCGGAGGGGTTCGTCGCCTACCCGGATGGCGTGCGCAGCGGTGCGGAAATCTTCAGTAACCGTTTTTTGAGTGTAGAGGCGGTGACGTGCGAACACCGAATCGCGGTGCTGGCTTACCGCGTCACCGAGGGAGAGGCGTTCGTCCTGGACGACGAGCTGGTTGCCGAAGCTGGCGTGGTGAAAGGGGCGTGGCTCAGGGACTTGGAGCGGCTATTTCACGATGGTGCGCTGGCAGGTTCCCCGATTATCTACCCGAGGTCGGTCGATGGCCATGTCGAGCAATGGCATGAGCCCGATGCTGCCGCGCTGTACCACAGGATAAAGAAGCGGGAGGCTCCGGCCACCATCGGCTATATGACCGACGTAGGGTTTTCCGAGGCGAACCTGGACCAAGTCGTCGGACTTTTAAGTGGGGTGAGCCTGCTGGTGTGCGAGTGCGCCTTTCTGGCGGCGGAAGAGGAGAAGGCGCGGTTGTCGCGTCACCTATGCACCCGCGACCTCAACCAGGTCCTGGACCGGTTGCGGCCGCGCTACGTGCTGCCCATGCACTTTTCCAAGAGCTACCAGGGAGTGGGTGGTCAGGCGCTGTACCGGGAGATCGAAGCGCCAGAGGGGGTGACCGTGCTGCGGATACCGGATCGCCTCACACCGCGCCCGATCATGGAGAGCGAGGTGCCGAAACCCTGGGATATACGGTAGCGGGGCCGGGCGAAAATCGTTTACCTTGAAAACACTGCGAGTTTTCTGCTAATAAGAGGCTATGAAAAAGACTCCCTCCTCAAGCGATGCACCCGTGGTCTATTCCTCTGAACTGGGCAGGATCTGTCCCGGCTGTGGCAAGCCGGTCAAGGGCTGCGTCTGCCGCAAGAACGCTTCGGCCTCGGCTGGGGATGGCGTGGTACGTGTTCGGCGTGAAAGCAAAGGGCGCGGCGGGAAGACCGTCCTTGTCATTACCGGTCTCCCCCTCGATGCCGCCGCCCTTACCGTGCTGGCCGGCGAGTTGAAGCGCGGTTGCGGTTGTGGCGGCACCGCCAAGGATGGCGTCATAGAGATCCAGGGCGACCATAGCGAGAAGATCATGGCCGAACTCGCCAAGCGTGGCTACAAAGCCAAACGCGCCGGCGGCTAAAGCCACCGCGACCTAACGAACTCAACCGCCTCTACTCCACCTGGAACGCGTTCCCGCCCAGTTCCACCCGGTCGCCGGGCCGCAGTTTCCTGCCGCGGCGCAGTTCCACCTCGCCGTTTACCTGCACCATGCCTTCCGAGATGATGATTTTCGCTTCGCCTCCCGAGCAGACGGCATCGACCGCCTTTAAAAAGCTGTCCAGCTTGATGAACTCCGTATCTATCTTCATGCTTCCTCCATATTCGTTATGCGCCAGCATAGGGCGGTTGAACTTATCATAGATTTCTGATAAAAAAAGACATTTCGCAAAGGAGAACCTTACCCATGTACACCACCAACGATTTCAAGAAAGGGCTTGTCATCCAGCTCGACAACGCCCCATGCCTGCTTGTAGACGTCACCTTCCAGTCCCCGAGCGCCCGCGGCGCCAACACCATGGTGAAGACCAAGTACCGCAACCTGATCACCGGCCAGGTCCTGGAGAAGACCTTCCGCTCTGGCGACAAGGTGGATGAGGCGGACTTCGAGCGCCACAAGGGGCAGTTCCTCTATGCCGACGGTGACCGCGGCATGTTCATGGACCTGGAGACCTACGAGCAGTTCGAAATGGAGGCCGAGACCTTCGGCGCCATCCAGCCCTTCCTGTTGGACGGAACAGAAGTGCAGCTCGGCATCTTCCAGGAGCGCATGGTGAACGTCGACCTCCCGCTGACCGT
>Ga0079306_1000295_pt1 | contig 52359 bp, 40 predicted proteins | sample Methanotroph_Enr_FD_79181 | JGI IMG/M metagenome (GOLD analysis project Ga0079306, IMG submission 79181) | Enriched soil microbial communities from Old Woman Creek wetland in Ohio, USA - Methanotroph_Enrichment_5 | ecosystem: Environmental > Terrestrial > Soil > Wetlands | place: USA: Ohio... | reverse complement strand
TGCTGGAAAAGCTGGGTCGAGCGGGTGTTGTTCATGGGTGAATACTCCTAACTCGCTAATTATGTTTGGTTTATCACAGGCTTTGGTAGCATAGCGCGAGGCTTTCTGTCAAGGAATAAACCTCGGGTCCCGCGGCGTTTTGCTCCTCCCGCCCCTTTGCGGTTTTACCGGCGAGATTTTTCGGTGCGCCGGCCCGGGAGCGCGCCGGCGGCACGGGGACGCAAACGAAGCGCCGCCAAGGGTAGGCCTGCGGCTCGGTGAGTCTGTCTACATGTTGGATTTAAACGGGAATAAAAAGGGCGCCCCGAAAAGCCGTAAACGGAAGGGGAAAATGGTAACAATGTTTTGCGATTTTGGCGGGGCTGGAGTCGCGAAACTCTTCAAGAAAACTGAAATATTTTCTGCTTGACAAAGAAGGCGGAATGAAATAATTTTTAGGCGCTTTTTGTATACAGTATACTTTTGCTGGCGCTGCACCCGCTACAAAACCCCGAAAAACGGGACAAAAACGGCGCAGCGAAGACCGCAGTATACGATTTTTTGCGGCTCGTGCAACAAAAAACAAACCTGGAAGTACGGGAGGATAGGGATGCTCGGTGCGTATCTGCCAATCTTGGTGCTGGTGATCATAGCGGTCTTGTTTGGCCTGGGTTCGGTGGTCTTCTCGTCGCTCATCGGCCAGAAGAAGCCGTCTAAGGTGAAACTCCAACCGTACGAGTGCGGCTGCGATCCTGTCGGCAGCGCCCGCGAGCGCTTCTCCGTTAAGTTCTACCTGATCGCGATGCTCTTCATCCTGTTCGACATCGAGGCGGTCTTCCTCTACCCCTGGGCGGTGCTCTTCAAGAGGCTGGGCGTCTTCGGGCTGGTCGAGATGGGCGTCTTCATCGTCATTCTTTTCGTGGGATACGTATACGTTTGGAAAAAAGGAGCACTGGAATGGGAGTAGAAAATCCGCTGGGCGACAACATCCTCACGACTTCCCTGGACAGCCTGGTTAACTGGGCCCGGAAGTCCTCCATCTGGCCGATGACCTTCGGTCTGGCCTGCTGCGCCATCGAGATGATGGCGACCGGCGCCGCCAAGCACGACCTCGACCGCTTCGGCATCATCTTCCGTGCCTCCCCGCGCCAGGCCGACTGCATCATCATCGCCGGCACGGTCACCAAGAAGATGCTCCCGGTCATCAAGACCGTGTACGAGCAGATGCCGGAACCGAAGTGGGTGGTCGCCATGGGCGCCTGCGCCTGCTCCGGCGGCATCTTTGACACCTACTCCGTGGTGCAGGGTATCGACGAGGCTCTGCCGGTGGATGTCTACATCCCGGGCTGCCCGCCGCGCCCCGAGGCACTCCTCTACGGCCTGATGAAGCTGCAGGACAAGATCATGAAGGAGCGCAACTCCTTCGGCTCCTCCATCGGTCTGGGCGAAAGACTCGAACCGGCTGCGTAATCAACTACGACCAAAGGGAAAGGTAAGGCTCACATGGCAGAAAACAATCGCGCTGTAGAGAAGCTTCAAGAGCGTTTCGGCGAGAGCGTCCTCGACTGCAAGGAGTTCCGCGGCGAGACGACGGTGACCGTGAAGAAGGAAAAGATCCTGGAAGTCCTCAAGTGCCTGAAGGACGACCTGCGCTACAACTTCCTGACGGACGTGACCGCGGTCGATTACCTGGGCCAGGATCCCCGCTTCATGGTGGTCTACAACCTCTACTCCATTCCGAACAAGGTGCGGATCAGGATCAAGGCGCCGGTCACCGAGGGCGACTGCACCATCGATTCCGCCACCGCACTTTGGAACTCGGCCAACTGGCTTGAGCGCGAGGTCTACGACCTGATGGGGATCAGGTTCAACAACCACCCCAACCTGGTGCGCATCCTGATGGCGGACGACTGGGTCGGCCACCCGCTCAGGAAGGACTACCCGCTGCAGGGACCGGACCGGGAGCCGTACAAGGGGCGCCTGTCCTAAGTCGTGAACCTAAGGGATTCTAAACCATCCGAACTAATAGAGGCGATCAATGGCTAGCACCGAGATAATGACACTGAACATGGGGCCCCAGCACCCCAGTACCCACGGCGTTTTGCGGCTCGTCGTCGAGCTGGACGGCGAGGTGATCCAGAAGATCACCCCCCATATCGGCTTTTTGCACCGGGGAGTCGAGAAGCTCTCCGAGCACCGGACCTACCACCAGACCATTCCGCTTACCGACCGTCTGGACTACCTGGCCCCGATGAGCAACAACCTGGGCTACATCCTGGCCGTCGAGAAGCTTTTGGAGCTCGAGATCCCCGAGCGTGCCCAGGTGGTCCGCGTCATCATGAACGAGATGACCCGCCTCAAGAGCCACCTGGTCTGGATCGCCTGCCACGCGCTGGACATCGGTGCCATGACCGTCTTCATCTACGCCTTCCGTGAGCGCGAGAAGGTGATGGAGCTCTACGAGAGCATCTCGGGCGCCCGCATGACCTCCAACTTCTTTCGCGTGGGCGGCCTGTCGCGCGAGCTGCCGGAGGACTTCGAGGCGAAGTGCCAGGAGATCGTGGACACCTTCCCCGGTCACTTCGACACCTACGAGGGGCTCCTCACCAAGAACACCATCTGGGTGCAGAGGACCGTCGGCAACGGCGTGATCTCCGCCGAAGACGCCATCGACTACGGCATCACCGGCCCGGCCCTCAGGGGCTCCGGCGTCGACTGGGACCTGCGTCGCGACAACCCCTACTCCGGCTACGAGAACTACGAGTTCCAGGTACCGGTCGGCGAGAACTGCGACACCTTCGACCGCTACAAGTGCCGCCTGGTCGAAATGCGCGAATCGGTGAAGATCATCGCCCAGGCCATGAAGAAGCTGAAGCCCGGCCCGATCCTGGCCGACGCGCCGCAGGTCTGCTACCCGCCGAAGGACAGCGTCTACAACTCCATCGAGGGGCTGATCCACCACTTCAAGATCGCCTCCGAAGGCTTCCCGGTCCCCGAAGGCGAGGTGTACCAGGGGGTCGAGGCGCCCAAAGGCGAGCTCGGCTACTACATCGTCTCCGACGGCGGTACCAAACCGCGCCGCATGAGGATCCGCCCGCCGTCAATGATCAACCTCGGGGCGATCGAGAAGATGGCCAAGGGCTCCATGCTTCCCGACCTGGTGGCCATCATCGGAACCCTCGACATCGTCCTTGGGGAAATCGACCGGTAGGGGGCGCACAAGCCGCCTGCCCGTACGGACGCACATCGCTGCCCGTACCAACATGAATAAAGGAGATGGGGTACATGTCTAACGCTCCTGCCGAAGCTGAAGAGCTCGTAACCGAAGAATGCGATCTGACCGAAGCCAATCAGATCATCGATAAATACCTGACGCTCCCCGGGAACCTGATGCCGGTCCTGCAGGGAATCCAGGACGCCTACGGTTTCGTGCCCAAGCCGACCATAGCCCTGGTCGCGGAGAGGCTGAACGCCTACCCCGCCCAGATCTACGGCGTCCTGACCTTCTACGCGCAGTTCCACTTGAAGCCGCGCGGCAAGTTCATCATCAGGGTCTGCGTGGGAACCGCCTGCCACGTCCAGGGTGCCGAGCGCATCACGGAAACCTTCTTCGGCAGGCTGGGCATCGGCCACGCGGAGACCTCCGCGGACCTGCGCTACACCTTCGAGAAGGTGGCCTGCCTGGGCGCCTGCGGCATGGCGCCGCTCGCCATGGTGAACGACGACACCTACGGCAAGATGACGGTCCAGAAGGTGGACGAGATCATCAACACCTATAACGCACGGCCGATGAAGTGACGGATCAGCTAATTTTTCCAGCAGGGGACCTCTTTCATGAGTGAAAACGGACAAATCAAGATTCTCATCTGTCAGGGTACCGGCGGCATCTCCGCCGGGGCGAAGCAGGTCGAGCACGAGTTCAGCAGGCTGATCAAGGAACTGGGCATCGACGCCCAGGTCGGCAAGCGCTGCGACGTGGTGAAGACCGGCTGCCGCGGCCTGTGCGCCAACGACGTGCTCGTCGATGTCATCACCCCTGAGTTGGGCCGGGTAACCTACGATTTCGTGGTCCCCGAGGACGTCGAGAACATCCTCAAGGAACACGTGGTAGCGCATACCCCCATCGAGAAGAAGATCGCCAAGGCCTACTACAACACCTTCGTCGACCAGCAGATGCGCGTCGTCATGACCGGCTGCGGCCAGATCGACCCGGAGCGCCTGGACGCCTACCTCGAAGAGGACGGCTTCAAGGCCATCGAGAAGTGCGTCAAGGAGATGACCCCGGCTTCGGTCATCGACGAGGTTAAGAAGTCCGGCCTCAGGGGACGCGGGGGCGGTGGCTTCCCCACCGGCATGAAGTGGTCCTTCTGCGCCGCTTCGCCGGGCCACCACAAGTACCTGATCTGCAACGCCGACGAGGGCGACCCGGGCGCGTTCATGGACCGCTCCATCCTGGAGGGGGACCCGTACTGCATCATCGAAGGTATGATGATCGCCGCCTACGCCATCGGCGCCACCGCCGGTTACGTGTACGTGCGCGCCGAGTACCCGCTGGCCATCGACCGCCTCCAGAAGGCGCTCGACGTCTGCTACGAGAAGAACTACCTCGGCAAGAACATCCAGGGCTGGGGCATCGACTTCGACATGCGGATCAAGAAGGGCGCCGGCGCCTTCGTCTGCGGCGAGGAAACGGCACTCATGGCCTCCATCGAGGGCGAGCGCGGCATGCCGCGTCCCCGTCCGCCGTTCCCGGCGGTCAAGGGCCTCTGGGGACACCCGACCAACATCAACAACGTCGAGACCTTCGCCAACGTGCGCCACATCATCAACAAGGGCTCCGAGTGGTACTCGTCCCTGGGCACCGAGACCACCAAGGGGACCAAGATCTTCGCGGTCACCGGCAAGGTGAAGCACACCGGCCTCGTGGAAGTCCCGGCCGGCATGAGCGTGCGCGACGTTATCTACAAGGTCTGCGGCGGCATCGCCAACAACCGCAAGTTCAAGGCGGTCCAGGCAGGCGGCCCCTCCGGCGGCTGCATCCCGGCCGAAGTGCTCGACACCCCGGTCGACTACGACTCGCTCATCAAGGCGGGCGCCATGATGGGCTCCGGCGGTCTGGTCGTCATGGACGAGACCACCTGCATGGTCGACGTGGCCCGCTTCTTCCTCTCCTTCACCCGCATGGAATCCTGCGGGAAGTGCGTTCCCTGCCGCGTGGGCCTCAAAGCCATGCTCGACATCCTGGAGCGCATCACCGAAGGGCGCGGGGAGCTGAAGGACATCGACACGCTGCTCGACATGGGCGCCACCATCAAGAAGGCCTCCCTGTGCGGCTTGGGGCAGACGGCACCGAACCCGATCCTTTCCACGGTCAAGTACTTCCGCCAGGAGTACGAGGCGCACATCGTCGACAAGCGCTGCCCCTCCAACTCCTGCAAGGAGCTGCTCCTTTGGGAAGTGCAGAACGAGAAGTGCGTGAAGTGCGGCGCCTGCCTGAAGGCCTGCCCGTCCGACGCCATCGTCTGGGAGAAGGGCCAGGTCGCTTTCCTGGACAAGGAAAAGTGCACCAAGTGCAAATCCTGCTACGACGCCTGCCGCTTCATGGCCATTGAGTAGACCACGAGTAAAGTACACACCGTAAGGGAGACTGAGGTCGAGATGGTAAATCTTACAATCGATAACAAGCAGGTCACGGTACCCAGGGACGCTACCATTTACGATGCCGCCAAGGCATGCGGGGTAAAGATCCCCATCCTGTGCCACGACAAGAAGCTGCATCCGTTCGGCGGCTGCCGCATGTGCCTCGTCGAGGTGGAGCAGATGAAGGGGAGGCTGATCCCGTCCTGCACCACTCCCGTTACCGAGGGGATGATCGTCAGGACCACCAACGACGAGATCGTGAAGGCACGGAAGCTGGTTCTCGAGCTCCTCCTGCTCAAGCACCCCATCGACTGCCCGGTGTGCGACGCGGCCGGCGACTGCGACCTGCAGAACCTGACCTACGAGTACAAGGTCAACTGCAACCAGTTCACCGACGAGAAGTTCAACCACAAGATCGATTACGTGAACCCGCTCATCGAGCGCGACATGAACCGCTGCATCCTGTGCGGCAAGTGCGCCCGCATCTGCGACGAGATCGTCTCCTACGGCGCCTACTCGGTCATCAACCGCGGTCTGGAAGCGAAGATCGGCACCGAGTACGACGGCCCCCTGAACTGCGAGTTCTGCGGCTCCTGCATCTCGGTCTGCCCGGTGGGCGCCCTCATCTCGCGTCCCTTCAAGTTCCAGGCACGCTGGTGGGCACTCTCGAAGACCAAGACCGTCTGCTCCTACTGCGGCACCGGCTGCCAGCTGACGCTCGGGTGCAAGGACAACAAGGTCCTCACCACCATCTACGACGAGGACCAGGGCTTCCACAACGGCCAGCTCTGCCACCGCGGCCGTTTCGCCTACCAGTTCGTGAACTCCGACAAGCGCCTCACCGCACCGCTCGTGCGTAAGAACGGCCAGCTGGTCGAGGCGACCTGGGAAGAGGCACTTGCCCTGGTGACCGAGCGTCTGAAGCTGGCCAAGGCGGTTCCGGCCTCCCTCGCGGCGCTCACCACCGCGCGCCTCACCAACGAAGAGCTCTTCCTGTTCGACAAGCTCTTCCGCGGGACGCTCGGCACCGACAACATCGACCACTCGGCGGGCTACGCCCACGCAGCGCTCACCGAGGGCCTCAATGCCTCCTTCGGCGCCGTGGCCTCCCCCTCCGAAATCCTCGACATCCAGAAGTCGAACCTGCTCCTGGTGATCAAGAGCGATGCCTACGAGACCCACCCGGTCATCGGCTTCGAGATCAACCTGGGCGTCAAGCGCAAGGGAGTCGATCTCAGGATCGTCTCCGACAAGAAAGGCAAGCTCAGCAAGCTGCCGGGCGCCAAGACAACGGTACATGCCCCGGGGAGCGAGATCGTCCTCCTTAATGCCATGGCGAAGGTCATCATCGATGCTGGCCTCGCAGATGCAGCCGCCCCGGGCCTTTCCGAACTGAAAGCGTCGCTCGCCGACGCCACGCTCGAAAAAGCAGCCGCCGCCTGCGGCGTCTCCGCCGAGGAAATCTCCCAGCTCGCCAAGGATTACGCGGCAGCCGAGAAGGCGCTCATCCTGCTCCCGATCGGCCTGGGCTACCCCGGCCACACAGCGGCACTCGCGAGCGCCTGCGCCAACCTGGCCATCCTCACCGGGAAGTACGGCAAGGAAGGGTGCGGCCTGCTGGTCATGGGCGAGAAGAACAACAGCCAGGGTGCTGCAGACCTGGGCCTCTACCCGAAGGCCTCCGGCCTTTCCGGCTCCGCCATCATCGACGGCTGCGCCTCGGGAAGCGTCAAGACCCTCTACATCGCCGGCGAAAACCCGGTGGTCTCCTACCCGAACCGGGCCAAGGTGGAAAAGGCGCTCGACCAGGTCGAGTTCCTGGTGGTGGCCGACCTCTTCCTCACCGAAACGGCGCAGCTTGCCGACGTGGTGTTCCCGGCGGTCTCCTTCGCCGAGAAGTCCGGCACCTTCACGAGCATCGGCCGCAGGCTCCAGCAGGTGAAGCAGGCGATCCGCCCGATCGGGCTCGCCAAGAGCGACTTCGAGATCCTGAACACCCTGAACTCCGCCCTGGGCGCCAAAAAGTACGGCTGCCAGAGCGAGCTCTTCGCAGAGATCGCGGCAGCCGTCCCGGCCTACGCGGGCCTTACCCAGGGCGCCCTGGGCGACACGGGCAAGCTTCTGCCGGTAGCCGTCACCCCGAAACTGGTGCCGGTCGCAGCTCAGGCCCCCGCCTCGGTCGCCGGCAAGTTCGCACTCATCACCGGCAGCGCGCTCTACCACTCGGGCACCATGTCCCGCTTCGGCGAGGGCCCCATGCTGGTCTGCCCGAACTCCTACGCGGAGTTCTGCGAGGCGGACGCCGCGGCGCTCAAGCTCGCCGAGGGCGACACGATCACCGTCAAGTCCGACACCGGCTCGGTGAGCCTCGCCGTCAAGGTGGGTCGCCGGGTACCGAAGGGCGTGGTCTTCTCGCCCTACCACTTCGGCGAGGGCTCCATCAACTCGATCACCGACGGCGCCGCTGTCACCTGGGTTTCGGTAGCGAAGTAAGGGGCGGGACACGCAGGGTAAAAGCTCGCGTCAGTAGAAAATAAGTTCCCGGTATTACACCGTTATTATTTCACACAAGAGGGGAAGACTATCAGATGGATACGCTAATCTTAGGACTGCCGGTCGCGTACTACATAGCCATGGTTGCCAAGGTGCTCGTAGCCTTTGTCTTTGTCCTGCTGACCGTGGCCTACGCCACCTACGCGGAGAGGAAGATCATCGGTCACATGCAGGTGCGACTGGGGCCCATGCGGACAGGCTGGCACGGTCTGCTCCAGCCGATCGCCGACGGGGTGAAGCTTTTCTTCAAGGAAGAGATCATCCCGTCCGAGGCGAGCAAGTTCGCCTTCCTGTTAGCCCCTCTGGTGGCTTTGATCCCGGCCTTCATCGCCTTCGCCGTCATCCCCTTCGGTGACACGGTCGAGTTCTTCGGCTACAAGGTCCCGCTGCAGATCGCGGCCTACTACGACCAGGTGGGTCAGCAGGTCTTCGACGTCAACGTCGGCGTCCTCTACATCCTGGCCATGGCCTCCCTGGGCGTCTACGGGGTGGTGCTCGCCGGTTGGTCCTCCAACTCGAAGTACTCGCTCCTGGGCGGCCTGCGCTCCGCGGCCCAGATGATCTCCTACGAACTGTCGGCGGGTCTCGCCATCATCGCGGTCTTCATGCTCTCGGGCTCCCTCTCGCTGCACCAGATCGTCGCGGCCCAGGACAACTACGCCTGGTACGCCTTCAAGCAGCCCCTGGCCTTCGTGATCTTCTTCATCTGCTCGCTGGCCGAGATCAACCGCACCCCGTTCGACCTTCCCGAGGCCGAGACGGAGCTGGTTTCCGGCTTCATCACCGAATACTCCTCCATGAAGTACGCGATGTTCTTCATGGCTGAATACGCCAACATGATCACGGTCTGCGCGGTCACCACCACCCTCTTCCTGGGCGGCTGGCACGGCCCGGCGTTCCTGCCCGGCTGGTTCTGGTTCGTGGCCAAGGTGTACTTCCTGATCTTCTGCTGCATGTGGATCCGCGCCACCTACCCGCGCTACCGTTATGACCAGCTGATGCACCTGGGCTGGAAGGTGTTCCTGCCGCTCACCCTGGTGAACATCGTGGTGACCGGAATCTGGGTAACCTACGTCCACTTCTAGGCAACGTTCAACACCGTTACAAATTTCAAGGCGAGGTGCCGCAAATGATAATGCCGCTCTTAAAAGGTCTTCAGATAACTTTCAGCCACATGTTCAAGAAGCCGGTCACACTGCAGTATCCGACCGAGCGGCCGACGATCAAGCCCAACTTCCGCGGTCTGCACGTCCTGAACGTGTCCCACGACCGGGCCAAGTGCGTCGCCTGCTACCTCTGCCCCACGGTCTGCCCGGCCAAGTGCATCACCGTCGAGGCGGGCGAGGACCAAAACCACGACAAGTTCGCGGCCAAGTACGAGATCGACATGCTGCGCTGCATCTTCTGCGGCTACTGCGTCGAGGCCTGCCCGGTGGACGCGATCCGCATGAGCGAGACCTTCGAGCTGGCAAACTACTCCAGGGCCGACTTCACCTTTACTAAAGAGCGACTTCAAGAAAAGAAATAAAGGAGCAGCAATGGAATCGATCTTCTTCTTCGTCGTGGCTGCGGTGGCCGTCATTTGCAGTCTCCTGGTAGTCACCTGCAAGAACCCCATCAACAGCGCCCTTTCGCTGGTGATGACCTTCTTCTGCCTGGCGACCTTCTACGTCATGCTGGACGCCCCGTTCATGGCCGTGACCCAGGTGATCGTCTATGCGGGAGCCATCATGGTCCTGATCGTCTTCGTCATCATGCTCTTGAACGTGAAGGCCGAGACCGTGAAGCCGAACACCCACGGGGTGCTGGCCGGGACGGCAGTCGGCGTCTTCACGCTGTTCCTGACCTGCTGGTTCCTTCTGAAGGGGTCCATGAGCGGTGCGGTGGGCAACATGGACAAGGCGCTGATCGAGAAGACCGGCCACATCGAGCTCATCGGCAAGGCGCTCTTCACCGACTTCCTGCTGCCGTTCGAGATCACCTCGCTGCTCCTTCTGGTAGCGATCATCGGTGCCGTCATCCTGGCCAAAAAGAAAATCTAACAACCGCATTCGAGGGGTGTTGACATGCTAGCCTTAGAAAACTACCTGATACTCTCGGCAATTCTCTTCTCCATCGGCACGATCGGCGTGCTGACCAGAAGAAACGCCATCGTCATCTTCATGTGCATCGAGATGATGCTCAATGCGGTCAACCTGACCCTGGTCGCCTTCTCGCGCTACCTTGGCAACATCGACGGTCAGATCTTCGTCTTCTTCATCATGACTGTGGCGGCTGCCGAGGCGGCCGTGGGTCTGGCGCTCATGATCGCGTTCTACAAGAACCGCGAGTCCATCGACGTCGAAGACATCAACGTGATGAAGCTGTAGTGACCCTTTTTATCGCAATTTAGTTCAGAACTTCAGGAATAAAGGAGTCAGGGATGTTCGATTTAGTATGGTTGATCCCACTGTGCCCTCTCATCGGTTCAGTCATCAACGGCCTGTTCGGCAAGAAGATCAAGAATGAAAAGGTGATCGGCGCTATCGCTGCCGGTTCGGTGTTCTGCTCATTCATCGTTGCCTGCGGATGCCTGATGCAGCTGTTGAGCCTGCCGGGCGAAGAGCGGCACTTCGAGAAGACCATCTTCACCTGGATCCAGTCCGGCAACTTCAAGGCGGACATCGGCTTCCTGCTCGATCCGCTCTCCTGCCTGATGCTGATGGTCGTGACCGGGGTCGGCTTCCTGATCCATCTCTACTCCATCGGCTACATGCACGGCGAGGAAGGGTTCTACCGCTACTTCTGCTACCTGAACCTCTTCACCTTCTCCATGCTCTGCCTGGTGTCGGGCAACAACCTGCTCCTCATGTTCGTCGGTTGGGAAGGCGTCGGTCTCTGCTCCTACCTGTTGATCGGCTACTACTTCCACAAGAAGTCCGCGGGCGACGCCGGCAAGAAGGCGTTCGTGATGAACAGGGTCGGCGACTTCGGTTTCCTCCTCGGTCTCTTCGCCATGTTCTGGTGGCTGGGCGGCAACCACAACATCTGGACCATCAACTTCCGCGAGCTCGCCTCGCACGCCGAACTCTTTCCGGTCGGCGGGATAACCACCGTCATCTGCCTCTGCTTCTTCCTGGGCGCCACCGGCAAGTCGGCACAGATCCCGCTCTACACCTGGCTCCCTGACGCAATGGAAGGTCCGACCCCGGTTTCCGCCCTCATCCACGCGGCCACCATGGTCACCGCCGGCGTCTACATGATCGCCCGCATGAACTTCATGTACATCAAGAGCCCGACAGCACTCCTGGTGGTCGCCTGCATCGGCGCCGCCACCGCGCTCTTCGCGGCCACCATCGGCACCGCGCAGAACGACATCAAGCGCGTCCTCGCCTACTCGACCGTCTCCCAGCTGGGCTACATGTTCCTGGCCATGGGCGTCGGGGCCTTCGGCGCCGGTGTGTTCCACCTGATGACCCACGCGTTCTTCAAGGCCTGCCTGTTCCTCGGGTCCGGCTCCGTCATCCACGCCATGCACCATGCCCTGCACCACGAGCACTCCGATGCCGACCCGCAGGACATGAGGAACATGGGTGGCCTGCGCACCAAGATGCCGATCACCTTCTGGACCTTCCTGATCGCGACCATCGCCATCGCAGGTATCCCGGGCTTCGCCGGCTTCTTCTCCAAGGACGAGATCCTCTGGCAGGCGTTCTCCAACCCGCACCACGGCGGCGCGAACCTGCTCCTCTGGGGCGCCGGCGCCGTTGCCGCAGGCCTCACCGCCTTCTACATGTTCCGCCTGGTCTTCATGACCTTCTTCGGCACGACCCGTCTCTCCGACAAGGCCTTCAGCCACCTGCACGAGTCTCCCTTCGTCATCGTCTTCCCGCTCATGGTGCTGGCGCTTTTGTCCATCGTCGGCGGCTACCTCGGCGTCCCCAAGGTGATCGGCGAGACCTTAGGCGGCATCCCGAACCTCTGGGAGCAGTACATGGAGCCGGTCTTCGCCTACTCCACCGAGTACATGAAGCATGCAGGCGCGCACGGCGAGGCGCACAGCATGGCGATGGAGTGGGGCCTCATGGGCGTCTCCGTCCTCATCGCCTGCGGCGGCATCGCCCTGGCCTACGCACTCTACATCGTGGCACCGAAGGCCCCCGAGAAGTTCGTGGCCACCTTCCCGGCGCTGCACCGTGCGGTCTACAACAAGTGGTATGTGGACGAGATCTACGACTTCATGATCGTGAACCCCTGCAAGGCGTTCGGCGACTTCCTCTGGAAGGGCTTCGACGTGGTGGTGGTCGACGGCATCGTGAACGGCGTTGCCTCCGTAGTGAAGGGCTTCAGCGGCGTCCTGCGCCACGTGCAGACCGGTTTGGTGCACAACTACGCCTTCTCCATGGCCGTTGGCGCCGTGGTGATCGTCGGTGCCTACCTCTTCAGCTAAGACTTACACGATATATTTTGACCTGAAGTAAAAGGAGCAGAGTAAATGAGCCAGACGCTACCGTTACTGAGCATATTAACCTTCACACCGCTGATCGGGGCACTCGTCCTCCTCTTTGTGAACAAGAACAGCCACGGCGTGCTCCGTACCGTTGCCTTGGCGGTGTCGGTGGTGACGTTCATCGCCTCGCTGCCCCTGATCTCCGGCTACAACGCCGCCGGGACCGACATCGGCGGGTTCCAGTACCTGGAGAAGGTGCCCTGGATCGCTGCTGGCCCGTTCCAGATGAGCTACCACGTCGGCATCGACGGTATCAGCCTCTGGCTCGTCATCCTTACCACCTTCATCATGCCGATCGCCATCCTCTCCACCTGGACCGCGGTCGAGGAGAAGGTGAAGGAATACATGATCCTCCTTCTGCTTCTTGAAGTCGGCATGCTGGGCGCCTTCGTGTCGCTCGACCTCTTCCTCTTCTACATCTTCTGGGAAGTGATGCTGATCCCGATGTACTTCATGATCGGCATCTACGGCGGCAAGAACCGCATCTACGCCGCGGTCAAGTTCTTCATCTTCACCATGGTCGGCTCGCTCCTCATGCTGGTCGCATTGATCGCCCTTTACTTCAAGGCGGGCGGCGGCGACTTCTCGCTCCTGCGCTTCTACGAACTGCATCTCGACCCGGCGACCCAGACCTGGATGTTCCTCTGCTTCGCGCTGGCCTTCGCGATCAAGGTCCCGATGTTCCCGCTGCACACCTGGTTGCCCGATGCCCATACCGAGGCACCGACCGCCGGCTCCGTCATCCTGGCAGCCGTCCTTTTGAAAATGGGTACCTACGGTTTCGTGCGCTTCGCCATGCCGCTCTTCCCGGATGCCTCCGCGCGCTTCACCCCGCTCATCGCGACCCTGGCCGTGATCGGCATCATCTACGCGTCGCTGGTCGCCATGGTGCAGCACGACGTGAAGAAACTGGTCGCCTACTCCTCGGTGGCCCACCTGGGCTTCGTCATGCTGGGGGTCTTTGCCCTGAACCAGCAGGGTGTCTCCGGCGGCATGCTGCAGATGCTTAACCACGGCGTATCCACCGGCGCATTGTTCCTTATCGTCGGCTTCATTTACGAGCGGCGTCACACCCGTCAGATCTCCGACTTCGGTGGCCTCGCCAAGCAGATGCCGGTCTTCGCCACCATCTTCATGATCGTGACCTTCTCCTCCATTGGTCTGCCGGGCACCAACGGCTTCGTGGGCGAGTTCCTGGTCCTCCTGGGCGCCTTCCAGGGTAGCCTCAAGATTTACGCGATCATCGCGACCTCCGGCGTCATCCTTTCGGCCGTGTACATGCTCTGGATGTTCCAGAGGGTCATGTTCGGCGAGCTGAAGAATCCGAAGAACCAGGTGCTGAAGGACCTGAACGCACGCGAGATTGCCATCATGGTGCCGCTCGTGTTCCTCATCTTCTTCATGGGCGTCTACCCGCGTCCCTTCATCGACACCATGGCGCCGTCCATCGACAAGATGATCGCGCAGTCGACCGGCAAGAGGCTGGTCGCCGAGAACACCGCCCCGGCAGGTCTCCCCGCCGGCCACCCGGTGATCCCGGTAGTAGCGCCGGCCGCCGAGGCCGCCCCCGTACAGGCCGAACCTGCAGCAGCAGCGCTGCCGCCGGGCCATCCGCCGATGCCGGCTGCCCAGGAAGCAAAATAGAAGCGAACCGAACCGTTTAGAACTAGCCTGATCGGAGGATTATAGATGGAAACAATTGCAATGCCGGCCATAAACTTAGCAGCGATCATGCCCGAGTGTATCCTCTCGGTGGTCGCCATGGTGCTCCTGCTGGTGAACGTCTTTGTTCCCAGCAAGGACAAGGGTTACCTGGGGTGGCTGAGCATCATCGGCCTGGCCGTGACCTGCATGAGCGCGGTTGGCGGATGGGGTGCACCGACGACCGGGTTCGGCGGCGCAGTGATCCAGGACAACTTCGCGATCTTCTTCAAGGTGATCTTCCTGATCTCGGCGGCCCTGGCCATCCTGATCTCCGACAAGTACATGGTGCAGGAGGATTGCAACCAGGGTGAGCTCTACCCCCTGATCCTGCTCTCCACCGTCGGCATGATGCTGATGGCGGGCGGCACCGACCTGATGGTCATCTTCCTGGGCCTCGAGGTACTCTCCGTGAGCCTCTACGTCCTGGCCGGCTTCAACCGGGCCAACGTGAAGTCCAACGAGGCGGGGCTCAAGTACTTCCTCCTGGGCGCATTTTCCACCGGCTTCCTGCTCTACGGCATGGCGCTCACCTACGGCACCACCGGCACTACCAAGCTGGCGGCCATCCAGAGCTACGTGATGGGCAACCAGGTGATCGCAACCAACCCGATGTTCGTGGTCGGCATGCTGCTCATCGCAGTCGGCTTCTCCTTCAAGATCGCGGCGGCCCCGTTCCACATGTGGACCCCGGACGTCTACGAAGGCGCACCGACGCCGATGACCGCCTTCATGTCGGCAGGCCCCAAGGCCGCAGGCTTCGCGGCCTTCCTGAGGGTCGTCATCTTCGCCTTCCCGATGCTGCAGAACAACATGACCGAGCTCCTCTGGGTGCTGGCAGTACTCACCATGACCGTGGGTAACATCATCGCCCTCTCCCAGGACAACATCAAAAGGATGCTGGCCTACTCCTCCATCGCACACGCAGGGTACGCGCTGGTAGGTTTCGCCGCCTGGAACCGCGAGGGCGTCGCCGGCATCCTCTTCTACATGCTCTCCTACGCCTTCATGAACATCGGCGCCTTCGCCGTGATCATCCTGATCGGCAAGAAAGGCGAGCCCAACGGCAACGTGAGCGACTTCGCCGGCCTGGCGTTCAAGAAGCCGGTCCTGGCGGCCATCTTCAGCGTGTTCCTGTTCTCGCTGGCCGGCATTCCGCCGACCGCCGGCTTCATCGGGAAGTTCTACCTCTTCTCCGCGGCCATCAAGAGCGGGTACATCGGGCTTGCCGTGATCGGCGTCCTGAACTCCGCCGCCTCCGTGTACTACTACCTGCGCGTGATGGTCTTCATGTACATGAAGGACTCCACCGAGGACTTCGACTGGGCGAAAATGACCCCGTCCATCGCGATCTGCCTTCTGGTAACCGTGGCCGCCACCCTGGTGCTGGGCGTGGTACCGGGAACCATCCTGGAGCTGGCACAGAAGGCCGTGCAGTTCTAAGACAGCAGATACCCGGCATAGCAACAAAGAAAGGCCTCCAGGCGAAAGCTTGGGGGCCTTTTTCTTGTCCGAAGGAGGTATTGCCGAAAGAACCCCTCGCCCTTCGGGAGAGAGGCAGACTGGCCGCCGCAGCCATGCTGCTTTGGCGGAGGTGGCGGGTGAGGGAGCCCACAACCGCCACATCTGAAACTTTTTTTAAAAAAAGTTAATAGTTGACTTGAAACCGGCCAGAAGCCATTTATATTAGGGGAAACCACTAACGCGGAGGTTTCGGCCATGTTCTCAAACAGCACGTTCAACATGATGAACTTATGGAAGATGAGCTATCCCGAGCTGGTCACCTGGCTGCTCGGCACGTCGAGTCTGCAGGAGAACCATCCGTTCCACGGCAAGAACATGCCCGATTGGGTTCCTGCCTGGAACCAGTTTCGGCAGCACGCCGAGAACCTGAACAAGGCGGTGAAGGCGGCGGAAAACAAGGACGTGGAGAAGGCCAAGGAGCGCGATCTGGAGCATGCCGATACCCTGCTGTCGATCAACACCAACGCCTGCTATGTGGTCATGAGGGCAAAACACGAGAACAACGAAGAACTGCTCCACGACATGGGGTATGAGTTAAAGGAAAAAACCAAGAGAAACCGTGCGGGCCACGAGGTTTCCAAGAAGCAGCTTCAGGTGACGTTGAAAAGGGGTACCGAGCCCGGTTCGTTGATTGTCAGCATAGAGAAGGATTTGGGCGCCGGCTTGTACCAGGTGCAGATCTGCAAGGGAGAACCCGCAGGAGAAAATTCCTGGAGCGACGCCTGCACCTCCAAAAGCTGCCGTATCAAGCTCACGAACCTGGAGCGGGCAACTTGGTGCTACGTCAGGGCCAGGAGCCTCGGCAATAACGAATCTAGCCCGTGGAGCGCACCCGTAAGTATTGTCATCGTATAACCTCTCCCCCATCCGCATATCAGATGCCGGTCCCGCCCTAGCCCTATTAGGGGCCGGCATCTGTCCTTCCTCAAAATTTCACGCTAAACATCGCCCCATGCCGTCAATAACTTCGAGTTTAAGACACAACTACGTTCCGGGTTGGGAAAAGCTTCTTTGCTGAAGCAGAAGGCTTTGACGAGCAACGAATTGCTTGCGCCGATAGACGAAAAGATTTGCCGGTGAGGAAATGATACCTTTACTCAGCCGAAGCTTATGCTGGCCGTCTATTCGCTATTGTTGCGAGACGAAACGCTCCGTCCGGGTGAAATAGCAAACTTCGGCGCAAGAGAACGTATTTGCCGGCCAAGAGAATGCTTCCACCCACAGGAGAATGCTGCCGCCGCAAAGAGAATGCTTCGGCCGACCAAGAGGATGCTTCCGCCAACCAAGACAATGCTTCTGCCGAACAGGGGAAGCTTATATCGTGCAGGAGAAAGCCTTTGCTGCACAGGCCAACGATTTGTTGGCGAAGCAAATCAATCTTCCAATCAGAAAATAGCGTCCGCTAAACAGCCAATGATTTTTGGCGAGCAGAGAAAGCATTTCCCCGAGCTCAGCAAGAATTTGCTGCGCTCGGGAACGCTCGAATCGGGGGACGGATTGCTCTGTTCGTCTGGTGAAGTGATTTAAGGACGAGGCAAATGATTCTTCCTCTCTGGAGATTGCTTTGCCCGCTCGACAAATCTTTTCGCAGCTCATGTAAATGATTTGTGCGAGCAGGAGTTGGTTGGTTTGCTCGCCTAAGCCCCGGCATCCTCTTCTACATGCTCTCCTGCGACTTCATGGATAACGGCCCTTGGCTGTAATCATCCTGGAGAGGGCAAGGGTGAGGAAGCCAGGCCAGCAGCCAAAATATTAGTTCTTTTGACAGAAAATCCCTTTCATGCTACAGCCTTAGACGCCTCACATTTTGGATTGTTGTTGTATAGGATCCTGGTGAAAGGAGAAACCATATGGATGAGTTTATGGACGCTGCCATAAAAGAGGCAGAGTTGAGCCTGGCAGAGGGAGGTATTCCCATAGGGTCAGTAATCGTTCACAAGTGGGCGATAATCGGTCGAGGGCATAATCGCAGGGTTCAAAAAGGTAGTGTAGTGCTCCATGGGGAGATGGATGCCCTGGAAAATGCAGGGCGCCTACCGGCGAATATATATGCAGAAAGCGTCCTTTATACGACGCTATCCCCTTGCCCCATGTGCTCGGGAGCGATCCTGCTTTACGGTATCCCTAAAGTGATTATTGGGGAGAACAGTACTTTCCAGGGAGAGGAAAAGCTTTTAAAAGATCGAGGTGTTGTAGTTGAAGTGATTCAAGACAAAAGATGTATCAATATGATGACTCATTTTATCGGAAGCAATCCGGCATTATGGAATGAAGATATCGGGATTTAACCGATTGCGTAGGATAATCGGGACATCCCTCCGGACATCCTCCGGCTGCAACATCAAAGCTCCGACAAACTCGATCAGTAGAGAACGTGGCCACGATTCTGTCCCTCCTCTTCGACAATCAGGGCTCAGTCCCCAGACCCGACCCTCCTGGAGCTGCAAGTTCTACTGCCAGCAAAAGTTTTTGATCATCGATGAGAGAGGCTACATCCCCATCGACCGGCTGGGGGCGAACCTCTTCCAGCACATTTCGCGCCACCGGTACGAGAAGTGAGCCATGATCATTACCTCGAACCAGCCTTTTCCAATGGAGCGAAGTTCTCGGCGACCAGGTCATCGCCAGTGCTATTCTGGACCGGGTGCTGCACCACTCCATATCCGTTAGCATCAAGGGTGAAAGCTACCGTCTCAAGAAGAAACTCAAAGCCGGACTGCTGGCTAAACACATCGAGCAGTCATAACCGGGGGGGGAGCTTTTTAATTACCGGAGGGCTCATCTATTTGATTTAAACCAGCCTGCTAAAGCACAGTCACCAAATCAGCAAACTAAAAATTAGTTCTTTTGACAGAAAACATGGTTCATGCTAAAGCCTTAGACGTGTCGTCTTTCTATCAAGCTTGGCCGAACAGACCCTTCGTGACACATGGACCTGGATTTCAGCTCTCTACAAAGAGCGATACGCCAACTCGGAGGAGCGTGAGGTTTTCACACCTCTCACGGTGAATAACACCCCTGAGCTATTTGGACAGTTGTGGCATTCAGTCATCAGTGCTTCGAGTCCATCTATAAATTAAGTCCCCTGAGCCTTCTAGCGTCGCCAGCAACTCGTCAAGGGCGGAGCAGTACAGGACGGAGGAATAATCAGCGCACCAGAAAGGAGCTAATATGGCTTCCCAGGACCAGACCACAGAAAAGGATTCTAAGGGCAGATTTTTACGCTTGTTAGAGAAATACGATTATGCTGTCACCTTTATTACCTTTGGTATCCTTCTTTTTGTCGGCGTTTTTACGAGGGTGGTCACCGTTGAGGCTGAGCACCCTTTCAAGGCAGCTGCAGCTAGCTCATGCATAAGTCTGGCTTCTGCGCTACTTATTGCAAGCTATTTGCAGAAAAAGCGAGATAAAGGTTTGTGGAAAGCTATACATGAAAGTATTGCTGATTACATTTCGAACAGAGTCAAAAATGAAGTTATTCCTGAGATCCATAAAATCAAAGACATAAAAGCGGCGATTTTACCGTCTGCAATATATTGGAGCAAAGAAGATAAATTGTTGGATGATCAAATTAATAGATTTTCAAATGCAGCCATAATTAAATTTATGTCAATCTCAGCAGTAAATCTTTTGAACAAAACAATCCCAGAGATTCCTCAAGGACGAGTCGGTACAATTGAACTCCTTTTATTGAATCCGGACAATCACGATCGAATCGACTTGCGCTGGAAACAATTAAAAGACCATGACAATGAAATTACTCACGCAACATTGCAAGGAGAAATAATAGCCAGCATTTACCAAGCACACCGCCTGTCATTGAGTAAGCCGTACATTAATATTTGCATTAGATTTCACGACGAAATTCCATTTAGTAGAATTGAGATTGCAGACAATATACTATATCTGTCCTTTTATCAAAGTCAAAAGAATAAAGAGCGGCCCAGTAACTCAATATGAGAATAAGAGTGATATCTTCTCAGCATGCGCTCATTATTTCAATGATGTGTGGCACAAAAGTCAAAAGGAAATAGTTCTCAGACATTATCGTGATGTGACGAGCCTGCGCAGTCATTTAAAGTCTCTATTTCCCAATTTAGACTTTGATGCTCGGGAAAAAGCCATAGCTCCTGAACCATCGTTGGCTTCTTTACTTACACAAGTGCCATCGGAAGTTGGCTCTCAAGTCGAAATTGCGCCGTAACATAATAAGAAGGATGCGAAATGGATAAATCTTATTTGATCACCACTTACCGCTCAGCGGATTCCTATTCCAAAAAGCATGTCTTTCAGGCCGTTAGGGACAGCATTGTTTTTGAAGCTAGTAGCTTTTTTCTACCTAAGCTCAACAGATATGACCTCTGTATTTCAAGCACTGCTGGCTGCTCCCTTGGCTGTAAAATCTGCCAGTGCAGTTACTCCGCGGTCCGACATGATCAGTATGACAGGGTTTTGACATCAGCGGAAATCATGGATCAAATTGATTTTTTGCTGCAGGATGGTAAAGAATTTATTACAGACGACACCATGGTTCTTGTTGGATTTATGGGGAATGGAGATCCATTTAACAACACCGTCGAAATAGTGGACGCCATCAAAATGTCCCATAACCAGTATCATAACATAGTGTACAGGTATGGAATCTCAACAATAGGTGTCAACCTTGCGAAATCAATAGATCTCCTGACAAACTTGTCACTAAAAGAAAAAGTAATAATTTGGCTTCAATTTAGTCTTATAAGTACTGATGAGGATATCAGGAAAGACATTCTGCCCAATTCACCGCCTATAATAGAAGCTGTCCCACTATTAGATCAGTATTCAATGCAGACAGGAAATCCTGTGAGATACAATTTCCCAATGATTGAAGGCATCAATAATTCTACTGAAGATTTAAACAGAATAGTCAAATTTGTAAGTGGAAATCCGCAAACTAGAATGGTGAAATTGTCCACTTACAACGAGATATCAAACAAAATATATCGCCCGTGTAGCGATGATGTGATTGAAAAGTCTGCAGAGTACTTGCGTAAACAGGGTGTCAAGGTAGACGTTTTCTATGGGAATAGAGACAAGGAAGTACGTGGAAGCTGCGGCCAGTTGCGAGAATTGCCACTTATTTCTAAGCCTCATCTATCAATCTCAGCAACTAACACGATATTGGATCACGAGGGGGCCGTTGATCAACGTGCAAATTATTAGGCAATTGGGTGCCACTCGTGCCCAACGCGGGGGGTAAAGATAGAGTCTAAGAGCTACTATGTTGCGCATGTTTCCTGGGCGTCCCCCTGAGCCACTGAGCCACACGGTCTAGATATGGCGTGAACGGACAAAAATGTGGAAAGACTGACTTGTCAACCGTATTTCCAGCGTTCCCTAGCAGCTTGTTTTAAGCCTCATTGGTTCCAGTTACCGTCATCTGCACCATTGCCGATATTTCTTTTCTTTCGATGTCAGCCTTTGCTGCATCCAGTCACCCATCAGGATCAAGGCCGTTTCAGGAGGTTTCGCAGTTCGGCCCCTTCCGCCTTTCGCGGACCAGAAAACCTTCGGTACCAAGCCGTGTCCACTTGGTGTATCAGGTCTCGTGGTTGTTAACCAGCCCCTCGATGGCTCACGGCGTGGGCAGTAAAGACGTCGATAACCAATATTAAATGCTGGGTGGAGCGGCTACCAATCAAGTCTCGTGGTTTTTCCAACCCCTATGCTGGTTCACCGCTCCAGCCAGTTCCTAAGTGAATAGCTTGTCCGGTATAAATGGGACATGGTCCCGCATGATGTAATAGGCTGCCCTGGCCAATTTATGTGCCAGCGCCGTATGCGCGACCATGAAGTTGCTCTTCCTCAACTTACGATTGTAAAAGGCTCTGGCTTTGTCGTCGTAACGTCTTGCAAATTCGGCGGCCTCGGAGAAAGCCCAGGAAAGATACTTGTTGCCATTCTTTTTGTTGCCCTTGGACTTGTCATTACTGGTCCATCTTGAGGCAACAAGACGACAGTACGAGGCATAGTTACCGACTTTCTCGAAACGTTCAACGGGGCCTGTTTCAAGCATAATTGTGAGCCCCAAAATCTTTCCAATACCGGGGACTGAAACCAAATCTTTGTAAGCATCCGTAAGTGCGAGCTTCCTTTCGAGAAAGGTCTCGATTGTTTGGATTTGGTGAGTGAGAAAGTCGATGGAATCCTTGCTCACTCGGCCGGCAAGAGCCAGATCCTCGTTATCAGCCAAAAGAGGGTGAACCCGATCTTCGCGAAGGCGCTTGATGTCATTTACTTTTATTGTCATCCCGCTGTTCCGAGTGATGATATTTTGAAGACTTATGATCATAGAGGATCTCAGCGCAACAAGGTGACGCCTTTTTCTTAGTAGGTCACGAATCGGTTGTTCATCCTTTGGATAGATGTAGCCTTCGGGAAGAATGTCGAGTCGTAGCATTTCGGCCAGCCAAAAGGCATCGTGCTTGTCATCGACATGCTTCATCCCGGAATATTTCTGATCAGGTCTTGCCTTGTGCTCATTTTAAGAAGACTAAGGTCGGAAGGGGAAAAGCTGGCGCTATGCGGAAGAAAAAGGGGAGCAGGTTGTTTTGCAGATAATTGCCTGCCCCCATTACTTAATATGTGAAATATGACGTATTTTGCTAGAATAACTGAAAGGTGGTTAGATATCAGATTATCTTCCGCCGACCTACATGGTAACTCAGTTACGGTAAATGCCAGACTAAGACAATAAAAAAAAGTCCTCCGAGCATTCCCGGGTTAGACAAGAAATAAATTGATCCGAATGTAACTGCTAAACTAACTAATAATATACTACTGGCGACAAGAAGATGTCGCATTTACCTGATACCACTCTTTTTTGCAATAAACATTTCATTCTCCGTTTGGTTGTGTTGCAAATGTAGAATCAAACTGTTGAATTAGTGTAATTTGAGGCGTTTACAGTAGTTATATTTACATAGTCCAGTCCTCCTTTTGATATAATAGCAGTATACGCCACTCCTTAAGACGCAGTCAATGATGAACTAGGAAGGCAGGGGGGGCGGCGCGTGTCAAGCTTAGTTGTCGCCTGACCTATGGCGCGCCCCAGGTAGACGCCCATGACTCATGCGCAACTATTGCTAACTGCTAATCCTGTGGCAAGCTTTCCTGCATGCCTAGACAAGCCCGCATAGATGCTCCTGGCGCACTGCACCATATCATTTGCCGAGGCCTTGAGCGCAAGCAGATCTTCAACGATGACGTCGATCGAAATGCGTTCGTCACCCGTTTGGCCTCTGTCCTCGAAAAAACCTCAACTACCTGCTACGCCTGGGCTCTTGTTCCAAATCGTTTTCACCTGCTGCTCCAGATGGGGACAACTCCCATTCCTTTGTTACCCCACCTTCGATCCCCTCCCGCTGAAATCACTGCGGTATCGCGAGATGGAGTCTTCCGGCGTGCCGGAGCGGCGTTTCAGTTTTCTCTGTAGTATCGAAGAGTTCCAGCTGCGGCATGCTGGAAAGGCCGTTGGCTCGTTAGTTGCGAGATGCCTGCAAGCCGATCGGGGCAACCCACAGGTGAAAACAGGTTCAGGAGGCCACAGATGTCCTTGGTAATTTACTTGATAGGTTGGGCTTTTGTCATAGGCGGCACGGCATGGGCCCTCATAGCTGCAGGAGTAACCACAAAGTACGTGATGATGACGGTCGTCATCCTGGTCGGTGTGGCCATCCTTACCGGAGTGACCCGTACCCGTTCCCGGGACTGACAAAACTGGCAACTGCGATCACAGAGACCCCACGGGGACAACGCCCATGAATCATGCGCAACTATTTAGAAGGGGTCGCACATTGACAGAGTCCTTGCCGGGACGAAAGAATGTTGTGTCTTGGGCTCTGGCGGGGGCAGTTGTTCTGTTGAGGAAGCAGGTACGCAGGTGGCTTTTGCAATTTTTTGGGATATGGTTAACACATTCAGCGCTAGGGGCAAAATAGTCTGAACGGAGTGTTAGTCATGACACAGAGCATGGGCTATTTCGAGCGGATTGAGACATCGTCGGTATCTGGCCTTCTGAACGGTTGGCGCGACGGCCATCCCGACTCGGGTGTACTGGCGCTTGTGGCCGAGGCAGACCGGGAAACCGTTGTACCCGGGCTCCAAAGCTTGTGCAACGGGCTAAAGATGCCCCTTCTGGGAGCGGTCTTCCCGGCACTTCTGGACCAAACCGGTTTCCACAGTCAGGGATTCATCCTACTGCGGTTCGAGGTCATGCCCTTTGCAGGCATGTACGAGCTGTCGGCCCCGAAGGCCGTCGAGCGCATGGCAAGCGAGATGTCGGAACAGCTCGATCAACCGCACGGCAGCACGCTCTTCCTGATTTTCGACGCCATGGTTGCCAATATCGGCACCATCCTCGACGAGCTGTATTTGAAACTCGCCGACCGCGTGCACTACATGGGGGTGAACGCCGGCAGCGAAACCTTCCGACCCATGCCCTGTCTCTTCGACAACCAGAGGGTGACGCAAAACGGTGTGCTTGCCATGCTCCTCAAGAACCGTCCGGGCGCTGTGGTGGAGCATTGTTATCTGGCTCCGGAGCGGATGGTCTCCGCCACTTCCACCGATGGAAACCGCATCACCACCATCGACTGGCGTCCCGCCTTCGAGGTGTACCAGGAAACGGTCGAGGCCGAGTACGGGGTCAAGATCGACCGGAACAATTTCTACCAGCTTGCCGTGCACTTCCCTTTCGGCATCATACGGGCCAACGACGAAATCATTGTACGCATGCCGGTGGCCCTGGAGGACGACGGTTCCGTGTTCTGCGCGGGCGAGGTCCCGCCCAATTCCCTGCTTACCCTCCTCCAGGCGCCGAAAGTGGATTCGGTCCAGACCGTGGACAAGTTGACGGCCGGTCTGCGCAACCTCTACGGTGCCTTTCCCGGCCACGAACTGCTCACCTTTTACTGCGCCGGACGACGGCTTCACCTGGGCGACCGGGCGCAAAACGAACTGCGAGAACTGTATGCGCGTACCGGTGCGGCCCGGATGGCCGGCGCCCTTTCCCTGGGCGAGATCGGTCAGTCGATGCAATGGGGCTACCCGTTCTTCCATAACGGCGCGCTGGTCTGCTGCCGCTGGGGTAATTGATGCAACGGGAGCAGATCCTGGCAATACTGTACGAGATGGCGATCGTGATTGGCAGGGAAATCCGCCTTGACGAGCTCTTGACCAAGACGCTTCAGCGACTGCTGTTCCACACCGGGTTTCCCTGCGGCATGATGTTTCTCGACACCGAGCAGATGCTTTCTCCCGGATATGGCCGGGAGTTCTCGGACGTGCGGCTTGAGACGTCCATCGGAGATTTCGAACTGGCCCGGTTCAACAAAACGGAGCTGCACCTCCCCACGGCGCTGCTCCGGGGAGGGTTCGAGCTTGGGGAGGCCCCTGAGCTGCTGGGGTCGCTGCCATGCCGCAAGGATTATTACACGGTGTTCCTGAGGCTTCCCATTTGCGACAGCGGCGTCATCCTGCTGCTGGCTCCCCTGATGCCGGGGACCCGCCTGCCGCTGACCAGGATTTTCCAGCCGGTGCTCAGCAATTTAGCCAAAGCCATCCTGCTCTGCCGCAGCAACGATGCCTATACCCAGCGCATCATCACGGACCGGCGGATGGCGGAGGCCGCTTTTCAGGACCTGAGCGCCCGCAACCGGCTCATCCTCGACTCCGTGGGCGAAGGGATCTGCGGGTTGGACCGGGACGGCAACGCCACCTTCCTCAACCCCGCAGCAGCCAAGATGCTCGGGGTCATCCCAGAGGAACTGGTGGGACATCCGCTGCACGAGTTATTTCATCACCGCCTGCATGACAGCAGCCCGATTCCCTCTGGGGATTGCTGCATCACCCGCACCATGACGGAAAACAGACCGTTTCGGATCAGCGACGACCTGTTCCTGCGAGCGGACGGCACCTCTTTCCCGGTGGAATATGTCAGCACCCCGCTACGCGAGAATGACAGCGTCATGGGGGCGGTCATTGTCTTCAGGGACATCGGCGAACGCAAGCGCGCCGAAGAGCATATCCTCACTCTCAATGCGGAGCTGGAACAGCGGGTAAGGGAGCGAACGGCCGAACTGGAGGAGAAGAATGCCGAACTGGAGCGGATGAACCGCCTCTTCGTCGGCCGGGAACTCAGGATGATACAGTTGAAAGACGAGATCAGGGAGCTGAAAAGCAAGCTCCGGTCAACCGGCAGCTGCCGGAAATCTGGCTGAAGGGGACCATGGTTGAGCCTCCCCCGTTTACCCCCGAAGCCCCTCCCGAACTCCTCAGACCTTGGCAAGGGCAAAAAACATCTGCGAGAAACACAAGCTTTTCGTCGGCGCCTTTTCAATCGGCCCCTGCCATCCGGATCTGGTTCAAAATCCGCACGATTTCTCCTGCGTCGTAGGGTTTGGCGGCGGTGGCGCAGAATCCGTGCTCCTTAAATTCCCTCACCACGGAGTCCTCGGTGTGCCCGCTCGACAGGATGAGGCTCGCCACCGGATCGATGGCCAGGATCTGCCGCGCCACCTCTTCCCCCCCGATTCCTCCCGGCACGGTGAGGTCCAGGATCGCAGCCAGGTAAGGGCTCCCCGAGTCGTAGGCCTCCCGGTAGCGCTGGATCGCCTCTTCCCCGGTGATGCACGAGGTGACCCGGTAACCCTTATGCTCCAGCACTTCATGCGCCAGAGTCCTGATCACCTCCTCATCGTCCATCACGAGTACGGAGGCCCCGGGGGCCCCCGGCTGGGGAACCGTCTCCTTTGCATGGCCCCCCTGCTCTGGTGCGGGGTGCTTGCTGCTCGGTAGGTAGATGGTGAAGGTCGTCCCCGCGCCGACGGTGGAAACGAAGGAAATCGCCCCCTCGTGCCTGGTTACGATCGAGTGGACCGTGGCCAGCCCCAGGCCGGTCCCTATTTCCGCCTTCGTGGTGAAGTAGGGGGTGAAGATCTTGGCCCGGTCCTTCTCGGAGATGCCGCTCCCTTGATCCTCGAACGAGATCTCTACGTAGTCCACGCTGCCGGAAACCGGGAGATTTCCTTCCCGAGTACTGACGTTCCTGGCGCGCACGGTGAGCACGCCGCCATCGGGCATGGCCTGAACCGCGTTTATGCACAGGCAGTTGAACGCCTGGCTGATCTGATCCTCGTCGGCGTGCACGGCATCCAATGTGGCGGGGAGTTCGAGGCGGTTGACCACCCGTGAACCGCTGGTCGCCAGAAGTACCGCCTCCCGGACCAGTTTCTCGACAGCGACCGCCTTCCTGTTGGGATCGCCCCCCTTGGCGAACGTCAGCAGCTGCTTTGCCACCCCGGCGGCGCGTGTCGAGGCGCGCTCGGCATGGCAAAGGAGCGGGTAGGCGCGGTGCGAGCTGTCGAGGAATTGTCTCGCGAAGCTGATGAACCCCAGGACGCCGGTGAGGGCGTTGTTGAAGTTGTGGGCGATCCCCCCCGCCAGGACCCCCAGGGACTCCAGCTTCTGGTTCCTGATGATCTGCTGCTGCAGCTGCTCGCGCTCGGTCATGTCCAGCACGATGTCGACGACCCGCTCCCCCGAGAGCTGTATCCCGAAGGAAATCTCCCGGACCGAGCCGTCCCTGCCGATAACCCTGGCGTCCCAGGAGGTCGCGGCGCCGGAAGCCGCCTTGCCGGCAGCGATCGCCGCGCGGCGCATCCCGAGGATCGTGTCGCGGTAGGCGGCATCGGGCATCGCCTTCTCGAACCAGTGGTAAACCGTGGTGATCTCTTCCGGCGGGTACCCGAAGCGCTCCCGCATGAAGGCGTTCAAGTATTCGACCGCTCCCTCCGCGTCGGACCAGATGATCCCCACCGGCAGCTGCTCGACCAGGCTCTTGAGCTCCTGCCGGGCCCGGCGGCTCTTCTCGATCTCCGCTTCGAGGGATTCGTTGAGGGCCACCAGCTGGGTCTTCGAGGCGATCTCGACATCCATGGCCTCCCTCAGCTCGGCGTTGAGACGGGAGTTTTCCTCGGCCCGGCGCCTGAGCGATTCGGCCAGCTCGTTGACCGCCACCGAGGCGCGTCCCGGTTCGTCGTCCGAGAGGACCTCGATCCTCGTGCCATACTCCCCCGCGTGCACCCTCTTAAGGCCGCTCATGAGCCCGTGGAAGGAATGGGTCACCCGTTGCAGGAGCCGGTAGCAGGAATAGGAAACCAGGAGCCAGAACAGGAGGGCCAGGGCAACGGTCGCCACCAGGAGCTTGCGGGCGGCCAGGGTCAGATCGTCGGTACCGCGGTAAAGACGCACCGAGCCGATGACGTTCTTGCCGGGATCGCTGGCGGGCTCCATGACCTGCGGCAGCGAAGGGAGCGCCAAACGGGTCGCGACCTGCGCCCCCCTGGAGAGCAGGCGATCCGCCTGCGGAAGGCGCGCGGGGAGCCGTACCAGGACCCTTCCGTCGGCGGAGCGGATCTCGACCCCGCGGATCTGGGGGAGCCTCAGGATCTCCTCGGCGGACTGCACGAGCGCTTCGCGGTTTTCGGCGTACAGGGGGAGGCGGATGGCCTCGGCGAACCCCATGGCCTGTGACTGGAGCATCTCCTCGGCGAACAGCCGGGATTTGCGGAGGTCGCTGGCGGCGAAAAGGGCGGCGAAGGCGACCGTAATGACGGCTGTCAGAACCGTGAAGAGGCGGAAGAGCTGGAACTGGAAGCTGGTACGGAAGCTGGATTGCCGTGCAGTTGACATTGCAATCTCCGGTCGGTAAGGTCGGTTGCGCATCACGGGGCGGTAATAGCTATCCCCAGTTTTCGGAGCACGCTTTCATTGGTGTGGAGCAGCGCCTTGCGAGGGTAGACGATCGAGCCCCTGCCGCGGTTGGCGGGGTGGGGCGCCGTCAGGCTCAGCTCGCCCGCCTGTCTCCCTGTGTCGTAGTTATCTATGTCAAGTGAGGCAGCGGCCCCGCTTTGCAGATGCTGTTTCAGGTACGAGACGAGCGGAATCTTGTTCTGCATGGAGAAGATGAGGAACGCTTCCATATTCACCGCGGTAAGTATCGTGCTGTCCGGCAGCATCCAGAGAAGTTCCACCTTTCCCTTAAGCCTTGCCAGCGCCGCCTGGATTTCCAGCGCGCTGTGCACCTCGCAGTATTCGAGTGTGAGCCCCAGCTCCCGCGACATCCTGACCGCCTGATTCACGTACGGTCCCGTCTTGCTCGGGTCGTACAGCAATCCGACCCTCTTTTTCCCCATCGCCCTGAAAAGCCTGAGGTACTGCTCCGGGGCGGCGATTATGCCGATGCCGGTCAGGTTCGGCTGAAGTCGCAGGTGCTCCAGGGAGGGCGCCAGGACCGTCACCACCGCCGTATCCCGGACCCTTTTCGCCAGGGAAAAGGCCCTTTCGCCGATGGCCAAAACCACCTGCGGCCTCTCCTCCTGCACCAGGCGGACCACGTCTACTTCGGCATAATCCTTAAGGATCACGACGCGCAGCGAGCCGGGGAAGGAGGCGCGAAAGCCCTTGACCGCATCGCAGTAGGCCCGGTCCCTGGTCGACTGGAGAACCAGCGCGTCGGCACCCCAGGCGGGAAAGGCGCTTACCAGGGAGAGCAGTATGACAAGGAGCAGGGCGCGCATCAGAAAAAGAGCCTCACCCCCCCCTCGAACCAGCGCGGGTAGGTGTTGTAGAGGGTGGTGTCGACGGTCTGATTGCCGTTGAACAGGTTGTGCCCCGAGAGAAAGAGCTGCGGTGAAAGATCGGAGGCCGGCCTGATCTTCCAGTCCAGGTGCAGGTCCCAGATCATCCCCCGGTCCGAGACGGGATAGCCGGACCCGTTCCAGAAGACGTAGTTGCCGGAAAGGGTGCCGCGCACCCCGAGGCGGAGGCTGTCGTATTTCAGGGCCAGCTTCGCCAGGTGGGGGGGGACGGTCTGCTGTGAGTTGGTCTTCAGCTGTTCTCCGGTGTCCGAATCCTTGGCGTACAGGTAGGTGTAGCCAGAGACAAGGGAAAGACCGAAGAGCGGGGCCGTGCGGGCCTCGATCTCGAAACCCTGCCGGATCTGGTTGGTGATGGTCATCTCCCCCGCGGACTCGCTGTGGCGCAGGGTGTTGAAGAAATAGGTCCCCTTGAGCCAGAGGTAGGGGACCGCCCCGCTCTCGATTCCCCCCTGGACGGTCCGGATCTTCTGCAGCCTCCCCGGTGCGCGCGGAGTCGGCAGGGAATAGCCCTGCGCCGCATAGGCGCGCAGCGTGGTCTCCTCGGCCAGCCGGTAGGTGGCTCCCAGGGTGTAGCTGGTGCTGTCGCCCGATATGCCGGTCGAGTCGTAGCGGATGCCGGGCAAAATGGTCAGCTCCCCGATCGTGTAGGCTGCGTTGGCGTAAAGCGCCCAGCTGTCCCAGTCGAGGTCGTAGAAGGGAGCGGCCTGGCTCAGGAGATCCCGGCTGGATACCCGGACATGGCCATATTCGACCCCGGTCACCAGGCTCCTCTTGCCGTCGTCGAAGGTCAGGCGGGAGTTGGAGCCGCGGGTCGCTTCGCTTAGCTTGAAGTCGTTGAAGAAGGCGATCGCCCCCCCGGGATCCCTGCCGCCTAACTTGGTGTGGTCGTTGCGCCCCGTGAGGTAGCCGTCGACGTCCAGGAAAAGATGCGGGTACAACGGTTGTGAGAATTTCAGGAAGCCGTTCACGCGCCGGAAGACGGAGTTGTCATGAACAAAGCCGAACTCGGTCGTGTCGGCCTCGTCCAGTCCGGGGTGGGAGTCGAGGCAGGAAAATCCCAGGGTAACCTTCCCCTTGCTCGGGAGAAGGTAGGTGAGCTTTCCGTACAGGTTGGACTGGTCGGCGGCGGTGTTGGGGGTCAACCCGTCCGAGCGGAGATTGCCGGCGTTGAGGTAATAGCCGAAGCGGTCCACGGTGCCGCTCAGCTCCGCCCGGGAATCGGCGGTAAACCGGCTGCCTATGGATCCGGAGAGCATCCCGGAAGCCTTGCTTTCGGGAGCCGGGGATTTGGTGATGATGTTGATCACGCCTCCCAGGGCCGAACCCCAGGAGGCGGACGCCGCACCCTTGATGATCTCGATCCGCTCTATCTGCTGGACCGGAATCTGCCCCGGCGTGGCCATGTTCTGGTCGAAATCGTTCTGGCGTACTCCGTCGACCAGGACCAGTACCGTGGAATTGAGCGCCCCCTGGATATTGAAAAATGCGAAGGTGCTCGGGGTGCGCTGGTAGTCGAGTTCGATACCCGGGACGCTCTGCAGCACGTCCGAGAGCGTGTGGGCGTTGATGCGGGAGATCTCCTCGGCGGTGATGACGGTGACGTTTTCGGCGACCCTGGAAGTGGGGCGGGGGAGGCGGGCGGAGGCGGCGAACTCTTCTGCGGCGGGCGCGGTGAAACCGAGCTGTTCCATCTCATCGGCAAGGACGGCGCGCGGAGCCATTGCATTCAGCAAAAGTGCCAGCAGGAGAAACAGCGGCTTTTCAAGAACGTCGATTCGCAATAGGAATTATCCAGATGAGGTCTTTGGAATTCGGCGGGCGGCTGCCTTCGGCTGCGGCTATAGCCGAAGGCATAGCTATGCCTATGGTGCCGATTTATCGCGCTTTGGACTATTCATTAGTAATGGATTTTCATGCTCTTGTATAGTCAAAAAATCTTACGTTGCCGCAGGCCGCGGCCGGCGGCAAGCCCCTGTCGGGACCCACAGGGGGACGAGACCCACAGGGGGATGCCCATGAATCATGCGCAACTATTGCTAACTGCTAATCCTGTGGCAAGCTTTCCTGCATGCCTAGACAAGCCCGCATAGACGCTCCTGGCACACTGCACCATATTTGCCGAGGCCTTGAGCGCAAGCAGATCTTCAACGATGACATCGATCGAAATGCGTTCGTCACCCCATCACCTGCTAATGTGCGCAGGCGCAGCGGGTTGGCAGTCAACTATAGAGGTTCTCTGCCGGTTCGGTGAGGACGCCAAGATAGCGCGACAACGATATGAGGAATTTGTTACTGAGGGGGTTGCCGCTGGCAGGCGGCAGAGCCCTACAGAGGAGTGTGCTATGAAACGGTCAAATCCCACACCCATTATTCGCAGGAAACCTAATTTCAAGTCTCTTCTGGAGGAGATCAAGTTCCTGAAATCCGCTCGGGATGTGAAGTATTTAGCTCAAAAGATTGTTTATCTTCTGCCACGCTTGACCGGCAGGGTGGTTTGGACGGATGTCCCCCCCGCCATCCAGATCGAGCCAACTCTCTCGTGCAATGCCGACTGCATTACCTGCGGCCGGTCAAAAGGGAAACGACCGGTCGGCAGCATGGATTTCGACCTGTTTAAAAAAATCATCGATGACGCTGCACACGTTGGAGTCCAGCGCGTACTGCTCTTTGTCTTTGGCGAACCCCTACTGCACCCGCAGATAATAGAAATGATCCGCTACATCAAGGCGCAAGGATTGGCATTCCATTTAACTACCAACGGCGAACTGCTGGACGGGAGTACGGGTGAAGCAATACTTCGTGCCGGTGTTACGAGCGCAGATTACGTCACCTTTTCAATTCTCGGCTTTTCCGCCGCAGTGCACGAACAGGTCATGGTAGGCATTCATCACGATCGGGTACAACAAAATGTTCTGCAATTCGTCGAGAACCGGAAAAAACTGGGTGTCAATGGGCCGGTCATTGAGACGGTCTTTTACTCGATACCGGAGAATCAGCACGAGCTGGTACCTTTTCTGGACTATTGGGGGAATATTGTCGACCATGCGATTTATGGCGGCAGTGCTTTGGAAGCTCTCATCGATCAGCAGCAGACAAAGAAATGCCAGACGAGGACATGTATCACCTTGTGGGAGAGAATGGTCATTCTGTGGAATGGCGATGTTTCCATGTGCGGTATGGATCTGAACGGCGAATGGCTGGTCGGTAATATGCGAGGCCAGTCCATACAACAAGTTTGGCAGAGTGAAGCGCTAGTGAACATCAGGAAAACACACAAAGATGGTAGATTCGACGAAATATCCTTGTGTAAGTATTGCGACGGGTAAGATGACCGCTGGCTGGCTTGATGCGACGCAGCCGGCAATCACGGTTGGCCACTTTGCAGCGATTACCTGGTGGGACAGGGGAAACGGCATGCAGACTAATTACCAGATAAATGTCAGCGAGTCCCTTGATGACCCACACTGGGATGACTTTTTGGCCCGAACCCCTGGCGGGCATCATGTCCAGACCAGCTGCTGGGCACGGGTAAAGTCAACTTTGGGTTGGCAAGCTGCTCGGGTGTCCGTTGAGGAGGGCGGGCGGATAATTGCCGGCGCTCAACTGCTGATCCGGCGGATTCCCCTGGTGGGGAGCATCGGTTATGTGACCAAGGGGCCAATTATCCCCAGTGCGGACCCGGAACTGGCCGAATTGATCGTGAAAAACATAATGCTGTTGGCTCGATCGTATCGGTGCCAAATGCTGGCTATTCAGCCCCCCAACAATGGGGACTACCTGTCTCATATCTTGGAATCACATGACTTTCGCATTAATCCCCTAGAACTGGGGTCCACCGCCTCATTGGTCATCGAAATCGATCAGGGCCTGCAGCTCATAAAGGAGCGGTTGACGCATGAGACCCGCCGAAATATCGGCCGTAGCGAGCGAGCCGGAATAGTCGTCAAGGAAGGGAGCTCGGCAGACCTTGATATGTTTTACGCGCTTCATCTGGCCTCGGCCAGGCGCCAGGGGTTCCTCCCTTACCAGCGGAAATACTTTGATGCACTCTGGGAAGCCTTTGCTCCCCGGGGATGGGTCACCCTGCTGCTTGCCAGCTACGAGGAGGAAATAGTCTCGGCGCAACTGTTGATTCCTTTCGGAGAACTGGTCATGGCTAAAATGGTCGGATGGGCAGGCAGGCATGGCAAACGCTACCCAAATTATGCATTGCTCTGGGCTTCAGTCATGTGGGCGGCCAGTCATGGCTACAAGTATTTCGATTTCGAAGGCCTCACTTTACAGGGGGCTCGATGTCGATTGAACGGTGCGGCCGCCACCGTACCGGGGCCCGACATGTTCAAGTATGGTTTTGGCGGGAAGGTGGAACTCTATCCTTCTGCCTATGTCTACCTGCCTAATAAAATCTTTGATTGGTGTTACCACCGCATACCCTGCTTTGTCGACAAAGGGGAGAAAGGATACCTTGTAGAGTGCCTACGGAAAAGATCACTCCATTAAGGGCGCGGCACCACGGAGAAGCCGCGAAGCCGGGGACGTCGCGAGATCGAACAGGGAGTGGAGCGTCTCTTTGCGACCTGGTACCGCTGAGCGGGCAGCGGCACCAGGTCGTCTCCTGCCTATCTTACGACGAGCTTCATGGTGGCGCTCCCCAGCTCCTGCCGGTCGTCATCCAGTCTTTTTGCCGCGAAGCGGTCAACGGTATAGAACAGCCGTGCCTTCACCGCATACTCGCCCGGCGCCAGCGGCGGTTCACAGGAGAGTACCCGCTCTTCGCCAGCCCTGATCGAAGACTCGTGGGGCCCCTGGGCATCGGCCTGAGCCGCGGCGGTGTCGGAGGCAGCTTTGTCCTGCTCCAGAAACGCCTTGTCGTCTGGGCGGCTGCCGTGACTCGGAGCAAACAGCCACTCCTTGCGGACCTTATTCTCCCCCTTGGGGTCGAGGATCTCTACCTGGAGGAAGACGCCCCGCGACGCCTCGCCGGTGGGAACGGAGTGCCCGGCGCCGATGTTGGAGACGTGCAGGTCGAAGCGGGCTTTGCCGGCATCGGGCTGGACGAGGCTGAGACCCAGCGAACTCAGGTGGCGCTGCCTCGAGTTGGCGCCGGTCCAGAGATGGCGCGCCACTGCGCGGGGCGGGACATCGAACTCTTCCGCGCTCTTACGTACGGTGCGCGGCATGTGGCAGTCCTGGCACTGCTGGCTGCCCAGCCCCGCTCGCAGGTAATCCTCCTGCCATTCCTGGAAGGTCTGGAACTGCTTGCCGAGGACCCGCTTGCCAGTGGCCGCTTTGCCGTGGCACTGTCCGCACATGTCGGAACTCTGGAGTGCGGGTTCGGCGACCGTGCGGTGCGGCCCCTTGGTGGCATGCGGACCGCGGATGATCCCTTCCGGTGTCAGGTGGCAGCTGGCGCAGGTGAGTCCACCGGTAGCGGCGCTTGTCTTCTTCGCCTTCCCCTGGCTTGGCCGATCCTTGCCGGAAATGGCGAAGCTGTCCGGGAAGTGGCAGTTGTTGCAGTAGTCGATTTTGTCGCTCTTGATGTCCCTGGTGGGATAGGCGGACGAGGCGTGCCCCGTGGCGGAGGAGCTGACCTGGGCCGGGACGGGGATGCCACCGGGCCGGTGCGGCGACGGTCGCGAGGTATGGATATCGCTGCCGACCCCAAGCATGTACTCCAGGTAGATGGTGTGGTGGCACTCTCCACAGGTTTCCGATGGGGTAGCGGTACCTTGCGGGAAGCTGATCTCTTCGGCAAACGCAGCTGTGGCAAGCGTGAGTGCCAGTAGCGCGATTGCCGAAAACTCCATCCCGCGTGAGCTGATTGCTGCTTTCATCGAATTCTCCCTTTTCTGCGACGATATGGATCTGCCTAGGCTACCGTAGGATAGGTACAATCTGCCCCTGCGTATAGGTGCAGTTAGGAAAATTTCCCCAGGGACAGATGGCGCGTTGGCCGACGAGCTGCCGGAATAACAGGACTTCTCCCAAGATGATCAGGATCCCCCCCGAGCCTTTCTCTCCTTCGACTCCCTTCCGCTAAATTCGTTCCGATATCGCGATGGAGTTGTTCTCAAGACCATGCGGAAATGATGCCTGAGTGAAACCTCTGAACCGAAACCGGCCTGCTCCGCGATCTGTGCTATGGGCGCATCGCCGGTTTCCAGCAACCGCTGGGCCAGGGTGAGTCTTTGGTTCAATAACCAGGCGCCTACCGTGGTTCCGGTCACTTGACGCATGCGCCGGGTAAAGGTGCGCCGGCTCATCATGAACAACTCGGCCAAGGAACCGATGCTGTGCGGCTGGTCCAGGTTGGCCTGCACCCATTCCATTGTCTGCGTAAACTTATCCGGCGCCTCGCTTTTCCTCAGCGCCAGTTCAACATACTGCGACTGTCCGCCTTGACGGTGCGGCGGTACCACCATGCGACGGGCAATGCGGGTGGCAACCTCGGCACCGTGGTAGCGCCGCACGATGTGCAGGCAACAGTCGATCCCCGCAGCAACCCCTGCCGACGTGACGATGTCACCATCATCCACATAGAGTACGTCCGGCCTCACTTCAATCGACGGGAACCGCCGCGCCAGATCCTCCGCCCAGCCCCAGTGGGTGGTGGCCGGCCGGTTCTCCAGGAGCCCCGCCGCAGCCAACACGTAGGTCCCGAGACAGAGACCGATAACCACTGCGCCATGCCGGTGTGCCGAACGCAAGGCTTCCAGCAGCGCCTCGGGCGGCGCTTCATCGGTGTCGCGCCAGGTCGGCACCACGACGATATCGGATGCTGCCAATCCCTCAAGGCCGTAATCCGGGACGATCCCAAACCGGTCACTGCTCGTAAGCGGCCCTTCCTCCGCCGCACAGATCCGTAGCGTGAAATAGGGCGGCTCCCCAGGCGAACGCAACCCGGTGAATACGTAGCAGGGGACGGAAAGCTGAAAGGAGCTGATCTTGTCGAAAGCAACGACTGCAACAGTTTTGACTGCCATGGATACCCCAGATGACAAATATTGGCCCGATCTTGTCGGATATTGTCATTCGGGCCACTTTCTGTCAAGGAGGGAATGGGGGATAGTGACAGCACAGCACGGCTGTATCAACCACTACGAGAAGGAGGTACTTATGAGCAAGACACTGCTGGTCATCGATCTGCAAAACGACTACTTCCCCGGCGGCAGATTCCCGCTCTGCAATGCCGAAACCACGCTGGAAAATACGTTGCATGCCATCGAACTGGCAAATGCCCGCAACGTCCCGGTCGTCCTGGTTCAACACGTGGCCAACAGCAGCAAGGTTGCCCCATTTTTCAACCAAGGGACGAGCGGGGTGGATCTGCATCCCCGAATCCTGGAGGCAGCGCCGCAAGCCCCGGTTGTGGTGAAAGGATTTGCCGACGGCTTCGTAAATACGACGCTTGAGGAAACCCTGACCAGGCTGGCAACGACGGAGTTATTGGTCTGCGGCATGATGACCCAGAACTGCGTGACCCACACTGCCATTTCCAAGTCGGCTGAGAAGTACCAAGTGAAGGTGTTGACCGATTGCTGCACCACCGTCACCGAACTGCTGCACCAGATCGCCCTGAATGCCCTTTCCACTCGCATAACTCTGGGGGGAGCGAGCGATCTGCTGTGACGGGGAAGGGTGAAGGTAGATCATTTGCCGAGGCCTTGAGCGCAATGTCGGGACAGCATCACGCCGTCCCCCTCGTGGTCCTGCGTCGCGCTGGGCTGTGTTTCGTTCCGCTTCCTCGCCTGGCCCCCTCCCGGGCCCTCCTCTAGCCCTCCTCCTCCGGGAGAGGGGGCTGTTTGACTGGGCAGGTTCCTGTGCCGTGTGCGTCCTCGCACTTCCTGAGCCGCTCCTTCAGCTCTATCATCCTGAGCTCCCGGCCGATGAAGAGCTTGTTGAGCCGCGCGAGTTCCTCGTTTTTCGCCGCGAGTTCGGCGGTCCGCTCCTGAACCCGCTGTTCGAGCTCATCCTTGAGCCGGCGCAGCTCCTCCTCGGCCCGCTTTCTTACCGTGATGTCGGTGAACATGGCGAAGGATCCCAGGAACTGCTGTCTGTCATCGAGGATAGGGGCGGCGGAAGCGAGGGTCCAGACCGTGTCCCCGCTTTTGCGCCGGAAGCGGCGCTCGTAGCTTTCCGACAGGCCCCGGCGGCGCGCCTCCGCCTTCCTCTGATCGTCGGGAACGTCCTCGCTGAACATGAAATCGGTCAGTTTGCGGCCGAGCATCTCTTCCTCAGTATAGCCAAGCATTTCGGCCATCCGGGCGTTGACGAACGTGGTCACGCGGTCCGGCCTCACCGAGCAGATCCCCTCGATGGCGGTGTCGACCATGCGGCGGTACCTCGCATCGCTTTCCCGTCGCGCCTCTTCCGCCCGATTGCGCTCGGTGAGATCATAGGCGAGACCGACGAAGCCGGTGATCACACCCCGTTCATTGCGCAGCGCGGTGATGGAGAGGAGTACCGCTACCCGGCTGCCGTCCTTGCGGATGTAGGTCCACTCCCCTTCCTCCGCCAAGTTGCGCCGGGGGCGACTGGTGAACACCTCGAATCCCGGCTGGATCGCCTCGCCCAGTTCTTCGGACAAATGAAGGGCGCGTTGCGCCACCTCCTCCGGGTCGTGCCAGGAGATCGGGGTAAGTTTGCCGACTACTTCCTCGGCCGAATAACCCAAAAGGCGCTCGGCGGCGCGGTTGAAGCTGCTGACGATCCCTTCCGGGGAAGCGGAGATGATGCTGTAGGCCGCGTTGTCCAGTATGGTGCGCTGGAAGAGGGTAAGCGTGTGCAGGTCGTGTTCCCGCTGCTCCAGCCCTGCGATAAGTCCGCGCAGCTGGCTCGCCATGCTCGCAAAAGCCCTGGAAAGAACCCCGAGTTCGTCGGTCTGGTCCATTCCGGTCAGCTCCACGTTGAGATCGCCGGTACTGATAAGGGTGGCGGCGGTGGTGAGCGACTGCACCGGGTGCAGAATCCGTCGCAGCACCACCCGCTGCAGGATGATGCTGGCAGCGATGGTGGCGGCCAGGGTTGTGCCGATGAACGCAAGCTGCACCAGGAGCGCGCGCCTCATCTTCTCGGTGGAAAATCCCAAGGTGGCCGCGCCGATCCGATTCTCGCCCGCGGTTATCGGCGCCGTTACCTCCAGGACCCGCCCGGAGCGCTTCATAAGCTCAATGGCGGCCAGCGGCTTCCTGGCGTCGACCAGGGTGCGGACCTCCCCGGTAACCAGCGGGTCCTCGGACTTGAAGAAATAGACCAGGGGAATCTGCTGTTCGTTGAGGATCAAGGCATAGACGGCTTCATCGTCGGTCAACACCACCTTCTTCGTGTTGTTGTTCATCTCGACGAAATTGAGCGACAGTACGCCGAGTGGAGCGACCTGGGCCATGAACTGCACCAGGGTGGCCCCTTTGGTCGCCAGTGCCCGCTTAAGCTGCCGCTGCTGTCCCAGCAGGGCAAGGCTCCCCACGACCAGCACAGCGATAACCAATATCCCGGTTACCATCAGCGTCAGGCGGGTGATGATGCTGCCGTATCTGGTGACGCCTTCCTCCGGCACGTTTCGCTCCTTCCTACTGCAGCTTGGGCTTGTTCCGGTAGTAGCCCGACTCGTACAGGATGTAATACATCTGGTCGTCGATGGTTTTGGCGCCCTTCTGGACGCTGACGGAGCCGCGCATCATGTCGGTGCCGGTTTTGGAGATGATGCGGGAAATGGCGGGCCATTCCTGGAAACGGGGACGGTAGAGGGGGTTGCCGTACTTGTCCCAGGAGGTGACGAGCGGCTCGAAGTAGGGGAACTTCCTCTTCAGTTGCCGGTCCTTGTAGGCGCTGCGCCGACCGGGCACGCCCCCCGCCAGGATGTAATCGCGCCCCTTCTTTTTCGAGGTGAGCCATTGGATGAAGAGCCAGGCAGCGGCCTGCTTTTCCGGGGTGCTCCGGGCGTTGACTCCCAGGGAGAACCCGCCCAGGGCCGGTTTCCTTCCGGCGGGACCGGCCGGCTCGACGGCGACCCCCAGGCAGGCGGAGATCTTGGAGGTCTTGGGGTCGGCCAGCCACTTGTACCAGCCGCTCCACTCGGTGATCATCGCCACCCGGCCGTCGGCGAGAGCCTGCACCGTCGGCTCGTGTTCCCACTCTACGACGCCGGGAGGCATGTAGCGCAGCAACTGCTGGCGGAATCTGAGGCCCGCCAGGGACCCCTTGGAGGTGAGGTTCGGTTTGAACTGGCCGGTGAGAAGCGAACCCCCGAAAGGCCAGACCAGGCGCATGAAAGAGTCGCAGGACTGGGTTTCGCCCGCATGGGACTGCAGGGCGTAGGCGTAGTGACCGTTCCTGGTGAGCGCCGGGCCGTAGACATCCTTGAGTTCCTGCCAGGTCCCGGGCGGACCACCGAACCCGGCACGTTTCAGCATGCAGCTGTTGTAGAAAAGGAGGCCGGAGTAGTTGTCAAGGGGGAGGCCGTAGATGATCCGGTCCCAGGTGCCGAAGGAGGCGAGCAAAAGGGGGAAGAAATCCTTCAGGTCGAGGTCGGGATCGGCCAGGGCGGGATCCTGGTAAAATCGGGAGAGGGGGACGACCCAACCCGCGGAGGCGAACTCCCCGATCCAGACCACGTCGATCAGCGCGACGTCGAATTTCGGCTTGCCGCTGGTGAAATCCAGTACCAGGGCTTCCCGCATCTTCTCGTAATAGATGCTTTCCCATTTGACCTTGATCCCGGTCAGCTTCTCGAATTCGGGAATGAGCTTGATGGCTGCTTCGTAGCCGGGGCGGGGGAGAAACGAGGCGGTGATGCTGACTCCGCGGTAGGGTTTGGCCGCTTCGACGAGGCTCCAGGTCCCTTTGGGCCTCCGTTCCGGACCACGGTTCCGGCCGGAATCTCCGGTTGCTTTGGCGACCGTGGCAGGCCCCTGAATGCCGGATGGAACCGGTTTTTCGCCGGTTTCGGCCGCCATTGCGGCGGGAAGGTGCGGCAGGAAGAAGGCAAGCGTAAGCACGGCAGCGACGAGAGCACGACTGCTGGAGGCACGGAAAAAAGAGTTCATCGTGGCCCTCCCGGAGATCGGTTCCAAAGTGTTCTTCGACGTGTCCTTCTTCTTTCAGTTCTCGATTGCGCTCTCTTTCAAATTGTCATTTGGAGGTGTGTACCAAACAACGGCACGGCTGTCTCTTAGGTTTCAGCCCGATAAGTCCTGCCGTCGATAAACAATCTCATAGGTATTCTTTAAGAATATCCCCTGCCTGCGGTTTTTCAAGTGCGGCAGGGGGGGACGCCCAGAACGCGCCGGTAAAAGCCGGCAAAGAGCAGGAGGTGAAAGTCCTCCACATGGTAATGACGAGCAATCAGCCGTGGCTCCAAGTGAAGCGTCGGCCCATCGTGAGGTGGGCGGCGAAGCATGCATCCGCAGTAGGAAATCAGACCTCAATCCTGAACTCCGCACCATCGGCCGTATTGCGCCAGAAAAGCCTTCCTTCCATGTTTTTCTCTATTATGGTTTTCGCCATGTACAACCCGATTCCCGTGCCTTTGTCTGGGCCCTTAGTGGTAAAATAGGGATCGGAAATCTTGTCGATGATATCTTCTGGAATGCCTCCAGCATTGTCGGCAACGGTTACCACCGACCTGCTGTCTTGTTTGAAAACAGCTATCCTGATAACCGGTTGCCTGCCGATGTTGCCTCCTTCAAACGCATCTCGGCAATTGAGTAGGATGTTGAGCAGTACTTGCGAATACTCGTTCGGATATCCGTTGATTTCAACATTTGGGAGTGCATCGACCTCAACATTGATGTTAAGGTTATTAAAACTTGGTCTGATGAGAGAAATGGCCTTAGCGACCGCCTGATTGACACTGAATAGTATCCTCTCCTTTTCCGGTTTAAAGTAATTACTGAAATCATCTATGGTTCGTGACATGTGCGATATCAATTCCATGGCCTTCTTAACTTTTGCTTCAAGACTTTCTTTGTTGAATTCGGGGTGGCCATAAGTCATGTGTAATTCCTGAACGATCAGCCCCAGAGTGTTTAGCGGTTGACGCCACTGGTGGGCGATGTTGCCTATCATCTCCCCCATTGCAGCCTGACGGCCCTGTTGTATCAGGATCTGGTCCTTTTTGCGAGACTCCGACACCTCCTCGGCAACACGATGTTCCAGATGTATGTTGAGTTCTTCCAGCTGACGTCGTTTTTCGGCCAGTGACTTCTCTGCAAGCTTACGATCCGTTATGTCACGCGTAATACCAAGTACTGACACTATTTCTCCAACATCATTGCGAAAAGGCACGGCACGAGTGTCAAACCATACATGCTTTCCATTGATGCACACCGCCTCGAACTCTAGATTTCGGGTCATTCCCTGAAAAACGTCGTTGGTGAGTTTTATAAAGGAATCACGATATTGAGGCGTTATCCGAGGGAATATACTCTGTCCTTTGATTTGGTCGAAAGATTCGGCTCCAATCGCCTTCAGACCGGCTGGATTTATCATCAGGAACCGTCCCTCGGCATCCAGCAGCTTCACACATTCCGGCTCAGTCTCGATGATCGTGTTAAGAAATCGTTCTCTCGACGTAATTTTCTGGGCCATGGCATCAAACGATTCGCCAAGTTCGCCCAGTTCGCCTCCCTGTACAAGATCGGAAATCCGGATCCGAAGGTCGCCATCGGCAAGGCTTCGCGAGGCTCGTTTCATCAGGTATATCGGGTCCGCGATTGATCGTTTGCCGACAAACCAAGCCAGAAACAGTGCCGATACCAGAACTAATGCAAACAGCGACATACTTTTGACTATCTGTTCGTTTGCTTCTGACAGGGCAGACTGGACCGGAATCCCCACCCGGATATACATATAGGGCGACTGCTCACCTTCAAGAGTCAACTTTTGATAGCTTACATAACGTTCTTGCCGTGGTGAATCGCCGGCAACGCCGACTTCGATAGTCGAACCTGCATCTGGACCTTCCTGCATCTTCTTGAATAAAGCACGATTGGAAAGCTTTCCACGGCGTTTTTCAGGGTCGGTGGAACTGAGTAGAATGAGCCCTTTGTGGTCAATGAGGGTCATATCAGTTCCAGCGGGCAACTTAGTTCGTTTCATGCTGAGCCAGTAATCGCTCAAAGAAATTCCGACGCCTAAGATCCCAACAATCTCACCCTGGTTGTTTCTATACGGATACCCCAAATTCAGGGACGGTTTGTTGGAAATTCTACCGATTTGGAATTCGCCGGATGAAATTTGCCCGGTTGCAATGGCGTTTTTGAAGTATCGCCTGTCATATATGCTGATTCTATTGGCAATAGGTTTGGCCGAAGCCCAGATGGTGCCGGTAGTGTCCGCGATGTATAAGCTGGAGAAGTTGGGGCTCAATTTGAGAATTCCGCTTAGAACCAGATTCACCTCGGTAGACTTTCCCTCCTTGACCTCGGGCAATTGAGACACGGAAACAAGAAGTTGTCGTGCAGAAGCAACCACAATCCGCTGCTCTGATGCAATCCTGTCGACAAGTCTTTGGGTATTCATGCGTGCATCATTGATAACGCGATCTCTCAGCTGAACCCCGGAATAGATAATGATCCCCGCTGCGGGAAGTGCGACAATGACGACTATGATTATGAGTTGCCACCTGATCGGTATTCGGAATAAAGTTTTCATAGGATCTCATACCTGAAATTTCGGTTCGTCAGCAGAATCGGGGGGTGCCCTCTTAACTCAGGACATCCCCAAGCGTATGATATAAGGCGACTTTTTATCGCGCCATAGAGCGCAGGCATCAGGGCAACTGACTTCAACGTCGATTCAGAACCTGGCGTGAGCGGCAAGTTGCAGATAGGGCAGGGGGTGGTTAGTCGGACTAATGTGCTGATCAAAAAAATCCCAGGTTTGATACAGCACATACCCGGCTTCGGCTTCCAGAGTCAGGTTGGGGCGAGCCTTCCACGAAAAACCGGGACCAAGGCGAACTTCGGTATAATCGAGCGTGGCGTTATTGAGCTGCGGGAGACCACGGTCAGTACCAAAATGATCCCCGACCACGTAGGTCCCGGCCAGTATTCCTATACCGAGATATGCCTGGAATTTATCGCTCACGTCGTACTCAATACGCGGATTCGGGAATTGCATATCCAGGGTCCAGACATCGCTGAACTTCCAGCGAACGCCGGCCGCAGGGAAAACGGGATATTGGCTCCTGACGTCAACGCGCATACCAAAGAACCACTGAAGATCGGCATCAACCAGGTAGACAAATCCCAACTTGAGTGGTGCGTCAAAGCGGCGCCAGCCAGGCTGGCTTAAATCACCGTACAGGCCGGGTTGCAGCTCCACGCGCATGAGCCATTGCTCGGCGAACTGGTTGTCCAATCCCAGGATTGCGCTGGCCTGTTGCAACGTGTCCGGAGCCACGACGTGCTGCCGTATGGGGAATGATAAACGCTGCCATTCGGCGCCGACCCGCAACAGAAGGTCCTTGTTGAGTTGCGGCGAGACGACGTATTTCACGTCCGAGTTCAGTTCGCTTAAGGGGCCGACATGCAGGTTGTCCCGGAGGGTTGTCGACCTCCCGACGATGCCCTGGGTGACGTCGAGTTCCTGGAAGACGGGTATCTCGGCCCCCCAAACCCTTGCGGGCATTGCCAGCGCCGCCGCCAGCAGAGCAACCAAAATACCTGCCTTGTAGCAACTGTTTTCCATGTCCATCCCCTTGGTGCTGGCGCGGAAGCCTGTCATGGGGTCTTAAAACTATCCTGAAAGCAGCGGACCATTTTCTTGAATTCCAGGACCAAGATGACACCTGAGGCAAGGCGTTCAATCCCTGGCGCGAACCGGAGCGCGGGGGCCGAGCACAGTACGTCGCACCATACAAGGGAACCGGTCCTTCCGCCCTCCCGGATCGGCCAGATTTCATAGAGAGTGGCGGAGGTGTAGTACGTGCCGTTCACATAGTATTCGATTTCCAGCCGCTGGTAATGGTCCCCGACCCCCATATCGTAAGCCGCTCCCAGGCTGAGGGTGGCATGGTGATCTGCTTGGAACAGCCTCCAGTAGTAAGAGGGACTGATTGGGGTTCCGGCTCTGCCGTCCGCCAGGCCGACCCTCTGCAGCAAAGGTGCGAATTCTCGTGAGATTCCAACCTGCTCCTGCAGCATTGACCGAAGGTGCCGGGCCGGGTCTACGGGATTTTCCTCGAAATCGTAAGGAAGCGTGCTGGCGAACCCGTTGCGTTGAAAGCCCGCGGCTCGTGCGAACAATAAATTGGCCCAGCATGACCCGACGGTTTCAGGACTGGCGTTTTTCCCTACACAACCGGCAAGCACCACTGCTTCGATCTGGGTGAGGTTCAGTGACGAGCTTTTCCCGGATGTGGCCATGGTCTGGTCCAAAAGCCACCGGACGGGACGAAGGCTGGGATCAAGGTAGCGGTAGAGGCTGTTGAATTCCTTGAGTTCACAGGGGTCGCGAAGCTCCTGTGACGCATACACTTTCAGAGACGGACAACGCTTGGAGTCCCACGTCTGGAGCCGTTTGACAGTCTCCGCCGGAGAAGTCGGAACGGCAAAGATGAGCTGGGACGAGATGCCGTTGGGAAATTTCATCAACGGCCCGCGCTGGGAGAGGATCTCGCCGCCCAGCAAGCGCTTAATATCGATCTTAGGGAAATCGCCGAACTGTTTCAGGCCTGCAAGCGGGTCAGAACCTTGAGCACGAGCTGTTATGCTCACCGTACAGTATAAGCCGGCCATCAGCAGGATTGACAACCATCTCATGGACTGAACTCCCTAGCGGAACACCATTCCAATTCCAGCCATTAATTTCTAGCCATCTAAGGTGTCTCTCCGCAAGATTCGTGTTTTCACGCCATGACCGGACTTCTTCGCTTGCACCTGTCGAGTCACAAGACAATGGCAAGACATGGACCGCTTCTGTTGTCTGCTATATTACTATATTCTAAGCCGTCCGTTACAGGTGACCGGCTATTTTTAGCGTGAGGCTGTCGACAAAATCCTGGCACCTGTAAAACCAGCATCGATATTGATGAAGAGGGTTCACTCCAAAGTGAAAAAGAAGGTCGCTCCCTCGCCCAGACCACTTAGTTGTTCTTCAGCGCGCTGGCGCATAGTAACAACTTTGTCCAGTTTGCTGTCATCGATTTGTGTCATTTTACGGCCTCGATTGGCTTACCTCACTGATGATTTACCTCCTATCGCCAGAGGACACTGCCAAATCAGTGTAACGGTTCCCAAGAGACGAAATGGCAACTATCGTGCCAGATAAAAACAACGGTGCAGGCAAAGGAAAGAGGCTAATATCACACGGTAAAAATGATAAATGAAGGTGCGATGGATGGAAAATCGTCAAGCAAGACTGTTACTATTAGCATGACCGCCATATTTGACTGATCAACCCGAAGGAGCCCGCGCAGGCTTTCGTTTTTTTACAGCTGGATATGGAACATCCAATGAGCTAGTTCGCTATTTCTGATTGCATAATTGATTGGTTTAATTTAAGGTTGCTGCCTTATTGGAACCGCCTTAATCCTTGTTTTGTGATGAGAATCTTCCGTTTCCCATCCTGCGCTCCATGCTAACAAACTGGTATTACGTTGTTAGCACCAAGCGCGGTGGAGTGCCCAATGTTTGAATTTCAAGACAAGTACCGCGTTATGTTCGAGACTATGGCCCAAGGCGCCTTTTACCAAGCGGTGGATGGTTCTTTGGTCGATGTGAATCCCGCTGCACTGGACATGTTCGGCCTGACCCGCGACTGCTTCATGGGACGCACCTCCGAAGATCCGGGGTGGCGGGTCATACTGGAGGACGGATCGGACCTTCCCCCCGAGCAGCACCCATCCATGGTCGCTCTGCGCACCGGGCAACCGGTCAGGAATTTCGTCGCCGGAGTGCAAAACCGGCAGCAGGCGCGCTTTATCTGGTTGAACCTCAACGCCGTCCCGCTTTTCCGGGAGGGTGAACCGGCCCCGTACCAGGTGTTTGTCACCATGCATGACATCTCCGAACAGAAACGGGTCAATGACATCCACCTCTCCCGTATCCACCTGATGCAGTTTGCCGATTCCCACACCCTCGATGAACTCCTCGTGGAAGTTCTGGATGAGCTGGAAAGGCTCACCGGGAGCGTCATCGGCTTTTATCACGTTTACGACGAGCACACCAGGTGCGTGATCCTGAATAAATGGTCCACACGGACAGCGACGCTGTTTTGCCAGGTGGAGAACAGAGGCGGGCACTACAGCATCGACAAGGCTGGGGTTTGGCTGGAATGCATCCGGCGCCGGGAGGCAGTCATCCATAACGACTATGCCAGCCTGAAGCACCGGCGCGGCCTGCCGCCCGGTCACGCGCCCGTAATAAGGGAACTGGTGGTGCCGGTCAAGAGAAACGGGCGGATCGTCGCCATCTTGGGAATCGGCAACAAACCGGATGAGTATACCGAAGCCGACGTCAGCACCGTGTTACTGTTTGCCGACCTGACCTTTGACATAACCGAGCGGAAAAAGGCCGAGGCGTCGCTGCTCCAGGCCAACCGCGAACTGGAGATCCTGACCAATACCGCAATGGAAGGCTATTGTGTGGTAGATAGCGAGGGATGCATCCTCTCAGCAAATGAAACCAGCTGCCAGATGCGTGGCTATACCCGCGAGGAGCTGCTTACCAAGACCCTGCGCGACCTCGAGGCCGCAGAGAGCAGTGCCGGCCACATCGCGCTGATCAAGGAGCGGGGGTACGGCCGGTTCGAGACCCGCGAGCACCATAAAAATGGCAGTATCCTCGACGTGGAGGTCAGCGCGGCCTATCTCCCCGAAAGCGGATTGATCCTGCAATTTACCCGCGACATTACCGAACAAAAGCGGATGCAGCAGGAGTTGCTCAAGAGCAAAAACGATCTGAAGCTGGCGAACGAACTGCTGGAGCAGCGGGTAAACCAGCGTACCGCTGACCTGCAAGCGGCAATCCGCGAACAGGAATCTTTCAGCTATTCCGTCTCCCACGACCTGCGCGCCCCTTTGCGCCACATCAACAGCTTCAGCGCCATGCTGATCGAAGATTTCGCAGAAACCCTTCCCGCACAGGCCCGCGATTACCTGGAACGCATGAGATCGGCTTCGAACCGGATGGGTGCTCTGATCGACCATCTCCTGGAATTGTCACGGGTGGCCAGAACGGAGATCGCACCGGAAAAAGTTGACCTGAGCGAGATCGCGGCAACCACCTTGCGCATGCTCAAAGAGACCGAGCCGCAGCGAAAGGTGGAACAGCGCGTGGGACCGGGGATCACCGTCCTGGGCGACTACCACCTGTTGTGCCAACTGCTCGGAAACCTGCTGGGAAACGCCTGGAAGTACACCTCACGCAAAGCGTCGGCTCGCATCGAATTCGGCAAGTCCTTTGTTTCCGGCCAGGAGGTGTACTTCGTCAGGGATAACGGAGCAGGTTTCGACATGACCTACAAGAAAAACCTCTTCAAGGTCTTCGAGCGGTTGCACGGCTCAGAGTTTGAAGGGATCGGCATAGGGCTCGCCACGGCGCAGCGGATCATCCAGCGCCACGGCGGGAAGATCTGGGCTGAAGGGGAGGTGGACACAGGTGCGACATTTTATTTCACCCTGCCGGTGTACTTTTAAACCCCGGTTCCCCTGGGTAATCCCCGGAGACCAGGTGGGCGCCCCCCGGGGGGAATGCTATGCGCAGCGGCCGAGACATGGCAGTCGCCATCGCTGTTCAGTGAATGATGAGCGCCCCCTTTATAGCGCGTCGCAAATCTCTGCGGCGCATAGGAGACGACACTCGTCGCAGCAGCGTCTTAAAGAACCATAGATAAGCAAGAATCGACACTGCAGCAGGATGGTCGCCAGCTTGACGCACCTGTTGGTAATAAAGGCAGGAGCTTTCGATTCGATCGCGCAAAAAATCCTGGAGCTTTTCCCAGTCCTTAGGCTCGGAGAAATACGGGAACAACCCCTCACATGCGCGTTGCTGTGCCCTGAAATATGCCGTGTTCGAACGTCCCTGGGACTCCGCTGTCTCAAGCTTATCCTTTATCTCCTTTAGTAACCTCTTGGCCTCGTATTCCAACCGCGTATGCTCAGGATCGATTTCCCGGGGCGCCTCCCCTTCTTGAAAGGACCAGATATCTTGGTACTTTTGCGAAAAAAGCTCGGCCTCGTCAAAATATCCGACGGTGTCGTGTCCCTTGATGGCGTTGAGCGACAAGCTGGGCCCCACAGCTTTCGTCTTGGCGAGCAGTGCTTGACGTGCCGGATTATGCAGGCGTAGCAACAGCCGTCGTGTGCAGCGGACCCTGGCAAGCATGACGCTGGCCTGTACCCTGTCACCAGCTTCGCGTGCCTCCTGGTATCCATCAGTTTGGGAGTAGACGTAATCCTCGAGAGTCTCCCTGAAGTCCTCCCAGTCCAGATCTTGCAGGAATACCTTCAGCATTTCGCCGCACAGATAAACCTGTGCAAGCGCGAATCTTGAGCGCTCCTCGCGACCCTCCTGTTCATGCCGCAGGTGGGCAATCATCTGCTCCTGCATAAACAATTGCAGCTCCTCGATAACGCATACGGTTTCGTCGTCGCAACTCATGGCGGTCTCCAAGGTCATGTCGCGTACTAGCATGGTCTCGTTCGTGTTGTGTCTGGCAGGGGGGTGCCCTTAGGGCCTGATAAGATTGCAGGTATAAAGTTTAGGGCCTGGAACGTGGGGTGCAAGTGGAGAAACTGATCTTACCCGGGAACAGCAGGTGCGAACTGAAGGGGGCAACCCCAGTGGGATGTCAATGAATCATGCATAAGTATTGATAACTGCTAATCCTGTGGCAAGCTTTGCAGTATGCCTAGACAAGCCCGCATAGACGCTCCTGGCGCACTGCGCCATACCATTCGCCGAGACCTTGAGCGCAAGCAGATCTTGAACGATGACATCGATCGGAATGCATCCGTCACCCCTTTGGCCTCTGTCCGCGCAAAAACCTCAACTACCTGCTACGCCTGGGCTCGTATCCCAAATCATTTCCACCTGCTGCATGAAGGATGCGTCGTCAGCCTGATGACCTGGCCTCCCCCAATGGTCGGGTTCCGGTAATCGCGCAAGGTAGACTGTTGGGAGGAGTATATGGCTGTAATGGTCGACCTGGGAAAACGCAACCTGCTGCGCGCGGTGCCGCGACTAATGCAAATCCTGCGCGTGCTGGCCCGACACAAGATCCTGGGCGCCCTGCGTGGCAAGAGACATTGGCCGCCGCCGAAAGAGGTACGGGAGACCTTCGAGGAACTGGGGCTAACCTTTCTCAAATTCGGGCAGGTACTCGCGTTGCGGCGTGACCTGCTGCCGGACGCCTACATCGATGAGTTGGAGTTGCTGCACGATCAGTTGCCGGCGATGAGTTACGGCGTTGTGCGCGCAACGATAGAAGCCGAACTTGGCGTCCCGTTGACGGATTCGTTCACGTCTTTCAGCGAAATACCGCTTGCCGCCGCCACCATCGCCCAGGTGCATGAAGCGACAATGCGGGATGGGCGTCATGTGGCCGTAAAGGTGCAGCGACCCGACCTTGAAAAGATGATCTCCACGGATATTGCGGCGCTGACCAACCTGGTGGCGCTTGTGGAAAGTATCATCCCGCGTCTGCACGCATTCGATCTCCCTGTCTTGGTGCGTGAATTTGCCAACAGCCTGATTCGGGAAACTGATTTTCTGCAAGAGGCGCGCTCCATAACGCTCTTTCGTACCGCGCTGGCGGATGTACCCGGCCTCTGGATTCCAGATGTCGTTGCAGAGCGTTCAAACGGAAATGTGCTGACGATGGAATTTTCGGACGGTGAACGGGTGGACCTCTACGCCAAGTCGCACCCTGAAGCGATTCCGCGCTCGATCAAAACCTTGGTAAGACTGATGCTTCAAACGATCTTCGAAGATGGTTTGTTTCACGCCGACCCGCATCCCGGCAACGTCTTGGTTTTGCCTGACGGACGGCTCTCCCTTCTCGATTTTGGGATGACAGGCGAACTAGACGAGGCGATGCGCGACTCGCTGAAACATCTGCTCGAAGCGGTCGTAAAAGGCGATGCGCTGGCCGTCAGAGATGCTTACCTGGAAATGTCACCGGCGAGCGAAAATGTCAAAGGTGCGGCACTGTTGATGGACTTAAAAGCGGTGCTCCATGAAATCCATAGGAACGATCTTACGGATATTTCAATCGCACATACGTTTGAAACGCTATTGCGTGCCGGAAGCCGGCATGGAGTCCACAATCCTGCCGAGTTTTTCCTGTTGACGCGTGCCTTCGTCATCCTGGAATCAATGATACACCAACTCGATCCGCAGCATAACTACATGGAATCGTTTCAGGAAGAGATCTCACGTCTGACTGAGCAACACTTTTCACCGGAGCGGATCAAGGACAAGACAGGCAAGCTGGCACGCGAACTGGAGCGCTTGGTAATTGATGCGCCCGGCGACACGCGCCGTATTCTGAGACGTATTGCCGAAGGCAATCTGGGCCGCGTACAAGCACCTTCCCTTGAGGCTTTGGGAGGTAGCGTCACACGCGACCTCGGACGGCTTAAAGATGCCGTCATTTCTGCAGCGCTTATGGTCTCCGGGTCGCTGCTGGTGGTTGCGCCACGAGACGCCGGATGGCACCATAGTATCGGTCAACTTATGGTTACCGCAGGGGTTATGGGAACCATCTTCCTTTTTATCAAAGGGTTGCGCAGCCACCCTGGCCGACGCTGACGCGCCTTAGGTCGTCTAGATTATGGGAAAGAGTCTAGCGTATTACAATTGAAGAGAGGCTCCTCGATTCCGGCAACTGGGCAAACCGGCATCGAGGAGCCTGAGACACTCAACCATTCAAAGCCATGCATAGATCAGTAGATATACCTTTGCAATGTGAGGTAAAGAAAATGATGAGGCAGGGGCTGGAAAACACAATGACCAAAATGGGGATACTATCTGCTGCCTGTTGGTTAACCGCATTTCTTGCCGTGTTGGTGCTGACAAGTTTTCCTGCCCTTGCTGCCGAAACATCATGCCCCGGAATCCATGTAAAGATTCTCGACATAAAAAATAGCATTGGAACGGTAGATTGCGCACTTTTTGACTCGCCCGAGGGGTACCCGGGAGATGTACTCCGTTCGGCAAGGCACGTCATTGTATTGAAAATCCGAGAAACACAAGCGACTTGCGACTTTGAAGGTATCCCGCCGGGAAGGTATGCGCTTGCAGTCATCCACGATCAAAATATGAACGGGAAGCTCGACACCAACATCTTGGGGATACCAACTGAAGGCTACGGTTTTTCAAACGATGTAAAAGCCTTTTTACGTGCCCCTTCATTCTCTGCCGCCAACTTCCAGTATTCCGGAGGGAGCCTGGATCTTACGATCAGCTTGCATTACTGATAAACACCACTGCGACTGTGACGCATACTCAAATGGCTTCACCTGCAACCCTAGGCGCACATTCACTCATTTCCCATTCGAGATTAAAGGTTTAGATAAGAGTCGGCCCGCGGAATATCTCGACAAGAAGGGGGTTTCGCAAATCAAAGTCGAGCAGTTTGTATTCGAACGTATCAAAGGTCAATGGTTCTTTACTCGTGTATACGTGGATGAGTAAGGCAATATTGTTGGGGGGCTGCATCTTCAACTCGGTCACGCCAAACTGGTTGAGACCTAAATTCGCACTTCGTACCTTCCTTGCTTTAAACGGCTTACCCAAGCACGCTTTCTCCACGCACAACCGCCTATCG
>Ga0079306_1000294_pt1 | contig 52365 bp, 52 predicted proteins | sample Methanotroph_Enr_FD_79181 | JGI IMG/M metagenome (GOLD analysis project Ga0079306, IMG submission 79181) | Enriched soil microbial communities from Old Woman Creek wetland in Ohio, USA - Methanotroph_Enrichment_5 | ecosystem: Environmental > Terrestrial > Soil > Wetlands | place: USA: Ohio... | reverse complement strand
TAGGCTGATCCGGTGCCACTGGCGCTGACACCGGTGAGGCAAAACCTCGGCAGGTTTGGCAGTTAGCACCTCAGCACAGCTAGCAACGCCCTCACCCCTGCCCCTCTCCCGGAGGGCGAGGGGTTTTTCCCGGTCCGGCGCCAGGTAACCACTAAATAGAGAAGGGCTGCCAGTCTGTTCAACTTTGGCAGCCCTTCTCTTTTAAATGCTTTTGTCTGGCTCTTGGCCAGCGAGCATTACGCCTGCGCAGCCTGCAGAGCCTGCTCGATGTCGGCAATGATGTCCTTTACGTCCTCGATGCCGATCGACAGCCTGATGAAGTCGGGACTCACGCCGGAAGCGAGTTGCTCTTCGGAGGAGAGTTGCTGATGCGTCGTGGATGCCGGATGAATCACGAGACTCTTGGCATCACCGATGTTGGCAAGATGCGAGAGCAGTTTGACGCTGTCGATGAACTTCATACCCGCCTCAAGCCCACCCTTGATGCCGAAGCCGATGATGGCGCCGCAACCGTTGGGCAGGTATTTCTTCGCGTTGGCGTGATCCTTGTGGCTCGCCAGTCCCGGATAGTTCACCCAGCTCACCAGTGGATTCTGCTCCAGCCACTCGGCGACCTTCTGGGCGTTCTCAACGTGGCGCTGCATCCTCACGTGCAAAGTCTCCAACCCCTGGATGATCTGGAAGGAGTTGAACGGGGAGATGCACGCGCCCATGTCACGCAGCAACTCGACCCGCATCTTGATGATGTAGGAGATGTTGCCGAGAGCATCCCAGAACTTAAGGCCATGGTAGGAGGGATCCGGCTCGGTGAATTCCGGGAATTTCCCGTTATTCCAGGGAAAAGTCCCGCCGTCGACCACGCAACCGCCGATGCTGGTGCCATGCCCGCCCAGGAATTTGGTGAGCGAATACACCACGATGTCGGCACCGTGCTGAAGCGGCTTGAAGACGTAGGGAGTTGCCGCCGTGTTGTCGACGACGTAAGGAATGCCGGCGTCGTGTGCCACCTTGGCAATCGCCTCGAAATCGTCAACGTTGTTTTTAGGGTTGCCGATCGCCTCGCTGTAGACCAGACGGGTGTTTTCGTCTATCGCCTTGCGGATGTTTTCGGGATCGGAGGAATCAACGAACTTGACCTTGATGCCGAGTTTGGGAAGTGTGTAGTGGAAAAGGTTATAGGTCCCGCCGTACAGGTAACTGGTCGAGATGATGTTCTGGCCGGCGCTGGTGATGTTGAGGACCGCGTAAGTGGTTGCCGCTTGCCCCGAAGCAACCGCCAGGGCCGCTACGCCGCCATCCAGTTCGGCAATTCGCTTTTCCAGGACATCAGTTGTCGGATTCATGAGCCGGGTGTAGATATTGCCGAACTCTTTAAGTCCAAAGAGGTTCGCCGCATGCTCCGCGCTCTTGAACACATACGAGGAGGTCTGGTAGATCGGCACTGCACGGGACAACGTTGCCGGATCAACCGTTTGACCAGCATGAAGCGCCAGAGTGTCGAATCCATAATTAGTGTCTGCCATGTCTTTTTCTCCCGTCCCTCAAAAACCACTTTGGTAAAGAATCTTGGTAGGCAAAATCTATACTAATGACATAGACCTTGTCAACAAGTTTGCCGACACGTTAACCACCAACATAGTCGGGTAGCCGGCCATACAGTTCCGTGATGTGCGCCAGCTTGCTGGCAAGTTTGGCAGAAAACGCATCAGCCGGGCAGCGCCAACTCCAGTTGCCCCCCGCAACGCCAGGCACGTTCATCCTGCCAGAGCTCGGCAAGGCCAGCAGATCCTGCATTGGGATGATCGAGTAAGCGGCGACCGAGGCGAGTGCGCACTTTATCATCTGCCAGACGATGTCCTCCCGGTCCCGGTCTAGGTAAGCCAGTAGCGCCTTTTGCTCCTTCGCCTTCAGCGACTCGAACCAGCCCAATGTGGTGTCGTTGTCGTGGGTCCCGGTGTAGACGACGCAGGGACGGACGTGATTGTGCGGCAGGTACGGGTTTTCCGGGCCGGATCCGAACGCGAATTGAAGTATCTTCATGCCGGGGAAGCCGAACTGGTCCCGCAGTGCCTCCACCTCTGACGTGATGACCCCCAGATCTTCCGCGATGATCGGCAGGTTCCCCAACGCAAAGCGCAAGGTGTTGAACAACGCTTCTCCGGGTCCCTTGACCCAGCGGCCGTTGATGGCCGTTTTCTCCCAGACCGGAACCTCCCAAAACGCCTCGAATCCGCGGAAGTGGTCGATGCGAACCATGTCGTAGAGGGAAAGATCGTTTCGCAGCCGAGCCACCCACCAGCTGTACCCCTCGGTCGCCATGCGGTCCCAGTTGTAGAGCGGATTGCCCCACAGCTGGCCAGTCTTACTGAAGTAATCCGGCGGCACCCCCGCCACCACGATCGGGACACCTTTCTCATCCAGATGGAAGAGTTGCGGGTTGGCCCAGACGTCGGCAGAATCGAAGGCCACGAAGATCGGCAGATCCCCGATGATCGAGACGCCGAGCACGTTCGCGTAGGACTTGAGTTTTTTCCACTGACGCAGGAACTGCCACTGCAGATATTTTTGTTCCCCGATTGCCGCTCCCAGCTTATCGCTCCATTCGACGAGCGCCTCGGGCTCCCGCTGCGCCAGCGGCTCGGGCCACGAGTTCCAACTCTGCCCCTTGAAGTGGTCCTTCAGGGCCATGAACAGAGCAAAGTCGTGCAGCCAGAAGGTAGAGTCGCAGAATTGCCAGAACTCCTCCTTGCGTTTCTGCGCTGCGGATGCAAAAAACCGCGCAGCCGCCTCCTTCAAAAGTCCCGTCTTGTAGAGCGCAGTCGCGCCGTAATCCACCCGATCGCCCGGGCCATCCGGCTGCAGTTCCTGAGCCAGGAGGTCGCCGTCATCAACCACGGCCTCAAGGCTGATCAGCAGCGGATTTCCGGCGAAGGCGGAGAAACAGGAATAGGGAGAATTGCCATAGGCGGTGGGGCCAAGGGGGAGGATCTGCCAAAGCGACTGACCCGATTTATGCAGGAATTCAACGAAATGGCGGGCCTCCTCACCAAAGGAACCGATGCCGCCTGGTCCCGGCAGGGAGGACGGATGCAGGAGGACGCCGCTTTTTCTCTTTCTCACCATGTTCACCTCGATTGCATTAATAAAAGAAAAGTCCCAACGATCAGCGGAGCAAACACCAGGGCTGAGACGACCCACAAGATGTTGTTCCAGAGACGATGAGGTAACCCGCATCACTCATGCCGACTGCGGCTTCTGCCTGGTGCGCGCGGAGTGGTTACTGATGCTGACACTGAAGATGGGTGACTTTGGGCAGAATGACTATGCCATAAAAAAGGTATATTGCAAATAAAGCGGGGACTTTACCAGAAAGCCGCGAGATGCTATAGTGCCGCCATGGAAACTATCAAGACAGCTATGTTTGAGACTCTGATTGAGCTTGCAGTTCCCGACGACGACGGGGGCTATGTCTTTACCCTGGACGGCGAGAGCTTCCGGATCAAGGACACCTTAGAAATCACGGGGATTGCAACCAAGAAGGGATACATCATCATCTACTAGGGGTGCTGAGCATCTCTTGCGCTGCTAGAAAGGATCGCAGCAACAGCGCGTCCGACGCTACCGCGGAGGCGGGCGGGGCGCGGCGCGAGCACCCATCCATCCCTCCGTTAGAGCCCGTTTCCCAGTGGTTCTTCCAGCCGCGTTGCAGCCGCAGCCAGAATCTCGTCCACACGCGCACCGTCCAAAGTCTCCTCATCGAGGAGCGCCATGGCAAGCGCATCGAGCTTGTTCCGGTTCATCGACACCAGCTCGTTAGCCTTCGACTCGGCCCCCCTGATCAGCGCAGCTATCTCCTGATCGATCATCCAGGCCATCTCCTCTGAAAACGTCTTCTCTTCAGCCAGCTTCATGCCGAGGAAGGGGTGCTCCTCGCCACGCGGGAAGGTCATCGCCCCGATCTTTTCGCTCATTCCCCACTGGCACACCATCTTTTCGGCCAGCTCGGTCACGTGCTTCAGGTCGCTCTGCGCCCCCGACGATATGTCGTTGAAGACCACCTTCTCGGCCACCCGCCCTCCGAGTGCCACACAAAGGCGGTTCACCAGGTAGGCCCGCGGGTAGTGGTAGCGATCGTCCTCGGGGAGTTGCTGGGTCACCCCCAGGGCCCGTCCCCGCGGCAGAATGGTCACCTTGTGCACCGGGTCGGTGCTCGGCAAAAGGCGCGCAACCAGGGCATGCCCCGCCTCATGGTACGCGGTGATCCGTTTTTCCTCATCCGAGATCACCATGTGGCGCTCACCTCCCATGAGGATCTTGTCCTTCGCCCGTTCCAGGTGTTCCAGGCAGACGACCATCACGTTCTCGCGAGCGGCCAGGATGGCGGCCTCATTCACCAGCCCTTCCAGGTCCGCACCGGTCATCCCGGGAGTCCCTTTGGCGATCACGGTAAGGTTGACATCGGCTGCCAGCGGGATCTTCCGGGTGTGCACCTTGAGGATCTGCTCGCGGTCGCGCCAGTCCGGCCGTTCGATCACCACATGCCGGTCAAAGCGCCCGGGGCGCAGCAGCGCAGGGTCGAGGACGTCCGGGCGGTTGGTGGCGGAGATGACCACCAGCTCGGTGTGGGGATCGAAGCCGTCCATCTCGGACAGGAGCTGGTTCAGGGTCTGCTCCCGCTCGTCATGGCCGCCGCCGAAGCCCGCGCCCCTACTTCTCCCCACCGCATCCAGCTCGTCGATGAAGATGATGCTCGGCACCACCTTGCGCGCGCTGGCGAAGAGATCACGCACCCGGCTGGCGCCCACGCCGACGAACATCTCGATGAAGGCCGAAGCGGAGATGGAGAAGAAGGGAACTCCCGCCTCGCCCGCCACGGCACGGGCCAAAAGCGTCTTGCCGGTTCCCGGCGGCCCCACGAGCAGCACTCCTTTGGGGACCTTGCCTCCTATCTGCTGAAATTTCTTCGGTTCTTTAAGGTACTCGACTACTTCGCGCAGCTCCTGCTTAGCCTCCTCCATACCCGCCACGTCCGCGAAGGTCACGTTGATCCGCTCGGAGGTGTAGGATTTCGCGCCGGAGCGGGCAAACCCGCCCATCATGGCCCCCGGGCCCTGGCTCTTCATCCCCCGCATGACGAACCACCAGACCCCCAGGATGAGCATCCAGGGGAGCAGATAGACGAACAAGTTGCCGGCAGCAGAGCCATCGGCCGACAACGCCTGGATCTCCACCTTGCGTGCGGCCAGCTCCGGCATCAGGGTGGGATCCCCAAGCGAAGGCACGTTGCAGTTGAAAAGGGAGGTCTGGACCAGCTCACTTTTTTGATTCAGGACCGCCGGCACCGATATCTTGGTGCGCAGCTCCCCCCTCACGTTGTTGCCACGCAGCGTCACTTTCTTTACGTTGTTGGCGGCAAGCTCGTCACGGAAACGCGTATAGCTGATCTCGGCCCCGCGCTCCGCAGCCTGCTTCACGAAGGAACCGTAAAATAGATTGAGCAGCAAGATGATCGAGCCGGTTATCAGCAACGGCCTCCAGATTGACTTCCCCATGAGAGGCTCCTCGGTATCAAGTCATTACAGAAACATAGGAATTCTAGCCAAGATGGGGCGCATTACAAGGGTCGGCAGCCTGGCAGGGTCGTTCGGTGGTAAAGGCGAAGTAGCGTCGGGAGGTATCGGCAGGGGAAATTGGGATGGGATTTCAGCGCGCCAGACGATAGGCGCCGAAACCGAAGGAAGCCCCTTTGCCCAGGTGCGTCGCGGTGCCCAGCTGCAGCAGCAAGTGAAATGGCTCCAGGTCACCTGCAAAGGTGGTGCTCCCCACGAGGCCAGCGGGGCGGCCGGACCAGGACTCGAGGCGGCAGGTGGAGCCAACGGTTTTGATGGACCCGGCGGCACTCGACAACCAGCGGTAATCGAGCGGCAGCTCGACACCTTCGTAGTAGTAGGCAAGCGAGGAAACCCGGCGCATCAACACCCGGGCAATTTCAGCGAAGCTGAAACGCCTGACCAGGCGCCCTTCGTGGGTAAGCTTGAGCGGGGTAAGGAAATCGATAGTCAGCCGGTCCGAGGGCAGCGGGCCCGCACCGGTCGGATCGAGGGCGCTCAACAACGGCAGCGCCGGCTGATCCCCGTCGGCGACCGGTTCACGTCCTCCGCCCGGACACTCCGCCTCCACCTTCTCGAGAGCTATCTGCATGTCTTCCAGCAGAAGCTGCACCGCAGTCACGAAATAAGGCAGGTGGTGCACCGCGCTGCCGAACAGGGTGAGGGAGCACTCGAAGCTGGAACCTCCGTTGGGCAGGGGAAGGAGCGCGGGGAACCTGAATACGAAGGGAAGCGGCGGTTTCTGGTGACGCCTCACCGCATCGGGGTCCAGTGCGAGATGCTGTCCGAAATTCTCGGGATACGGGCAACGGTCGGCGGAACAGCAGCCTGAGCAGTCCGCTCGCCGGCAGGAGACAGCTCTCCTGAAGGCGGCTTCGAAGCCGTTCCGACAGGCATAGAGGAGATAGGGATCCTCCAGATCCTCGTCGAGGGTGAAGGTGAAATGAATTTTGACGTAGTGCAGTTCCACGGCAGACTCCTGCCCTCTTTATACCGATGCCGCCAAGAAGAGGCAAGCAAATAGCCCGAGGTTGGCGGTTGCGGGAGCCGTTAGCGGGCTGTGGCGACAAAGTGGAGTTTCCGCGAGCGGGAACGCAGAACCGTACCGGTGATTTATCGTCCGCAGGTGCTGAAGGTCGGAGCCGGGGCACGGCTGAGACGTTGCCATAAAAAAAAGCGGCCTCCGTTTCCGAAGGCCGCCTTGTTACCTAATCTGAGGTGCTGCCGGCAGACTATTTCTGGTTGATGGCGCTTAGTTTCCAGGGGTTGTTGCCGACCGGCCTAGTGAAGGTCCAGTACTCCTCGAACTTCACCGGATCCGTCTTGCTCCCGGATATCACCGCGCCGGTGCTGTCGTCGGTTGTGTAGTCCAGCAGATTGGCATAGATCATCGCGGTAATGAAGTCCTGGCCGCTTTCCTGCCAAGCCTCGGAGATCTCCACGCTGCGCACGGCGATGTTCTCGAGCCGGTTCACCTTCTTCTCGCGCAACAGGGTGTCCACATCGCGCTGCAGGATGCTGCGTATCTCGTCGGTGAGCAGACTGGAGACACTGGAGAGTTCGCGGTTCATCCAGGCGCCCTGAATCTTGAAGAACATGTCCATGACGTTATCGTTGAAGCGCTGTTCATCGAAGTTCGGGTCCATCTGCCGTACGTAGGCAAGGCCGTCGGCCAGCTCGTCACGCTGCGGCGCATAGTTGAGGCTCTGGTTCTGGGCCTGGTAATCGTTGAGCTGGGTCACCTTCCCTTCCTGTTGCCCGTAGCCCGTCTCACTGGCCCGGTTCCTTTTGACAAACCGGTAAATCATATAGCCGATGCCCGCCAACAGAAGGATCTCGAACAGCCCGATCCCTCCCCCGCCGCCATAGCCGCCGCCAAAGCCCAGCGACCTGAAGAGCATGCCGCCCAGCATGCCGCCGGCCAAGCCCCCAAGTAAGCTGCTGCCGAAGCCGCCGAACCCGCGCGAAGGTTGTTGGTAGGGCTGTTGCGCCCCCGGCTGGGACGGCGCGTACGGCTGAGAAGGCGACATCTGGGAAGGCGGTGCCACCGGGCGGGAATAGCTCCGCGACCCTCTACTCCCCATCGAGCCCCCGCCGCCGACCCTTGCTTCGGCACTTTGCTGAACTGCGAGGACCGTTGCTACCGCCAATGCCGCCAATACGGCAAAAAGTCTAAGCTGTTTGATCATTATGTGTACTCCTCCGACGTTGTTGCCTGGTGCGTTTTCCGCACACGCCATTGTATCAGTTTGCCGCAGTGCCCGCCAGCTTCTGATCCAGGTACTCGTACAACCGCCCGACGATGTCCTTCACCCGGGGATTCTCGGGCAGCGTCGCCGCCAGTTGTTCCAACAATCTGCGCTCCCTGATGAGCCGCAGCGAGCTGAGAAAGTTAATATCATAAACCCATGAAAGTTGCAGCAGTTTAAAATCATTGAGGCTTTTGAGCATGGTGAGTTCCACCATCTGCCCCGCATCGACCGCCGCCAGCACCTCGGACGAGCAATCGGGAAGATCGGGGAAACCAAGACCCGCTGCGGAGGCGCGCTCCTCCTCAGGCGCGAAGAAGTAATCGGTGAACACCCGCCAGATGTCGATCTTGTCCGCGTCGCGCAAAAGGCGCAACAGGTCCTCGGTCTCCGGCGACAGACCGGCCGGAAGCTGGAAGACGTTGTGCAGCCGTACCGCGAAGTGCACGCTGTCACGCTCGTGTTTGGGGAGGAAATCCAGCAGGGTACTCTGCTTGAGGATCTGTGCGGAGAGTTGGGCGTGGTTCACCGACTTGCTGTCCAGGAAGGTGCCGTACTCCTGGTACTGGGGAAAGCGCCCCAGGTCGTGGCACAGGGCAGCCACCTGGGCGAGCATCTGGCGCCGCTCGTCCCCGCCCGACGTGATGAGGCGGGCGGCCTCGCAGACGTTCCTGGTGTGCAGCTCCTTCAGGTCGTAGTTTCTCTGTGCTTCGGCATCCCGGCCGCGGAAGGATCGGCAGTATGTCGTAAACCAGGCCTCAAGCGAGGCTAGGTCCGTGACCTGTACGGCATCAATCATGACAGCCCTTGTCGGCGGCATAGGCGGCGAACTCGGCCAAGACCTTCGACTCGTCTCCTCCCTGGTAGGAGATCACGCTGCGCAGGTGGGCGAAGGACTCGACGTCCATCTTGTCGAAGGTGCAGCCGATCCCCCCAGGCATGTTGCGCGCCACGGTGCCGCTTACGTTGATGACCACAGGGTCGTTGGTGGCGGAGAGGTAGATGGTGATCTCCACCGGCGTCCCTATCGGCAGTACCTGCTCCGTCTCGAGGTACAGCCCGTGCAGACTCACGTCCTTCACCTCGCCTTTCAGCACTGCCGCGTCGCTTTGCAGAAGCGCGGAAACCTTGAAACCGACCCGGGAGAAGTTTCGTTTCTCTTGCATATGCCCCCCTTTCTGGCGCCTTGGTAAAAAAAGGGGGCAAGCGCCCCCTTCAGATACTACCCTTTTTCCAGCCTGCCTAGTCTTCGAAGTTCCCCTCGGGTCCCTTGTCCTTGGAAATCCCCTCCGCGCGCAGCGGGAGCAACTCCGGCGTCCACTGGGCCGGGTCTTCGAGCCGCTTGCCTTTGGGGCCCAGATCGTGGCAACCGGCTTTGAGAATGGCGGCAATGGCCAGCGGAGCGGTGTCCTTCGAGTTGAAGACTTCGGTGATCAGGGTGAAGGCGAAGGCCTCCACGCGGGCCGCCATGCGCTCGCGTACCTCCCGGGGCTGGGCCAGGAGTTTGTTCTCGAACGGGAGGTTCAGGTTCTTGTAGTCGCCCTTTTTCCATCCCTTCGAGTCGGCGAAAGCGACCATCTCGGCCCAGAGCTCCTCGCCCATACCCTCGCCCTTCACCTTGATGAAGTTGCCGTTTTCGTCCAACTTGGCGTTACCGTACTCGTTCACCTCGAGGCCCCAGGAGACGAACTGCAGCGCGGTGGCCACGTTTGCCTTGGTGGTGCGGGTCTGGGAAGCGATCTTGCGCAGACGGTCGTAGCTGTTGCCGGAGGTGCCGTGCTGTGCGCCGTTCACGCCGTAGGGCCTGATGGCTTCGTGGATCTGGGCGGTCAGCTCGACCTGAATCCCGGCGTCGCTCGCCTCGATGCCGTGCGTGGTGCCGTTGTTGAGCGCGATCCAGTCGGGGAACACGTCGTGCGCGTTCAGACCGCGGATCAGGAAGAGCGCCTCGGAAACCGTGGAGAGGCCGTCCTTGCCCTTGATCTCGCCGACCTCGGTCTCGAGGCCAGCCCAGGAGGGGATGTAGCCAGCCAGTTCCAGGTTGGCCAAAAGGTTCTGCTCGTCGGGGAGGTGCGAAGCGTCGATGGCGATGGAGGTGATGCCGGCGTCAAACATGCTCGGGATCTCGACCTTGGCCGAGGCGATGTCTGCCGCGCCCTTGATGCCGTAGTGGTCGGCGTGAATGGCGACCGGCACCGTTATGCCGAGCTCGTTGCAGACCGCGTCCACCTGGCGCGCCATGTTCCAGTAGTTCACCGGGCAATAGGCCTTCTGCCCCCCTTCCGACTTGGCGATCTCGATGATGACCGCAGCATTGGCTTTCTGCGCCGCAGCCAGCACACCACGGATCACGAAGTGGTTCCTGCCGTTGCCGGCCAGGGCCAATGCGTGCCCCTTGGCGTTCATGGCACGGTCGATAACCTTGCCGCTTACGATGAGTGCCTTGGAATTGGGGAAAAGTTTCGCTACGTTGGGCGGGCGGCCTACCTCAAGCGCCTTGACGAAATCCGAAGCTGCAGCTGGCATGTCTCCTCCTGTGAACTTGAGTGTAATTGCTCCATTGCAAAAAACGTATTCCTTATAGCATCCTAATACAGCAAAGGTCAAGGTCCAGCTAACGTGAAATGGAGAATTCCGCGGCGCCCGCCCCGGAGAAGCGTCCGCTGCCCAGGTATTCGCCGCGCCAGAAGGCGGCAGCCTCACCCGGCGGCAGCCCCGCGGCCAGCTCGGTGAAGGTGAACTTAGCCGGTGTCCCGCCGGCCGGTGTCGCGGCGGTCAGGGTAACAGGGTAACGGGCCAGGGTGGCAAATTCCCCGCGCACCGCCTTGGCCGGCACTCCCTGTGCCAGGGTCCCGGTTGACACCAGGTACTGCACCCCTTTCTCGGAGGCCGGCAGCGTGGCGTGCAGCACCAACTCGCCGGCGGCCTCGCCCGACCAGCGGAAATCGTAGCTGGGTATCCAGCGTTCTCCGCTCATGGAATAGCTGAGCCGCGCCCTGCCGCCCGAAAGCCAGATGCGCGCGACGGCGGTGCCTTTGCGGGCCGTCGCCAGCTCCCGTTCCAGCGCCTCCAATGAATGCCGGCACTTGCGCTTGCCCCGGTACACCGATTCCAGCTGCGCCAGGGCGAAGTCGGTGCCGCGCTGCAAGGAGCCCACCGGGTCCGGGTTGGCCTTGGTCTTTCTGGGTGCCTTGCCGCTTTGGGCCCTGACCGCCGCGGAGAAGATCTCCTCCTGGCGGGAGAGCGCCTGCATGCGGTCCTGCAACTCGCTGATGCGCTCCTCGAGCCGCGCGATGTCCCGGGCCCGCCGCCGGTCCCGCTCTGCGGGGACCAGCTCCACCCTTAAGACGTTCGCACCAGCTACCGGCTTCACCCGCAGCGAACCGGGGCTGTAGGAATCCGGCAGGGGACACTCCTGGTAGCCGTCGCCGGCGGCCAGATCCTGTTCCACCCGGGCACCGTCCAGGTACAACGTGACGCTCTTCTGGCCGGCGCTTACCGGCTGGGCGAAGAGCAGCAATAGTCCACAACAAAGCGGCACCAGGCGCATGGGGCACCTCACCGGACTGCGTCGTTCTCAAAAACCAGTGACAAATGTACACGTTACCCTGGCATTTGCAAGCGAACCGGCAAACTACTTCTCGACTGCCAGAAGTTCGACCTCGAAGATAAGGTTGGCGTTGGGGGGGATCACCCCGCCCGCTCCGGCGGCGCCGTAACCGAGCTGCGCCGGGATGAAGAGCTTCCTCTTGCCGCCCACCTTCATGGACATGACACCTTCGTCCCAGCCGGGGATCACTTCGCCGGCGCCGATCCTGAAGGCGAAGGGCTGACCGCGGTCCAGCGAGCTGTCGAACTTCTTGCCGTCTTCCAGCCAGCCGGTGTAGTGTACCGTCACCGTCTTGCCCGAGACCGGAGCGGCACCCTTTCCCGGAACCAGGTCGGTGTACGAGAGCCCGGACGGGTTCTTTACAGCACCGGTCTGGGTTGCGGCCTGCGGCTCGGCTACGGTGGTCTTCTCCGCTCCGGTTTTCGCTTCCTTCTGCGAGCAGGCCGGGATGACGATGGCCACGATGAGCAGCAGCAGTACGATGATCTTCTCGACGTTACGCATGAAACAAACCTCCAGACGCTTTTTTCGTTTCTTAATTAACCTATCGGTCGCTATCGCAGTTTACTTTATTTCCGGCAGCAAAGAGTGCGCCAGCGGCGCTGGCCCCGTGCCACCCACCTTGCCCCTGGCCGTTCGGTAGGCCAGCAGAGCGCTTCCCCTTCAGTCGAGCAGATGCACGAACAGGCCGCTTCTGAGCTTCGGTTCGAACCAGGTCGACTTGGGGGGCATGATCTTGTCCTCGTCGGCCAGCGACATGAGCTCTTCTATCGAGGTCGGGAAGAGCGAGAAGGCCACCTGGTACTCCCCGCAGTTCACCACCCGCTCCAGTTCGGCCACGCCGCGGATGCCGCCCACGAAATGGATGCGCTGATCGGTGCGCGGGTTGCGCACCCCAAGGACGGGGCTCAGCAGGTTGTCCTGCAGGATCGAGACGTCCATGCTGGCGACGGCGTCGTTCTCGGCAAAGGTATCTTCGCGGGGAACCAGCTCGTACCACTTGCCGGCCAGGTACATGCCGAACTGGTGGCGCTGCGTCGGGCTGAGCGCGTCGGGAACCGGGGTCACTTCGAAACGCTCGGCCACCCGCGCCATGAACTCGGCGACACTCCGGCCGTTCAGATCCTTCACCACCCGGTTATAGGGCATGATGGTCATTTCGTCGTCGGGGAAGATGACGGTGAGGAAGAAGTTGTACTCCTCGGTGCCGTTGTGGTTGGGGTTGGCGTTTTTTCTCAGGTCACGGACCCGGCTGGCGGCGGCGCTGCGGTGATGACCGTCGGCCACGTAGAGCGTCGGGATCGCCGCGAAGCGCTCGGTGAGCATCCGGACTTGGGCGGGATCGTCGAGCATCCAGAGGGTGTGGGAAACGCCGTCGTCGGTGGTGAAATCGTAAAGCGGCAGCTCGCGGGTCACCTTGTCCACGGCATCGGTAATGACGGAATCGTGGCGGTAGGTGTAGAAGACGGGCTCGTCGTTCGCGTTCAGCGCGTCGATGTGCTGTACGCGGTCCTCTTCCTTGTCCGCCCGGGTCAGCTCGTGTTTCTTGATGGCGCCGCTTTGATAGTCATCGACGCCGGCGCAGACCACCAGACCGGTCTGGGTGATGCCGCCCATTTTCTGCCGGTAGATGTAGTAGCGCTCCGTCTCGTCCTGCAACAGCACACCGCGTTTTAGGAACGACTGAAGGTTCTCGTGCCCCCGGTCGTACACCAGGTCCGAGTGGATGTCCGTCCCTTCCGGGAGGTCGATCTCGGGCCTCGAGATGTGGAGGAAACTCACCTCGTTGCCGGCTGCCATCTGGATGGCCTCCTCGGTGTTCATCACGTCATAGGGGAGAGCCGCCACTTTGTCGGCCAACTCTTTGGTGGGGCGCACCCCTTTGAATGGTTTTATGAATGCCATGCTTGCTCCAGTTCTCGTTTCGTTTATCTATCGGTGTTGCAGCTTGTCGTTAAAAATATCGTTTGGCCCCGATGAACCGTTTCAGGAAGTACGACTCGTCCAGCGTGGAGACCTTGATGTCGTCGCCGCGGCGCGGGGCGTGCACGAAACGGCCGCCACCCACGAAGATGCCGACATGGTTGATCTCTTCGGGTGAGCTGCCGAAGAAGACCAGGTCACCGTCCTTAAGCTCCTCCTTGGCGACCACGTCACCCACCCGGAACTGTTCCCGCGAGGTGCGCGGGATGTTCACGCCGCACAGGTTGTAGACCGCGCGGACGAAGCCGCTGCAGTCCATGCCATCCACCACGGTGTCCCCGCCCCAGCGGTAGGGGATGCCGACGAAGCGCTCGGCGGTACGTGCGGCGATGGCACCCATGTCGCTTTTATCGCGCTGCGGCATTTCCGGTTGTTCGCGCTTTTTGACAGGAGGTGCCGGCCTTTTAAGCGACGGCGCCGGGGCCTTCTCGATAACCGTCTCGCGCACCGCGGTGCGGTCGGACTGCGGCGCCGCGATGAAGTAAGAGGAGATGACGCGGTCCTTCACCAGCTTCCGCGCCGTTCTGCTGGCGTCCTCCCGGTGGATGAAGTCGCCGAAGCGCACAGCATAGATGCCGTTCTCCCGTTTGAAGTAGAAGGCTTCGATCCCCTTGTCCTGCAGTTTCCTGGTGAGCCGCTCCGCGTTTTTCACCTCGGAAAAGGCGCCCACCTGGATGGCGTAGCCAACGTCCTTCAGGCCGGCACGCTGGGCGGCGCACCCGGTGGCAACGGAAGAGAAAAGAAAAAGACAACCGGCAAAAAAACTTATATATCTAGGCATTACCTGGGTCCTTGTTGCTGATGCTACGTTGCTCGATGCCGGATTCCTTAATGGAGAAATACCGCAGACGCTCCCCCTCCCCCGCCAAGGGGGAGGGTTTGGGTTAGATGTCGTTGGTCTCGCGGCGGACACCCATCAGGTAGGGGACCACGAAATCCTCCAGGGCGCCATCCAGTACCGCGTCGGGGTTCCCGCTCTCCACGCCGGTGCGCAGATCCTTCACCATCTTGTAGGGGTGCAGCACGTAGGAGCGGATCTGGCTTCCCCAACCGATCTCCTTCTTCTCGCCGGCGATGTCGGCGGCCTTCGACTCGCGTTCCCGCACCTCCAGTTCGTAGAGCTTCGAGCGGAGCACCTTCATGGCGGTCGCCCTGTTGCTGTGCTGGCTGCGCTCACTCTGGCAGGCGACCACGATCCCGGTTGGGATATGGGTGATCCTGATGGCCGAGTCGGTGGTGTTGACGTGCTGGCCGCCGGCGCCGCTGGAGCGATAGGTGTCGACCCTCAGGTCGGTCTCGACGATCTTCACGTCGATGTCGTCCTCTTCGATGATCGGGAAGACGAAGACCGAGGCAAAGGAGGTGTGGCGCCTGGCGTTGCTGTCAAAGGGGGAGATGCGCACCAGGCGGTGGATCCCCGCTTCGGCCTTCAGGTAGCCGTAGGCGAACTCGCCGGCAACCGCAAAGGTCACCCCTTTCACCCCCGCCTCTTCGCCGCCCTGGTAATCGGTGATGTCGGTCTTCCACCCCTTCTTCTCGCAGTAGCGCAGGTACATCCTCAGAAGCATCTCGGCCCAGTCCTGCGACTCGGTGCCGCCCGCCCCCGCGTTGATCGAGACGAAAGCGCCCGAGGCGTCGTGGGGACCTGAGAGCATCCTGCGGAACTCGACGGCCGCGACCTCCTCTTCCAGTGCCGCGTTCATGACGGCGACTTCGGCGAGCGTCGCCTCGTCTGCTTCCTCGCTGCCGAGCTCGATCAGTTCGCGGATGTCCTCAGCCTTGCGCTGCAGGTCCTCCCAGGCGCCAACATCCTTCTCCATGACCATCCGGGCCTTGAGCACCTTCTGGGCCTTCTCGGCGTCATTCCAGAAATCCGGGCTGGAGGTCAGCTCCTCCATCTCCAGCATGCGCTCCTTCTTATCATCAACGTCAAAGAGACCCCCGAAGCTTGTTGATCCGCTCTGCGAGCCCCTCTACCTTAGCGACTTCTTCTCTGAACATCTGTTACTCCTTTGGATATCTCAAACTTTTTATTCGAAGTCGGTAACGGCAACCCGTGCCCGCTCTCCCCCGCCTTGATGCAGCGGGAGATTTATGCGGCACTCCTGTGCAACAGAAGGGGCTTGGGCGCAGGTTGTCGGCCTTTTGTTGCGCAGTGAGCGCCTGCCACTATAGCAGCATTTTGGCTGCAACGTCACGTCCAAGCTGCCAATTAAATTCCGGAGACGGTTCACAGATCGGCTTCATCGAAACGCCTTCCTCAACCTAAACCTCAACCTCAACCTGTTTTTCCCGTCGCCAGGCAACCAGCGCGGTCAGCCCGCAGGCTCCCAGGCAGGCAAATGCGAAGAGGTCGCCGTGGCGGCTGTAAAAGCTTCCGCCCTCGCCCCTTCTGACCTGAGCGCTCAGCGTGGCTTCCTGGAAGAGCTGGGTCATGCCGCGGATGTGCCCCTTGCTGTCGATTACCGCCGTGATCCCGGTGTTGGCCGCGCGCACCAGCGGCACCCGGTTCTCGACGGCCCGGAAGACGGTCATGGAAAGGTGCTGGTAGGGCGCCGACGATCTGCCGAACCAGGCGTCGTTGGTGATGTTCACCAGCATCCCCGCGCCGTGCTGCACATACGCCCGGGCGACCTCGGGGAAGATCCCCTCGAAGCAGACCAGCACACCGATCTTGCCGCCGGGGGTTTCCAGGGGCTTGGCGCTCGTGCCGGGGGAGAAGTCCCCGATACCCGCCACCATCTTGTTCACGAAGGGCAACAGCGACTGCAGTGGCACGTATTCGCCGAACGGGACGAGGTGCAGCTTATCGCTGCGGCCGAGGACGGCCCCCGTCGGCCCGATCAGAAAAGCGCTGTTCAGGTAGCGAACCAGCTCCCCGTCCTTCTCGTACGCGGGGCTGCCGGTCACCAGGCTGCTCTTCAACTCTCGCGCCAGCGAGGTAACCCGCGCGGCGTAGGCCGGCTCGCTCTGCAGGTAGAAGGGAAGCGCGCTCTCGGGCCATACCACCAACGTGCCGGGGTTTTGGTAGCCGCTGCGGGTGAGCCGTTCGTAGGTTGCCACGGTCGCCTCGGCAAACTCCGGGTCCCACTTGACGTCCTGGGCGATGTTCCCCTGCACCAGGAGCACCCGCTGCGACTCTCCGGTTTCCGGCCGGTTCAGGGCGTTGAGGCCGTAAACCAGGGTGGCGGCGCTCAGGACGAGCATTGCCAGAAAGCCGCGCACCGGATAGGGAGCGTCCTTGCGGCGCAGCCAGAGCCACATGCGATAGAAGACCACGTTGGCGAAGGCGACCAGGAAGCTCACGCCATAGACACCGGTCAGGTCGGAGATCTGGATCAGCGGCAGGGTGCGGTATTGGGAATAGCCGAGGTTCGCCCAGGGAAAGCCGGTCAGGAGGAACGCGCGGATCAGCTCTGCGGCAACCCACAGGATCGGGAACGACCAGAGGGAAGTGACGCCGCGCATTTCGCCCCGCCTCATGAGCCAGAGGACCAGCCCCGGGTAGAGCGCCAGGTAGGCGACCAGCACCAGGTAGAGCAGGCAGCTCACCGCAGCCGGAAGCTTCCCGTAGGTGATCATCACGATGTTGAGCCAGTAGAAGATACCGGCATAGGCGGCGCACCCGGCCACGAAGCCGAGCTTGGCGGCAGCTTTTGGGGTCTCCCCGGCCGCGGCGACCAGAAGCGGCACCAGCGCGCACCAGGCCAGAAGCGAGATGCCGGGCTTCGGAAAGGAAAGCGCCAAAAGGGCACCGGAAGCAAGTGCCATTACATAGGGTCCCAGGGATGCTGCACCCGGAATCCCGGCTAATCTCCTCACGAAAGCTCCATATCTTTGTCCTGCGCCCCCGCCACTTTCTTTACGATGCGCACCCGGCTGATGCGCCGCTCGTCCGCCTCCAGCACGGTGAGCTCCAGGTGATCGCAGGTGAAGACCTCGCCGGCGCAGGGGATGCGTCCCGCCAGGTGGAAGATGAGCCCGCCCACCGTCTCAAATTTGTCCCGCTCCACCTCGACGTCGAAATGTTCCTCGAGTTCCTCGATCAGGAGCCGGCCGTCCACCACGACGGCGCCGTCGGGCTCCACGAAGAGGCGCTCCTCCTCCAGGTCGTACTCGTCCTGGATGTCCCCGACGATCTGCTCCAAGAGGTCCTCGATGGTGACGAGCCCCGCGGTGCCGCCGTACTCGTCGATCACCACGGCCATGTGCACCCGGCGCTTCTTGAAATCGTGCAACAGCTCCTCGAGGTTCTTGGTCTCCGGCACGAAGTAGGGGGGGCGGATCAGCTTTTTCAGCTCGACGTCGGCATCCTTGGCGCCCCAGTACCTGAGCAGGTCCTTGGCGTAGATGAGACCGATGATGTTGTCGATGGTCCCCTCGAAGACCGGGAGCCTCGAGTGGCCGCAGGCGATGATCGCCTTCAGCACCTCGCTCACCTCGTCCTCGATGGAGACGCAGGCCATCTCAGTGCGCGGCAGCATGATCTCGCGCACCACCGAGTTACCCAGGGTGAGGATAGAGCGGATCATCGCGTTCTCCTCCTCGTTGATCACCCCTTCTTCCTCGCCGGCATCCATGATTTCCTGGATTTCCGCCTCGGTCACCCGCTTTTTGCCGTAAAGGAAGCGGCTGAGAAGATCCATCAGCCCCTGTCCCTTGCGTCCATTCTCCTCGTCCAAGGGTTAGTCCCCTCCGTATCGTTAGTGGTCAAATCGGCCAGGGCAGTTACGCCCTGCCCCGTGCGAACCGTCAGCCAAGCGCCCTGAAGAGGCCGGTTACCGCCACCGTCAGCAGGGTCCCGGTCAGGGCCCCCATGACCACCTCACGGGTGCTGTGGATGTGCAAAAGGAGCCGCGAATGGCTCACCATCACCGCCAGGATGAAGCACAAAAGGGAGACGAGCGGGTCCTGTGTGTTGAACGAGATGCTGGTGGCGATGGAAAAGGCCACCGCCGCGTGGCCGCTCGGCACGCCCCCTTTGAGCGGGGTGCCGCGTCCGGTCAGCGATTTCAGGATGATGACGGTGATGAGCACCAGGATCACGGAGACCACGGTACCCGTCTCCGAGCTGGTTCCAACCATGGCAAGCACTCCCCGGTGCAACGGAAACAGGTACTTGGAAAGCACCAGGTACCCCAGGATGGCGGTCCCGAAGGCCGCCACCAGGACGGCCCCCGCCGCGACATCCTTGGCGATCTTGGCCATCGGGTGAAACTGCGGCGAGATCATGTCCACCACCACCTCGATGGCCGTGTTCAAGAGTTCGGCGAAGAGGACAAAGGAGACCGCCAGGGCGATCAGCATGAACTCGACCGGCGAAACCCGCACCATGAGCGCCGCGGTGAGGACCACGAGCGCCGCGGCGAAGTGCCAGCGCATGTGTTTCTGGGTGCGCACCGTGTAGAGGATCCCCTCGATGGCGCAGTTCACCGAATCGATGAAGCGGGTCGGTTTCACCGGCACCCCCCGTCGGGGCGGCCCAGCGGTCGCCCGGGGCGCCTAGACAAGCCCTTCCTCCCGCAGCCGTGCGAAGATCTCCCGCTCTTTCTCTTCCATGCGGGCCGCCTCCGCCTCGCCGCTTCTCTCGTGGTCGTAGCCGGTGATGTGCAGGATGCCGTGCAAAAGCAAAAAGCAGAGCCGGTCCCAGAAGGTCTCGTCCGCCTCCTCGGCCTCGCGTGCCGCGGTATCGGCCGAGATCACCACGTCGCCCAGAAGCTGCGGGTTGAGCGCGCCGAACTCCCCTTCCTGCATGGCGAAGGAGATCACGTTGGTGGCCTTGTCGCGCCCCAGGTAGTCGCGGTTCAGCGTGCGGATGGAGCGGTCCCCGACGACAGTGACCGAAAGCTCGGCCTCAGGACATCCCAAGGCGTCTAATATCGTCTGGGCCACCTTTCTGAACGCCGGAATCCCGACCGGCCTCCGTTTTTGGCGGTTCGCTATCGCTATCCTCTGGGGACCTCTTGACACTGTTCTTCTCCTTGTAGGCGGGTTCCGGATAGTCGATCCGGTGGTGGTAAATCCCGGCGAGGATCTGGTTGAAGCTCTTGGCGATTTCGTGCAGGTTCTTCAGGGTGAGTTCGCACTCGTCCAGTTGGCCGTCCATGAAGATGTTGTTGATGATCTTCTGCACCATCCCCTGGATGCGGGCCGGCGTCGGGTCGACCAGGGTGCGCGAGGCGGCCTCGACGCAGTCGGCCAAAAGCACGAGCCCCGCCTCGCGGGTCTGCGGCTTGGGACCGGGGTAGCGGAAGTCGCGCTCCTCCACCGACGGTGCGCCCGGGACCTCCAGCCCCTTCGCCTTCAGATAGAAGTAGCTGATGAGCGAGGTGCCGTGGGACTGCCTGATGATGTCGATGATGGGGCGCCCGAGGCGGTACTCGCGGGCCAGTTCCACCCCCTCCTTCATGTGCGAGATGAGGATGAGCGCGCTCATGGAGGGCGAAAGCTTGTCGTGGCGGTTCTCGCCGTCGCGGATGTTTTCGATGAAGTAGAGCGGTTTTTTCAGCTTGCCCACGTCGTGGTAGTAGGCGGCCACCCGGGCGAGCAGCGGGTTCGCGTTGATCGCCTCGGCGCCGGCCTCGACCAGGTTGCCGACCAGGACGCTGTGGTGGTAGGTGCCGGGCGCCCGGATCATCAGCTCGCGCAAAAGGGGCGAGTTCAGGTTGGCGAGTTCCAGAAGCTTCACGTCGGTGGTGTATTGGAAGAGGGCCTCGACCAGCGGGACGGTGCCCGAGACGAAGACCGCGTTCAGTATCCCGCCGAAGAGGGCGAAGGCGATGGAGATCAGGGTCTGCCAGGAGAAGGGGTTGTCGCCGTAGATGTGGAAGCAAAGCGCAACCGCCATGTTCACCACGCTCACCTTCAGGCCCGCCGAGTAGATGGTGCCCCGCTCCTTGCACTGGCGCACGCCGTGGGCGCCCACGATGCCGCCCAAGAGCGCGTAGATCACCACCTGCAGGGAATTGCTCATCATGAGGCCAAGCAGCGGCGCGCAGACGGCGCAGTAGACCAGCGCCACCTCGGAGTTGAGAATGATCCTGACGATGATGATGCTGGCTGCGAAAGGGAACAGATAGAAGTAGCTGGCGGTATCGACCGAGGGGAAGACCCCGCCCAGCACGCTCGATACGGTGAACATCACCTTGAGCCCGGCGAAGTTCGCCACGGTCAAAAGGGCAAGGAACATGATGTCCTTGTTGCTCGGGTTGAACTTTCTGATGTTTTTGCGAGCAAACCGATAGGGTGAGTAGCAAAGGACCAGGATGAGACCGAAGATGCCAAGACCGGTCAAGAGGGGGGTGAAGCTCTTTGACTTGTAGATCTTCTCAAGCTTCATCGCCTGTTCGGCGGAGATCCGCTCGCCCACCCGGACGATCATCTCGCCGCGCTTCATCTTGAAGAGGACCGGTCGCACCGCGGCGCGCGCCTCCCCCTTCTTGTCCTCGGTCGCTTCCTTGTCGAAACTCAGGTTGGGCAGGAGCATGCGCTGCGCCACCCCCTTCAGGGTCTCGAGGTCGCGGGGCTGGCCGCCCAGGTTCAGGTGCAGCGCAGCGAAGGAGCGGCGGGCCGTCGGCAGGTCGATGACGGTCGAATAGTCTCCGGCGGCCACCTCCTGCTTGGTCCCCGGATCGACCACCTGGATGCCGTGCTTACGGTTGGCGTCGAACTGTGCCAGGTCGGCGACGATGCGCTGCCGGTAGAAGGGCGCGAGCTGCCGTCCGAGGTCGGCGGTGAACGCCCGCTCTTCCTTGATCCGGGAAAGCGCCAGCATTTCCTGCTCGGTGAGGTCGCTGACCAGCAGGTCGGCAACCGCCTGGAGTCCCACCTCCCTCCCCTTCTCGCGCACGAGGGCAAGAGCCTGCTCGAAGCGGTTCACGATTTCCAGGTTGGCGTTGGGATCGAGGCTGTAAACGTAGGGTGCGGTGACTTCCGCCTCGGCGCGCTTCTTCTCGGTGAGGAGCAGGTCCTCGATCAGGTAGTCCTGCGAGGCGCGGATGTCCGAGGTGGCGATGTCGCCTTCGCGGTACTTCACGGAGAGGAGCTGGGGGCTGGGAATGATCAGCAGAGCGAGGAACAGCGCGGACATGAAGAACAGCGAGATGCGGGTAACTTTTTCGTACTTCTCCCCTGAGAACGCGTCGGCGAACTTTTCGAACCAGCAGGCACAGAACAGGGCCAGCGAGCTCTTGTCCATTTTTTGTTTGTCGCCGTTATCAGTGGGCATTATGTCAATGGTTCCCATGTCGTAGGCAGAGGCTGCCCGGGGAGCAGGCAAGGAGACAATATATCCTTTTTCAACATTTACTGTCAATCTAAACGAAGCGACTGTCAAGCTACTTGCAAAGGCATTGGCAACAGTTAATAAAATTTTACAAAAGCGCTTCCATTTGTGGACAGATATGGTATATACGTGAGGTTCATGGGCAGGCCATCGTCTGTCATCATTCTATCAAGCGGGGGGGAAAATGAGCCAGATAACCGAAGTGTACGCCAGAGAGATCCTTGATTCCAGGGGAAACCCGACCTTGGAGGTTGAAGTGTTCCTCGATTCGGGTGCCATGGGGAGGGCTGCGGTCCCCTCGGGGGCTTCCACCGGCGAGCGCGAGGCGCTGGAGCTTAGGGACGGAGACAAGGGGCGCTACCTGGGCAAAGGTGTGCTGACGGCGGTCTCCAACGTGAACGATATCATCGCCGACGAGATCACCGGCATGGACGCCACCGATCAGGCGGGCATAGATAACCGCATGCTGGCACTGGACGGCACCGAGTTCAAGAGCCGCCTGGGCGCCAACGCGATCCTCGGCGTGTCGCTGGCGGTCGCCAAGGCCGCCGCCGAAGAGGTGGGGCTCCCCCTGTACCAGTACATCGGCGGCGCCAACGCCAAGGAACTGCCGCTGCCCATGATGAACATCATCAACGGCGGCGCCCACGCCGACAACAACGTCGACATCCAGGAGTTCATGATCATGCCGGCCGGCGCCGGGAGCTTCAAGGAGGCCCTCAGGATGGGCGCCGAGATCTTCCACGCCCTGAAGTCCGTCTTGAAAAGCAAAGGGTACAACACCGCAGTGGGTGACGAGGGCGGCTTCGCACCGAACCTGAAGTCGAACGAAGAAGCACTCGAGGTCATCATGGAGGCGATCGTCAAGGCGGGCTTCAAGCCGGGCGAGGAGGTGCTCCTGGCACTCGACGTGGCATCCTCCGAACTCTTCAAGGACGGCGTCTACACCCTGGAGAACGAGGCTAAACCCAAGAAGACCGCCTCTGAGCTCATCGACTTCTACGAGATGCTGGTGAACAAGTACCCGATCATCTCGATCGAGGACGGCATGGCCGAGAACGACTGGGACGGCTGGAAGCAGCTCACCGACCGTCTGGGCAAAAGGGTCCAGATCGTGGGCGACGATCTCTTCGTCACCAACCCCTCCATTCTTAAGGAAGGGATCAAGAAAGGGATCGCCAACTCGATCCTCATCAAACTGAACCAGATCGGCACCCTGACCGAGACGCTCGACGCGATCGAGATGGCCAAGCGCGCCGGCTACACCACCGTCATCTCGCACCGCTCGGGCGAGACCGAGGACACCACCCTGGCTGACCTGGCCGTGGCGGTGAACGCCGGGCAGATCAAGACCGGTTCGCTGTGCCGTACCGACCGCGTCTGCAAGTACAACCAACTGCTGCGCATCGAGGACGAGCTGGACGACGTGGCGGTGTTCCGCGGCGCCGACGTGTTCTACAACATCCGCAAGTAACTGCAGGCATCGGCAAAAGCCGCTTTCAGGCTGGGGGCGCATCCGTTAGGGTGCGCCCCTTTTTTTATAGCCGTTTGGGGAGACCTCCTTTTCTGCCAGCCGCAGAAGGGGGACCTGCAACCGGCATGCTCCGCGGCCTGCGGCCCGGCTCCGGCTGCAAAACGCTGCGGCGCCGATGCGCCCGGTGGTATACTGGAGAAGACCACGGAGCACCTTCAAGGAGGAACAACCATGGGATGCACAGACGAGAAACATACGGAGCACATCTGCTCCCTTACGGCGCGCGGTGAGATCGACCAGGTTCACGAGCTGGCCCTGCACCCGGCCTTCGAGTGCGGCAACTGCGGCGCCAAGGTGAACGACCAGGACCGGGTCTGCGACCCGGTGGCGCTTCCCGAGATCGGCTGGATGGGGGACGGCGCCGACAACGTGAATACCAAAGTGGGGAAAAGCTAGCGTCCGGCAGACCTTGAGCCGGACCAGCATCGAAAAAGCGGGAAGAGTCACCTCCTCCCGCTTTTTCGTGTCGGACGGATGGCCGGAGGCACCGGCTGGGCGGGAAGTCGCTTGCGCCGTTTCTATCATGAGGGTATACTCCCGCCCATGCTAACCTACGAGATATCGGCCATTGACCATTTCCGGCGCGTCGACAGCTTCATGCGTAACCTGATGCCGACCGCCCAGTTTTCCTACCTCAAAAAACTCCTGAACGCGGGGCACCTGACCGTCAACGGCGAACCTGTCGCGGGGTGCCGCATCTTGCGACGCAACGACACGGTCAGCCTGAAGGAAAGCAGCAAGACCGTCGCCTTCGTCACCCGCAGTGCTCCGGAACTCGACATCCTCTTCGAAGACAGCTGGATCGTCTGCTTCAACAAGGCACCCGGACTCGCGGTGCACCGGACTGAGGACGCGACCGAGGTAAACCTAGTCGACCTGGCGGACGCTTTTCTGAAACGCAGGGACGGGGTGAGCAGGCTGAGGCCGGTGAACCGCCTGGACCGCGGCACCTCGGGTGCCATCATCCTGGCGAAGAGCGCGGTTGCAGCGGGGATGTTCGGGAAGATGGTGCAAAACGACGGGTTGGGAAAACTCTACCTGGCGATGGTGGAGGGGAAGCTCCCGCAGGAGGGGACGATCGACCTGCCGCTGGACGGCAAGGAGTCCCAGACCCGCTACCTGCGCCTGTTCCAGGGAAGCGCGGGATCGCTTCTTGCGGTCTACCCGCTCACCGGCAGGATGCACCAGATCAGGCAGCACTTCAAGATGCTGGGTCATCCGATCCTGGGCGACAAGCGCTACGGCGGCCGCAAGCTGCCGGGCTTCACCGGTCACCTGCTGCACTCCTTCACCACCCGCCTGATCCACCCGGCGACCGGCGAAACCCTGGAGCTACCGGCTCCGCTGCCGGCGCCTCTGGTCGCGACCCTGATCAGGCTCACGGCACTAAAAGAGGAGACCCTGTTCCAGAAACTAAACGAGGTCCCCCTTGCCGAACCGCTCTCGCTTCCCCCCGCCGAGTAGCCGCGCCTGCTACCACCCCTGCTCCCCGATGAGCGGCACGAAGCGGACCGGGCAGAGCTCCTCGCGGCGATACTCGTCGTCAGCCACCCGGCGCACCCGAATCAGACTCTGCAGATGCTGGGTGGTGCCGACCGGAATGACAAACCTTCCCCCGGGCGCCAGCTGGCTCAAGAGCGCCGGGGGGAGGTCCGGGGCCCCCGCCGTCACCACGATGCCGTCGTAAGGGGCACTATCCTGCCAGCCCAGCGTCCCGTCTCCCAGATGCACCGTCACGTTACGGTAGCCGAGAGACTCGAGCCGGCCTCGCGCGTTGTCGGCCAGGGTCGCGATGCGCTCCACCGTAACGACCTCCGCCGCGCACCGGCTTAACACAGCCGCCGCATAGCCTGAGCCAGTGCCGATCTCGAGCACCCGTTCCTCTCCGGTTAGTTCCAGCGCCTCGATCATGTATGCCACGATGTACGGTTGGGATATGGTCTGCCCGGCGTCGATGGGAAGCGGGCTGTCGTCGTAGGCGTAGGCTTTCAGTTCAGGGGGGAGAAATGCTTCGCGGGGCACCTCCCGCATGGCGCGAAGCACCGCCTCGTCGCGGATGCCGCGCGCGACGAGGTGCTCGTTTACCATAAGTTCCTTACCGGTCCGGCTGTCCAGCTGCCATTTGTTCGCCATACTCCCTCCCCGACTGCTCAAGCTTACCACAGCCGACTCGGCGCACAAACAGCTACCCCTTCAGGCGCTTGTTGAGGGTCTGGCGCCCCATCCCGAGCAGCTTGCCGGCCGCTCCCAGGTTGCCGCCGGCCAGTTGCATCGCCTCCTTGATCATGTACAGCTCGATCTCGTCGACGGTCGGGAAGTGCCCGAAGATGGCGGCCAGCGGGTCGTCGTCCTGACTCGGAGCGCTACCGGGGGGCGGGGCCATGAGCCGTTCGTCGCCGATGACGGCCCGAAAGGTTTCCATGGAGAGGATGCCCGAGACGTGCCGCACCACGGCATCGAAGACCAAGGCTTCCATCTCCCGGATGTTGCCCGGGAAAAGGTACAAGGAGAGCAAAACGGCAAGCTCGGGCGGGGGAGTGGGCTTCTTCTTGTTGAGCTTTGCGGCACTGCCGGCCAGGAAGTGGTCCAAGAGAAGCGGGATGTCGTCCAGCCTCTCGCGCAGCGGGGGAAGATGGATCCGGTGCCCGCAGAGCCGGTAGTAGAGGTCGTTCCTGAACTTGCCCGCAGCGATCAGCGCCTGCAGGTCACGGTTGGTGGCCATCACGATGCGGGCGTTACTCTTCTTGGCGAAGTCGGAACCGACCGGGTAGTACTCCTGCTCCTGCAAAAGGCGCAGCAGCTTGACCTGGGACATCTCGTTCAGGTCGCCGATCTCGTCCAGGAAGAGCGTGCCGCCCGAGGCCCGGGTGATCAGGCCGTCGCGGCTCTGGTCCGCTCCGGTGAACGCCCCTTTCTTGTGGCCGAAAAGCGTGTCGGAGAACATGTTGTCGTCGAGCCCGGCCGCGTTGAGCGCCACGTACTCGCCGGTGCAACCGCTCAGGTCGTGGATCGCCCGTGCGATCAGCTCTTTGCCGGCCCCGGTCTCGCCGGTGATCATGATGGGCTGCTTGGTCACCGCAACGATCTCGGCGTACTGGAAGATGGCGCGCATGTTCTTGTTGCCGGTGACGATAGCCTTGAAGGCCTCGGGGTGGTCCAGCCGGTCGGTCAGAAGACGCTGGGTCAGATCTGAGAGTTCCCGCGACAGGTTGCGCATTTCCAGTGCCTTTCCCACGCTGGTCACCAGGCGCTGCGAATCCACCGGTTTTACCAGGTAGTCAAAGGCCCCGGTTTTCACGCACTCGACGACCGTTTCGATCTCGTCGTCGGCAGTGACGATGATGACCGGGATCTGCGGGAAATCGTGGATGATCTTGGGCAAGAGCTCCAAACCGGAGGGGCTTGGCATGTGCAGGTCGAGGACGATCACGGCGACCTGCCCCTCTGCCAGGTACTGCAGCACCCGGCTGCTGTCGCTCATGGTGTGGACGTCGTCGATCCCGCTTCCCTGCAGGCAGAGCTTCGATGTGGTCAGGATGCGCTCCTCGTCATCGACCAGCAGCACCTGCTTTTTGAGGGTACTCACCTGGGTCATGCAACGGCCCTCCCGGAAGGTCCAAAGGCTGAGTGGTTCGTGGTGCGGAGGGGAACTCTGAGCCGGCGCCAGCTGGGCAGAGATCCTGCCGCCCCCGATCGCTGATCCACGTCGGAGAGCGGAAACAGCGAAATTCTATAGGGGTGCAACATTTATTACAACTGCAAAAAAATGGGCAACAACTCTAACACACCCTGCAGGCCCGTCTCCGGCGCGGCTGCAGCAGACGCTCCGCTGCCTATGGGATATTTTCCGGCAGGCCTACGCTTCCGGCAGATCGGCGTAACCTTGCGGAGGTGCGGCACTAAACGGCGGGCCCAGACCTACGGCATGCATATTGCTGACCAGTGGGCACTTACCGAAGAGAAGGTGCCCGGCATTGCATGATCTTACAACGGAAAACCAGAGGTTACCGCATGGACTATCCTGCCATATTTTCAGCCACACTGGGGCTCTACCACCCTTGGCACATCGTTTCGGTCACCTTTGCCCGCGAAGAGAGGCGCATGGACATCCGCCTCGACGTCTTTGTGGGGAACCTCTTCACCTGCCCCTACTGCGGGAGCCAGAACGCCCCCAGCTACTCGGAGGAGGAAGTCTGGTTCCATGACGACTTCTTTGGTTATGCGACCTACCTGAACGCAGGCGTACCCCGCGTGGAGTGCTGCAACGGCGAGGTGGCGATAGAACGCCCCTGGTGCAGGGCCGGGTCGCGCTTTGCCCGGTTGCTGGAATCCCAGGGGGCCGTGGTGAACCTGCCTCAGGAGTCCCAGCGCCTTCCGGGCCCGTCGCAGGCCGGCGGCTCCAACGATTCGCCGGCCGAGGCCGGGGCCGGCAAGCCTGCTGAAACACGCCGCAAGTCTACCTGTTGACTCTATGTTACAGGGGGCGTACTATAAAAGTGTAGCAAGGAATGGTCTTTGAAAACAGCTCTGGGGTGCAGGTAAAGGTGAATCTGAGGAACCTGTCGATACACACACTCTGGTGATTCCCAGGTTCAGACGCGGTGTGCCGCTTCTAGAAGTGCAAAGAGGCCTGAAACGTCTCCCGGGAGGATGCTTGACGCAAAGGGCAGTTGGCTCATATACTTTTACGGTACTTTGGAGTTGGTAACTGGCGTTTCGGGAGATCAAGCCGAAGGCGTAGATTCTCATCCGCCATGCGCGTAAGAACCGCTTCAAAAAGGGGATAGAGAAAAGGGTTCCCCGGTTGCACGGTCATCGTGATGAGCATGAAACCGCCCCCTGAGTAACCTTCCACCGACGGATTAGAGAAAAGCATCTCAGAGAGAACGCCAGTTACAATTTATAGAAGAAGGTCCGGTGCCAAAGCATCGGGCCTTTTTTTATGCCGTGACTCCCTGCGCCAATAACCTTAGAGGCCGTGCCCAATACAAAATACACTGCACCGGATACTCCCGATGCTATACTGTTAAATATATCCAACCAAGGATCAGGAGGTGTTGTATGGCACATAAAAGGAAAGGACCTCCGGAGGAAAACCGACTCAGGGCCATCCGTAGCCCCGACGTCTACCTGCCAAAGCGCGGGCTGCCGGAAAACGCGCTCTGCAAAGGTTGCGGCTTGTTCTACCACAACAAGAGGTGGCAGTTGGAAGCCATCCACGCCAAACCGAGTTGCGAGGTGCTCTGCCCGGCCTGCCAGCGCATGGAAGACCACAATCCGGCAGGGGTAGTCACGCTCTCCGGCCCGTACCTGGCCTCCCACAAGACGGAGATTCTCAACACCATACGGCATGAAGAGGCCAAGTCCCGGGAGAAAAACCCCATCGGGCGCATCATGGAGATCAAGGAGGAAGGCGGGCAGATCACGGTGACGACCACCGAGGACAAACTCGCCCAGAAGCTGGGACGTGAGGTATACAAGTCTCAGCGAGGCGAGCTGCACTACCAGTGGAGCCACGATCAGAATATGGTACGGGTGGACTGGATGCGCAAGGGTTAACGACCTCGGCGCACCGCCACAAAAAAGCCCCCTTGAAGGATCAAGGAGGCTTTTTTTTGTGTCTGCATATTTCAGGAAAAACCGTTCAGCGCTTCAGCGGCTCGAACAGGTATTCCAGGCCGTTCAGCTTTATTTCGTAGAGGCACTGCAGCAACTGGCCCAGTTCGCCTTCGGGAAAGCCCTCCTGACGGAACCAGACCAGGTACGGCTCCGGCAGATCGATGAGGAGTGTTCCGGCGAACTTGCCGAACGGCATCTTGGTGCGCGCCAGCTTGAGCAGGAAGGTGCGGTCGGGAAACAGCTCCTCCAAGGTCTACCCCTTGCCCAGCTTGGCCTTCAGCAGGTCGCCCAGGGTACCCATCCCCTTCGGAGTCTCGGCGACGCTGGCCCGGTAGGCGCTCATGGTCTCGGCCTGCTCCTGCTCGGCGCGGCTTACCGCTGCCAGGGAGAGTGAGATGCGGCGCTGCTCGCGGTCCACCCCTTCCACCTTCACCTCGACTTCCTGCCCCTCGGCGAGGACTTCGCGGGGATGCTGGATCCGCTTGCCAGCGCCCAGCTTCGAGATGTGGATCAGACCGTCCACGCCGCTTGCCAGGGTGACAAAGGCGCCGAACGGGGTGAGCCGGGCAACCTTGCCGTTTTGGTAGGAGCCTTCCGGGAAGGCGCCCGCGGCCGCTTCCCACGGATCGGCCAGCGTGTCCTTAAGGGAGAACGATATCCTGTCCTTGTCCCAGTCGATCCCCTTGACCACCAGTTCGAGCTCCTGGCCGACGCTCAGCACTTCGCTGACATGGTTGACCCTGGTGTAGGCAACTTCGGAGACCGGCAACAGCCCCTCTACGCAACCGATGGAGACGAAGGCGCCGAAATCGCGCAGCGAGGTGACGGTGCCATGAACCTTCTGGCCGACCTGCAGGGTCTCCTTCAGTGCGTCCTTCTGCTGGCGCACCTCCTCTTCGAGCAGCGCACGGTGCGACAGCACGATATTGCGACCATTCTCGGCGTATTCGGTGATCCGGAAGGAGAGATGCTTGCCGATCAGCGCGGCGGTGTCGTCGACCCTGCGCAGCGCGACCTGGGAGAACGGGCAGAAGGCGCGCGAGCCGGCGACCTTCACCTCGAAGCCCCCCTTCACTTCCTTCTCAATAACCCCCTCGACCGGGATGCCGGCGGCGTAGGCCTCTTCAAGCTGGGCGTTGCCGGCCGAGGCGCCGGACCCACCGCCTACCTTGGTGGTGAAGCGCATCTCGTTGTTGCGGGAGGAGATAAACCAGGCGGCGACCTTGTCCCCGACCTTGACGGTGATGTTGCCGTCGGCGTCCAAAAGTTCCTTTATATCGAGGACTCCTTCGCCCTTACGGCCGGTGTCCAGAAATACCCATTCCTTGGCGATCTTGAGGACCGTTGCCTCCACCTTGGAACCCGGGGTCAAATGCCCGGCGTCCTTCTGGCTCGCCTCGAACAAGGCGGCAAAACTCTCCTCGCCAGTTTCCACGTCATCGATCAGTTCACTTTCCATTGTTTGATTACCTCTTCACAGAATTGATGCCCCTTTGGCATCCATGGAGCATACAGGTGTGCCTACTCGCTTGTCAACTACCGGTTTGCCGGATTGCCTACGCGTGATGCCTCCGCGCCCCGTCTCTGGTGGTTTTTTGGCCCCGGCGGGCGCTAAAGATTAAAGTCGGGCAGGGCTGCGGCCGATAGGTTCTGTAATACTCGGCAATTACCGGTTTTTGGGAGGGATCACATGGGCGTTTTGGTCTGCTACGACGATTATACCTACGATGTCATCAACGCGTACCACCTCGACTACCTCATCGACAAAGGATGCGTCATCGGCTACGACGACACAACCGAGTGGCAGAAAAACGAGGACGCCGAGCACGACGTCATACTGCTCACCGAAGTGGCTGGCGAAGTCGCAGCTCCCAACCCCAGATAAGCAATAAGCATATGCTGCCGGCAGACGCCGCACCGTCAAGGGTCTATCCCATCGGAGCGGAATCACCCCTCTTCCCACGGGAACCCGCCGGCGTGGCAGTACCGCTGGCAGCGGTGCGGCGCTAAGACTTCAGCACATCGCCCAGGCAAAGTTATTCCCTTCGCTTGGTGGTGGTCAACCATGGCGCTCCAGGCGCGGTTCCCGGTCGACCTTCGCTCAAGGCTCCCCTGCAGGCCCCATACATCACCTCCCCAAACGCATCTCCCGTCCTTCAATTTCAGCCTAGAACCCTCTTCGGCACATCATCATCCGAGGCCACCGATCTCCCGTCGGCCGATCGCACCGATCCGGCCACAGGTTCACTATGTAAAATGTGATACCATAGTCACGCCAGAACCATTCCACGTGAGTAGTGGGGGAACCATGAACATGCCAGCTGCGCTGAAAAAAATATCAGAGACCACTTGGGAGTTACCGGCCAGTTACAAGGAGGGGATGCTGGTACCGGCACGCATCTTCGCCTCCGAAAAACTGATCAAAGAGATGGACGCAGGGGTCTTCGAACAGGTATCGAACGTCGCCACGCTGCCCGGTATCCAGCGCAGCGCCTACTGCATGCCCGACGGACACTGGGGGTACGGCTTCCCGATCGGCGGGGTCGCTGCCATGGACCCGGGGAGCGGCGTCATCTCGCCGGGGGGCATCGGTTTCGACATCAACTGCGGCATGCGGCTGGTCCTGACCAACCTGACAGCAGAACAGGTGAAGCCCCGGTTGCACCAGTTGGTGGACCGATTATTCGCCAGGATTCCGACTGGCGTCGGCTGCCACGGTTTCGTTAAGCTGAACGAGGACGAATTCCGGCAGGTCGCGCAGCAGGGCTCACGCTGGTGCTTGAAACATGGTTTCGCCAGCCATGAGGATCTGGAGATGACCGAGGAGGGCGGCTGCTTCTCCGGTGCCGACGCATCCGAGGTAAGCAGCAAGGCGATTGAGCGCGGCTTCAACCAGCTGGGGACACTAGGCAGCGGCAACCACTACTGCGAGATTCAGGTGGTTCAGCCGGAAAATATCATGGACGCCGAGCGGGCCGAGGCATTCGGACTCACCATGGTCCCAAACCAGGTGGTGATCATGTTCCATTGCGGCAGCCGCGGCTTCGGCCACCAGGTGGCAACCGATTATCTGAAGCTCTTTCTCTCCGTCATGGAGCGCAAGTACGGCATCAAGATCGTCGACCGCGAGCTGGCCTGCGCCCCCTTCCACTCCCCAGAAGGACAGTCGTACTTCAGTGCCATGAAGTGCGCCGTCAACATGGCCTTCGCCAACCGGCAGGTCATCCTGCACCGGATCAGGGAGGTGTTTTCCGAGGTATTCCACGCGAGTCCGGACGACCTCGCCATGCGGATGGTGTACGACGTCGCCCACAACACCGCGAAACTCGAAAAGCACGCCCTGCACGGCCACCAAAAGGAACTCCTGGTGCACCGGAAAGGCTCCACCCGCGCTTTCGGTCCCGGAGCGCCGGGACTGCCGGAGTGCTATGCCAAAACCGGGCAGCCGGTCATCATCGGCGGCAGCATGGAAACCGGATCCTATCTGCTGTCCGGCCTGGGTAGCGGCGCCGACGCCTTCTTCACCACGGCCCATGGCAGCGGCAGGACCATGAGCAGGCACCAGGCCAAGAAAGAGTTCCGCGGCGATAAGTTGCAGCGCGACATGGAGCAGCGCGGCATCTACGTGCGGACCGACTCTTTTGGGGGGCTTGCCGAGGAAGCCGGAGCGGCCTACAAGGATATCGACGAGGTGGTATTAACGACCGAACTCGCGGGGCTCAGCAAACGTGTGGCACGCCTGGTTCCGATCGGCAACATCAAAGGATGATAGATAGATACTGGTTTTCGTTCGCTTCACTCACAGGTTAAGGTTGAGAAGGAGCTTGATCAAGTTCGATGGATTAAACGCCTCATTCGCCGGTTAGGGTTCAGCGTAAGCACGTCTCTCAACCTCAACCTGCTTCTGCTCGAGGTCCACCATGCCCTATAAGTACCGTGGCGACATAGCCCACTCCGACGTTGCCTTTGATGCTTGGGGTCCTACGCTCGAGGATGTCTTCACCGGAGCGGCCCAGGCGACACTGCAGGTTATGGTTGAGGACCTGGCCGCGGTGCGCCCCGCGGAGACCGTGGAACTTTCTTTGACCCAGGAAAGCGAGGAGATGCTCCTCTTCGACTTTCTCGGCGAGCTCATCTTTTACAAGGACGCCCGCAGGCTGTTGCTGCTGCCTCAGCAGATCGTAACAACTCACACTGAGACAGGGAATTGGAACCTACAGGCAACGCTGCAGGGAGAGAAAATTGATGAGGGAAGACATCGGCTTGATACTGATGTGAAGGCGGTGACGATGCTGAGGTTCAAGGTGGCCCAGGTTCCCGGAGGATGGCGCGCCACGGTTGTCCTGGACGTCTGACAGGAAGCCTCGCCCAGGAGGAGACTAGGTCTTCTTCTTATGGGTCGTCTCGACGAGGGGGATGTGCCGGGTCGGCGGACTTTCCATCGTGTCGCGGGAGGTGTCTTTTGCCCTACGGTTTCTTCGCCGACACAGTTGTCGTCTTTCACTTTGTCTGGATCTTGTTTCTCATCCTCGGCGGATTGTGGGGCCGCAGCCATCGGTGGGTAGGCAGGGTGCACGTGGCTGCTCTCGGGTTCGCGGTCCTGGTGGAAACCTTCGACTGGTTCTGCCCCCTCACCCACCTGGAGGTCTGGCTCAGACGGAAAGGGAACCAGGCCGGGTACAGCGAGTCGTTCATCCCTCATTACCTGAACCAGCTCATCTACCTCGAAGCACCACACAGGCTCATCGTGTTATTTACCGTCGCCATCTGTGCGGCAAACGCCTGGCTCTACCTCGCCAAGCGAAAATCCTAGCGAACTGAGAAGCGCGGTTCGGCGATGTGTTCGCTCTTGCACACCGGGCAGCGCCCGGGGCCCTTCAAACGCTCCCGCTTGTGGAACGAAAAACCGCACGCCATGCAGAGCGCCGGCTCCCAGACCAGGCCGCCATGGAGAGCGATCCGGACATGCTCCAGGTGGGCCAGCACATCCTTTTCTCCGATACCTACCAGTTCCGAAATCTCCCGGGCCGTCAGACTTTCCGCTGTCAAGAGCGCAACGATCTCGTGCCGCACTGTATCAGCTCGGTCAGCCGGGATTTGGGGCATTTTAGGTCGAGGTTTCATACAGCCCTCGCATAGCTTCAAAAAAAGGGCACTCTCCCGAAAGGGAAAGCGCCCCTGGTGCCGCCGTAGCACCTTTTCTGGGGCCCGGGGCACGGTTCGGACTCGTCGAGCTACCCCACCGTGATCCGGTTAACAACGCCGTTTACTCCGAAGAGGAACCAAGCGTCCGCTTCGGCTGCGTCCCTGGCGCTTTCCGAGGCGACCATCCCTTCCAGCGTCACCACGAGGTCCCGGCAGCTGGGCCTCAGTTGGGATGAATTCACCATCGGGTCCTTTTCCAGGACCAGCCGCAGGATGTCCGCCACCTCCTCGTCGTTGTCCTCCATTACCGGGGAGACTTCCAGTCCATTCACCACGTCACGGCTGCCGGGAACCCACCAAGCCAGCACGCCCGCCATCCGTTTGTGGGAGATGCTCTCCACCATCCCGTTCAGGATCACCACCCCTTCGGTCACCTCGACGTCTAGCCGGTAGCGGGAGTCGACGGAGCGCACCGGCTCGATTTCCTGCTTGACCAGGGCCCGGACCGAGTAGCCGTCGAAGGAGTTCTCCGAGAGGAGCGCATTGCAGACGTGGTCGCGGATGGCGCCGTCCTCCATGCGCTCGGCTGGAGCCACCCGGAGCCGGTCCACCACGCCGGTCACCGGACGCGGAGCTGCCGCAAGCTCAAGCACCAGTTTTTTTGCCGCGACTCCGGAGACCTCACCGGCAAGCGTGATCACTCCATTGTCGTAGTCAATCTGAATGGGATATTCGTGCACATTTACCCGCGGCTCCCGCTCCAACGTGGCGAGCACCGCACCAACGACCTCTTCTGCTCGTATCATCGCGTTCCCCCTTGTGCCAGTTTTGAATGATGCAGGAAACAACGGCCACTGCCCAGAACTTCGAGAGCCCAAGGCCTTGACGTCTCTAATTGGATTGTATCACGGGAAACGGGGCTCGAAGGGGGGAAAACGGGCGGCCGGGGCCGGCCGCCCGTGCGTGAAAACTAGAGGATTCTGGAGAGGAAGGACTGGATTCGGTCGTGTTCCATCTGGTTGGCGAAGAAGTCTTCCGGAGTGCCCTGCGCCACGAAGGATCCGGCTTCCATGAAGATGACGCGATCGGCCATCTCCTTGGCAAAGCCCATCTGGTGGGTGACGATGATCATGGTCATCCCTTCCTTGCCGAGCGCGCGTATGGTGTCGAACACCTCGCCGATCAACTCAGGGTCGAGCGCGGAGGTCGGCTCGTCGAAGAGCATGAGCTTGGGGCGCATGGCGAGCGCCCGGGCGATGGCTACCCGCTGCTTCTGCCCGCCGGATAGGGTGGCCGGATAGACGTCGCGCTTGTCGGATAATCCCACCTTGGCCAGCATGTCGATCGCTATGGTGCGAGACTCTTCGGTATTCTTCCTCTGCACGGTGAGCGGCCCCTCCATGACGTTGCCGAGCACCGTCATGTGCGGGAACAGGTTGAAGTGCTGGAACACCATGCCGATCTCGGAGCGCAGAGCGCAGATCTTGTGCGGGGTGTCCAGGTGGCGCCGCCCGTGCTTGTTCTTCACATAGCCGACGTCGTTACCCTCGAAGGTGATGGTCCCCTCTTCGATCTCCTCCAGGAAGTTGACCGAACGAAGCAGCGTCGATTTTCCCGAGCCGGAGGGCCCGATGATGACCACGATCTCGCCGGGGCAGACGTCGAGGTCGACGCCGTTGACCGCGGTCAGCGCGCCGAAGCGCTTGGTGATGCCTTTCAGGCTTAACAGCGGTTGGTTAGCGGTTTTCATAGATGCCGGCCCGAGTTTCGATCTTTTCGAAGATGAAGGTGAAGAAGGTTGTGAATACCAGGTAGATGAGCGCCGCCAGGATCAGCGCGGTCACGTTGAAGTACGCGTTGAACATCTGGTCGGCGGAGCGCATCAGCTCGACCATGGCGATGGTGGAGACCAGCGCGGTGTCCTTGATGAGGGCGATGAACTCGTTGCCGATGGGGGGCATCAGCCGCTTATAGGTCTGCGGTATGATGACCCGGCGCATCGCCTGTCCGTAGGTCATGCCGATCGCCTTGGCCGCCTCCATCTGTCCATGCTCAATGCTCTGGATGCCGCCGCGGATGATTTCACCGAGGTACGCGGAGTAGTTGAGCCCGAGTCCCAGGATGGCAGCGGTGAACGGCTTGAAGGTGATGCCGAGCGAGGGAAGACCGTAGTAGATGAAGAAGAGCTGCAGCAGAAGCGGCGTACCGCGGAAGAGCCAGATGACGAACCAGCAGAGGGCGGAAAAAGGCTTGAAGCGACTGATGCGGCCAAGCGCGATCAAAAGCCCGCCAAGAGGCGAGATCAACATGGTGCAGAAGACCAGGGCGATGGTCATCACCGAGCCCTTCAACAGGTTCGGGAGAAAGCGGATGCAGTCCTCCCAGAACACAACGTAGCGCGACTGCTGCTCCTTCTTGACCGAGGCCACGAAATTAAGGGCCTCGCTGTTGTCCGGGTAGAGCGCCAGCACCTCCTGCGCATTGGCGGTCGCGGCCCGGAAATCCTTCAAGGCGAACTGCAACCTGGCGATCTGCATCCGGCTGCGCACGAAGGCGCTGTTGTCCTCGCCCTTGCTCACCGGGATCTTTTTCAAAATGGTGATGGCGGCAGGAAGGTCCCCGCGCCCCATCGCGTCATTGGCATCCTGGAAGATCTGGTCGGAATCCTCGGCGCTGCAAAGCGAGGCTAAGAGAAGGAACAAGCAAGAAAAAAGCAGGATCGTGCGGGAGACCCTGCCGGAGAAAAGTTTCATCGGCAATACCTGACTAGTTATTCACGTCGCGCTTAACGGCGCTTCTGATAATTCTCCCTCCCTCTGGCGGAGGGAGGGAGAAAGCGAACCTAACTTTCTATTTCCATTTCTTGGGGTTGGTGATGTCCTCGCCGAACCACTTCTTGGAGATCTTCGCCATGGTGCCGTCTTTGACCATGGCATCCAGGCTCTTCTGCACGGCCTGACGCAGCTCCACGTCATCCTTGCGGAAGGCGACGCCGAACGGCTCCTTGGTGATGTTGCCCGGGATGATCTGGAACTTGCCGGGGCGCTTGGCGATGAAGTCGCGTCCGGTGGCATCGTCGATCACGACGGAGTCGATGCGCTTGGACTCGAGGTCGAGCAGGGCCTTCGGGTTGTCCTCGTACTCACGCACTTCGGCGGGAGCTGCCGGCAATTTCTTGACCGCCTCGACGGCGGAGGAGCCTTTCTGCACGCCGATCTTGGCACCCTTAAGGTCAGCGAGCTTCTTGAACTGCTTTTCGCCGAAACGAACCACGGCAACCTGGCCGTCCATCTTGTACGGCTTGGTGAAGGCGACCTCTTTCTTGCGCTCTTCGGTGATGGTCATGCCGTTCCAGATGCAGTCGAACTTCTTGGAGTTAAGGGAGTGAATAACGCCGTCCCAAGCGGTCGGCTGCCACTTGATCTTGATGCCCAGGCGCTTGCCGACCTCTTCAGCCGCATCGATATCGAAACCAACCAGTTCCCCTTTATCGGTCCGGTAACCCATGGGGGGGAACGCGTCGTCGAGGCCGATAGTGAGGGTACCCTGGGATTTCACCCTTTTGAAGGAACCGTCGCCGGCGAAGGCCGAGACGGCACAGGCAAGCATCAACAGGCACGAAAAGAGACCGGCAATTTTTTTCACGTTGAACACTCCTTTTTCATTCTATAGTAGTGTGCTGCCAAAGCTTTTTTGATGTGAGCAAACCGCGGTTTCGACCGCCGGATTATTGCAGAATATGGTTGTAGCGTCAAGACGTATATAATGAGAGAAGACTTCCGCGAGGCGCACCGATTGGCAGGCCCACTCGCCCCAATTCCCGGTCGATGGCAGGGCGCCATCGTATACATTCTTGCCCGCATTGTCACAACTGGGTATACTTCGGTGATACGCAGTCAAGTGTCTGTAAAGCAACGGGACTTATATGGTGTGCAAGAAAATTTTCATCGCGGCGACCGGTCAGCACTGTGGAAAGACGACCATCAGCCTTTCCCTGATGCACCTGGCAAAGAAGAAGTACGCCAGGGTCGGCTTCATTAAGCCCATCGGCCCCAAGCTCTTCATGCTGGACGGGGTCGAGATGGACATGGACGCCGCCCTCATCGCCTCGATCTACGGCCTTGAGGATGACCGCGCGCTGATGTCCCCGGTCGTGATCGGCAGGGGCTATACCAAAAAATTTCTAGCGGGCGAAATCCCGACCACGCTTCCCTTGGAGAAAATCACTCGGGCCTGTCGCGAACTCGAAGACAGAAACGACTTCCTGATCATCGAAGGCTCGGGCCACGGCGGGGTCGGCTCCGTAATCGGGATCAACAACGCCCAGATCGCCAAGGCGCTGAACGCGCCGGTCATCATGGTGGCCAGCGGCGGGGTCGGCAGCGTGATCGACGCGGTCCAGTTGAACCTCCCCTTGTTCAAGCAGGAGGGGGCCGACGTGAAGATGGTCCTGGTCAACAAGCTCATTCCCGAGTTGCGCGAGGAGACCCTGGGCTACCTCGGCAAGTTCTTCAACCACCGGTCACAGCTGGTTGCCGGTGCCTTCGATTACTCGAGGACCCTGGCCAATCCGACGCTGGTCGACCTGTCCAACCTGTTGAAGCTCCCCTTGCAGGGCGACCAGCACGCACGCAGCAGGATCATCCACAACATCCAGCTTGGCGCCGCGTCGTCGCAGCGGGTCATCGACACCCTGCAGGACTCGACGCTCCTCATCACCACGAGTTCCCGTGACGAGTTGATCGTGACCGCGTCCGCCCTTTACAACATCCCGGCCTACCGGAAGAAGCTCGCAGGCCTGGTCATCCCCGGGCACCAGCCGGTTTCTGCCATCAGCCAAAAGATCCTCGACGACAGCAACATCCCGTACATCAAGGTCGAGAAGACGACGGCCGAGGTGTTCACCGCCCTGAAAGAGCACGTCTCGAAGATCACGTCAGAGGACCACGAGAAGATCGACCTGATCAAGCACTCCGCTGAGAAGGTCCTCAACTTCGAGACCATCGACGCGTTCGCCTCACAGCAGCGCAGGTTGCGGCTAAAGGTGGCCTGAACTGCGCTGCCTTGACACAAAGAAGGGCGATCCGCAAGGTTCGCCCTTCTTATTTACCAGTTCATCCTCTTCCGTCCATCCGGCACGCTACGCCTTGCCGGTCATTTCCTCCAACGCGTCATAGATGCCGTACGGCGTCGACTCCACGACCTGTACCGGCTTGCCGAGTTCGCTCTCCAGATCCTCGACAGTCACGTCATCCAGGAACATCCCCTCGCCTTCTTTGATCATGACATCCGGAACCAGCACCAGTTCCCCGAGCTCTACCCCCTGCAGCGCGGCGATGATGTCCTGTCCGCAGACCAGCCCGGTAACAGTGACCGCACCGCCGAAGAGCCGGTTTTTCACCGGCACCAGATTGATCGCCATCCCGGTCGTTTCGGAGAGGCGGACGACAAAATCGGCGAGGTAGTGGTAGGGCGACTCGCCGGTCAGCACGGTTACCCTGCCCTGCCCAAGGTGCTCCGCATCCTCCAGCACCTGTTCGGCTTCCGAAAGGAAAAGCGGGATCATACCGACGCCGTTCTCGATCTGAGGCAGGTCGCCGTAGCTCTCGAGCGGAGGGAAGGGAAGCCCCGCCTTGATGTAGAACTCGTCCGCCAAAAAGAGAAACGGCTCGCCCAAACGCTCGGCCAGCGCCTGCGCCTTTCCCTCCCACTCCTGGATGAAAGAGACGGCAAACTCGCGGGTCAGCGGGGCGAGCGCCGGAAGCTTGCTCCGGTGCCCGGTAAGCCCCACCGGAACCACGGCGAGCGAGGCAACCCGCGGGTGCATCCGGGCCAGGTCTTCGACCGTCTGCGCAAATGCCGCGCCGTCGTTGAGTCCCGGGCAGAGCACGATTTGGGTGTGCATGGTGATGCGCGCGTCGGCAAGTTCCTGCATGACGTCAAGGATCGGCAGGATGTCGCGCTTGCCCAGGAGTTGTCCCCTGAGTTCGGGATCCGAGGCGTGCACGGAGATGTAGAGCGGCGACAGGCGCTGCGCCTTGATCCGCTCCAGTTCTTTTCTGCCGATATTGGCAAGGGTCACGTAGTTGCCATAGAGAAACGAGAGCCGGTAGTCCTCGTCCTTTACGTAGAGCGGCTTGCGCAACCCCTTGGGGAGCTGGTGCACGAAACAGAAGACACAGTTGTTGCCGCAGCGCGCCGGGGCGGGAGCCGGGAAGGTGAGGCCGAGAGATTCGCCCTCGTCACGCTCGACTTCAAGCTCCCAGAGTTCGCCATCCGGCTTCTCCACTTCGAGGACCAACTGATCTTCCGAGGTGAAGTAGTTGTAGTCGATCACGTCGCGCAGCGGATTGCCATTCACCGCAACCAACCGATCGCCCGGTTCGATCTCCATCTCTTCGGCGATACTGCCCGGCATGACATTTTCAATGATAAGACCAGCCATCAAACTACCTCCTCGACCAAAATCTGCAGCAGCAGCCGCATGGGAGCAGATAAACCGCGCCTGCAGCCGCTCAAGCGTCTCGCCCCAAAGCGACCCGCCCCGGGAATTATACCTGGGGCGCGACGTTTCCCGCAACGGTTACCGGAGACGCCAGCCATTCCTAAAACCAGGGGCAAAGGCCGTGTGCTCCAGAGGATCGTGCTGAGGAGCGGGAAGCTGTGCTAGAGGCTGGGGGCAAGACGGCGGTCCGCGGTGCAGGCAGAAAAAGAAGGCAGCCGGACCGAAACGGACCGGCTGCGCGGGTGAGGCAGCTTGTTGTTGCGTTTCACACTTAACTTAAACTAGCTGGCGGCCGCCGGAAGTCATCCCGGGCGACCGCCTGGAAAAAAACCTCTACTGGTGGAGGCGGAATACTCCGTCCACGGAGGTAATGCTGCAGATGGCGTGTTTATAAATCAGGATATCGCCGTGGACTTCCATAAGGACCGAGAAGTTGTCGAACGACTTGATATGTCCTTCCAGCTTCTCCCCGGACATAAGCTGCACCAAGACCTTAACCCGCTCTTTGCGGGACTGGTTCAAGTACTGGTCCTGGATGTTAAAAGGCGTTTTCGGCATAATTCCGCTCCTTTACCCAAAAAATTCAATCACATGTTCCAGGATAGTAGCAAAACTTTCAGGATATTCAAGCCAATAAATATCATTTTCCTTCCCGAACCAGGTCATCTGTCGTTTTGCGTAGCGCCGCGAATCGCGCTTCATGAGCTCCACAGCCTGGTCGAGTGTGAGCTCTCCTGCGAGGTGTGCGGCGATCTCCTTGTACCCGATGCTGCGCAGCGCCTTCAGCTCCCGGCTGTACCCTGAAGCCAGCAGCGACGCTACTTCGGCGACCAAACCATCCTCAATCATCTTCCCGACCCGAAGGTCGATGCGGCGGTAAAGTTCCTGCCGCTCCACCTTGATCGCCACCTTCAAGGCATCGTAGTAGCTTCCGGAGAAGGCGTGCTCGGAGCGAAACGCCGAGATCGGGCGGCCGGTCTGGCTGTAGACCTCGAGAGCCCTGACGATGCGCACCCGGTCGTTGTGGTGCAGGCGAGCGGCGGTCTCCGGATCTACCTGCCGAAGCTGCTGCAAAAGCTCCTCGCCGGAGAGGTGTGCAAACTGGAGGCGAAGTTCCGGGTCGCCTTTGGGCGAATTGACCAGCCCGTCCAAAAGTGCACGGATGTAGAGACCCGTGCCGCCGACCACGATGACCTTATTGCCCCTGCGATCAATATCGGCGATGACTGCGGCCGCCTCACGCCGGAAATCGGAGGCGGTGAAATTGACCTCCGGGGACACCACGCCCAAAAGGTGGTGCGGCACACGGGACAGCTCCTCCGCCGACGGCTTGGCGGTCCCGATATCGAGGCCGCGGTACACCTGCATCGAATCGGCGTTGACGATTTCTGCGCCGATCGTCTCCGCAATCCCGACGGCAAGTGCGCTCTTTCCGGACCCGGTGGGCCCGGCTATGACCAGCAGCTTGATCTTTCTATCTTCCATAGGACCTATTTAAAATTCGCTTATCGCTCAGAACCATCGGTCGGTACCCCACCTACAGTCTCTTGAACATCTTCTCTATCTCGGCGAGCGTGAGTTTCTGCAGCACTGGTCTGCCGTGCGGGCAGTTGCTTGAGAAGTCGGTCCGGTCCATTTGGGCAAAGAGCGCGACGATCTCCTGCTGCGTCAGGGAGCGGCGGCCGCGCACCACGCTGTGGCAGGCGATCCGGGCCAGGATATCCTCCTGCACGTCGGAGAAGGTTCTGCTCCTGCTCAGGCTTGCCAGCTCTTCCAGGATGTTCCTGACGATGCGCAGGTACTCGGCGCCGGCCAGGATTTGCGGCACTCCCTTCAAGAGCCAGGTGTTCCCTCCGAACTCCTCGAGTTCGAATCCCAGACGGGCAAATTCCTCCAGGTTTTCCTTGAGTGCCGCCGACTCCTTAAAGGAGAAGTCCACCGTCTCCGGGAACAGCAGTCCCTGGCTGTCCACCTGCTTGCCGGCGAATTCCCCCTTCAGCCTCTCGAAGGCCACCCGCTCGTGAGCGGCATGCTGATCGATGAGCACGAGGTCCGTTCCCAGCTGGCAGAGGATGTAGGCGGCATTGAATTGACCGATGACGGAGAGCGACGAGAAGTATCCGGTAGGTGCGTGTTCCGTGACAACGCCTGACTGCAGTGCCACGGGGGGCGCCAGCTCCGCGCCTGCTGTCAGCTCCGCTGCAGTTTCCGCCTTGGCGCTTATTGCCATCCCGATCGTCGCTGTGCCAGCCATCTCCGGCCCAGGTACGGTTGCAGCGGCGTCCGACGCTTCCGCAGGCTGAACCTGGTAGTAATGACGCAGCGGCGGTTGCGGACGCGGCTGGTAGTCGACCAGAAGCTCCCGCACCTCGGCGACCCGTGCGGCGCTCACGACGGAGGATTCCAGTGAGGCCGGTTGCTGGGCGGCGGGTCGCGCCGGGGCTGCCGGGAAAGCGACGCCGGGCGGCACCGCAGCCGGCCGCGTCTGCTCGCGCTTGAGCCAGGGAGTCTCACGCAGCACCTTTTCAACCGCACCCTGGATCGCGTCATGCACCCTCCCCTGCTCGCGGAAACGGACCTCGTGCTTGGTCGGATGGACGTTGACATCCACCTCGCCCGGCGGGATTTGGATGAAGACGGCGACCACCGGATAGCGGCCGCGTTCCAGGAAGTTCCGGTAGGCCTGGAGGATGGCGTGCTGCACCACCTTGTCTTTGATGAAGCGGCCGTTTATGTAGGTGTAGAGGTGGCTCGCGGCGCTGCGACTGCACTCGGGTGCCGCCACCAGGCCGGTAACCGTGAGGCCGCCGGCATCCTCGTACGATACCGGGTAGAGCGCAGCGGCAATGGGGCGGCCCAGCATAGTGGCCACCCGCTCCTTCAAGTCGGCGTCAAGCGCGCGGAACACCGTCCGACCGTCGCTTACATAGGTGAAGCGTACGTCGGGTCGCGAGATGGCAAGCCGGGTCAGCAACTCACCAACGTGACCGCCCTCGGTCTCCGGACTCTTCATGAACTTGAGCCGCGCCGGGGTGTTGAAGAAAAGGTTGCGGACTGCAATCACCGTCCCTGCGGCCATGCCGCACCCCTTCACCTCCTTTATGCGACCGCCCTCCGCGTAAATCTCGGTCCCCTCCACGGTCTCGGCTAACCGAGTGGAGATGGTGAGGCGGGACACCGAGGCAATGGAGGGGAGCGCCTCGCCACGAAAACCCAGGGTCGAGAGGGCAAAGAGGTCGGCGTCGGTCGAGATCTTGCTGGTGGCGTGACGCTCCAGGGCGAGCAGCGCGTCCTCGCGGGACATGCCGCACCCCGTGTCGGTGACCTTGATGAGCCTTCTGCCACCCGACTCGATCTCCACCACGACCTCACGGGAGCCCGCGTCTATGGCATTTTCCACCAGTTCCTTCACCACCGAAGCGGGACGCTCCACTACCTCGCCGGCGGCAATCTTATTCGTGAGATTTTCGGGGAGTATCCTGATTGTTGTCGCCACGCTGAACCTCACTAAAATGCATTGAAAGCGAGGCTCAAGATACCTTATGCAACCGGCTTTTGTAAATCTCAAAGGGAGGCATAGATAAAGGTGCGCGCTTCATTGCAGTCGAGTTAAAGAATGCTATATAAGTAAAATGAAAATTTTCTCACTTATAGGCCATATCGCACTGGCAGTCCTGCTGACCAGCATCCATCCCGCCAACGCCAATGCGGCCAAACACCCGACCAAGCAGTCGGCCGCATCCTCTCAATCAGCCTACCTGCTGCAGGTGAACGGCCACACTCTCCGAGAAAAGAACGCGAACTTGAGACGCCCGCCCGCCAGCCTGACCAAAATCATGACGGCACTCATCGTCGTGGAAAACGGTCACCTGGACGACATCGTTACCGTAAGTTCGAGCGCCGCCCGTGAAACCGGCAGCAGGATCGGGCTGCGCCGCGGCGACCGACTCAGGGTCCGGGATTTGCTGGCGGCGTCCTTGATGGCATCGGCCAACGATGCTACGCGCGCCTTGGCCGACCATCTGGCTGGGAACCAGCAGGCCTTCGTCCATCTCATGAACGAGCGTGCGCAAAGCCTGAAGCTCACCGGCACCAGGTTCAGTAATGTCTGCGGTCACGATCATAAGGGGCTTTACACGACGGCTCACGATCTGGTAATCCTCACTGACAGGGCGTTGCGCAACCCGGTTTTTACCGACCTGGTTGCCCGGCGCTCCATGCGTATCGTCACGGTCAAAGGGCATCGCGTCTTTTCCTTCAGAAACAAGAACCGCCTGATCGGTCGTTATCCTGGGGCTCTCGGGGTCAAGACAGGGACGACGCCCAAAGCCGGACAATGCCTCGTGGCTCTGGCCCAGCGAGGTGACACCAAGATATTTCTGGTGCTGCTGAACATGAAGCCGCGCTGGCAGGTCGCGCCGGCCATGCTCGATGCGGCTTTTACTGCGAGCGCCCAGATGAAATCCGATGACACGGCAGGGGGAATAGAGCATGCAGCACTACCGTAAAGAACTCTGGTTCGAGATCAAAACCAGGCGCGGCTTTGTCAATATCACCCGCGATGTGGCGCGCGCCCTCGCCGAGAGCGGCATCAAGGAAGGACTCTTGCTGTGCAACGCCATGCACATCACTGCAAGCGTCTTTATAAACGACGACGAATCGGGTCTACATCAGGACTTCGAGCAATGGCTGGAGGGGCTTGCCCCCGAGAAACCGCATGCGCGCTACCGCCACAATACCGGCGAGGACAACGGTGACGCCCACCTGAAACGGACCATCATGGGGCGCGAAGTGGTCGTTGCCATCACCAATGGGAAGCTCGACCTGGGACCATGGGAGCAGGTATTCTACGGGGAATTCGACGGGATGCGCCGAAAGCGCGTGCTGATCAAGATCATCGGCGCATGACTGTGGCTTCCCCTTTTTTGGGGGGCCTGAGCCGGCACCAGAGGAGGTACCATGCCGCGGCCTCTTCATCTTCTATTGGTCTTCCTGATACCCTTTCACCTTCACCTCGCTCTCGCCTCCGAGAGCTGCCCGGATCTCGCCGAAGAGGAGGCGAAGTGCCGCATCACACGACTCCAGCAAGAAATCCGGCGCCACGACGAACTCTACTACCAGGCCATGAAACCCGAAATCAACGACGCCGATTACGACCAACTCCACGATCAGCTGCTGCACCTGGAGCGCTGTTTCCCAGGCTTCGCCGGTTCCAACTCGCCAACGACCTTAGTTGCTGACGACACCCGCCCGGGTGCGTCGACCGTGCCCCATGAACGCCCGATGCTGAGCCTCTCCTCCTCCACCGGCCCCGAAGCGGTCGAAGTGCTCTGGAAGAGAATGGAGGCCGCAGGTGTCCGATCGAGGGTTTTGGTCCAGCCAAAGGTGGACGGCCTGCCGGTAGAGCTGATCTACCAAGCGGGGCGGCTGATCTCGGCCTCGACACGCGGTGATGGCCGGTCCGGGGAGGACGTCACACGCCAGGTTCGAGCGATGGTGGGTATCCCCTTGACCTTGTTCGCTCCCTGCCCGGGTCGCGTTGCTGTCAGGGGCGAAATCTATGCGGATCTCGAACTGATGGCAGCAGCTACCAAAGCCGGTGCCGGGCCATATGCCACCCCCAGGCATTTTGCGGCTGGAGTCCTCAGGTCTCAGGCCCCGGCACATCTCGCCCTGGCCGCGCTGCGGCTGTTCCCGTTCGAGCTGGTTGAGGCCGATGCGGCGATCGGGGCAACATCGGACCTTGGAGCCTTGGAGCGGCTCGCTGAATGGGGTTTCCCGGTACGCCACGAGTTCACCTGGCGGGCCGTATCGCTGGATCAGGTCCGTACCCTTTTCCGCCAGAGCCTCGCGAACCGTGACCGATACCCGTTTGCGGCGGACGGCATCGTGGTAAAGCTTGATGACCTGGCCCTGCGACATACGCTTGGGGAAGGATCCAGGGCTCCTTTTTGGGCGGCCGCCTGGAAATTCCCACCGGCAACCACGACAGCCATGGTACGCGTCATTGTTTGGCAGGTCGGCCGCACCGGTCGCCGTACGCCCGTGGCAGAACTGGACCCGGTAAACCTTGGCGGAATCGTGGTCACTCGCGTCTCGCTGCACAACTCCGAAGCACTGGCACGGCTAGGCGTGTCTCCTGGAGACTTGGTTGAGATTGCCTTGGTTGCCGATGTCATCCCGCAGATTACCTCGGTGCTCAAGGCTGGTGGCGGTAGCGGCCCGCATGCCCCCGCCATCCGAAGCCGTGAGCCAGCGGCCGATGCCTGCCTGACAGACGCACCGAGTTGCCGGGCCCAGTTCCTCGCCCGGGCGACGCACTTCGTCTCCAAGCGAGGCATTGGTGTCCAGGGGTTGGGACCGGGTCGCATGAGGAAGCTGGTAGAGGCGGGCTTGGTGCCAAACCTTCCTGCCCTGTTCCGACTCCAGGTTTCCGAGGTCCTCGATATTCCTGGATTCAGCCCAGCTACGGCGCGCAGCCTGGTGGCAGCGTTCCAGCGCGCTCGGCACTCTCATTACTCGCGGGTGGTAAGTGCGCTCGGGATACCGGGTGTCGGCCCCGCCACGGTTAAACGGCTGGCACGGCAGTTTGGATCTTTCGATGAACTTATGACAGGAGAGCGGAAAATGGGCGGGAGCGCAGCGAAAACGATCCGTGACTTTTTCGCGACGCCGGGGGGATCAGAGTTGTTGGCCGGCTTTCGCAAGCTGGGCCTGTTATGACGCGGGATTCCGCTAGCTTCAGTCGTTGCAGCGCAGGACGAGCACCGTGATGTCGTCCGGTTGCGGGTCAGGCAGGCCGGTCAGGTTGATCAATCGGTCCACGACTTCCTGTGCCGTCGTGAGTCCCGCCATCTGCAGGGAAAGTATCTTGGTGGTCAACTCCAACTGCGGATTGGCGTCGATCAGCCCATCGCTGAACAACACCAGCGTATCCCCCCGGTTCATCCGAAGCTTCCCCTCCTGGTAGACCTGCCCGCCCTGCACCCCAACCGGCAGTCCACGCGGCGACAACCCCTCAACCGAGCCGTTGGCGCGGCGCAAGAAGACATAGCCGTGGCCGCAATCGACAAAGGTCAGGGTGCGCAGAGCTGCATCGAGTTGTCCGTGGAAAAGAGTGACAAAGCTCTCGGAATTTTCCAGGTCGCTCAAAAGCGATTTTTCGGCAAGCTGCAGGGCCTGACCGGGGCTGTTATACAAGGTCACCGCATGGAGTGCGGCTCGTGCGGTCGCCATGAGCATTGCCGCCGCCATCCCCTTCCCCATGACGTCTCCCAACGTGATGTTGAATAGCGTCGGGGAAACCTCCTGCCAGTCGTAGAAATCTCCCCCCACCTGCTTGGCCGGCAGACAGCGCGCCACCAGATCGAAACCGGGGATCTGCGGATACCTGCGGGGCAAGAGCTTGGCCTGGATTTCGGCCGCATAATGTAGCTCGAGTTGGAGCTGGTAGTGGCGCAGCTCGCTTTCCCGTAGCGCCGCAGCCGTCCTCTTCCGTTCGCTGACATCGCGGCAGATTCCGATATTGCCGGTCGGTACCCCGAAGCGGTCCAGGCGTTTGAGTGCGTACAACTCGCCGTCGAAGACCTCGCCTTTTTTGCGCCGGAACTGCACCTCCAGCAACTTTCCCTCGACCGATTCCTCCACATCGAATACTTCGCTGCCGGTCCTCATGAAATCGACCTGGTCCGCAAAGAGTATCACGGCACTCTTCTCGACGACATCCTCCAGTTCGTAACCGAAGGTGTCCCGCAGCGCTGGCTGATTCACATGAAGGATGTTGCGGCGCTGATCCGTCACCACGATCACGTCACGGATGCTGCTGAAGAGGTTACGGTAGTCCTCGGCCCTTTTCTCGATCTCCGCGTAAGCCCGTTCCAGCGCCTGCTCGGTCTTGCGCTGCTTGGCACGTTCCTGGGCCTCGGTCAAGGCGCGCTGTACCGCGGGGACCAGCCGCGACAGGCGGCTTTTGAGAACGTAGTCGGTCGCCCCGCTCTTAAGCGACTCGATGGCGGCTTCCTCGCCGAGTTTGCCTGAAACGAAGACAAACGGAAGATCAGGATGCCGTTCCCGCACCATGCTGAGCGCACTCATGCCATCGAAACTGGGGAGGGCAAAGTCGGCAAGGATCAGGTCGATCCCGCCGCGTTCGATGGCGACGCCGAAATCGTCCCGCCGGGAGACGACGTGAACCTCGCACTCTACCCCTTCCGCGACCAGCGTCATCTGCACCAGTTCGGCGTCCATGGGATCGTCTTCCAGATGAAGGATGCGCAGGCTCTTGGTCATCGAAGTGCACCCCTGTTGGGAGGAGGCTCGTTGACGATAGCCCAAAAGGCACCCACCTCGCGTACGGCCTTGATGAATTCGTTGAAGTTCACCGGTTTCACCACGTAGGCATTCACGCCGAGCCGGTAACTCTCGACCAGGTCACTCTCCTCCCGTGAGGAGGTCAGCACCACCACGGGAAGGTACTTCAGATTGTCATCGGACTTGATGGTGCGCAGCACCTCGAGCCCGTCCACCTTGGGAAGTTTCAAATCCAGCAGGATCACGGCAAGATTGCCATCCTCCCGCTTGGCATAGGCGCCCCTTTGATAGAGATAGTCGAGAGCTTCCGCGCCGTCGGTGACCCGGTCCACCTCATTGGCCAGGTTGTGCTCGGATAGCGCCTCCAAGGTAAGTTCCGCGTCGTTGGCGCTGTCTTCTACCAACAAAATTCGCTTTAGTTTCATCGTAAAACCTCCTTGCTGCCACCTTGCAGTTTACCACAGAAGGACGCTTGTTTGGCAGGTGGTGAGGTTTAGACCTTCGGCGGCAACAGGCAGGCGTGGTCTGGCGGACTATCCAGGAAAGGAGTATCTTTGAGGTGGCACAGCGAGAATAACGCGGGGAAGCAGTAGCCCCAACTGCGGCCAGTGCCGAACGATCGCACCGCGGAGCAGATGCCTGCCCAAGGCAGCCGTAGCAGTCAGACGGAGGACGCCGCGCCGTAGGGCATGGCATGGTGACCTGACACTTCTTTAGGAACGAAAACTACGTTGTCGCCCGGCATGATACAATGATCCAGCCGGCACCCCTGATGGTTGACGAGCACGGCTTCAATCAGATCAAGCGACAAGCCGAGTTCGCGCGCGAGGACACTAGCGGCAAAGCCACAGGACGGGATATCGATCCGGACCACAGATGGCAGGCCGTGCTTTTTCCTGATTGTACGCAGCATCCCCAACATCTGGATGTCTGCAGATTGTTGGTGTGACATGGGTAAGCTCCTGGCAGTGGGAACAGCAGGAAAGGATCGATGCCTGATTTGATACAACTGAATAATCGTAGTTCAGCGGCCGATAAAGTCAAATCAGCAGGTGGTAAATTGTTCCAAACAGGAGACAACCAGGATGAACTTTGGTATATATAATCACTTAAGAGAGATCCTCACCTTTTTATGACTGAAAGGAGCCGAAATGAAAAGAAACGCAGCGCTCACTATTGCTATGATCCTTTTTTCCATCACCACCGCCTGGGGAACCTGGGAAGTCCCGGCCTCCAATGTTTCGGGGTCAAACCTGGGCGCCGTCACCGGCGGCGACTTCAAAAAAGCCCATGAAGTCATCAATAACAAGTGCATTTCCTGTCACACTGCCGACAGGATCAACGCGGCATTCCTGTCCGGCAAGAACATGACCCAAATCCAGCAGGAGATGGAGAAAAAGGGTGCAAAGCTTGACACGAATGAACGGGAAGTCCTCGGGATCTTCTGGAAGCAGAGCCCTTTGAAACCGAAATAATTTTCCCTTCGAAGGGCACTGTTTCGCTTTCGGCGGCGCAGTGCCCTCCCTTGGATTTTCACCATTTGCCCAACCGGCCGGCCCAACGAGCCCCTGCTGCACACTTCCGACGGATCCCTCCCAACGCCCCCTTGCCATCATCTCAGAGACAGGGTTACATCTACCGGCACCCCTTTTCTTTCCTCTACCGTGCGGATCACCTTTGCAAACTCGACCCTGCTCACCAGGCCTTTTCCGGCCAACTGTCGCAGTACTTGGCCTACGCTGATTTCGCCGGATATGGGCCGATGCACCTCAAGCATGATCCGCCCCCCACTGGTGCAGATCTTTACCGGTTGGTTGATGACCGAAACCTGCGTACCCTCAGGGACTCTCCTGAACAGCTTGACGATATCTTCAGGATACAGCCGCAAGCAGCCGTGGCTTGACCTCCTGCCGATGCCCCACGGCCGATTCGTGCCATGAATCAGCAAGTCATTTCGTGAAAGGCGCAGGGCGTGGCTTCCCAGCGGGTTATCAGGGCCGGGGGGGACGATACGAAGGTGGCGAGGAGATTCGGCCCATATCGATTTCGGAACGTGCCAGGCTGGTCTAACGATCTTTTCAACAACGAAATAACGGCCAACGGGGGTGGAACTCCCTTGGTCGCCGATGCCCAAAGGGAAGGTGAGGATTGAATCGGATTTTTTGGGGGGGACGTAGTACAGGCGGAATTCGGGAATGTTTATCACGAGCCCGGGGCGCCGGCCCGACTCCGGTAGTATCCAGGCAGTCGGAATGGTGACCTTGCTGCCGGTGGGTGGCACCCAGGGGTCGAGGTCCGGGTTGGCTGCTGCGATGGCATTGAAACCGATATCGAACTTGCGCGCGATCTCGACGAGGGATTCGCCTCGCTTGACTTGGTAGGCTTGCACGTTTCCGATCAAACGGCCAGTCAGTCCTTGGCTTGCCGCAGTGGAACCGGCTGGAACTGCCCCGGTTGTGCAGATGAGCAGCACTGCTACTGCATACCTGCCAGTTCCAGTCCGCATGTACGCCCCTCTGCTATCGTGCGTCCGAGACAGACCTTCAGGCTATTTCTTCTGCCCCAATTCGAACGCCTTGGTTGCCTTATTGGCGGCCTGTTCTGCGGTGGCAGCAGAGGCTGCTGCTGCCTTCGCGGCCGATTCGGAGCGGTCTGCACTTTCCGTGGCGCGGCGGCCCATCTCGGTCGCGTTGTTTAGCAGGCTCCTGTCGGCAGGGTTGAGATCGAAAGTCTTGGGCAGGCTGTTAAGCTGGGTCTCCAAGGCGTTCAGCCGCGTCTCAAGCAAACCCGCTCTCGATTCCAGCCCGCTGGTTCTCGTTTCCAACTTGTTTTCCTTGGACTCAAGGATGTCGACCTTGCAGGATACCGGCTCGATCTGCTGGTTCACGAACGTTTTGGTGGCACATCCGGCAACAAACAACAGGGAGAGCGCTGAGATGATGAGCCTCATCATGGTCTTACCTCCATCCGTATCAAGTAGTGGCGGGACCGGGCGGTATGGGACGATCAAATGGTATCAGCGAAGCCTCCGTTTGCAACCGCGGCGGAACAGACCAAGACTGCTCGCACCATCCCGATAGCCTTTCATTCTCCAGTCTATCGCCACGACGGCACATGAGCGTTCAGCCGGCACAAACGGTGGGTCAGTCGACAATTCGAACAGGACCGATAAAATTAGTCTCGACCAACGAAAAATAGCAGATATCGCGGAGGCACAGTATGCATAATCGAGCCAGCGGAATCCTTTGCCACATCACGTCACTGCCATCGCCGTTTGGCATCGGTGATTTTGGGCCTAACGCTTATGCCTTCGCCGATTTCCTGGAGGAGGCACGGCAGAGCTATTGGCAGGTCTTGCCCCTTAATCCGACCAATACCAGCACCAGCAATTCCCCCTATAACAGCCTGTCCGCATTTGCCGACAACATTTTTTTGCTGGCGATGAAACAGCTCTCAACGGAAGATGGCAGGAAGTTCCATTCTATGACTTCATGAACACCCTTTTGAAACATGTCCC
>Ga0079306_1000293_pt1 | contig 52557 bp, 49 predicted proteins | sample Methanotroph_Enr_FD_79181 | JGI IMG/M metagenome (GOLD analysis project Ga0079306, IMG submission 79181) | Enriched soil microbial communities from Old Woman Creek wetland in Ohio, USA - Methanotroph_Enrichment_5 | ecosystem: Environmental > Terrestrial > Soil > Wetlands | place: USA: Ohio... | reverse complement strand
CCCGAGCAGAAGCGCAAGATCATCGGCGGCAAGTTCATCGAGGTCTTCGAGCGCGAGGCCGGCAAGGTGAAGGCCGACTTCCTGGGCCAGGGCACCACGTACCCGGACGTCATCGAGAGCAGCGGCATCGGCGGCGCCATCCTGGTGAAGTCGCACCACAACGTGGGCGGCCTGCCGGAGCGCATGAAGCTGAAGCTGGTGGAGCCGCTCCGCGAGCTGTTCAAGGACGAGGTCCGGGCCACGGGCCTGGCCCTGGGCCTGCCCGAGGAGATGAACCAGCGGCATCCCTTCCCGGGACCGGGCCTGGCCGTGCGCCTGCCCGGCGCCATCACGCGGGAGCGGGTCACCATCCTGCAGAACGCGGATGCGATCTTCATGCAGGAGCTGAAGGAGAGCGGCTGGTACCGCAAGACCAGCCAGGCCTTCGCCGTGCTGCTGCCCGTGCAGACCGTGGGTATCATGGGCGACGAGCGCACCTTCGAGTGGATGTGCGCCCTGCGGGCCGTGACCTCGGAAGACTTCATGACCGCCGACTGGGCCCGCCTGCCGCACGAGCTGCTGGACCGCATCGCCCAGCGGATCGTCCGCGAGGTGAAGGGCATCAACCGGGTGGTGTTCGACATCACGTCCAAGCCGCCCGCGACGATCGAGTACGAATAAGGAGTTATCTCCTGTTTTTCCTGAATCCGTTAGACTTAATTTTTTGGATCTCTCGATCGAACTCGTTAATGGTCATAATTTTTGCATTGACATAATTTTTAGAGGCCCATGCCACCTCTTTTGGGACTATTAGCCATATTTCAGAATCTGTGTTCTTTTTAAGTGCTTCAATTTTATTTTTAAAAATGGATTCAAGTCTCGTGCTTCCATGTGGAATCCCCATGGTTTCAATCATGATTTGGCCATCTTCAAGAGTTATTTGGAAGTCAAAATCATTTTTTTCAGAATGATTAAAGGGCATGTTGTGATTGATAAGTAATTTTTGGACTTTCCGCTCAAATGAAATACCCTCTCGTAGAGACTCGATTTTAGAGCTTGGTGATACGGCTAATGCGTTTTTATAAATTTGCACAATCACGAAAAGGCCTGAAATTAAAAGAGATGTTAGCCCGGCCATGATTGGTGATCGGTTGAAAAATCCCTGATTATTAAATAATGAGGAGATTTGAATATTTGAAATACTTGATTGTGTATTGTTTAGTATGAGTGTGATAAAAAAGCCAATTAGGGCGGTTGTTATGGTCGCTAAAACAAGTAAATTTATTGAGGAAATAGGTGCTTTTTCTTGGGCCTCATCTTTTATAAACTCTTCATTTGCATCTTGATATAATTTAATGCATCCATCTACTTTTGCTAAATATTCATCCCTCTGCTTTGGGCTTAGCATTTCTGAAGTCATAATTCTTGCAGTAGCAACTTGAAGAATTTCAACCGGACTATATAAGTCGATATTTTTTAATTTATTACACATCGCTAAACCTTCAATTGCATTTTTTATTTCATCAAACCCGGGCATTCTGTTTTCAACTATAAATCCACGAATAATTGCTTTTTCTAGTTCAGTGTTTGTATTTTTAATCCGCTCAATCTTGGATCCAATGGTTTTCCTATAACCAAGAATAAACAATAGTAGTGATAATAATGTCCCGACGAAAAATTCCCAGTGGTTTGTGAGCCAACTCATCGTTTGATCCCTTAAACGGAAGCATTCTGAGCGCAAGAGTGGATGCAAGGTGGTTCTGCTCATCATAACAAACAATCGTTAATGAAATCAATAAGGATTATGGGAACATTGGTCATAGGGGCTTTTAGAATTTGCGTGCAGAATAGACTGTATGGCGCGGCGCATTGAACCCATAAGAAAATCAACCTCCGATATCCTTTCTGACCTGCTGGCGGGGCACCGCGAGGCGGCCTTCAGCGGGCCCGAGTCCGCCCTGAAATACCTGCGCCGCACCTTCGAGGGGCAGGCGAGCCTGCCGAACGCGGTGAAGGCCGTGGCCTACGACCGGATGGCGGAGGCTCTCGCGCAGACGGGCGACTGGGAGGCCTGCGCGGCCGCCGTGAACCAGGCCCTCGGCTACCTGCCGGACCTGGAGGCGGCCTTCCCGCACGAGTACCGGCGCATGCTGGAGGGGATGTCGTGCTTCGAGCGGGGCATCCAGGCCCGCAGCGAGCTGGGGGATTTCCACGCCGCGCTGGAGCTCTGCGAACGGGCCCTGGCGTTGGATCTGGGTGCCCACTACGCGGCGAAGCGGGATTCCCTGGACTGGGCCCGGTAGGGGGTTCCTAGGCCTCCCCTCTGAACAGGGGGAAGGACAGGAGGAAGCACTGGCCCCGCCCGGGTCGCCGGTGCAGCTCGATGTGGCCGTGGTGGCGCTCCACGACCCGCTTCACGACGGCGAGGCCGAGGCCTGTGCCCTTGCCCTGGGGCTTCGTGGTGAAGTAGGGCTCGAAGATACGCTCCCGAATGGCCTCCGGGATGCCTTCCCCGCCGTCCTCCACTTCGAGGATCGCCTGATCGCCTTCCCGCCGGGTCCGGATCTGCATGAGGCCGCCCTGGGGCATGGCGTCCCGCGCATTGAGGGTCAGGTTCAGGATGGCCTGCACAAGTTCCACGGGGCGGCCGGCCACCGGGAGGGTCGCCTCGGCGAGATCCAGCTCCAGCACCATTCCCCGGTCCAGGCCCGGCCGGACGAGGAGTGCTGCGTTCCGCGCGCATTCGTTGAGGTCCAGAGGCAGGGTGGGTTCCTCGTCCCGGCGCCCGAGGCTGAGGAGCTGCCGGTTCATGGCGGCGCCCTGCCGGGCCGCGGCGAGCCCCTGCATCAGATCCTCGACGGTCCGGGGCTGCCAGCCGCGCTCCAGGGCGCGCTCGATCCGGAGCATGACGATGGCGAGTACGTTGTTCACATCATGGATCACGCCGCCGGACAGCGCGGAGATGATCTCGAAGCGCTGGGAGTGGATGAGCTGGTCCTCCAGGCCCTGCCGGTCCCGCACCGCCTGGCCTACCAGCTGAAGACTGTGGCCCATCTGGCGGATCTCGAAGATGTCGGAGTCCAGGTCGGGCACCTCGATGCCCTTCCGCGCCGCCTCTGCGGAGTCCATGAGGTGCTGCATGGGCCGGTCGTAGCGGTCGCTCACCCATTTGAGGTAGAGAAGCCAGGCCAGCATGAGGAGGCTCAGCACGAGGGTCACGATAAGCCCACCGCCCCGCAGGAAGTGGGCGGGGAGCGTCATGGGATAGGCCACCCAGAGTTCGCCATGGAACGTCGATCCGAGGTCCACAGGAACGCGGAAGGTCATGAAGGTGAGATCCCCGATGACGGCATTGGACTGGGCGGGCTTCCCGCCTTCGGGCCTCCGGTCCAGGAGGGCGTGCGCCCAGGGGATCTCTTCCACCGCCGGAACCTGGAAGACCTCACCGGGATCGGGCATGGAAGGCCACTGGGGGGGGACCACCACCCGATGGGAGGTATCCGTGATCATGGCCCGGGTGAACGGGTTGTCCAGGATCCCCGCCATGGCCCGGCTTACCCGGGTCTGGGTGCTGTCGATGCAGACCAGGCCCAGCCGGTGCCCCTCCCCGTCGATCACGGGCGCCAGGTACGACAAGCCGCCCGCGGGAGACCCCGCGAAGGCGTAGGGATGGGTCATCCATCCAGCCCGGAGGCGGGTCATGCCTTCCTGGAACCAGGGCCGTCCGGTGGGGAAGCCGTCGGGCAGGCGGATCCATTCCGTCCGGCTGCCGGGGGCGTCGACCTGCCTGGTCAGGCGGCCTCGGCCAGGGCCGAGAGACGGCCCACCCTCGATGAGATCCCAGCCCACGGTGGTCCGGACCAGGGTGAGAAAGCTCCCATCCGGGGAGCAGAGGATCAGGTTCGAGACCAGCTCGTGCTGGCGAAGCAGGGGGAGGGCCGCATGGACTGCGTACTCCGAGGCCTGTCCGTCGTTGTGCAGCGAGGTCCAGGATTTCGTGAGCATCTGGGCCAGGCTGTCCAGGCTTTCCCCCTGGGTGGACAAGTGTCGGCGCAGGGCCTCCACACGGTAGGTGGCCAGGGTGCGCATCTGCGCACGGCGGAGCAGGGCGGTGCCCACCCAGGACAAGACCATCAGGAGCCCGATCCCCGCCAGGGAGGGCAGGGCCACGTCGAGGAAGAGGCGCCTGGAGAAGCGGGAAGGCCTGGGCTGGATCGGGTCCTGGGGAGCCCCGGCCGCGGAGATGGGCTGCATGTATGAGCTCTCAGTAAAAAATGAATCCTACCTTGAAATTACAAGCAGGGGCAAAATCTGCTCCCGCCTCAAGCCTGTTCTGCGCTTCCTTCGTGGTCGGCGAGACTTCAGGATCCGCCCCCGGAGGCCGTTGAGGTCTACGAGGGATGCCGATGTCCGAAGAAATCCAGGTGGTGCCGGACCAGGCCAGCATCCTGATCGTGGATGACCTGCCCATCGTCCGCTTCTCCCTCCAGCGCATCCTGGGGAAGGCGGGTTATCGCTGCCGGGAGGCGGAGGACGTGCCCCAGGCCCTGGCGGCCCTTGAGGAGGAACCCACGGATCTGGTGCTTTCCGATATCCAGATGCCGGGTGCCTCGGGGCTGGACCTGGTGAAGATCCTCAAGCCCCGGATTCCCGACACCTCGGTGCTGATGGTCAGCTCCCTGGAGGATGCGGAGACCGCCATCGAATGCCTCCAGCAGGGCGCCTTCGGCTACGTGCTCAAGCCCTTCCAGCCCAGGGAGATCCTCGTCCAGGTGAACGGCGCCCTCCGCCGCCGGATGCTGGAGATCGCGTTCCGGGACCGAGAGGCGCAGCTGGCGCAGAAGGTGCGCGAGCAGACCGTGGAGATCCGCAACTCGCGGGAAGAAGTCGCCTTCCGCCTCATCGCCGCCAGCGAGCACCGGGACAACGAGACCGGCATGCATGTGCGCCGCATCGGCCTCTTCGCGGCGGAATTGGCGCGCCTGCTGGGCTGGGACGAAGAGGGGGTCGAGACCATCCGTTCGGCGGCGCCCATGCACGATATCGGCAAGATCGGCGTGCCCGACGCCATCCTCCAGAAGCCAGGCTCCCTCACGGAAGAGGAGTGGGTCGTGATGAAGCGGCACACCCTCATGGGGGCCACGATCCTCAAGGGGTCCACCGTCCCCTTCATCCAGATGGGGGCGCGGATCTCTGTGGGCCACCACGAGAAGTGGGATGGATCCGGCTATCCCAAGGGGCTCGAGGGTGAGCAGATTCCCCTGGAGGCCCGCATCACCAGCCTGGTGGACGTCTTCGATGCCCTCAGCAACCGGCGCCACTACAAGGATCCCTGGCCCGAAGAGCAGGTCGTCGCGCACATCCGAAAGAACAGCGGGGCCCACTTCGACCCGAGACTGGTGGATCTCTTCCTGGCCCACCTGGACCACTTCCGGGCCATCCTCCGGGCCCATCCTGACGAGCCCCACGACGAGGATCCCGGGATCTGAGGGAAGGTCAGGGGGCCGTCTCGCGCACCATCAGGTAGGCGACGGTGGAACCCACCAGCGCCGGCACCACCAGGGCCGCCTGGGCCGTGGTCTCAGCCAGGAACACGACGGGGATGAGCAGGGATTCGTGCGTGGCTCCGGCGAAGGAGGCGGCGCCCACCAGGGTCATGTAGCCGGGCTGGCCCAGGCCCAGCACCGCGTCGAAGGCCGCGCCGATGGCGGCACCCATGGTGAAGGAGGGCAGCCACAGTCCTCCCACGCCACCGGCGGCAAAGGTCACGGCCGTGGCCAGCAGCTTCAGCGCGAGGAACAGCACGGCCTGGGCCGGCAGGGTATCCCCGGTAAGCAGTTTCCGGACGAGGTCGATGCCACCGCCTTCCGTGACCGGCAGGCCTCCCCAGAAGAAGTGGGCGGGGAGCAGAAGCACCACGAGGCCCGCGCCGCCGGCCAGGCCCCGCCAGAGCAGGGGGATCCGGCCGAAGAGGCTCCCGAAGGCCTTGCGGATCCAGAGATAGGCGTTGGCCCCCGCCCCGATGGCGAGGCCCAGCAGGAAGGCCCAGGCCAGCTCCCAGGCATGGAGGTGGTACGCCCTCGCCTGGGGAAAGAGGGGGGCCGTCCCCATGATGCTGGAGAACACGACATAGCCCGTGGCGGACGCCACCACGCAGGGGATGAGGGCCTCCGGTGTCACCTGGCCGTGGTGCTCGGCGGCCATCAGGGCGCCGGAGAGCGGCGCGCGGAAGACGGCGGACAGGGCTGAGGCGGCTCCGGCCTCCACCATCACCAGGGGGTGCGCATGGAGCCGCCGGAAGGGGGACACGCGCCGGCTCAGCCAGCGCGAGGCCCGGTGGTATTGCAGGCCGAGGGCCGCGCCCAGCCACTTCCCCGGTCCCTCGACGCCGGCGCTGCCTCCGAAACCGATGGTGAGGACGCAGGCCAGCACCTTGCCCATGGAGCGGCGGAACGGGAAGGCGACGTGGGGAGACACGTGGGCCAGGTCCAGGTCCTTGAAGAGGGAGACCTCGCCGATGCCCGAGAGGGACAGCCAGAGGGTGGTGAGGAATAGACCGATGGCGGGGAGAACCACGGCCAGGTGGGTGCGGGTACCCCAGCCTGAGATCCACGGCAGCAGGTGAACCAGGCCGGCGAGGGCCCCGGTGACGAGGAGCCCGATGAGGGCCCCCAGCGGCATCACCACGAAGACCAGCCGCCGGCTGTGGGCCAGGAGGCGCAGCTGCTGGAAGCGTTTGGGCAGGAGATGGTCGGGAAGGGCTGGCATCGGACTCCGGATCCGCCTGGGCGCGTCTCCGGATGAGTCTACCGGCAAGCGACTCAGTGGGTCGGGAGAGAGGCCGGAACTTCCGGGGAACGGGCGTCACTCCGTCCCTTCCGGTGGGTGAACTCCCCGAGCATCATGGGCACGGCGGCCTTGAGCATGAAGGTGAAGAGCAGGAACCCGAGGGCGAAGATGCCCGCGGCGACGAGAACCTCCGTCAGAGAGGGACGGTACTGGTAGATCTCGCCCAGCGTATCCGGAGTGAGGCCGGGGATGATGAGGCCCATGCCCTTCTCGATGTAGACGCTGCTGTAGATCAGCACGCAGCCGATGTTCAAGGTGATCCAGTTCTTCCGGGTCCGGGGGATGAGGAAGAGCAGGAATGCCGCGAGCCCGCAGGCCACCGAGGCCCAGGCGAAGGGCACCAGGGTCGTGTGCCCCTTCAGTCCGAAGTAGAGGTACTGGCTGTACACCACGTGCTCGGTATTGGAGTAGAACTCCTTGAAGGCCTCCGCCGCCGTGAGGAACAGGTTGAAGCCCATGGTGTAGGCCATCAGTTCCGCCACCTTGAAGATGGCCTCGTCGGTGATGCGGAGCTTGGTCGTCTTCCGGAGGATCTGGAGCAGGATGAGCAGGATGGCAGGGCCGGAGCAGAAGGCCGAGGCGAGGAACTTGGGGGCCAGGATGGCGGAGTTCCAGAAGGGCCGGGCCGCCAGTCCGTTGTACAGGTACGCCGTCACGGTGTGGATGCTCACGGCCAGGGGGATGGACAGGAGCACCAGGGGCAGCACCAGCTTCTTCACATAGTGCCGCTCGGTGTAGGCGCAGTAGAGCAGATAGGTCACCACGAACCAGTTCAGGAGCAGGTAGCCGTTGAGGACGAGCACATCCCAGGCCAGCAGGGACTGGGGCCAGTTGAGGCGCCCCACGAACGGCATGATGTGCCAGAAGCGGTCGGGGCGGCCGATGTCCACCATCACGAACCCGAGGCACATGATCAGGGCGCTGATGGCGAGCATCTCGCCCAGGATGGTGATCTCCTTGATGGGCTCCCAGTCGTAGATGTAGGCGGGGATGACCAGCATGATGGAGGCCGCGGCCACGCCCACCAGGAAGGTGAAGTTGCCGATGTAGAAGCCCCAGGAGACCTGGTCGCGCATGTGCGTGGCGATGAGGCCCTGGTTCAGCTGGCCCACGTAGGCCCAGGCCCCGGCGGCGACCAGGACCAGCAGGAATCCCACCCAGGCGTAGTAGGCGCGGTTGCCCTTCGCCAGGAGACGGAGGGTGTCGAGGATGAAGCGTCCGAACGTGCGCAGCGTGACCATGGCCTCAGACCCCGTAGAAGTAGAAGAAGTTAGGCTGGGTGTTGAGATCCTCCTTGAACTTGAAGACCCGCTTGTTCTCCAGCACGTAGCGGATCTCGCTCTTCGGATCCAGGAGGTTCCCGAACTTCCGGGAGCCGGTGGGGCAGATCTCCACGCAGGCCGGATACAGGCCCTTGCGGGTACGCTGGACACAGAAAGTGCACTTCTCCACCACGCCCTTGGGGCGCGGCCGGTTGCCCAGGTAGTGGGTCTCGGGGTTCACCTCCGCGGAGGGGACGTGCGGTTCGCCCCAGTTGAAGTGGCGGGCTCCGTAGGGGCAGGCGGCCATGCAGTACCGGCAGCCGATGCACCAGTTGTAGTCCACCACGACGATTCCGTCCTTCTCGCGCCAGGTGGCACCCACGGGGCAGACCTTCACGCAGGGGGGCTTCTTGCACTGCTGGCACTGGACCGGCATGTAGAAGTGGCCCTCCTGGGGAACCTCCTCCGGGTTGTAGTACTGGTCGGCGTGGCGGAGGTCGACGCCCTCCTCCTTGTCCAGCTGGAGCACGCGGATCCACTGGATCTCCGGATCGCGGGACTGGTTGTTCTCCTTCACACAGGCGTGGACGCAGCGCCGACAGCCTATGCAGCGGCTGAGGTCCAGCGCGTATCCGAAGATCACGCCGGGCATGGGCGGCTCGTTGCCCACGTGGACGTCCCTGCCGTACTTCTCGCGGTACTCCCGTTCCAGCCGGGCGATGACGTCGTTGACCTCCTCCTTGGAAAGCTCCCTGAAGTTGTGCTGGAGGAACTCCTCGTGGCTGATCTTCCCGCAGCCGGTGAGCGCGCCCGCGACGGCGGCGACGGCCGTTCCGAGGAAGGCCCGGCGGGAGCCCTCCCCTTCGCAGTCGCAGGATTCGTGGGGCTTGCGGGGGTTCAGGTCGGCGGTCATCGGGCACCCCCCTTCACGGCCTGGATGGATTGGGGCGGAACGGGCGGCGGCATGGGCTTCAGAGGCTTGAAGTGGGGCGAATGCGGGTTGTGGCAGTTAACGCAGAGAAGGTATTCCTTCGCGCCGTTCCAGTGTCCGGTGCGCTTGCCGTGGACCCCGACCCGCCAGTCCCGGTACTTGTCCCCGTGGCACTGGCCGCAGAGCCGATAGGACACGGTGAAATCGATCTTCTCCCCGCTGACCAGGTGGAGCTTGTCCCGGTCCGCGGCATCGTGGCAATCCAGACACCACCGGCTCGCCGGCCCGTGATTGAGGACGATGTCCTGGTGCATGTCCGTCAGCTGGCGGGGCTTGGGATTCACCTTCATGGATTTCCCGTCGTGGCAGCTGGTGCAGGGGAAGATCCCGTCGCTGAAGGGCGGCTTGGGAACCTGGATCCCCTCGGGGGTGGAGGTCTCCTCGCCCTTCGGAGGGGAAGCCTGGGCCCGGACCGCCATCGGCGAGACGGCCAGGAGAGCACCCAGGACCCAGGCGCAGGGATGGAAGGTTTTTGCGACGGACGAAGACAAGGTGCCTCCTCCTTGAGTGGGGCCGACCCCTGCAGCCAGGCAAAGGAAGCCCGCGGGGGTCCTTAGACGATCAGAAGGTACTTTGAGAATGTGATGACACAGAATATGGCCAGGTCGAAACCGAAGGCCAGGGGAGACTGACGGACCTTGGTCACATCTGGCGGATCAGGTCTTCCGCTTCAACCCGACGGTCCGGGAGGGCCTCCTGGACTCACCGGGCGTTGGGGCGCCTTCATGAACCGTGGAACCAGGATGAGAGCGAGGCCATACACCATGAAGGCCAGGAACAGCGTCAGGGGCCGGCCCACGGAGAGGTCCTCGAACAGGAACTTGATGGCAGCGACTCCCAGCAGGGGGTAGACCAGCCAGCGGAGCTCGCTTGAGGGAAGACGCCGGCCCAGAATCGAGAGCCCGATGGCGGCGAGGGAGAGGGCGCCGGTCCGCAACGCGGCCAGCAGGCCGGCATCCGGAATCCCCGGCGGGGTCGACCGGAGGCCTGCCCAGATGACGAGGGAGCCGAGGCCGAGGACCGCCTGCACCCCCACGAGGAGGGACGGCACCCTGATGCGCCACGGGAGGGGCTCTGGTGGCTGCTCCCAGGCGATGAGCAGGTGGGTCGTGACCAGGAATCCCAGGATGACCATCGCCGGAAGGGAGGGGGGCCCCCAGCCGGCTCCCGGGGACCCGAGGAAGGCCGCAAGCGCCTGGGCCAGGAGCCCGGAGGCGAGGGCCGCGGTCGTCAGGTACACGGCGGCATGGAGGATGGGGATGGTCCGCCGGAGCCGGAGGCCGAGCACTGTGGCGGCCAGTCCCAGGACACCGGCGGCAAGCGCGAAGGCGCCACGCGGAAGCAGGATGGGCCCCCCCAGCAGCAGGAACACCAGGGCGAGGGTGGTGAAGAAACTGAAGTTCGCCCGGAGGTCCTCCCGGTCTGCGGCGAACGGGAAGGCCGCGCCGTAGCAGCCGAGACCAGCGATTAGTACGCCACCGCCCAGCAATCCGGCACCCGATCCTGAGGCCAGTGCCACGTGGACGGCACCCCCGAAGCCTGCCAGCAGGACCAGGGTCGTCTGGATCGCCTCGAAGGCGTTCAGCGTGCGCTGACGCTGGAACATGCGGACGGCGAAACTGCCGAGATAGATCACCACGAGGGCCAGGGCCAGGACCATGGTGCGGTTCGGCGACAACGTCCGGTAGCCTTCGGGGGGACCGCCTGGCCAGGCGGTGAGGATGGTGAGCGTCAGGACTGCGGCATCGGCCGCCAGGGCGGCGGGCCAACGGATCGCGTGCCATTTGCGGCCGTAGGTCAGCCAGAGGGAGCCCACCCCGAAGGCGAGAAAGAGGACGACGAACGACTCGATGGACTGGGTCGCGACCATCAGCCCGAAGGCGGTCGCCAGCGCGGCGAGGGTGGCGAGCCAGGCGATGGCCTTCAGGGAGCGGACCCAGGCCAGGCCAATATGGAGGCAGGCCGCGCCCAGGAGGATGGCCGCCGCGGAGGCAGGCTTCAGGATCGCGAAGGTCGTCGTGGATTCCCACACCAGGGGGTAGACGACCAGCACGGAGGGAAGGGCATAGAACGTGGCGCGGAGGGGAGACGGCGTACGCCAGGCCACCAGGGCCCAGGTGGCCGCGTAGACGAGGCCCAGGGCCATACCGGCGATGCGGGGGATCGTCCCGGCGTCGGTGAGGGTGCGGAGGAGGAAGGCGCCGCCCAGGATGAGGCACACCTGGCCGGCCATCCCGAGAATGGGCGCCAAGGTGGAACGCTCCTCCGGGGCCGGTTCCAGGGGCTGGATCCCGTCCGGGGGCATCAGGCCCGTGGTGAGGGGAGCGCCGCCGTAGCCCTCAAGGCGATTCACCCGGGACTCCAGGCGTTCCAGGGCCTCCGTCAGGGCCTCGACCCGGGCTTCCAGGTCTCTTCGCGAGGAAGGGGAGGACGCGATGGGAAATGGATCGTGAAGGGGCGGGACCATGGGCCGGGACTCCCGGAACGGGTTTCTGGATACAGAGGTGGAATGATGGCCCCCATGGCAGACCCGACGGGCCGACCCGTCAAGGAAAATTGTTCATTCCAATGGAGATATAGGAGTGACAATGATGTTTTCAGGAGGGTTCCATGAGGCTGGACACGTACCGCACGCTGGGCCATTCAGGGCTGCGGGTGAGCCCCGTCTGCCTGGGCACCATGACCTTCGGCACGGAGTGGGGCTGGGGGGCCGATGAGGCAGGAAGCGGGGCGATCCTCGACCGCTACCTGGGAGCCGGCGGCAACTTCATCGACACGGCGAACATCTACACGAAGGGCCACAGCGAGGCCATTCTGGGCGACTACTTCGCCCACCGCGGAGGCCGGGACCGGGTGGTGCTGGCCACCAAGTTCTGCGGCAGCCTCTACCCTGGCGATCCCAACGCCGGCGGGGCCGGGCGGAAGGCCATCCACCAGCAGCTGGAGCAGAGCCTGCGGCGGCTGAAGACGGACTACGTGGACCTCTACTGGATGCACTTCGAGGATCCCCATACGCCCATCGAGGAGACCCTCCGGGCTCTGGACGATCTGGTGCGCGCCGGGAAGGTCCGCTACATCGGCGTCTCCGACAGCCCGGCCTGGAAGGTGGCCCAGGGCCAGGGAGAGGCCCGCTTCCGGGGCTGGTCGCCCCTCATCGCCCTGCAGGTCGAGTACTCTCTCAGCGAGCGCACCGTGGAGCACGACCTCATGCCCATGGCCGAGGCGATGGGTCTGGGCGTGACGCCCTGGTCGCCCCTGAAGGGTGGCCTCCTCAGCGGAAAGTATGGCCGCCACAAACATCCGGATGGCGAGGGCCGCCACGTGCCGGGCGTGTCGAGGCACCTCACCGAGGCCAACTTCGCCATCATCGACACCCTGGAGTCCGTGGCGGCGGAATCTGGTACCGGCGTGGCCCAGGTGGCCCTGGCCTGGGTGCTGGCGCGGCCCGGCGTGGCCAGCCCCATCCTCGGCGTGCGGACCCTGGCCCAGCTGGAGTCGAACCTCCAGGCCCTGGAGGTTCGCCTCTCGGTGGACCAGACGGCCCGGCTGGACGCCGCCAGCGCCCCGACGCCCATCTTCCCCCACGGCTTCCTGCAGAACACCCGCCACGTCATGCAGGGCGGGACCAGCGTCAACGGCCTGGCCTCGGATCCCTGGCCTCTGGCACCGAAGACGGAGGCCGAGCGGTGGTGAGGATCCTGCTCGCCCTCTGCTTCGCGGCCATTCTGGGGGCCCAGGACACGACGGTGGTCCTGGTGCGCCACGCGGAGCGCCAGTCCATCTGGGATGGCGACTCGCCCCTGGGGGAGGCGGGCCTCCGCCGGGCCCAGGCCCTCGTGCCCCGGCTGGCGACCTTCCACCCTGCGGCCCTCTACACCTCGGACCTCCAGCGCACCCGCCAGACCCTCGCGCCCCTGGCCGCGAGGCTGGACCTGACGCCCTCCACCTTCCCCAAGCACGCCTCGGCCGAACTGGCCGCGGCCATTCTCCGGGACCACCGGGGGCAGACCGTGGTGGTGTGCTGGCACCACGACCTGATGAAAAAACTGGTCCGGGCCCTGGGCGTGAAGAGCCCCGTGCCCCACTGGCCCCTGGCCAGCTACGACCCGCTGTGGATCGTCCGGGTGCCGGCGCAGGGGACGGCGTCGCTCGAGGTGGGGACCCAGCAGGAGCAGCTGGCACCTGCGTCCTGACGACCGATCAGCGCCAAGTCGGTTCGGGTTTTCCGAGGGCGGTCAGCACCTCCTCCGCCGCACGCAGGCCATGGTCCTGGGCCTCCTCGAAGAGGGCCAGGCCGCTGAGTTCCGTGTGGGCGAAATGAACACCCTCGAAGGGACGGGACAGGGCCAGGAAGGCCGGATCCCACAACAGCCCGGGCTCGGGCCGCACCATGGCGTGGCCCCAGCGCATGACGTCCAGCCGTGCCACCAGCGGATCAAGGTCCGGATGGGCGCGGCGCAGGTCGTCCATCACCAGCTTCGCGCAGGCCCGCCAATCCATGGCCAGAAGCCGCGCCCGCTCCGCGGCGGGGTGGGGGCCCGGGAAGGGGCGGTAGTAGGTCCACACCGTGGGGCCGTAGTCCCGCAGGCTCTGATGCGTGGCCACCACGTAGCCCAGCCCCTCGCTGTCGCGGAGGACATTGTCCCAGGCGAGGGGGAAGGCGGGCTCTGCGGGCCGGGCCCGCAGGGTGAGGTTGGCCACCAGCCAGGGGGCGTTCTGGATGCGGCTCCAGGCGGGGCGATTCTCCCGCAGGCCGTCCACCACATGGACAGCCACGTGCTGGGGACCGGCCCAGATGACCCGCTCCACCCGCCAGCCCAGCGCCTTCCCGGCCGCTGCATCCCAGGCCCGGACTTCCAGGCCGTGGCGCCCCCGGCGGACCGAGGTGACCGCCACCCCGCAGCGGAGCCGGTCGCCCACGGCCCGGCGCAGGTGGGCGACGAGGAAGCCGTTGCCCTCGGGCCAAGCGAGGAGGGGCCGCGAGTCCTCGCCCGGCCCCTGCTTGCGGGCGGCGAAGTAGAAGAGGCCCGCCCAGGCGCTGGTGGTGTCCAGGCGGCATCCGTAGTCGTCGCGGCAGCCGTAGTCCAGCAGCCAGCGCAGGCGGGGCGAATCGTACCCCCGCTGGTCGAGCCACTGGGCGAAGGAGAGGGCGTCCAGGGCCCTCGGCTCGGGATCGTCCGAGCAGCGCGACCGCGGGATGGCGAAGGCGGGACGCCTCCGGCGGTCCCGGAAGGCCACCCAGCGATCCACCTCGCGGAAGAAGGCGTGGTACTGCCGCTCGTCCTCGGCGCTGGCGCCCGCCCGCAGGTAGAGGCCCTCCCACCACTGGCCGACGGCGAAGATGCGCTCCTCGGGGGCCCGCACCAGGGCCTCCTCGGGGAAGACCGGCTCCCCCTGGGCGTCGTAGCCGGCCACGAGCCCGCACTCGGTCAGCAGGCGCACCAGGGCGGCGTTCTCCTTGAGCGGGGCGGGCACGTAGTGGGCGGCCCAGGGGAAGGCGCTCACGCCATTCCGGCCCGAGCGGGCCGTGCCGCCGGGCTCCCGTTCCAGTTCCAGCACCCGGTAGTCCCGGAAGCCCGCCCCCTCCAGGCGCCACGCGGCGCTCAGCCCGGCGACCCCGCTCCCCACGATGAGAACCTTCTCCGATTCGAAGGTGGCCGGTTCGGGGAAGCCGCCGTCCCGGACATGGTGGCCCAGGGACGCGTCGGGGCCCATCAATTCCCCGATGAAGGGCGGGGCGTCCGGATCCCGGCGGCAGGCCCGGGGGAGCCCCGCCAGGGCGGCGGTCGCCAGAAACGCGCGGCGCTTCACGACCAGCGCCTCCATTCCCGCGCGTAGAGATGCACCAGCACCTGGTTGTCCAGGCGGTTCACCTCGGCGGGCACCCGGTCCATGTCGTGGGGGAAGGTGAACATGGCGATCATGGATCCGTCAGCGAGGTAGCGCAGGTCCGGCAGGGTGTGCTGCGGCACGCCGAAGTCCTGCTTCGAGGCCAGCACGAAGCCCCACACGCCGAACGAGGGCACGGCCAGGTGGTAGGGACGGGTGTGGAAGCCCGCGGCCTCCAGGGTGGCGTCGATGCACCAGAAGGATTCCCGGGCCATGAGCGGCGAGGTGCTCTGCACGGAGACGATGCCGTCCTCCGCCAGCCGCCGCCGGAGCAGCCGGTAGAACCGCGTGGTGTAGAGCTTGCCCAGGGCGTAGGAATTCGGATCCGGGAAGTCCACGATGGCCAGGTCGAAGGGCCGGCCCGAGGTCTCCGTCAGCCAGACCATGGCATCGGCGTTGACCACCTTCACCCGGGGATCGTCCAGGGACCCGCCGTTGAGCTGGCGCACCAGCACCTGGTTCCGGGCCATGTCCGTCATGGCCGGATCCAGATCCACCAGCACCACCTCCTGGACGGAGGGATGCTTCAGGATCTCGCGGACCGCCAGGCCGTCGCCGCCGCCGCAGACCAGCACGCGGCGGGCATCGGGGCGCACGGCGAAGGCGGGATGCACCAGGGCCTCGTGGTAGCGGTACTCGTCGGCGCTCGAGAACTGGAGGTTGCCGTTGAGGAAGAGCTGGAAGCTGCCCCGGCCGCGGGTGAGCACGATGCGCTGGTACGGGCTGTCCTTCGCGTAGACGATCTCGTCGGCGAAGATCTCCTCCTCCATCACCAGGGTGAACCGCTGGGCCGCCACCAGGCCCAGGGCCAGGAGGACCATCACCGCCACGCAGCGGGCCCGCAGCATGAGGGCGGGCCCGAGCAGGGGCCGCAGCAGGAAGGTCGACCAGAGCCCCACGGAGGCGTTGAGCAGGCCGAAGAGGAGGCTGGTCCGCACCAGGCCCAGCTTGGGCATGAACAGCAGGGGGAAGAGCAGGGAGGCGAATAGGCCGCCGATGTAGTCCAGGGTGAGGACGCCCGCGATCAGGTCCTTGAACTGCACCTGCTCCTTCAGGATCCGCATGAGGATGGGGATCTCCAGGCCCACCAGGGTGCCCACGGAGGTCACCAGGCCGTAGAGCACGAACCGGAAGGCGTGGGTGTGGGCGAAGGCCTGGAAGAGGATGGGCGCCGAGAATCCGCCCACGAGGGCCACCGCCAGTTCCAGGTCCACGAAGCGGCGGGCCAGTCCCCGCTGGAGGAACTTCGACAGGTACGAGCCCAGCCCCATGGCGCTGAGGTACACCCCGATCACCGTGGAGAACTGCGTGACCGAGTCCCCCAGCAGGTAGCTCGACAGCGTTCCGGCCACCAGCTCGTAGATCAGCCCGCAGGACGCGATCAGCAGCACGCTGATGAAGAGGAGGGGCGCCTTGAGCAGAGGCGGGGCTGCGGGGGACTCCGGTTCACCCATGGATCGCGGCGGCGATGATGAGGCTGATGCCGAGGATGAGGCTGCCGAGGACGATGCCGAGGGCGATGTTCTGGTCGTCCTCCATCTCCTTGCGCAGGGAGAAAGGCAGGATCTTCACCAGCACGAGCCAGACCAGGCCGAGGATGACCAGGCCCAGGACGGAGAAGACGGCGGCCAGGAAGAGCTGGTTCAGCAGATGGTCGAAGTTCATCACTTGCCTCCGTGGAAACCGTTGTTGTGCAGGAAGGTTCGGTAGGCGCCGGGAGTCTGGCGGATGCTGGGGGGCAGGTCCGCCCGGCGGCGGTCCCCGAAGTACTCCCGCCCGAGGAAGCCGTTGGCGACGGTGAGACCGAAGCCGCCCAGGAGGAAGAGCCCGTAGAGGATGCGCATCACTCGCCTCCGCTCTTGCTGGCGTACATGCTCTCCTGCCAGCGCCGCGTCTCGAAGGCCATCACCCGGAACACCATGAGAAGGGGGAGCACGAGGATGGCCGCGAGGGCCAGGCCAGGGTAGAGCCACCGCATGACCCCGGCCCGGAGCTCCACGACCACGGCGTTCACGGGGGGCCGCTTGCCCTCCCACTGGGGCGCGAGCCGGAGGACGTACGATCCCGGCGGCACGGCGCTCAGATACACGGTCTGGGTGCGGCCCCCCTCGCTCCAGGATTCGCCGCCGTCCACGCCGTGGTAGTAGCTGGAGGCGACCTCGAAGAGCTCGGCGACGCCGGTCTGTTCGCTCACCAGGGCGCCATCCAGCCCCACCCAGCTGTTGTCCACGGGGGCGGAGACGGTGACGGCCAGGTTCTTGTGGCCATCCGCGATGGTGATGGGATCGGAGAAGAAGACGGGTTCCTGGGGCTCGGTGGCGTCCGGCGCCGGAGCGCCGGGCGCGGAGGCGGGCCGCCGCACGGGGATGCCGCGCGCCGGGGTCTGGGCCTCCGGGGCCAGCTGGGCCAGGTCCAGGCGCTTCTCGAAGAGCAGGGTGTTCCGATGCGTGACGGACTCGGCCATCACGAGCAGGAGGAGGAGGCCGAGGGCCGCCACCGTCCAGGGCACCATCCCCCTGAGAGCCACCTTCTGGGGATTGGGCTGGAAAGAGGCGATGCCCCGGGGCGCCGGGAGGCCTGCGGGCAATCGGAACCCGGCCTGGACCTCGCGTGGCTCCAGGTACTCCGACAGGCTCCAGTTGATCTCCTCGCCGCCGCCGGGGTGGGCTTGCCGCTCCAGCGTGAGGCTGCGGGGCGGCGCCACGAACTCCGTGACCTGGACCCGCTCGCCCTGTTCGACGGTCCAGTAGAACTCGCCCCACACGCCCTCGACCACGGCGGTCACGTCCTGGAAGCGGCGCCAGTTCCCGCCCTGGAACGGGAGGTTGCGCTGGGAGGGACGGAGGGCGGGCACCTCCCCGGGGGGCAGGGCCCGGGCCAGGCTCCAGTGGCCATCGCTCTCCACCAGCCAGAGGAACCCATGCCGGCTGTCCAGCAGCAGGTACTCGGTCCAGGGATAGGCGATGCCGTCCACGGTGCAGCTGCGGCGGAGCTGGCCGATGCAGGTCACCGCCTCGCCGCGGAGCGTGCCCTCGGCGCCGAGAGGGAGCACCACCTCCGGATGGGGCTGCTTCAGGCTCTTGAGGAAGGCCAGCTTCCCGCCCTCCGCCGAGAGGAGGCTCCCGCAATTGGGGCAGCCCACGCGCAGCGTCTGGTCCGGGGCCCGCAGGGCGAGGGCGCCGCCGCAGGATGGGCAGTTGAGGGCCTGGGCGCCCACCTTGGGGGCCTTGCGCGCGCCGCCCTGGATGCCCAGCTCCTCCAGGGCCACCTGCCGACCCAGGAAGAAGAGGGGCGGCTCCTCCCCGTAGTCCAGGGTGGCGAAGGCGCCATGGGGGCCGGAAAGATCCGCGTAGCGGTAGTGTCCCCCGGGCTCCACGGCCCAGGGGATCTCCCCCTCGGCGCTGTGGAAGGTGGCCTCGCTCAGTTCCGCCACGGTCCATTGGCCGTCGATGCCCAGGTTCAGGGTGCCGCCGGCGGCGAGTGCCCCGAGGGCCGGCAGCGGCCCGTGCGGTGCCTGGGTGAAGGTGAGGTAGAAGCGGCCCTGGGCCTCGGCCAGCCAGCCCCAGCGGCCGTCGTCCAGAGCCAGGTACCACTCGTCCCAGAAGCCGCCGAGGGGATGCTTCAGCTGCACGCGTCCGGCCAGGGAGAAGGCGCGGCCCGCGTGGCGGCCGGTGGCGCCCAGGGCCAGGGGCGAGCCCGTGTCCACCAGGTCGGCCACCTTGCCAAGCAGCTCCGGGTCCCGGTCGCGGCGGGCGGCCAGCGCCTTGCAGTAGCCGCAGACGGCCACCATCGTGCCCGGCCGGAAGGTCAGGGCGGCACCGCAGCTGGGGCAGGAGGAGAGGGTGCTCATGGGGTTGTGCCGATTATGCCCCAGGCGGTCACAGCAGGGGCAGGATCCTTCGCAGTCCCTCCCGGAAGGCCGACTCGGGCGTGAGGAGGCTCAGCACCAGATGCCCGTCCCCGGGCAGGTCGAAGAAGGAGCCGGGGTGGGTGAGCACCCCGGTCTCCCGCAGCAGGCGCAGGGCGCAGGCGTCGTCGGCGTCCAGGGCCGGACGGCGCAGCAGGACGGACCAGCCCCCCTCCACCGGCAGGCGCGAGAGGTGGGGGCGGTCCGTCAGGGCCAGGTCCAGGGCGGCGAGGTTGGCCCGGAGCCGGCTCCGCACCTGCTCCCGGATGCCCGGGGCGAGGGCGAGCAGGGTCGCCGCCGCCGCCTGGGCGGAGGCGGAGACGGAGAGGTACTGGTCTGCCAGGAAGCCAAGGGCCTCCAGGCTGCTGGTGGAACCGGGTCCCCGGGCGGCGATCCAGCCCAGCTTCACCTGGGGCAGCGCGGCGATTTTGCTCAGGCCTGAGAGGAGGAAGACGGGGCAGGGCGGGTCGAGGTCTTCCAGGGCGGTGGGCAACCGGTCCTCCGGAGGCTCCAGGGCGTAGTCCGCGAAGACCTCGTCCACCAGCAGGGCCAGGTCATGCCGGGCGCAGAGCCCCGTCAGGCTCGACCATTCCGATTTGGACAGGAAATGTCCGGTGGGGTTGTTGGGGTTCACGACGACGATGGCGCGGGTGCGGTCACCCACGGCGGCCTCCAGGGCCCCGAGGTCCAGGTGCCATCGTTCATGGAAGTACGAGGGCACGGTCCGGGCCTGCAGTCCCTCCAGCCGGGCCAGCCAGTCGAAGAGGGGGTAGCTGGGGCTGGGAACCAGCACCTCGTCGCCGGGATCGCCCAGGAGCTTGAAAAGGAGGGCGTAACCCTCGCTGGTGGAGGCCGTGAGCAGCAGATCCTCGGGACGCAGGCCGTGGCCGTGGTGGATCGCCACGGCCTCGCGCGCCTCGGCCGAGCCGCGAGGATCCGCCGCGTAGCGCAGCACCGAGGGCCCGGACAGCGCCGCGCGGAGGTCCGCTTCGGGATAGCTGAAGCCGCAGGTCGTGGGGTTCGACACCGTGAGGTCCAGCACCATCTCCCCAGCCGCCCGGCGCTCGGCGAGCACCCGCGACAGGGGGTTGGGTTCGAAGTGGTCCGGCAGGCGGGAGGAACGGCGCATGGGCTCCAGGTTAGCCACGCTCAGTGCCCGATTGGGGAAGGCCTCGGCGGGATGTGGACCCGGACCACCAGGACGGCCAGGGCGCAGGCGAGGATGCCGGGCACCACGAGCCCGGCCTGTCCGGTGGTCTCCGCGAGAAAGACGACGGGCACGAGGAGGGTGCGGTGGCTGGCCCCGGCGAAGGCCGCGGCCCCCAGCATGACCATGAGCCCGGGATAGGCCGGCAGGAACCAGGCGCCGAAGGCCGCCCCCAGGCCTGCGCCCATGGCGATGGTGCAGAGCCACATGCCGCCCACGCCGCCCGACGCCAGGGTGAGGGCCGTGGCCAGGATCTTGAGGGTCATGAAGAGCAGGGCCGGGCCGGGGGCCGCGGGACCACGCAGGAGGGACACCACCAGTTCCAGCCCTCCGCGCTGGGTGATGGCCAGGTCGTGGAAGAAGAAATGGCCGGGCGCCGCCAGGAGGGCCAGCCCCAGGCCGCCGGCCAGACCCCGCGCCCACAGCGGCAGGCCGGCCAGGGCGGACTTCATCCAGTCCCTTGCGGTGAGGAAGAGGCTGGCGCCGAGGCCGCAGGCGAGTCCCAGCGGCAGGGCGGCGATCAGTTCGCGAAGATTCACGGTGTAGGGGCCCGCGATGGGCAGGAGGGGCCGGGGACCGGCAAGGGCGACGAAGACGGCGTATCCTGCCGCGGCGGCGACCACTGCGGGGAAGAATTCCTCGGACCGGAGTTCGCCGTCATGTTCGGCGGCGAAAAGGGCGCCGGAGAGCGGCGCCCGGAAGACCACGGCGACCGCCGCCGCGGCCCCGGCCATCACCGTCGACAGGGGCTGGGCCTTGAGACGCCGGAGGAACCGGAAGCGACGGGCGAGGGCGCTCAGGCCCCGGTGGAACTGCACGCCCAAGGCGGCTCCCAGCCACTTGGCGGGGCCCTCCAGCCCGGTGCTCCCGCCCAGGCCGATGGTGAACGCGCAGCCCACCACCTTGGCCAGGGAGCCCCAGAACGGGAAGGCCTCGAAGGGGCTGTGCTTGGCCAGGTCCAGGTCCTCGAAGAGGGAGACCTCTCCCGTGCGGGTCCAGGTGAGCCAGAGGGTGCAGAGCGTGATGGCCAGGAAGGGCATGACGAGCCGAAGGTGGCTGTGCCCGAGGCCGCGGATGAGGTGGGTCACGCCCTCATCCAGCAGGAGCATCGTCAGGCTCATGATGAATCCCACAGCCGCGCCCAGGGGCAGGGTGGAGAGCAGGATCCGCCGGGTGTGGGCGAAGAGGCGGAGGTTGTTGTGGCGGGAGGGGACGGGCATGGGGGGCTCTCAAGAGGACTGTCTTGACATTTATTTGACCACAAATGATTGGGGCTCATATTAAAATGGGGAGATGGACAAGGCAGGGAACATCGAGGGCATCTTCCGGGACCTCCGGCGCGTGGTGCATGCCCTGGAGCTCTACTCCAAGGACGTGAACGCCCGGTTCGGCCTCACGGCGCCCCAGCTCTGGGCCCTGTGGGAACTGGGGCGGGACGGGCCGCTGGCCCTGGGAGCCCTGGCCCAGGCCCTTCAGCTCCATCCCTCCACGATGGTCGGGGTGGTGGACCGCCTTGAGGCCAAGGGGCTGGCCCTTCGCGATCCGGATCCATCGGACGGCCGTCGGATACGGATCGGGCTGACCCCCAGGGGACGGACCCTCCTGAAGCAGGCGCCGCATCCGGCCCAGGGTCGGCTGGTCCATGGGCTCCAGGTCATGAGCGATCGCCGGGTCGCCGAGATCCAGCGCGCCCTGGCCACCCTCGTGAGGTTGATGGAGGCGGGAGACCTGGACGCGCAGTTCTTCTTCTCGGAGGAGTAGCCTCCTGTCTCGTTCTCCCTGGTGGGATAATGCCCCCTGATCCCCGGAGGCTCCCATGGCGAAGACACCCAAGGTGGCGGTGCTGCTGGCCGGCTGTGGCCACCTGGACGGTGCGGAGGTGCGGGAGGCGGTCCTCACCCTCCTGGCCCTGGACCAGCACGGGGCCGACTTCCAGTGCATCGCGCCCAATGCGCCCCAGCACCACGTCATCAATCATGTCACCGGTGAGCCGGTACCAGGCGCCGTGCGCAACATCCTGGAAGAAGCCAGCCGCATCGCCCGGGTGGGCCAGTGCCTCGATCTGGCCAAGGCGAAGGCCGGGGACTACGACGCCTTGTTGATGCCCGGCGGCTATGGTGTGGCGAAGAACCACTGCAGCTTCGCCTTCAAGGGAGCGGACGCCGAAGTTCGACCCGACGTGGCCGCCTTTGTCCGGGCCTTCTTCGACACGAAGAAGCCTGTGGGGGCCATCTGCATCGCCCCGGCCCTGGTGGCCCTCACCCTGTCCGGCCGGGCGTCCGTCCAGCTCACCCTGGGCAACGACGCGGGCTGCGCCGCCGCCGTGGAGAAGCTCGGCCAGTACCACCGGAACACGCCCAGCCCCCGGGAGATCGTCATCGACGAGGACCTGAAGCTTGTCACCACCCCCGCCTACATGTTCGACGACGCACGCCTGTCGGATGTGTGGGTCGGGATCGAACGCTGCGTGGCGGAAGTGCTGAAGCGCTGCTAGGGTCTGTTTTCAAATTGGATGTGAGCCGCGACGGCGGCCAGCCGTGTTCCAGGCAAGGCGAGGGTCGAAGGGCGATGGGGTGGCATCGTTCGAGGCCCTCAACGCCGCCTGGGGCCGGCTGGCCACCGTCCCGGAGGGCAAGGGGCGGCGCCCGGCGCGATCCTGCGTCAGGCTCCTCGGCCGTAGTGCCGCTGCGGCTTTCGTCGCCTTCCTGGCCTCGCTTGGGCGGCGCCCCTTGCGCGGCCGCACCCCAATTTGAAAACAGACCCTAGCCGTTCTCCCGCCGCGGATGGACCAGCCGCCGCAACCCCGGGTTCAGGGTGCGGCTGGCGGCGAGGATGCGGGCCTCGTCATCCAGGGCCTTGATCCAGGGGACGGCGTGGCCCAGGGCCAGGCCGGAATCGGGCAGGGAGAGGCTGCGGTCAAGGGCCCGGAGCACCTGCTCGGCTACGGGGCCGGCCTCCGTCCAGCGGGAACCTGCGAGGGCCTCGGCCTGGACGGGGCGCAGGGGCGGCTGGATGAGGGCCACGAGCGGTTCGAGACCCAGTTTCGGATTCTGGAGGAAGGCCGCCAGCACGCCGGCCGTGGGCGTGCGCCACACCAGCCCCCAGAGCGGCCGGGGGGCGTGGAGGGCCAGGCTGCGGCGCTCACCCTGAGTCATGCCCGTCCACAGCTGCTGGAGCTTCTCTGTGGCCTGCTGGCGGGCCTGGGGATGGGCCGCGGCGTCCCCGGCCACGGCCGCCAGGGCCCGCCACGGCAGACGCGCGAGGAGGGCAGAGCGCAGGTGGGCCGGGGCCTTGGGATGCTGGGCGATCCAGCGCAACAGCAGGGGCCGCTTCTTCAGCTCCGGCAGGTCCGCCGCCGCTTCCAGCCAGCCCCGGGGCGGATCCGGATGACGGAGCAGCCGCAGAAACCGCGGCCAGGGCAGTTCCGGCGGCAGGGCCCAGGGAGTGGGGGTGGAAGGGGACACGCGGACAGTGTAGGGAATCCGGAGTCCGGACTGAGGACTGAAGACCAGGGCCCGTTTTGCGTCACACTGTCTCCATGTCCCCCGAATTCTCCATCCTGGGCCGGGGCCGCGCGGGGCGGGCCCTGGCGGCAGCCTGGGGAGCGCGTGTCGCCCTGCTCCCCCACACGGCGCGGCCCGAGGGACTCGTGCTGCTGGCGGTGCCGGACCGGGCCGTGGCGGAACTGGCGGAGGCGTTCCCGGGCCGCTGCGTCCACCTTGCGGGGAGTCTGCACCTGGCGGGCGTGCCCTGCGCCCACCCCCTCACCAGCTTCGACGGGAAGCCGGGCGACTGGGCCGGCACGCCGTTGGCGGTCACGGGGGCGGTGCCGGACAGCCTGCGCCGGGCCTTCGGGGATCTCGGCTTCGCGGCCTTCGACCTCCCGGCGGAACTGAAGCCCCTCTACCACGCCGCTGCGGTGCTCACCTCGGGCCACGCGGCCACCCTCCTGCTGGGGGCCGAGGCCCTGCTCCGCGCCCAGGGCGTGGCCCTTCCCGGCCGGGGCCTGCTCCCCCTGGCGGAGGCCACCCTCCGCAACATTGAGCATCATGGCGCCGCCGGTCGCACGGGACCCTTCGTCCGGGGCGACGAGGCCACCATCACCCGCGACGCGGCGGCCCTCCCTGAGCCCTGGCGGGAGATCTTCCTCACGCTGGGTCGCGGCCTCGGCTGAAGCCCCTGAACCCACCTCCGGGAGTCCCATGTCCCAGCTGATCCTCGTCTCGATCCTGTGGGCCCTGTCCTTCGGCCTCACGGCCGAGGTGGCGGGTCTGGGGGCGCCCTTCGTGATGGCGGTCCGGACCATCCTGGCGGCCCTGGTGTTCCTGCCCTTCCTGGATGTGCGGGGGCTCGGCCGGGGCCGGATCCTGGCCTTCGCCGGCATCGGCGCCATCCAGTTCGGCCTGATGTATTTCCTCTACGTCGCCTCGTTTCACTGGCTCCGGTCCGCCGAAGTGGCCCTCTTCACGGTCTTCACGCCCCTGTTCGTGACCTTGGTGGACGGCCTGCTGGAGCGGCGCCTGCCGGGGCGGTTCCTCGCCGCGGCGGCCCTGGCCGTGGCCGGGGCCGCCATCTGCGTCTGGCGGGGGCTCGATCGGCCGGGGCTGCTGCTGGGCTTCCTGCTGATGCAGGGGGCCAACCTCTGCTTCGCGCTCGGCCAGGTGCTCTACCGACGGACTGCGCCCGCGACGGGGAAGCGGGACCGGGGCTTGATGGGCCTCCTCTTTCTCGGTGCCTCCGCCGTGGCCGTGGCCATGGCGGCACCGACCCTCTCCTGGACCCTGATGGCGGGCATCGGGCTCCGGCAATGGGCCGTGCTGCTCTACCTGGGCGTCGTGGCTTCCGGCCTCGGGTTCTTCCTCTTCAACGCCGGGGCCCGGAGGACGAATGTCGGGACCCTCGCGGCCTTCAACAACCTCAAGATCCCCCTGGCGATCCTGGCCTCCGGGCTGGTATTCCGGGAAGCGGTGGACTGGCCCAGGCTGGCCGTCGGCGGTTCCGTCCTCGCCATCGCCCTGGGATTGAACGCCGGGGGAGGCCAGCCATGACCGGATTCACGCCGCCCCTCCCGCTCCGGGCGGAGACGCCGCCTGCCTGGGCCGAGACCGCCCTGGCCGATCCCGAGGCCCTGCTGTCGGATCACGCCCACTGCGAGAAGAAGGCGGCGCTCTCGGCCCTTACGCTGGCCCAGTCTCTCGGTGACGTGCCCCGGGCCTCGGTGATGCTCGCCCGGCTGGCGGAGGAGGAGATGGCCCACTTCCGCCGAGTGCTGGAGGCCCTCCAGGGCTTCGGGTGGACCCTCCGGCCGGATCGCGGGAATGTCTATGCCCAGGCCCTGCATCGGCTGGCGACGAAGGGGGTACTGGACCGCTTGCTCATCGCGGCGCTCATCGAGGCCCGGAGCTGCGAGCGGCTCTGGCTGCTGGAGCGGGCCGCGACCGCCCATCCGGTGCTGGGATCGGCCCCCTGGCTGGCCTTCCTGCTGGAACTGGAACGCTGCGAGGCGGGCCATGCCCTGAGCTACCGGGGTCTGGCGGAGGAGCGCTTCGGGGCCCAGGCCCGGACGAGGCTGGACTGGTGGCTGGACCGGGAGGCGGAGGTCGTTCAGGGCCTTCCCTGGCGGTCCGTGGTCCATTGACCACCTCCTGAGCCCTTGACCCTGGGTAGTTCGGTTCGTGGCATCCTGGGGGAAGCTCCCGAGGCAGCGCATGTCTTCCCTTCCTGATCACGGTCTCAAAGAGATGTCCCCGGTCTTCGGGCCCGAGGTGCTGGGCGCCTGCAAGGGAGGCAGCTTCCACCAGGCCCTGGATTGCCTCAGCCAGAACGGGGACCTGAAGGCCCGCCTGCTGCTGGCCGCCCTGTCCCACTTCGCCGCCAAGGGCTACGACGGGGTGCAGGTGCGGGAGGTGGCCGAGGATGCGGGCGTATCCAAGCCCACTCTCTACTACCATTTCGGCAGCAAGGAGGGGCTGTTCCGGCAGCTGTGCCTGGTGTCCCTGACCAGCACTTCCGCCCGCATCCAGGCCATGGTGGAGCCCTTCCTGCAGGCGCCCATCAAGGGGGAGAAGGCCGTGGAACGGGCCTGCCTGGACCTTTCCCGGACCTACCTCGACCTCCTGCTGGAGAGCCAGGAGTTCACGGGTTTCATCCTCCGTTCCATCGCCGTGCCCTCCCCGGATTCCGGGTTCCGCGATCTGATGCCCCTGGTGGAGAAGGGGCTCAGCCCCCTGGGCCTCTTCGTGAACCACGTCTTCGGCATTGGACTGGAGCAGGCGCGGAAGGAGGTCCTGGTCTTCACCTCCCTGTTCGGCGCCCTGGTGGAGGAGAAGCTCCGGCACCCCGAGTACGAGATCACGGACGCCGAAGTCCAGTGGGCCGTCCGGCGCTGGCTGCGCGGCATCCAGGGCTGAGGAGGGGTGGTGTCGATGGCCAAGCAGATGACGCCCGTCCGGGCCATCCTGCGACCCCTGGATCTGGGGCAGCACCTGATCGAGGTGGAACTGAACCTGCCGGTGGAGGCCGTCGTGACCGGGGCCGTGGTCGCCCTTCCGGCCTGGACTCCGGGTTCGTACCTGGTCCGGGACTACGCGCGGTTCGTGGACCGGGTGAGGATGCTGGAGGCCGACGGCCGGGAGCGGCCCCTCGTGAAACTGGACAAGCAGCGCTGGCAGGTGCCGCCTTCCAAGCGCGCCGTGGTGATCCGCTACCGGGTGTACGGGAACGACCTCACCGTCCGCACCAACCATGTGGACACGAACCACGCCCAGATCATCCCCGCGGCCACCTTCCTCTACCTGGAGGGACAGGTGGACCGGCCCATCGAGGTGCGGTTCCAGGGTTTTCCGAAGGCGTGGCAGGTGGCGACGGCGCTACCCGAGGGGAAGACGGGTTTCCTGGCGAAGGACTTCGACACCCTCGTGGATTCTCCCTTCGAACTGGGCGGCTTCAGGAAGGGCAGCTTCCGGACGGGCGGCGTCACCTTCGAACTGGCCTTCACCGGCGCCCACAATGGCGACGAGGCCCGCATGGCCGAGGCCACCCGGAAGATCGTGGAGGCGGCCGGGGCGATCTTCGGGGGCTTCCCGTTCAAGCGGTACGTGTTCCTCCTCACCTTCGCCCCGCGGATCCGGGGTGGGCTGGAGCACCGCGACTGCACCAGCCTCATCGCCGACAGCTTCTCCTTCGACCGGCCGGAGGGCTACTACGCGCTGTTCCAGCTCATCGCCCACGAGTTCTTCCATGCCTGGAACGTGAAGCGGCTTCACGATCCGGTTCTGGGACCCTTCGACTACAGCCGCGAGAATCCCACGCGGATGCTCTGGTTCCACGAGGGACTCACGTCCTACATGGAGCATGTGATCGTCCTCCGGGCCGGGGTGGTGCCCTGGAGCCACACCGCCAAGGAACTGGCGAGGTGCTGGAGCGAGCAGGTGCAGCGGCCCGGCCGCATGGAGCAGAGCCTGGAGGAGTCCAGCTGGGACGCCTGGATCCGCTTCTACAAACAGCACGAATTCAGTCCGAACAGCTCCATCAGCTATTACGACAAGGGCGAGATGGTGGCCTGGCTCATGGATGCGGCCCTCCGGGACGGCAGCCGGGGGAAGGCCGGGCTGCCGGACCTCTTCGCCCTGCTCTGGAAGCGCCACGGGGAGGGCGGCCTTGTCGACGAGAACGTGCGCCGGGCCTACCAGGAGCTGTCTGGCCGCAATCCGACGCTGTTCTGGAACGCCTATATTTCCGGCCGGGCCGAACTGGATGGGGCCGCCCTCGTCCGGGCCTTTGGTTTGAGGCTGGTGTCCAGGGCCCCCTGGGAAGCCCTCTCGACGGAGGAGCAGAAGGACCCTGCGGCCCTGCGCCGGGCCAAGGCGTGGACCGGCCTGGTGCTGGGCCCCGGACCATCTCCCACTGTTCAGAATGTGATCCCAGGGAGCCCGGCCTCTGTCGCGGGATTGAGCTTCGGCATGGAGATTCTCGCGGTGGACAGCTGGCGGACCGCCACCCCGGCCGAGGCGCAGCGTGCCCTGTCGGAGCCCGGCCCCGGCGGACGGGTGCGTGTGCTGGCGGCCGAGCGTGGCCGGGTCTTCGAGGTCGAGGTGCCCGTGGCGGAGAGCCCGGAGCGGACCCATCGCATCGTGCCCGAGACGAGGGCCACGGCCGCCCAGCGCGCCGCCTTCACCGCCGCCTACAGCCAGCCCTTCCCCCGCGCGACGGCCCGCGGGAAGGGGCCCGCGTGAGTGGAGTGGAAGGAAGCCCGAGGCGGCGGATTGCGGCCCTGATCGCCGCCCACGACGAGGCCGGGCATATCGGCAGTGTGGTGCGGGGACTGAGGGCCTTCGGCCTCCACCGCATCCTGGTGGTGGATGACGGCTCCACCGACGGCACCGGCGCGGTCGCTGCCGCGGAGGGTGCCGAGGTCCTGCGCCTCGAGCCCGGGCAGGGGGGAGGCAAGGGACAGGTCCTGCGCTCGGGCATCGCGCATCTGAAGCCGGATGATTTCGACTACTACCTGTTCATGGATGGTGATGGCCAGCATGATCCCGCCGACCTGCAGGGCTTCCTGGACCATCTGGCGGCCCATCCGCGCACCGACTTCCTCATCGGCTCGCGGTTCCAGGACCGGTCCAAGATCCCGCCCAAACGTTGGCGCACCAACGCCCTGGGCACCTGGACCCTGGGCCGCATCGCGGGCGTCCGGTGGGAGGACAGCCAGAGCGGCTTCCGCATGATCCGGAAGAAGGTGCTGGACCGGCTGGACCTCCGGGCCCGCGGCTTCGCCATCGAGATGGAGATCGCCATGAAGGCCGCCGACTGGAACCTGGCCTGGGCCCACATCCCCATTCAGGCCATCTACCACGGTGGGGGGAGCCATTTCCGGGGGGCTTTGGACACGTGGCTCATCGCGAAGTACTCCCTGAAGTGCTGAACCGGCTTCAACCTGAACGGGTCTGGCCGAGCACGGCGCTGGCGCGCAGCGCCATGCTCGGCCCCATCGCAGATTGACCTGCCTGATCGCCAAGTTCCCCATCAGGAGTTGAGGCCCCCGGGTGGCCGGGAAGCCGCCATCAGCCCGGCGATGGCCCGACGGAGAGCCTCCAGGGCGTAGGGCTTCTCCAGGGTGGCCACGTGGGAGTCGACCGTCGCGAGGGCGGCCTGGTCAGGATCCCGGTAGCCGCTCGAGAGGAGGACGGGGAGATCCGGCCAGCTGGCACGGATCCTGGCGAGGGTGTCCAGGCCGGAGAGCCCGGGCATGTTCTGGTCGAGGATGACCAGGTCCACCGGTGGCCCCGCTTCGAGCCGCTCCAGGGCCTGGAGGCCCCCCTCGGCCGTCGCCACCGCGAGGCCGATCCCCTCGAGGAGGGGCGCGACCGAAAGCCGGATGAGGTCGTCATCGTCCACGAGGAGGATGCGGATCGGTGGGATGTCCGCGGAGGAACTCGGGGCTGCCGGGGGCGCCTCCGCAGGCGTACGGGCGGGCGGAAACCGCAGGTGGACCGTGGTTCCCACGCCGACCTCGCTCTGGATTTCCATGGATCCCCCGTGGGCCTTCATGGTCCCGTAGACCGTCGAAAGCCCCAGGCCCGTACCCTTGCCCACGGGCTTGGTGGTGAAGAAGGGATCCAGGGCCTTGGCCAGCACTTCTGGAGGCATCCCGCATCCGTTGTCCTGGACGCTCAACTGGGTGCCTCCCTCGGCGAGACATCTTGTCCGCAGGGTGACCCGCCCGCCGCGGGGCATGGCATCGAGCGCATTGATGCAGAGATTGATGATCACGTTGCCGATCTCCGAGGCCTGGCCCATGACCACCGGGAGGGGTTCTTCCAGATCCATCGCCCAGTCGGCCTTCTTCAGGGTGGTCCGCTCCAGGATGTCCACCTGTTCCCGCACCAGGGCGTTGATGTCCAGGGGCTCGGCCCGTTCGATCTGCTTCCGGGCGAACTGGGTGAGCCGCCGGACCAGATCCGCTCCCCGGGTACAGGCCGTCCGGATGAGGTCGAAGGCGTGGGCCGAGGGGTCGGTTCCGGGCAGGCGCTCCAGGTGGAGTTCGGCAAGGTTCAGGATCACGGCCAGGATGTTGTTCATGTCGTGGGCCACCCCGCCAGCCAGGTTCCCCAGGCTGTCGAGGCGCTGGAAGTGCTGCACCTCGGACTCTAGGCGCCGGCGTTCCTGTTCCGCCAGTTCCTGTTCGGTGATGTCCTGCACGGTGCCCAGGGAGCGGAGGGGCCGACCCTCGGGGGCATACTGCGTCTCGCAGCGCTCCCGGACGAACTTGATGCGGCCGTCAGGCATCTTCAGCCGGTGGCTGATGTCGTAGGGCTTCCGGTTCAGGAGCGAATCACGATAGGCGGTGTCCACCGCCTCGCGGTCCTCGGGGTGAATCGCTTCCAGGAAGGCCTCGTAGGAGGCGCCGAAGCCCGCCGGATCCAGCTCGAAGATCCGGTAGATCTCATCCGACCAGGACAGGATGTTGCGCACGAGGTCGAGATCCCAGTTCCCCACGTGGGCAATGCGCTGGGCCTCGGCCAGGCTCGACTGGCTTGCGCGGAGGGCCCGCTCCGCCTTCATGCGCGTGGTGACGTCGGTGAGGCTTGATCGGCTGTGGAGGTAGGCCCCGTCCGGACCCTTGATGGCGGTGGCATTGAGAAGGACCGACAGCAGCGTCCCGTCTTTCCGGATCAGGTCGAACTCGAGGTCATGGACCCAGCCCCGCCGCTTGAACTCGGCGAAGTTATCGAGGAACACCTGCCGGCTGGGGGGGGCCAGCAGGTCCAGGAAGGCCTTGCCAAGGAGTTCCTCCCGGGCATAGCCGAGCCACCGGAGTTCCGTGTCGTTCACCCGGAGGAAGGTCCCATCGGGTCTCAGCGAGTGGTAGCCGCAGGGCGCATTCTGGTAGAGGTCCTCCAGTTCCGCGAGGGCGGTCCGGAGTTCATTCTTCGCCTTCTGGCGTTCCGTGAGGTCGACCATGGCGACGATTACCTGCCGGATGGCCCCGTCCGGATCCAGCTCCGGGAAGGCGTTCAGGTAGATCCACCGCGGCGGGGTTTCGGGTCCCTTGGCGAAGCCGAACACACCGACGGGGAACGACTGGTGGTTCCGGAGGAGGCGTTCCACCGGCCCCTCCTCCTTCGACAGGGGCCGACCCGTCTCCTCGAGGAGCGTCCCGGCAATTCCCCGGAGAGTTGCTCCCTTGATCCGGTCCAGTGGCAGCTCGAAGAGTTTGAGGGCCGAAGGGTTGCCATATTGGATGGTCCCGTCGGGTCCATGGACCAGCACGGCGGTGGGGAGGTGCTCCATCAGGTCGTGGAGGAACCGCTCGCGATCCTGCAGGTCGTGTACCCGCCGGTCCAGATCCTGCGTCAGGCGGTCGAAGGCCCGACCAAGTTCGCCCACCTCGTCCGGGGGATGCCCAGGCTGGTCGAGCAGGTGCGCTTCGGGGGCCGTCTCGCGGCTGAGGGCCACGAGCCGGTCGAGTCCCCGGGAGAGGCGGGTGGAGGCCAGGTAGGCGAACAGGGCCCCCAATGCGATGGCCAGGGCCGTGAAGAGGGCCCCGTCCCGCATCATGGCCCGCAGGCTGGCCACCGTCGCCTCCTGCCCGATGCCTACCCGCACCCACCCCACGAGGCGTCCCTGGGTGAGGATGGGCGCCGCCACATCGATGAGGCGGTCCGTCCGGACCAGGGTGGTGAGCTGGACCGGCCCCGTGAGTCCCCGGCGGCTGGTCTCATCGGTCACGTACTGGCCCAGGAGGGAAGCTTCCGTATGGGCAAGGATCTGGCCTTCGGGGGAGAGGACCATGGCGTATCTGAGATCGGGGTAGCCGGCCACCGATCCGAACAGCTCCTGCATGCTCTGGACGTCCGATTCGAGGACTTCCGGCAGGTCGCTCACGGCGATCGCCCGAGCCAGGGCGCGCACCCGGTCCTCGCTCTGCGCCCGCAGGTCGGCCCGTTGATGGGAGACGACGCGGGCGACGAAGAGCGACATCGCGAGTCCGAGGGAGAGGACCATCCCGATGAGGAGGCGATGGCGGAAGGAACGGGGCCAGAGGCGCCGCAACCGGACAAGGGGGGGGCGATCCCGAGCCATGCCAGCTCCTAGTCGTCAAGCGGGTGTACCCGCGTTTCGAACTGCTTCAGGAACGCCCGCACAGGACGATAGGTCCTGTCGGAGGCCGCTTCGAAGCGGGAGAGCGGGATCCGGGCCAGGAGCCTCCGCCCCTCGGGATCCTCGTGCAGGGAGAACAGGACGCGCTCGACCCGGCGCACCACGGAGCTGGGGACGTCGTCCCTCGCCACCAGGCCGTTGTTGGGCAGGGACCCCGTCTGCCACTTCACAGTGAGTTCGCTGGCTTCCTCCGGGTGCTCCCGGAGGAAGGCGAGCCAGGGCACGGGCCAGGTGGCTCCCGCATCCGTCAGCCGGAGGTAGACGTTCATGATCACGGATTCCTGGGTCCCGACGTACACGCTCCGGGTGTCCTTCGCCACATCCAGGCCATGGGTCTGGAGGAAGTACTGGGACATCAGGGTGGCGGCCAGGGCCGTCGGGGCCGGATAGCTGATGCGCTTTCCCTTCAGCTGCCGGAGGCTGGCGATCCCGCTGTCCCGGCGGACCAGGATGATGCCCCGGAAATGGTCGTCGTCGCCCATCTTGCCGAAGATCCGGTAGCCGGAGGCCTCGCTGCGCAGGGTCTGGTAGGGGTTCGGGAGGGCGAAGTGGACCTGCCGTCCTGCCAGTTTCCGCTCGAAGGAGGCGTAATCCTGCGAAGCCTCCAGCCTGAATCGCAGGTCCGGATTCTCGGCTTGGAGGCGATCGATGATCGGGCCGTAGATCTCGAAAAGCCGCTCAGGATTGTGGAGCGGGTGGACCGCGAACACATACACCTCCCCTGTGCTGGGAGGGGCGGGGGTGTACCGCGGACCGTCCCTGTCCGGACCTCCCTGGGAGCAGGCCAACGCGAACCCGCAGAACAGGGCTCTTGTCCAGCGCAGCAAGGGGACCGGAATGCCCATCGGGTGCCGCCTCCAGAAGGAAGAACCCGCCTAAAGGATAGGGCCCGAATCGATTCCGGACCACGAAGTCCTGCTGAGGGGTGGGATGCACCCGGAGGTCTCCTGACCGGTCCTGCGGCCGGCCGGGGATGGTCCCCCCCTCGCAGTTGCTGCTAGCGTCTCCCCATGGTGAATCCACTGGACTGGGACCTCGGCAACGTGCCGCCGGGCATCGCGTGGGGCGGCGTGGACGAGGCGGGGCGGGGCGCCTGGGCCGGCCCGGTGGTGGCCGCCTGCGCGGTGCTGGATGCGGCCTCGGTGCACAAGTGGAGTCACGTGCTCCGCTCCGTGCGCGACAGCAAGCAGCTGGCGCCGGAGAAGCGAGAGGTCCTGGCTCGGGAGCTGAAATCCGTGCTGGTCGCCTGGGCCATCGCCGAGGTGGACGCGCTGGCCATCGACCGGGAGAACATCCTGGAAGCCACCCTGATGGCCATGCGCCAGGCTGTCTCCGACCTGCCTCTGCGCCCCCGCCTGCTCCTGGTGGACGGGAATCGCGCCCCTCGCACGGGCCTTCCGGAGCGCCTGGTGGTGGATGGAGACGCGGTCAGCTGCGCCATCGGTGCCGCCAGCATCCTGGCCAAGGCCCACCGGGACGCCCTGATGGTGGAACTGGAGGAGCGGCACCCGGGCTATGGCTTCGCCCAGCACAAGGGCTACGGCACCGCTCTCCACCGGGCCCGCATTCGCGAGCTGGGCGTCTCCCCCGTCCACCGGATCAGCTACGCGCCGGTGGCGGCGCTCCAGGTGGTGGACGAGATCCTCCGGGACGACCTTCGCCACAGCCTGGAACGGTGCACCACCGTGGGCGAGCTTCAGGCCTGGGTGACCTCTGGCCTCCGCCCGGCCTACGGGCGCCTCAAGCTTGTCTGGGTCGAAACCCTGCGACGCCGGTATGCGGAACGGCTGGCCCAGCTCGCCGCGGCCGAGGGACTGGAATGAGGACCGTGGACGTGGCCCTCGCAGTGGTCGTGCGGAAGGGCCGGTTCTTCCTCCAGCGGCGGGATCCTTCCGGGGCCGTGCTCCCGGGGAGATGGGAGTTTCCCGGAGGGAAGGTGGAACCCGGAGAATCCCCCGAACAGGCTCTGCGACGCGAGCTTCGTGAGGAGGTGGAGCTTGCGATCGGCACTGTCCGGGCCCTTCCCCCCTGGGTGCATGGCTATCCGAGCCTGCAGGCCCGTCTTCACCCCTTCCTGGTGGAGGCGGAAGGCGAACCTCGCACCAGCCTGGCCTGGGGCTGGTTCACGCCGATGGAGGCCCTGCGGCTTCCCCTGCCGGAGGCGAACCGGGATTTCCTTCAGGGCCAGGCGGTGGCGGTTGCGATGGCATGGGCGCGGGAAGGTCCGATGCGATCTGATAGGCTGGACGGACCCACCGGCCCGGAGATGCCATGACGCGAGCCCTGTTTCGGATCCTCTTCTGCGCCATTGCCGTGACCGCTGCCCTGGGCCTCGGGGCCCAGCAGACGGAAGTGGTGCTGAGCGCCACCAGCGGATCCAAGCTGGTCCTGGCCGTAGCCGCGCCCAAGGTCGCCGGGGTGGATGAGGCCACAGCCGCCCAGGACTTCACGGGCGTGCTCCAGCGCGACCTGGACGAGACCGGCGTGTTCGGCCTGCTGAAGGACAAGCTGCCGGCGGCCACCGATCCCTCCAGTTACAAGGCCTGGAAGGAGGCCGGCGCCCAGTGGCTGCTGGTCACCCGCCTCACCCGGGCGGCCACCGGCGAGCTCCAGCTCGACGCCACGGCCATCGACACCGGCGCTGAGAAGGCTGTCTTCAGCAAACCCTACAAGGCGGACAAGCTCGTCCCGCTCCGCCGCCTGGCCCACGCGCTGTCCGACGACCTGGTGTTCCAGCTCACAGGTGTGCGGGGCGTCGCCTCCAGCCGTGTCGTCTTCGTCCGGCAGCTCTCCCCTGGCGTGAAGGAAGTCTTCCAGGTGGACCGGGACGGTGCGAACCTGCTCCAGCTGACACGGAACGGCAGCCTCACCCTCTCGCCCAGCGTGGCCGCCGACGGCCGTCTGGCCTACGTGACCTACAAGGGAGGGGCGCCCGAGATCTGGGGTCAGCGCGCCAAGGGCGGCTCCCACGTTCGGCTCTACGCGGCCCCCGGCGGCGGCCTGGTCTCCAGTCCTGTCTGGTCGCCGGACGGCAAGCGCCTCGCCTTCGTGCAGGGCGACCGCCGGGGGAACACGGATGTGATGGTCCTGGACCTTGCCACGGGCCATGCTCGCCGGCTTACGGACGGCTCCGGCATCAACACGGAGCCCAGTTGGAACCCGGACGGGACGCAGCTTGCGTTCACCTCGGACCGCGAAGGCGGCCCGCAGGTCTACCTCATGCAGAGCGATGGATCCAATCTCCGTCGCCTCACCAATGAGGGAACCTACAACGCAAGTCCGGCATGGAGTCCGAATGGAGCCATGGTCGCCTATGTCTCGCGTTTTGAGGGCAAATTCGATCTTTTCATCTACAAGTTAGGCGAAGGAAAGGCCTATCAGATCACCACCGGCGTCAATACATCGGAATCCCCCGCCTGGTCCCCTGACGAGCGCCGGCTGGTGTTCACAAGCAACCGCTTCGGGTCCATGCAACTCTTTACTACCGATCTTTCGGGTCGGCAGGTGGTGCGGCTTTCCGATCTTTCCAATTGCCAGAGCCCCGTCTGGACGCGGGCGCGCTGACCCAATCTTTCCACCGAATTTTTATCTCTACCCATTTTCAAGTTGCTACTCTCATACACCGGAGGAAACACCATGCGCCCTTCCCGTCTCCTAACCATCGCCACGTTGGCCCTCATCATGGGCACAGTCGCCTGCAAGAAGCCGGCCCCGGTGCAGACGGGTCCGTCTCAGGCCGAACTCGACGCCGCCAAGAAGGCCGCTGACGAGGAAGCCGCCAGGAAGGCCGCCGCCGAAGAGGCCGCCCGCAAGGCCGCCGCCGAGGAAGCCGCCAAGAAGGCCGCCGCCGAGGAAGCCGCCAAGAAGGCCGCTGCCGAGGCCGAGGCTGCCGCCTTCAAGGCCGCTGCCGACAAGGCTCTCGTGAACATCCACTTCGACTATGACAAGTCCGACATCAAGGAGTCCGACCGCGCCATCCTGCAGGGCATCGCGGACTTCATGAAGGCCTATCCCGCCGCCAAGGTTGAGATCCAGGGCCACTGCGACGAGCGGGGCACCAACGAGTACAACCTGGCGCTCGGCAACCGCCGCGCATCCGCCGCGCTGGCCTACCTGAAGACCCTGGGCGTGGCCGAGGATCGCTTCAGCACCATCAGCTTCGGCAAGGAGAAGCCCCTCTGCACCGAGGCCAAGGAGGCCTGCTGGAGCCAGAACCGCCGCGGCGAATTCCACCTCAAGTAGTGCGCATTCATCCGGACAAAGCGGGGGCTTCGGCCCCCGCTTTCGTTTAGGATGGAGGAGCAACGACCCAGGAGCGCCCATGCTGACCCTCCGCAGGCTGTCCATCCCGGTCCTGGCCCTCGCGGCCGCTCTTTCCGTCGGGTGCTCGTCCGAGGACCAGCTCCGTCGCGTGGAGCAGGAAGTCGGGGACCTGAAGCTGGAGGTCTTCAAGCTTCGGCAGCAGGTCGAGGACGGCAACAAGGCGGCCACCACCGAGCAGAAGGCGTCCGAGGAGGCGCGCGGCCAGGACCGGCGGTTCCAGGCCGACCTCCAGGAGACGCTCAGGCAGCTCCAGGACACCACCCGCGTCCTGAACAACCGCATGGGCGACATGCGGCGGGGATCTTCCCGTCCTGTCGTGATCGAGACTCCCGGGCAGGGGCCTGTCGCCGTGCAGTCCTCCGAGGATGAGCGGGCCTACAATGCCGCCGTGCTGGACTACAACCGGGGCAACTATTCGCTGGCGGCCGAGGGGCTGCAACTCTTCCTGAAGAACTATCCCCAGAGCGCCAAGCGGCCCGATGCGCTGTTCTTCCTCGGGCTCTGCTTCTACAACCAGAAGATGTTCGACCAGGCCCAGTCGTCCTTTGAACGCATCATCAAGGACCATGCGGCCTCCCCCCAGTTCCTGCCCGCCAAGCTCAAGCGTGGCCAGTGCCTGCTGAAGCAGGGGCTCAAGCCCGCCGCCGTGAAGGCTTTCCGGGAACTGGTGGACGGCTTCCCGGATACGCCCGAGGCGCATACCGCCCAGCAGGAACTGAGCGACCTCGGCCTCTGATGAACGCCCCGGAACGCTGGCGAGCCCCCGTCCGCATCGATTTCGCCGGGGGGACGCTTGATCTCTGGCCCATCTACGCCCTGATGGAGGGGTGCATCACCGTCAACGCGGCGGTGGACCTCTGGATCGAACTGGACATCCGGCGTGACGGGGCTGGATATCGACTGTCCAGTCGGGACCTCGGGTTGGACCTGCGGTTCGATGCCTGGCCAGCGCAGGCTCCGTCCGGGCTCACGTGGGTCTGGCGGGTGCTCAACGCGGCCCCGCGGCCGCCGGCCTCCGTCTCCATCCACAGTCCGGTGCCCCAGGGATCGGGCCTCGGCGTCTCATCCTGTCTCGGAGTGGGCCTCCTGGGCAGCGCCCTCGCCCTGGAGGCGGGAGATGACCTGGCCAGCCGCGTTCCGCTCCTGCGCCACCTGGAGTCGGGAGAGCTGCAGACTCCTGCCGGCTGGCAGGACTACTACCCTGCGGCTCTGGGGGGGGCGTTGGCCCTCCACTGGGACGGTCCGGATCCCCGCTGGGAGCGCCTGGATCCGCACCCTGCGCTGATGGAGCGTCTGGTGGTCTTCTACACCGGGCGCCCCCACCACTCCGGCCTGACCAACTGGGAAGCCTACCGGCGGTTCATTGAAGGGGACCTGCAGACGCGACAGGCGCTGTCCGATATCCGTGGCATCGCCCGGGAGATGGCCCTGGCGCTCCCGGGCGATCCTGCCGCGGTGGCGGATCTCCTTGAGCGGGAGGGCCGGGCCCGCGTGCGGATGTCCCCGGCCGTGGAGACGGACGCCATGCGGGCCGTCCGGGACCTTGGCCATCGGGAGGGCTGGTACGCCGGCATGAAGCCCTGCGGGGCAGGGGGCGGGGGCTGCTGCCTCCTGGTGGTGAAGGAGGGGCGCCGGAGTGAGGCCGAGGCGGCGCTGCGAGAGATGGGCCTTCCGCCTCTGGGCCTGGGGATTACGCCGAAGGGTCTCCACCGGCTCTGAGCGCGGCGAGCAGGCAGGCCGGATCCGGTGCGTCGAGCGGGACCGCCCCGGGCGTCTCCAGAAGGTTCCGAAGCCGCTGGTCCCGCTTTCCCATGGGGAGGGCGGCCAGGTCCTCCCGGGAGATCCAGCGCAGGCCCCCATTCTCGGCGAATCGCTTCGGGAGCGTGAGGTGGAGCGGATTCACCCCTTCGCGGCGGTGGGTGTAGACCTGCGTCCATCCGGGCCAGGCCCGGAGCCCCGGGGCGGTTTCCAGGCCCAGGCCAGGGCCAGGGCGGTCGGTGGTCGGCCAGCGCCACAGGCCCGCCAGGAGGCCCTTCTCCGCGGGCGGATGAAGCAGGAAGTGGCCCTCGGCTTCCACGGCCAGCAGCCAGAGGTCAGCCTCCCGGACCGCGGTCCGCCGGGCGGGAGGCGGGATCTCCGCGGTCCGGTCCGCTCCCCGGGCGCCGCAGCGGTCCGCCAGTGGACAGCGCCCGCAGGCGGGAAGGGGTGTGCAGACCGTGGCGCCCATTTCCATGAGGGCCTGCGTCATGCGCGAGGGACCATGGGCAGCTAGCGCGGGGGTCAGCCACACGCGGAGGTCCCCGGCCCGGATCTTTGGATCACCCTCCAGGAGGAGGATTCTGGCGAGAACACGGAACGCGTTGCCGTCCAGGGCCGGCGTAGGCCACTGGAAGGCGATGGATCCCACGGCTGCCGCAGTGTAGGGCCCGAGGCCCGGAAGCTCCGCCAGGCCATCGAGCCCGGCGGGCCAGCCGTCGGCGGCCACGCAGGCCGAGGCGGCCTTCAGGAAGCGGGCCCGGCGGTAGTAGCCCAGCCCTTCCCAGGCCTTGTGGACGGCATCCTCGTCCGCGGCCGCAAGGGCGGCTGGCGTGGGGAAGCGCTCCATCCAGCGGGTGAAGTAGGGGATGACGGTGGCCACCTGGGTCTGCTGGAGCATGAGCTCGGACACCAGCACGGCGTAGGGATCGGGATGGGGCGCATCCAGGTCTTCCGCCCGCCAGGGCAGATCGCGCCGCACCCGGTCGAACCAGGGACCCAGGGGGGCGAGGAGGTCGGAAGCGGCAGGCCAGGGCATGGTTTGAAGCTATCAGCTATCGGCTGTCGTTCACCGACAGCCGAGGGCGGACAGCCGATAGCAAAAGAGCGCCGGAACCGGCGCTCTTTCTTTTGGTGCCCGCGAGCAGACTCGAACTGCTACGGCTTGTGGCCACCACCCCCTCAAGATGGCGTGTCTACCAATTTCACCACGCGGGCACGTGGAACGACCAGTTTACCTGAAGGGCCGCGAGGGTCAATGCCCAGGATGAGGCCCGAGTCGCGCCGGGCCTACTTCTTGGCGGGAGCAGGCGTCTGGGGCACGGCCGGTGCGGGAACCGCCGGGGCGGGAGGGGCCGTGGGGGTCTGGATCGCGGGCTGGTCCCCGATCTTGTCGAGCACGGAGCGGTTCTGCCGGACGACCAGGATCTCGATGATCAGCGTGGTGCCCAGGAAGGCCGCGGCCAGCCAGTAGGTGGCCTTGGAGAGGAAGGGCGTCGCGCCCTGCGCGCCGAAGGCGGAGTTGGCGCCACCGCCGCCGAAGGAGGCGCCGAGGCCCCCTCCCTTGGTGCCGGGCTGGAGCAGGATCGCGCCCACGAGCAGGACACCGAAGATGATCAGGATGGAGATGGCGAGGCCGTTCATGGATGCTCCGAACCACTTAGTGTGCCATGCCGGTCGGGTTACATCCAGAGGCCGGTCGCGGTGGGCATCTGCAGGACGCGGTGGATGCCGTGGGCCTGCTCCACCAGGCGGATGAAATCCGAGGGCAGCAGGGCCTGGGGGCCGTCACTGAGGGCCTTCTCCGGCTGGCAGTGGGTCTCTACCAGCAGGCCGTCCGCGCCCGCGGCCACGCCCGCCAGGGCGCAGGGGATGACGAGGTCCCGCCGGCCCGTGGCATGGCTGGGATCGACCATGACCGGGAGGTGGGTGAGGGCCTTGGCGGCGGGGACGACGCTGACATCCAGCGTGTTGCGGGCATGGTCGGACCAGGTGCGGATCCCCCGCTCGCAGAGCACAAGGTCGCGGTTGCCTTCGCCCAGCACGTACTCGGCGGCGTAGAGCCACTCCTCCAGGGTCGCGGAGGGGCCGCGCTTCAGCAGGACGGGTTTCCCGGCCCGGCCGGCCCTGCGCAGGAGGGCGAAGTTCTGCATGTTCCTGGCACCGATCTGGATCATGTCGGCGCTGCGTTCGACATCGTCGAAGGTCTCGACCTCGGTAGCCTCGGTGACGATGCCGAGACCGAACTCGGCGCGCGCCTCCTCCAGGAGACGCAGGCCCTCCAGGCCCAGGCCCTGGAAGGCATAGGGGCTGGTGCGCGGCTTGAAGGCCCCGGCCCGCAACAGCTTCACCCCCGCCTCGGCCACGTACCGGGCCACGGTGAAGAGCTGCTCGCGGCTCTCCACGCCGCAGGGTCCCGCCACCAGGGCCAGGTCGGGACCCCCGATACGGACCCCGCGGACATCGACCACCGTCCGGCCCGTGGCGGCATCCGCGCTGGCCAGCTTGTAGGGGCTGGTGATGGGCACCACCCGCCGCACCCCGGCCATGGGCTCGATGCGGTCCGGCTTGAGGGCCTGGGAGGCGTGGGGCGCCACGATGCTCAGGGTCTCGGGGGATTCGTTCACCTGGCTCCGGATGCCCGCGGCCTCCAGCAGGGCGAGGACCTCCCGGATCTGGTCCGGGGTGGCGGAGGGTTCCATAAGGATGAGCATCGGACCTCGCGGGGAATCCCCATTCTAGCCGCGAGTCTGGACAGCCCCCCGGATCCGGCACCACACTGGGCGCGGAGGTCCACCATGCGGCGCGCGTCCTGGCTGTTCTTTGCCCCCCTCCTGCTCGCATTCGGCTGCCAGCGGCCCGAAGTGGAAGCCTTCCGGCAGCGACCGACGCCTGTCTCGGTGAGCGTGCTCATGCCGGCGCAGGTCTCCGACCGCGAGGCGTTCCAGAAGGAGTACGCCGCCGCCATGAGAGCCCGGCTGGCCACCCGGCTGGTGGTGGTGCCCGAGGGCGTGAAGCCGCCGGCGGGTGCCGCGGAGCTCCAGGTGGACATCCGCGACCTGTCGCCCAGCCACGGTTCCCCCAGCCCGTCGCTCGTGGGCGCCACCACGGGCGTGGCCGTCGGTCTCCTCAGTGCCGCCGCGGGGAACCGCGAGGGCGCCTTCTTCGACGGCCTGTTCTGGGGCCTGTGGGCCGGCAGCCAAGCCTCGGCGGACCGGGACCGGACGGAATGGCGGCTCGGCTACCGTCCCACCGCGGTGCGTGCGGAAGTGCGACTCGTCCAGCCCGGCAACGCTGAACCCCTCTGGGTGGCCAGCATCGAGCCCTACGAGGTGGTGGATGCCATGGACCCGCTGCCGCTGAGTGCCCGCGACGATGACGGGCGCATCCGCGAGGAGGAGGCCAAGGGCTTCGCCCGCGTGGTGGTCCGCAAGCTGGTGGACGAATTCGGATGGGTGCAGGTGACCACGCAGCGCTTCTATGACGACCCGGCGGCCCAGCGGGAACGGCCGGAGGTCAAGTCCTCGCCGGTCCCGCCACCGGAGGAGCCGAAGGGCCGGGAATCGGTGCCCCAACCGCCCACGCCGTCCCCCGATCCCAGGAAGGATCAGGACCGCTGATGGAGGCTCGCGTCATCCGCTGTTCCGGCTGCGGGGCCTCGGTTCCCGCCGATGCGCCCCAGTGTCCCTATTGCCAGGCCCAGTTGGCCACGGTTGCCTGCCCCGCCTGCTTCGCCCTGGTTCCCCTGTCCGCCATCCACTGTCCCGCCTGCGGCGCGGAAGTGCATCCGGCGGTTCCCGTCACCGCCGATGGCGCGCCCTGTCCTGCCTGCGCCAAGCCCCTGGCCCGCGCCTCCGTGGGGGAGCAGGCCGTGCAGGAATGCCTGGCCTGCGGCGGGTTGTGGCTGGAGCGGGAAGCCTTCGAGCGCCTCGGCGCCAGCCGCGAGCGCCAGGGCGCGGTCATCGGCGCCCTTCCCGGGGCACCCGCGAAGGCCGAGCCTGAGATCGGATCCATCCAGTACCGGCCCTGTCCGGTCTGCAGCCAGCGCATGAATCGCGTGAACTACGCCCGGCGTTCGGGCGTGGTGCTGGATATCTGCAAGGACCATGGCCTCTGGTTCGACCGGGACGAGCTGCGGCGGGTGCTGGTCTTCATCCAGGATGGCGGTCTCGACCGGGCCCGGGAACGGGACTTGGAGGATCTGAAAGAGGCCCAGCGGACCGTGGTCCGGTCCGCAACACCCGCGGATTCCTTCGGCCTGGGGCTCGATGCGCCGCCGCCTTCCACCTGGGTCACCGGAACGAGCCTGACGGGCCTCCTCCTGGGGGCGGCCCGCCACCTTCTGGACCGGGACTAGGGTCGCGCCTCAGCCCGCCTGCCTGGCCAGTTCGGCGAACTTCGCCGGATCCAGGCTGGCGCCGCCCACGAGGCCGCCAGCCACCTCGGGGATGCCGAGCAGCTCGGGAAAATTGTCGGGGGTGACGCTGCCGCCGTAGAGGATGGGCACCGGGTAGTCGCCGCGATCCATGAACTGGTCCAGCTTGGTGCGGATGAAGGCATGGGCTTCGCGCACCTGAGCCGCCTCGGCCCGGAGGCCGGTGCCGATGGCCCAGACGGGCTCGTACGCCACCCAGAGAGGCCCGGGACCGGTCTCGGCCAGGATGGACAGCTGTTGTCCGAGGATCTCCAGGGTGAAGCCCGCCTCGCGCTCGGCCAGGGTCTCGCCCACGCACAAGAGGGGGAGCAGGTTCCACTCCCGGGCGGCCTTCACCTTCTTGACCAGGGCGGCGTCGGTCTCCCCGAAGAGCTGGCGCCGTTCGCTGTGGCCCAGGATCACGCCGGCGCAGCCCGCATCCTGGAGCTGGGCCATGGAGACTTCGCCCGTGTAGGCGCCCTTGGCCTCCGCATGGCCGTTCTGGGCGAAGAGCCGCACGCCCTTGGCCCGGACCGCCTCTCCCACCTGCCGGAGCAGGGGGAAGGGCGGGGCGATCCCCACGGCCACGCCTTGCGCAGAGGTGTGGCATGCCAGGAAGGACTCGCAGAAGGCATGGGCCTCAGCCGAGAGGAGGTTCATCTTCCAGTTGGCGACGACGCAACGCATGGGATCTCCTGGTTGGGGCAGAACCGGCGGCGGGGTAGCGGGGCCGGGGCGCGGCCGGCGAGGGGGAGAAGTTGAGGCTATCAGCGTTCCGGCAATCGGGCATACACCGCGGGTGTCCTGCCCAGGAAGGCCTTGAACGCCTTGATGAAGTGGGCCTGGTCGAAGAACCCGAGCGCCAGGGCCAGGCCAGGGAGATCCACAGGCTGACCCGCGTCCAGCCGTTCCATGGCGTCATGGAGGCGGTACCGCTGGATCACCCATTTGGGGCTCACGCCCACGTAGTCCTGGAAAAGCCGTTGCAGCGACCTCAGGCTCATCCCGGCATCGCGGGCCACCGCCTCGGCCTGGGTCAGCTCCCGGTCCTCCAGGATGCGGGCCACGATGCTCCGGGCAAGCTGCGCCCTGGCGTCGAGACGGGGAAGCCGCGCCAGCAGGAAGGCCTCGGCCTCGGACACCGCCATCGCGTCTTCTTCACGCCCCAGGACGGTGGCCTCCAGGACCTCTCCCTCCGTGCGGAAGGCCGCCGAAAGGGGAAGCACCCGGTCCGTGAGCTCATGCACGGGGCGGTCCCAGAAGGGGCGGAAGCAGCCCGGGCGGAACTTCACCCCGAGCACCCGTCCGCGGCCTTCCAGAGTGCGCACGAACCGCCCGGAGTGGACCCCGGCGAGACCGGATCGTTCCGCCTCGATCACCAGATGCACCGATGGGTGGGGGAGGGTCTCCCGGGTCACCGGGGGGTGGCCGCGCAGGTCCCAGCTCACCGTCCAGAAATGTTCGACCAGGTCGGCGAGTGGACCCTCCGCCAGGAAGCGCCCGGCCGGGGTGCGGCGGCGGATGGATTCACTGTCCACCACCCCTCGGGGCCGCCATTCGACGGGCTTCGCCATGCAGGACTCCTGGCAGACGCTTTGACGCGTTTCTACAATACCGGCACTCCCGCTGCGCCGATCCTGGACTCCGAGGTGATCCCTCCAAGGAGAATCCGTGCATCTTCCCTCCGTCCTCAAGCTCATGCCTGCCATGGTGGCCTGCCTCGACCCGGCTTCGACGCCGCCGGTCAGGGCGGCCATTCCAGAAACCACGATCCCGAGAAAGGAGGCCCGCATGACGGTCCTTGCGAAAGGTCCCTTCGACGTGAAACTGACGCCCCTCCCGGAGGTGGCCTCGACCGGCGTGTGGTCGCCAGGGCGGATGGGCATCGAGAAGCGGTTCCGTGGCGACCTCGAGGCAACCAGCCAGGGCCAGATGCTGACGGCCATGACGGAGGTGCAGGGGTCGGCGGGCTACACCGCCATCGAACAGGTGAAGGGGACCCTCCAGGGGAAGCGCGGCACCTTCCTGCTGCAGCACAGCGCCATCATGTCGCACGGGGTGCCAGGCGACTGGACCGTGCAGGTGGTTCCAGATTCCGGCACCGGCGAGCTGAAGGGCCTGGCCGGGAGGATGACCATTACCATCGCGGGAGGCCAGCATGCCTACACGCTGGAATACACCCTGCCGGAGGCCCCCTGACCGTGGGTCTTCCGTCCGTCAGCGCTGAAGGGCGGTGACCCCGGGCAATTCGAGGCCGCTGAGATACTCAAGGCTGGCGCCGCCCCCGGTGGAGACATGGGACATGCGGGCCCCCACCCCGGCCTTGTTCACGGCGGCCACGCTGTCACCGCCGCCTACCAGCACGAAGGCGCCCTTGTCCGCGGCATCGGCCAGCTCCTCGGCCACGGTGAGGGTGCCGCTGGCGAAGGGGGCCATCTCGAAGACGCCCATGGGGCCGTTCCAGAGCAGGGTCTTCGCCACGCGGATCTCCGCGGCATAGGCGGCCACGGTCTCGGGGCCAATGTCCAGGGCCAGGCGATCCGCAGGCACGTTCTGGTCCTGGGTGATGGCGCAGTCCGCGTCCTCCTTGAACTCCGCGGCCACGACGTGATCCAGGGGCAGCAGCAGCCGCGTGCCCTTGGCCTGGGCCTGTGTCAGCAGGTCGAGGGCCAGATCCAGCTTGTCCTCCTCGCAGAGGCTCTTGCCGATCTCGAAGCCCTGGGCCTTGAGGAAGGTGTAGCTCATGGCCCCGCCGATGAGAATGGCGTCGGCCTTGCCCAGGAAATTCTGGATGAGTTCGATCTTGTCGCTGACCTTGGCGCCGCCGAAGATCACCACCAGCGGCTTGTCGGGGTGCTCCGTCACCTTCGCCAGGGCCTTCAGCTCCTTCTCCATGAGGAAGCCCGCGGCCACACGGTCCTTCGGGAAGTGGGCCACCATCCCGCTCACGGAGGCATGGGCCCGGTGGGCGGCGCCGAAGGCGTCGTTGACGTAGGTGTCGGCCAGCTTCGCCAGGCTGGCGGCGAAGTCCTCCTTGTTTTTCGTTTCGCCCTTCTCGAACCGCAGGTTCTCCAGGAGGAGCACCTGGCCGGGCTTCAGGGCCGCGGCCTCGGCTTCAACGGCCTCGCCGTTCACGTAGCTGGCCAGGCGGCAGTCGATTCCCTGCTCCTTCAGCCAGGCGGCCACCGGGGCGGCGCTGAAGGCGGCCTCATAGCCCTTGCCCTCGGGGCGGCCCAGGTGGGAGGCGAGCACCACCGAAGCTCCCCCCTCGAGCAGACGATTCAGGGTGGGCAGGGTTTCCCGGATGCGCGTAGCGTCCGTGATCCGTCCCTCCTTCAGGGGCACGTTCAGGTCCGCCCTCAGGAACACGCGATGTCCTTTGACGTCGAGATCCCGCACCGACTGGAAGCCCATGGCCGCTCCTTGCATGTGGAAAGGTCCATTGTGGCGGAAGATCTGGTTGTCAGCTATCGGCACTCGGCAGGTGACTCTACTACCAGGCCTTCTCGAAGACCCCGATCCACCTCGGGCTGTCGTCGGTGAAGGCCTCGCCGGCGTAGGTGCCCATGACCCGGCGCAGGCGCAGGCCGGCGCGGACGGCCATCTCCTGGAGCTCGGTGGGGTGGTACAGGCGCACACTCTCCATCACGCGGCGCTCTTCGCCGGTGTCCAGGTGGGTGAGGACCATGCGCTTCACGAGGCGATCCCCCTCCAGGGCCCGCTGGCTTTCGGCACGGACGCTCCCACGCACCACGCTGTCCTCGGGCACCAGGGAACGCCTCACCTGGTCGGCGTTCAGGTAGTCCATGACCAGCACACCCCCATGCCGCAGGTGGCGGCCCAGGTCCAGCATCAGGGTCCTGTTCTCCGCGTCCGAGAAGTAGCCGAAGGGTGTGAACCAGAGGCAGACACCCGTCAGGGTGTCCTCCTTCACCGGAAGGCGCCGCATGTCGCCCCGCAGCAGCCAGGGGTGGAGGGCGCTGGGGGCCATGCGGAGCAGGGAGGGCGACAGGTCCAGGCCGAAGGCCAGGGGGTTGGCCCGGCGCAGGATCTCCAGGTGGCGCCCGGCACCGCAGCCCAGGTCCAGGACGGGGCCCTCGGTCAGCTCGGGAGCCACCCGGAGCGCCCGTCCCACGGCCAGCCGGGCCTCCTCCGCGTCCCGATGGGCGTAGAGCAGGGCGTAGTCCTCATCGAACCACTCGGAAAACCACTCGGCCAAGGCGGCGCCCCTTGAAAGGCCCAGGGTATCCAAAGTCGGGGTGGGGAGTGCATGGGAAGGCCATAAAGCCGGGTCGGGTAGACTGAACACTGCAAAGGAATCTCATGCAACGCCCCGAACGCCTCGAAGACCAGATCCATTTCCTGCTGTCGAACCTGATCCAGCGCGAGCTGCGTGACCCCGAACTCGGCTTCCTCACCGTCACCGCCGTGCGCCTGACTCCGGACCGCAGCATGGCCCGGGTCTACTTCACGGTGCTGCCTCCCACCGGCGGGGACCAGGAGGCCCAGGACGCCCTCACCCGCAAGGCCCTGGGCCGTGCGGCGGGCTTCCTCCGCAGCCAGCTGGCCACCCGGCTCAAGATGCGCCGGGTGCCGGAACTCCGGTTCTTCCCCGACGGCACCCTGGAAGAAGGCAACCATCTGGAGACACTGCTGGCAGAGATCCAGAAGGAGCGGGCAGCTCGGCCCCAGGACGATCCGGAAGCACCGGAGGCCTGATGCCGGAAGGACCGATCGGCGTCCCATCGGGCATCCACCTGGTCCACAAGGCCGTCGGCCAGAGCAGCTTCGATGTGATCCGGGGCTTCAAGCGCCGGGCTTTCGAGGCTGGCCAGAAGAAGCTGGCCCTGGGGCACGGCGGGACGCTGGACCCCTTCGCCGAGGGCCTGTTGCTGGTGCTGGCCGGCCAGGCCACTCGACTGATGGAGCTCATGCATCCCCTGCCCAAGACCTACCTCGCCGAGGTGGCCTGGGGTCTGGAGACGGACACCTGCGATCTCCACGGGAAGCCCGTGTCGGAGGCGGACGCCTCCGACCTCACACCGGCTGTCCTGGATGCGGCGCTGGCGCCCTTCCTGGGGTGGACCGATCAGGTGCCCCCCGCCACCAGCGCCAAGAAGATCGACGGCGAAGCGGCCTACAAGAAGGCCCACCGGGGCGAGGAGGTCGAGATGCGGCCCAGCCGTGTCTTCCTGCTGGCGGCCCGCTGGATCGCCCATGACTTGCCGCGTGGGAGCACCCTGGAGTTGACCTGCCGCGGCGGGTTCTATGTCCGCAGCCTGGCCCGGGACCTGGGTCGGGCCCTGGGGTGCGGTGCCCACCTGGTGGCCCTGGACCGGACGGCCATCGGCCCGTGGACCGATCCCGGCGAGGGCCGGGAACGCCTGCTGACCGGGGCGGAACTGGTGCCCTGGTGCCCTGCGCGCCACCTGACGGACGCGGAGGCCGACCACCTGGCCCACGGCCGGGCCATTCCGGCGGGCGAACGACTGCCCGGAATCTGGCCTCTGCCCGATGGCTTCCCCGATCCCGCCGCCCCCATCCGCGCCCTCCACGCCGGCCGCCTCGTGGCCCTGCTCAGGCCCGCCGAGGATGGGCTCCGCACCTTCGCCAACCTGCGGGGCGGTTTGTAGAGGAACCCTCCGAAAGCGGGTCAGGGGCTGGCCGTGGATGCCCTGACCCGCGCCGGGTGCGACAGCTGCATGGAATTGCGGTGGTCCGGAGCCTCGAGGTGGACACTTGGATGCTCGATTGACTCGGCCGGTGGGAGCAGCCAGCCGACGGGCACTCGATCGTGGATCCGATGCGTCCTCGAAGGACCGGGGAGGCATCCTTCATCGGATCTGCTCATCCTTTCATTGGCCATCCATGATGAGGTATGGTCAGAATTGGATCTTTGATATTGATTTGAATTGTATTTGACAACAATCAGGGCCGCCAAACAAAAGAGATCAGCGGTTCCTCCGATCGGGGGAATGCTCCCCAGGGCCCTCATTCACCGGCGATGTAAGCCACGAATGAAACCGGCGTGCCAGCGCAGAAGATGGCCAGTCAAAGGAGAAATGGCCGATGTCTACCGGACAAGATCTGAAATCCTCCTCGCCTGTCCTGCCGCCAACCGACCGTTCTCAGGGGCTGTCGGACGGCGAGGTGCAGCAGCGCAGGGTGCAGTACGGTGCCAACACGATCGCAGAAAAACTCATCCCGTTATGGCGGGGAATCCTCGCGAAGTTCTGGGCGCCGGTGCCATGGATGCTGGAGGCCGTGATCGCGCTCCAGCTGGTGCTGGGAAGGCGTCTGGAGGCACTGGTGATCGCGGTCCTCCTTGTGTTCAACGCGATGGTGGCCTTCCTGCAGGAGCGGCGCGCCAAGGATGCACTGGCGCTCCTGCGCAGGACCCTGCATGTGAACGCCCGGGTGCGGCGAGACGGCCAGTGGCATGAGATCCCGGCCGAACAACTGGTGCCGGGGGACCTCGTGCATGTGCGGGCAGGCGACCTGGTGCCGGCGGACCTGATGGTGTTCGATGGCGCGGTGGCCCTCGATCAGGCGGCACTCACCGGCGAATCGCTGCCGGTGGACGCCGGCCCCGGCAAGCCCGCCTATGCGGGGGGGATCGTACGCCAGGGGGAGGCCACGGGCGAAGTCACCGCGACCGGTTCGCGCACCTTCTTCGGCCGCACCGCCGAGCTGGTGCGAAGTTCCGAGGCGCCCAGCCACATGCAGCGAACGATCTTTGCCATCGTCAAGCGGCTGGTGATCTTCGATGCGGGGCTGGCGGCACTGGCGGTGGTGTTCGCGATGTGGCATCACCTGCCACCGGCCGATACCGCGGTGTTTGTCTTGATGCTGATGGTGGCTTCCGTGCCGGTGGCGCTGCCGGCGACCTACACGCTGGCCACGGCCCTCAGCAGCATGCAGCTCGCGCACCAGGGCGTGCTGGTCACGCGCCTGCCGGCGGTGGAAGAAGCCGCAGCGATGGATACGCTGGTGTCGGACAAGACCGGCACCCTGACGCAGAACACACTCACCCTGGCTGGCGTGATCGGATTGGCCGCCGGCATCGACGAAAAGGCTGTGCTGCGCGCGGCGGCCCTGGCCAGCGATGACGCCACCCAGGATCCGCTCGACCTGGCCGTGCTCGGTCCGGCGCGCGCGCAAGGCCTGCTCCAAGGCAGCCCGGCACGGCAGTCCTTCCATCCGTTCGATCCTGCCACGCGGCGCAGTGAGGGCGTGTACACCGTCGATGGACACGACTGGCATGCGGTGAAGGGTGCCGCCAATGTCATCAGTGCACTCTGCAAGCTCGACGCGGATCAGCAGGCTGCGCTGGAAGCGGCCGAAAGCAGGCTCGCGGGGACCGGCGCGCGCGTGCTGGCGGTGGCTTCGGGTGTCGCCGATTCGCTGCAATTGCTGGGCGTGGTGGGCCTGACTGACCCGCCGAGACCCGACGCCGCGGACCTCATCGCGCAGCTCACCCAGCTTGGCGTGCGGGTGCGCATGGCCACCGGGGATGCGCTGGAAACCGCACGCGCCATCGGCGCCAAACTTGGCCTGGGCACCCGTGTGTGCGAGGCGACGGACGACGGATTGCAGAACCCCGAGGCTTGCGACCTGTACGCCCGGGTGCTGCCTGAGGGCAAGCATGCCATCGTGCTGGCCCTGCAGCGTACCGGGCATGTCACGGGCATGACCGGCGACGGTGTCAACGACGCACCCGCCCTACGCCAGGCCGAACTGGGCGTCGCCGTGGCCAGTGCCACCGATGTCGCCAAGGCCGCCGCAGGCGTGGTGCTGACCACCCCCGGTCTTGGCGGTGTCTTGACCGTGGTGCACACCGGGCGCGAGGTGCATCGACGCATGCTCACCTACACGCTGAACAAGACCATAAAAACATTGGAAATAGTGGTCTTCCTGACCCTCGGGCTGATGCTGACCGGCAGCTTCGTCCTTTCGTCCACGCTGATCGTGCTGCTGCTGTTCACGAACGACTTCGTCACCATGACCATCGCTGCCGATCGCGTGCAAGCCGCGCCCAGGCCGCAGCAATGGAACGTGCGACGCCTCATGGGCGCAGCTACAGCGTTCGGGATCCTGTCCCTGCTGTTCACCTTCACGGTCTACTGGTGGGTGCGGAAATCCCTGGGCCTGGACCACGCCCAGCTGCAGACCGTGGTGTTCCTGCTGCTGGTGTTCACCAATCAGGCCTGCATCTATGTGTTGCGCACCGATGGGCGGATGTGGTCGTTCGCGCCGGGGCGCTGGATGCTGCTGGCCAGCACGGGCGACATCGTCGTGGTAAGCCTGCTCGCGACGTTTGGCTGGCTGATGGCCGCCCTGCCGGCACTCCAGGTGGGTGCTCTGTTCGCCGCCTGTATCCTGTTCGCCTTGTTCCTCGATCAGGCCAAGCGCATCGTCTTCCGGCGGCTGGTCCAGTAGCGACGGTACCCCACGGGGTGGACCAACCCCTCGGGAATCCTCAGTCCTGGTGGGCGGGCACCCGCGCGGCCAGGTCGTCGAGCACCTGCAGCATCTGCTGGCATTCCTCGCAGCTGGTGTGGGGGGTGCCGCAGGGGAAGCCGTCGCTCTGCATGCCCATGCAGCGGGGCTGCTGGATGAAGCGCACCAGCTCGCCGAAGAGCCCGGACACCTTCTCGCGAAGGGGGCTGTCCGGGATCTCCCGCAGGGCCAGGACGATCTTCCATTCCTCGGGGGTGAGGGTGGTCTGGATGGGCGCGTCCGACATGGCTGCCTCCGTGGCGTGAAGCGTACGTCTAACCGGCGAGGGATTCCACCGACTTGATGCCCCAGGCGAAGGCCTCCTCGTTCAGGGGGATCAGGGCGCACTTGTCCTTCAGCGCCACGCGGATCGCCGTGAGGAGGGTCTCCCTGGGGAAGATGCCCGTGGCGGCCTGGAGGGCGCCCAGGGCCACGATGTTCTTCACCACGGCCTTGCCGAGATCCGTGGCGATGCCCGTGAAGGGCACGGGGACCAGCTTCACGCTGGGATCCAGCGAGGGGGCGTCGGCGACCACGGAGCTGTCATAGATCACCGTGCCGCCCTTCTTCACCGTGGGCCCGAACTTCGCGAGGCTGGGGGCGTTGAAGGCGATGAGGATGTCCGGCGAGGGCGAGCCGGGATTCAGCACCTCCTCCTCGGCCACGTGGACGTCAGCGTAGGACGTGCCGCCGCGGCTCTCGGGGCCGTAGCTGGGGATGTGGGTGGCGTCGAAGCCCTCATTGATGGCGGCCCGGGCGATGAGCATGGCCGCCGTCTGGGCGCCGTCGCCACCGGAGCCGGCGAGCTTCAGGGAGATGTCATGGGGGGCCAGGTGCTTGGGGAACCCCTTGCAGAACCGCTCCGGATGCTCCGAGGTGGCGCCGGTGAGGCCGAGAATCTTTTCGCCGGAAAAGCTGGGCGGGTTGCGCTTGAACCAGGGATCGACGGTGAGATCCTTCTTCACGCCCAAAGGGAAGATGGGCTCCATGGTCTCCTTGACCCACTTCTCGGTCTCCTCGGGGGTCATCTTCAGGTGGGTGGGGCACTCCGCCAGTACCTCGATGAAGGAGTAGCCGCGGCCCTCCACCTGGTTCTTCAGGCCCTTGAGGATGGCCTTCTTCGCCTTGATGCGGTTCTTGGCGTCGAAGAGAGCCACGCGCTCGACATAGACGGGGCCGTCCAGGCCGGCGATGAGTTCGGCCATCTTCATGGGCTGGCCCATGTACTCGTTGCGGCCGGCGGGGCTGGTGGCCGTGGGCTGGCCCATCAGCGTGGTCGGGGCCATCTGGCCGCCGGTCATGCCGTAGATGGCGTTGTTG